>ENA-ORBV01012372-ORBV01012372.1-microbial-mat-metagenome-genome-assembly--contig:-NODE-12372-length-13174-cov-5.905322_pt1 | contig 13174 bp, 6 predicted proteins | sample MGYA00237777_ERZ505514 | MGnify/ENA primary metagenome ERZ505514 (study PRJEB26160, sample SAMN06269048) | microbial mat metagenome | isolation source: Oligotrophic lake microbial mat | place...
TAGTAGTACTGTAGTATTATCTGCTGGTACTAAGGTAGTAGCTACTGGTACACAAACTGACTACTAAAGTAACTAATCGTTGCAGTGTTCTTGAACGTAATCGTTGCCTGTTTTACCAATTGTAGGTAGGGTTCTCCTACCTGGTACGTCGTAGTTGCTAGCTAGAGTAGTAGCTTCTCGATTTTCACTGGGCTATTAGAAAAATCTTCACTTGCCGCCCACGCGCTAGCTAGTACCTAACATTGTTACCAATAGTCTTCTCTTCTCTCTTGTCTTGCGCATGCAAATCTTCGGAAGAAAACAAGAAGACCTGACCCACAAAAACTCCTCGACTTCTCAGGTAACTTTAGCACCGAAGGGGAAAGCCAGGGCAATTATTTCTCTCCCAAATAAAGAGAGTTTGTCACAGCAACTGAGCCAGCTCCACCGTTTTCTCATAATCCAGAATCCATTTGGCAATTATCTTATCTTCTGTAACTGAATCTCACTATCCCGGTTAAAAAAGAAGCAAGTTTTCTTACGTTTATTTGTTCCTAAAACACTAAGCAACCATACTACTACCGCTTTATACAGCGCCACCATGTCGCTCTCTGCCGCCAACCCAATGAATCCTACAGCCGCTCCTGCTCCTGCAGCAGCCACTGTCCCACCAGCACCTTGCTCGGCTGCCTCGGCGGAAGCCTTAGCTGCTTCTGTCTTTGATATGAATACCAAGGCTGTCGTGAGTCTCAAAGCTGGTCGTCTCGCCGAAGGTATGGAAGGTCTGAGAAACACCTTGGTCCATGCCCGAACCCTCCTGTTGAACTACCAAGAAGAAACACAAGCTTTGCAGCAAGCACGGGCACAGCTGCAGGCACAGCTGCAGGCACAACAAGAACCTCAAGCTCAAGCTCCTCAAGGACAAGCACAAGAAGAAGAAGGCACTCCAGCACCGTCCAACCAAAGGCAAGGAGCGGATGCCATGGACCTCGAAGACAACGCCGAGATGCAGCAGCAGCAGCAGCAACAGAACCTTCCTCTGTTGTCTCTGTTCTCAGTCCCTCTCTTTGGCAATTCCAACCACCATGAAGACCGTCCCAATAATAACTGTCCTTTCAGCTCTCAAGACTCGGACCACGAGGACAAGATGCCGATCGTTCCAGGAGATGCCGATGCGGCTCACTGTCCTCTCTTTGATCGCGCCTTTGTCTTGGCCAATGATAATCCCAGTTCGGACATGGCCTGGATGGAAGAAACCCACTGTCAAAATGTCACGTTGGGTACGCTTCTCTATAATTTGGCCTTGGCGCATCACTTGTTGGCTCTCCAAAAGGGCGATGCCAACAACAGTCGTGGTGACTACCAAGTCTCCATGAACTTGTATCAAATGGCTTTGAGCCTGTTGGACAATTCCATTCAAAACCAACATCAAGCTCAGCAGCCGCTGGTGGGATCGTCCTGTCAAAACTTGTTGGTTTTGTTGTGTGCCATTTTCAACAACATGGCCAACATTCACTCGCGACATTTTCATGTGCCCGAAACCCGTCGTTGTTTGGAATGCCTCAAAGAGGTCGTGGACACTTATACGAATGATCCCGAACAACGACGTTATGCCCAAGGCTACAGTGCGGTAGAAGAAGATCATTTCTTTTTCTATCTCAATATCTATGTCACGGCGCCTCTGCATGATTTTGCCATTGCGCCAGCAGCCTAAGACTCAAGACACACAAGACGAGGCAAAAGGCAGAGAGGTAAAGACTCAGCGAAGGCAGAGAGAAGAGGAGAGCGAGGAGAGAGAACGAGAGAGTCAAGGCAACGACGGATGGAGAGAAGGGAACGACGGAGCAACCAATTTTGATACAGGTCATGTGTTTGGATGCATGCATTCATTTGGATGCATGCATTCATGCATACATGGCCACAAATTTTGATACATTAAGTGTATGTTATCTGTTACACAAATTCGTGAAAGAAAGGACCACAAGTTAAAACCAAAAAGAAAGAAGAAAGGCCCACAGTACAAGGAAAGACAAGTAGATGACTACAAACAAAGAGTAAACTTTAAAGATTCTATACTATTTTTACACCCACAGTCTATTGTAAGTGTCACTAGGATGGAGTTGCTACTAAGCAACCACACATACATCGCCTGGCTCAAAAGGCTTGCAAAGCGGGCTGGAAGCTAGGAGAAGCAACCAAAGGCACTTGCCGGCCTAGCTCCCAAGAGTTGCACAGCATGCTAACCAGGAAAGAAGAGGTACTTCCTTCGATACCTCTACTAACCAGGAAAGAAGAGATACTTCAAGTTGCTTAGCTGCGAAGGGTTACATACCGCTTCGGACTAAGAGGGAAGAGGTACTTGCTTACCTCCTGAGGGTCAGTTGCTAACCCAGAAAAGAAGAGCTGCCAAACTACCTCGGGATGCCCAGCACTAGTAGTCGGCAACTGCAACCTACGTACTACTTTCAGTACGTACTACTAGCTAGGACTGACTGCAGCGATACCCCTGGTTTTCTGCTAGTAGACTACTAGTAGTCTTACCAGTGGTCACAACAGGACTAGAAGTACCCAACCCTGCCTGCCAGTGCGCTCCTTCAACTAACTAGGCTTCCCAAGTAGCGAACTAGGCTTCCCTTCATAGATAGGAGGCACGTCGTTGATGTAAACTCCACCTACAAGTAGGGCAACACGTTGGTGCTCGCATCTTGGCTACCGACAGTCCACTAGGTGGAGCGTGCTGTTTGTCAGGAGCGGTACCAAACTTCCCATGCAGGTGGAGGAGGTAAATGGATAGAGAGAAGATTCGACCCGCAGACTATTGGAAAATACCGAGAGTCCAATGGCAGTTTTCATGTACGGAGTATATTTCTTTGTCAAACTGCCCATCACGAAAGAGGAGTTACAATACTACCGTAGAGACCGATCCGGAAAACCAGCAAGTTATTACGAGTACTCCGTAGCATAGACAAGGAGTTCAATGAGGCGGCATGCCCTACTAGCTAGCTAGTAGTATTGTTAGCTGAAGGCAAGTCCCAGCAACTCTCAGTATCCATAAAAGTCGGGGTCGTTTTTATGGGTTTCTGAATCTACGTATTGCCGAATCTACGTATTACACGATGACGTGTTGGTGCGAATCCGCAAACAGATTCACCACGTACGACTTTTGCAAATGTATTAATACTACCCCAAAGACAGTAGTATTTGGTAGTGAACCAAAGGAGGCTTAAACAAACTACCTTCAACCTGAGGGTCGGAAGTTGGACTATTGCCGCATCTCTTGCGGTATTCCTTGGACTGTCGTTTCTACTCCCTGTATCATCTAAATGTAACATCTGCTGATTTCTTCAACTACTGTAAACTACGTAAATAGTTTGGGCGATAATTAATCTTGAAGAAACGCAATATGTCTGAGTTGCCGATCAAATGACCCGATCTGCCGAAATAGGATCAGAGTAAAGTGACGAACGTGTTCTTCCGATTCCTCCCAAGATATGGGGGCATTTGCTGAGAGATTCACAAGAGAATTCCAACAAGCACTTCGCAATACGTCACTAAACTGAGACTTGGATCAATCCTAGCTACTACTAGAGTAGCACCAGAAAAACGTAGGGCCAAAGAAAAAAGCAGCACTCTGCATCCGGCCCTCCAAGATATCCCTCACAACCACGAGCTCTAATAGCACCTAGCTAGTAGCTGCTAGCGCCCAGCTACTAATGCAAACGAAAATTGCTTACCATCTTCCTAAAAGGATGTGAAAAACTGTTTTTCTTAGGCACAACAACAGGTGCTGTAACAGGTTTTTGCTTTAGTTTCTTTTTGTTTGCTTTGGTTTGGGAGAACTGAACCAAAAGATCATGGCACCAGGGCAGGCAAGCATCGTGTTCCGTCGCTGAGTGGTGCCGGGCTACTGTTGTCCGTCCAGTCGCTGACGAATGTTACTTACTACTAGATGCAGCAGAGCATGGATGAAAGAGGCGATCCAGGGATGCTGGGGACAGCCATTGCCACGCATAAACCTAGACTACTATAGCTAGTAGCTAGTCTACTCGGTTTTATCAACTACATGTATGCAAGTCTGGAGCTATTGTGCGTTAAATGAAGTGAAGTCTGGAGCGAGTGTGCGTTGGATAGAGTTTCCCCTCCATGCTGTTATCCCTGACCTTATTGTCATCGTCCCATCCCACGAACGCTAAAGACGACCTCATCTATCGATCCTTGGTGAAGTTCGGTGTAAATTCTTATTGGCATCACTTGCAGCCATGAGAAACAAAAGTATGCCATGGTCGAACAATCCCTACTTTATTCGAAGACTAGTAGCTGGGCAACGGAACCGAGAGCTGCTAGTCTACTAACTAGTGCTAGTAGAGCTATAGCTGATGCAATAATTTCGTGAAACAAGAGGGATTGGAAAGAGACACCAAAGTGGCCTTGTAGCGCATCCTGAAACACCAGTTACCGCTCCACCAACGCCTTGCCTTGTCGCGTTTTTGCCAAGAGGCTTCACGAGGTTTGGTTATTAACTAAGCAACAATTTTTGTTGGTTCTCACGGATCTGTCGCCTGACGGACAGATTTACAAGAAAAAATTCGCGATTATAATGCAACAACAGACTACAACGACAATGATGAAATTTTCCTACGTTAGGGTGCAACGGGCCTTCCAAAGTTCCTCTACAAAACGCATGAGGTCCTCGCGGGCGGGTGGACCGGAACCTCCACAAGCCGCCGCTACTGCTACTGCCGCAGCAGTAGCTACCACAGCAACCTCCCAGAAATGGTCGTGGGGGCGTCGATTGTGGACCTCGTACTCCCATGCTCTGGAGAAACGACCCTTGACCACCAAGGGGACAGCGGCGGCCCTTATATTTTTCTCCAGTGACACGGTAACCCAAAAGATCATGCATCCCGAGGAGGACTGGGATGGAACACGAGCCTCCAGTGGGGCCATTTTTGGTGTCGTGGCTAGTTGTAAGCACTTTACTCACTGAACTGACATGGCATGGGCATGGGCATGGTTGGACTATGTTTGTGGTATACCGCGAAGGAATCTCACAAGGAATGACTCTTCCTCTCTCTGTTTTTTTATATTTTTGCAGGTTACCTCCACTTTTGGTGGGGATTTTTGGAAGCCACAGTGGGTTCCATCCTTCCCGTGGCACGCCATCGATTGGCCAACACCGCGGCCAAGGTCTTGATCGACCAAGGCATCGGAGCACCCATTTACATTTACAGTTATTACATTATTACCAATGCCATTGCCAAAATCACCACTGCCAACAACAATACAGACGACGAAAACAACAACAACAACAAATCGATAGCTCAAGTGGTACAAGAACAAGAGGCGAGGGCACGAGAGATGCTTTGGCCGACCATGCTACTCCACTGGCGGCTCTGGCCATTGGTACATAGCGTCAACTTTTATTTTGTTCCCTTGCAGCATCGGGTGCTCGTTCAAAACACGGTTCTCGTCGGATGGAGTGGATATTTATCTCATTTGAACAAGGCGGGCCTTGCGCCCGAGAATCCCGATGGAAAACTCATGACCCCCGTGGAAGAAATGGAAATCACCATTCAGCGCAGTAAAACCATCGAGGCAGAAACCTAACTATATACTGGAATGGATCCTGTACCTTGTTGCAAATCCTCCAAATATTGGAGGTGCATAACTCTAGTATATAACAGTTATCATTATTTTGTGATTTGTTTTTGGGGCTACAATAGGCGTTGGCCATCCAAGGCTTTAGAAGTATTTCACTACCAAACATGTCATACAAGCAAAAGACCACTCCTTATATTAAACGCGATTCGCTGCAAGATTGTCGATTTTCAATAGAGCTACTACTATTCTTATTACTTAAATTTGGTCGAGTTGTTGCCTCACGTAGGCAATGTGGCGAGGAAAAATACCGCAGCAACCGCCCACAATGGTCGCTCCCAACGACAGCCATTGGGTGACAAACTCGTCATAATATTCCTTCTCGCTCAGATCGCGATATTCGCCATGCCCACAGCATGCCGTGACAAATCCATTGGGATAGACACCAATGTCAATCTCAACGTTATTATTACCACCACCAGCAGCCTTCTTGGAAGAAACCAGGGACTGGAGAATGGGCAAGGCTTGGGTACAACTTTCGGGCGACGTGCAATTGATGAGATACCCTTTCACATTGTGGTGGTTGGCGACATGGGAGAGTGCGTGGACCGCTTCTTCCAGTGTCTCTCCACTCCGAAGAAGAGGCTTGCCTTCGTCCAAGGTCCAGGAAATGTAAACGGGCAGTCCTACTTCTGCCGCGGCCGTGCAAGCCGCTTTGGCTTCGTCCGCACTGGACATGGTCTCACACAGAATCACATCGCAATAGGGCGCCAAATGTGCCACAATCCGGCGATAGTCTTGGACGTTGTTCTCAAAGGTGCCCACCAAATCGGGTCGATACGACTCGGCCAAGGGGGGGAGACAGCCCGCAATCCGAATCGACCTGTCGGGTCTCATATCGCGAGCCGCGCAGGCGGCCCGACAGGCAGCGACCAACATGCTTTCCAACGACAAATTATGGTTATTGTGATTGTTATCCTTATGGTTGTTGCCAACACCACCACTGTTACTATTCGTACAGAGCTCAAAGACACGGGGCGTGACGGCATAACTATTCGTCGTGATCATGTCGGCTCCCGCATCGATAAAGGCGAGGTGGGCATCGCGGACCAGATCGGGCGTGTCCACGTTGGCCATGGCCACCCCCAAAAAGCGCTGCAGCGTACCGACTTGTCCTTCAATGACCACGCCCATGGCCTTGAGCTGGTGGCCCATACCGCCATCGAGCAACATGGGTCGACGAGGAGGAGACATGTTCGTCGAGGGACTTGGACTTGTCATCGCGAGGGCGTGCTATTCTATCTTTGGAGTGCTTGCAATCACCGTGATGTATTATTGGAATGTGAGCAGCAAGACAAACACAGTGTACTTTTCGTATTGCAGAAGCATCACACTGTTGAGATCGCACTGCTCCAGGAGAAGTGCGCACTAGTAGCTGTAGTGTTGCGTGTTGAAGTGTCATTTTTGTTTCTTCCGCCAAAAAAACATTCCGGGAAAAACAAATCTTGAAGTGTACTGCCTTGATCGGCAGTAGTCTACTATTGTTCAATGTAGCTACTGTAGACTAGCTGGTAGACTAGTCGGAGTAGACTATCAGGGCAATTGCAGCCCGGCAAGTGTAGCAATTTGACTACAGCATTCAAGTTCTGGTGCTAGCTAGCTACTACTGTAGTAGCTAGTACGAGCGTGAGGGCGATAAATATCTGTCATGGTGATGGATGCTTTGGAGCCGCAGTGAGATGCGATTCAATCGTTCGCATTCATTGTTTTGGCAGAGCGGATAAAAGCATGACTGAGCAAAGATGATCGGGCACCGCCAACCCATCTACCATGGTCAGCCTCGGGAACAGCCAAGTCACTATTAGTGAGTCCCATCATATCGAATCACATGTCAATTTATTGAATGCAGCTCGCACAGTGCCTCGATGGCTTCCAAGGTACCTGGAGCTCCGTCGTGGTACAGTAGCAGCTAACATAGACAGAATTGCCACGAAGTAGTTTTTAGCAGCTATTGGAGTAGGAACGCGCTATTATTACATGCTCAACGTTGCGTTCTCAATCAAAATTAGTTGGGATGGCACCTTCACAAAATCAACCTCAGCGCGTCAAGTTCTCTTGGTGCACCTTTCGATCGTGGATGAATATTGCTCGCGCACCCTATTGAAATGGTATTCGCGCACCCCATGGCATTGCCACGTGCAGTACAATACAGTACCAGGACTGTTGCTACACCATCCTGGAGCATGCCGGGTCTTTATTGGAACTGATGACTGGTTTCATTTTGGCATACTGTACTGTACCTGGCGATAGGTACAAAGCCCAAAGTGAAGCTGCAGCAACTGTCCACAATCTTACAGCACATCCTTTACGGCACTGGCTAGTAGGTGGAAACAGAAACAATAGATGCATCGCACTGTTATCAATGGCACCATGATCCAGGTCCTCACGATCGTACTGCTGCTGGGCGTTGGCGACTACGTCTCCGTGGCAGCCCCGTCCCTTTCTGAGACTTTGACAAGAAAGAGAGATGCATCCTTGAGGGGCAGTAGTCGTCCGGTTGGTATCGTGGCAGATGACAAATCCAAACTATTCCATATCGATGCCAATGCCAATGAAGAAGATGACGAGTTGCTGGCGCATCTTCTCCGATCGCTTCAAGGCCTGGCGTCCAGTTTGCCACTACCGAGTACAGATGGCGAAGGAAGTGGTCAGATCAAAGCCTTGCCGTCAACTACTGCCACTACCAGCAGCAAACACCCTAATCCCTGGCCGCACGAAGTGAGCGACATTCCATTGGACCCGAGCATTGTGTACGGTGAACTTGAAACGAATGGAATGCGGTACTTGATCTTGCCGAATCAAGATCCTCCTGGCCGGTTGGAACTTCGACTACATATTGATGCTGGAGCCAATATGGAACCCGATGGCCAACAAGGATTGGCTCATTTTTTGGAACACATGGCATTTCGAAGTTCGCGACTCTTTCCCAATGATACCAAGCGGCCCGACATGCAACGATTGGGGATTGATGTCAATGCTCATGTCAATGCCTATACCAATTTTGAAGAAACCGTGTACTGGCTGGGCTTAGGCAATCTCGACGAACCTGAAACGCTGGACATTGGTTTCAACTTTATGCGTGATGTTTTGGATGGTGCTTTCTTGTTGGACAAGGAGTTGGAAATTGAACGACTCGTTGTGTTGTCGGAAATACAAGACAAAGATTCGGTTGGTCGTCGCATTTGGAAGGAAAAAATGGAATGGCTCCTTCCCGATCATCTCCTCTCGGAACGCTTTGTGGGAGGAACGGAAGAATCGCTCATGGCGTTGGAGCGGCAACAATTTGTGGACTTTTACCAGCACTACTATGTTCCCCAACGAGCCACCTTTATTGCTGTCGGAGATATGAATGCCACCGACATGTTATCATTGATTCATGAGCATTTTGACAGCGTCGCGGGTAGCAACAGTAGTCAAAGTGTTTCAATGGAGGCGCCCGACTATGGGACCATCCCGATGGGACGAGGTCTCCGCGCTGCCATATTCTTGGATGAAGAACTCGCAAACGATGAACTCTTGCTGGAAACGCTGCGCCCCTACAATGAAATGACGCCCGACACCGTGGCCAGACGAATTGAGCGCATGCATCTATCGCTTTCAAAGAGTATTGTGGCGCGACGTCTTCAAATCTTGTCGACGCAAGAGGATGCTCCCTTCATTTGGGGTGGGGCGGGTACCAATGTCATGTCAAATGCTGTTGAGATGGGAGGCATTACAATGTGGTGCAAAAAAGGCCGTTGGCAGGAAGCTGTACCACTGTTGGAACAAGAATTGCGACGTGCTCGGTTGTATGGATTTACCTTATCGGAACTGGAGGAGGTCAAAGCCGACACTCTGAGCAGTTATGAAAGATCCGTCGCATCCAAAGACACGCGCAAATCTCGTGGTCTTGCCAACAACTTAAAAGACAGCATCAATGGCTACTACGTCGTATCGAGTCCGGAAGAAAACCTTCGCATTGCGATGATGGCCTTGGAAAATGTCACCACTAAAGTCTTGAATAAAGCGTTCAGCAATTATTGGAATACCACAGACTTGAACCTGTATCTTTCTACAAGCGGCAATGTTAGCGCTGACGCAGTGGAACAGTTGGAAGACCTTTACGTGAAGAGTCAAGTTGTGGAAGTGACGCCTCCTCTGGAAGCTGAGGCAGTTGAGTTTGGCTATACTGACTTTGGCCCGCCTGGGACTGTCGTGTCGGACACGACACAAGAGGACCTGGAGATCCGACAGTTGATCCTATCCAACAATGTTCGTGTCAACATCAAGCAGACCGATTTTCAAGATGCCAAAATCCATGTCCTTGCTCGATTTGGAACTGGAAGGCTGGGCCAGCCAAAGAATCAAACCTATCTGGACAGGTTTGCCGACTACATGATGAGTTGGGGAGCCCTTGGAAAGCACAAATGGGCTGAATTAGATCGCATCTTGGCTGGTAAGAACGTCGGGTTTGCCATGTCCGTCATGGAAGATGCCTTCACGTTTTCAGGGACCACTGATCCCGGCGGTCTGAAACTGCAGTTGCAGCTTTTGACGGCTCATTTTGTGGATCCTGGGTTTCACGAGGAAGCCGTTCGCTGGTTTCACGGTATCAACCCATCGGCCCTCAACGATTTGACTCATACTCTGGGTGGTACATTCAATTCGGAGGTGTTTGGGTGGCTAATGGGCGGTGATGGTAGATTTACGCGACCGTCTGAAGATCAATTGTTTGCCTTCCAGGCATCTGATGCCAGGGACTGGCTTGGGCCCCAACTCAACAACAGCTACTTAGAAGTTAGTATCATTGGGGATTTAAATCAGTCTGCCGCCATCAACGATCTTTTGGAGACTCTTGGGGCTCTTCCCGAACGCTCCGATAAACCGGTCCAAATCTCAATGGATGACCGAGCTGTTGCCACTCCAATCCCCCCACAGACTAAAACATTTACATATGAGTCAAAAGTTCCGGTTGCGGCAACCATGGCTGTCTGGCAGCTTCCCGCAATCCTAGGCAAAGACATGTCTGAGGCTCGGCGTTTGCAAGTTCTTCGAACAATTGTTCATGACCGCATGTACCTCCACATTCGTCGAAAGCTCGGAGGCTCATACGCTCCTAGGGCAAGGCTCGATATGAGTTATGCTTTTGACTATGGCTTTTTCCATGCCTATGTGGAAGGGACGCCCGAAGAGATGGACATGCTGGGTGCAGCTATTGAAGACATTGCCAAGAACTTGACAGGAACAGCGATCGATGGCAAAGCACCAGCAGGAACGATCGATCAGGACGAATTTCAGCGTGCGAAAGAACCATTTGTAGAGAACATGAATAATCGCTCGAACAGTTATTGGCTGTACTCTGTCTTGGACGATTCACAAGCGAAACCATGGCAACTGGATTGGAGCCGAGAACTAGAAGACGATTTTCGTTCCATCACTTTGGAAGAGGTCAATGCCTTGGCTGTGAAGTATTTAAAGCTAGATCAGGCATTGCACATTACAATTTTACCGACGGAACCAGGAGAAGAAGTGATGCGACAAGGTGGGAGAATCTGATCTTAAGCTCAACTGCTCTGAAAGTGAGAACCCAACAATATTTTCTTTTTCTACATGTGAGTGACCCTGTTCTGCGCGCTGTTAACGAACAAATGCTTTCTAACATAATTTTTGACAACAAAATACGATCGAGTTCCGTAGTCCACCAACCAACCAGTAACTTAATTATCCAATCCAATCCAAAAAATAAAATACATTGTACACAACGATATCGTTGCTTGTCGGATCCAACCCACCAACAAATTTCACTTTCAAACGACTACTTCCAATTCTATTACTTTCGCTCCGACAGACTCCTTTGACTGTAGCTAGACCAATCCATGTCCGGATCACGATGCTGCGACTGGGACCAATCCATGTCCGGATCACCCTTTGCCTGTGACGTTCGCTTGGAGGTTCGTTTCTCCTTTCCCTTGGCGCTGGGTCGTTTGGCCTTTTTTTCTGTTTTGGAGGATAGTCGCCGTTGTTGAGGTTCTTCTTTTACTACTGATTCTTCTTTTTTGGCTTCTGGTGCAACTTTGGCTTCCACTTTGGGTGGTTCCGGCATCGGTGCAATGGCTGGAGCCGGTGTGGGTTCGGGTGTCGGTCCTGGTGTAGGTGCTTGTTCTTCTGCTGGTGGTTGCGGATTATTCTTGGCCGCCAATCGCGCTAGTCGTCGCTTTTCCATTTCTTCCTTTTTGCGTTTCTTTTCGGCCTTTTTGAATTTTTCTTCATCAATTTTGGCTTGTCGTTCGGCTCTTTTCTTTTCGCGTTCGACATTTAATTTACGTTCTTCCTCGGCATATTGGTTCTTGGTTTTTTCAAAACGCTCCTCGAGGTAGTGATCAATTTGATCATTGCGTTTCAAGCGCTGTTCTCGTTCGGCTTCTTCAAGTTGTTGCTGCTTGCGGAGGACCCGATCGCGCCGATCGTCTTCCTTTTTGAGGGTTTCGGCCGTTTCTTCCAATTCTTTTCCGATACGAATGCCCTTGTTGTTTTCCAGCTTCAATTCAAATTCTTTGCGACGTTGTTTTTCCGCTTCGGCTTCTTTTTTCATGCGCATTTCACGTTTGCGATGATAATTTTCCAATCGATATTCCGCTTCTTGTTGGGCAATTTTCTTTTGTTCTCGGGTCGACGCCAAATCCTTGATGGAAATATCCCTTTCAAATTGTTGGCACAATAAGCGATCTTCTTCGAGAACCGTCTTTTTGTTTTTTTGAGCCTTTTCTAGGAGTTTCGTATCCAACGTGAGTAGAGTGTCTTCCATTTTGGAAATGAAATCTTCGGCACTCAGAATCTTTTGATCCAAGTTGATCCCATCATCATCGCTGTCGCTGTCACTCATTTTGGTGAAGTGAAAGGAAAGTTTCTGGCTGCAAAGTATTGTCGTTATTATTGATCCGACCTCACGGTGCTGTGGAGTCTTCAATCCTTGTGTTGATGCTACTTCTCTTACTGATAACACTTCTTTCCTTCCACGGCTAATGCAATCTTCCTACCGATACTTGACGTCGCGATACTTCGTGCAGCTGCTCAGTCACTTGATGGCTAAGACTATGCTCCCTGGCCTTGACACTCGAGCATCGGTTACTCGGCTTGTTGTTGTTGTTGTTGTTGTTGTTGTTGTTGTTTTGTTGGAGAAAACGATGCTCGTGGGTTTCCTACTAGACTTTGCGTAGAAAAATTTGTTGTCACCGGTACGATGTACTAGCTAGCTAGCTAGCTAAGCTAGCTAATATTCGAATTTATCCCATTTACTCCGCGACTAGCTACTAGCTAGCTAGAGCTAGCTAGCTAGCTAGCTAGCTACTCCGGAGTAATAGATAGTAGACGTAGGTGCGCATTCTGTTGTCGCCAGAAGTCAAAAAGGAAGCACATTCGCTCGTAGCAGACTCCCAATCCTACTGGAGCGTTGCTCATAATGCCAAAAGAGCCCTTGAACAGAGCACAGTTCAAGACTCTCCCCTAAGTTTAGGGGAGAGTTTCAAAATGTACTCTAAACTCTACTCTAACTCAGGGG
>ENA-ORBV01012374-ORBV01012374.1-microbial-mat-metagenome-genome-assembly--contig:-NODE-12374-length-13173-cov-6.206704_pt1 | contig 13173 bp, 8 predicted proteins | sample MGYA00237777_ERZ505514 | MGnify/ENA primary metagenome ERZ505514 (study PRJEB26160, sample SAMN06269048) | microbial mat metagenome | isolation source: Oligotrophic lake microbial mat | place...
TCGGTATCGTTGCCCTCGATACACCCCTCTACCACCACACAACAATCACATATTTCCAGCCGCTATTATGTTAACAAGTTGCGGTTTATTTCAGCGTTGTGATAGCACCAAAAAAGATAGATTTAACTATATAATTATTTCGAGTTAGATCTAAATTTGGTCCTATGTTTTAACTTCTTATAGTTTTTCATTCCCTTTATTAACTTGCATTTGCACCTAATGAGGCGCATTGTTTGGATCGAATTTTCAATATAGCTAGTCTTTTGTTTGTCCTCGGTCACACCTAATTTCCTCATCATTTCACGTTTATTTACTTCAATTTGCCCCTAATTAAAAAAACCTGAGAGATGAAATGGGTGCAATATTGGCACTATTGTTGCTAAAGTCGTGCTAATAATTGGGAACATTGTTTGCACCCATTTTGGGGCAATGATGCATGCTTTTGTGCTTTTGCCCTGAACAGTAGATTTTTGGTATCCAACGTAGTGTCCCAAGGGCGCGCCCCCCCACAAGGTGCAACGTGCCCTTAATACGTTTTTTAGACGTTTTAATTGCGTACTGCTTGAGCATCAGGGATTGATACAATGGGGATGTCTCATCCAAAAGGATGAGGCATTGCCCCTACCCATTAGCTCCTTTTAAGGGCTGGCTACTAAATATAACATCTCCTACTGCCGCTTCAGTTGTACAGTTTACGAAATGAGAGAGGGATTAGAGAAGATCTACATTAACAAAGGTCATGCAACTATCATAATAAGAAAACTTTTTAATTTATTCTTAAAGGTCAAATTTATGCTTGTTATGGAGGACCATCCAAACGTCCAGAGTCAACATCATCCAAGAACCCCAGGTTGTAAGCATGCAGACACTAATGAAGAGGTAGAAACAAGTGTCACAACATCCAAATGGCAACTTCTAGGGAGTATGGTGGTCCTTTTGCTTATCACACAAACATCTGAGCAGCAGCCCAACAAGAACGGCTGCAAAATATGATAGCTAGGCGCATTGAAAGACAGTTGTGAACTCTTTTGGCTTGAGAGTTTGGAAACCCAACATGCCGATCTCAAGTAATAGAAAAAAGGGTCTGAAGGGAGATGAAGTGAAACGCATTGATGGAGAGTGTAGACTAGCTAGACAGGATTTCTCTTGTTTGTTGTTAGAGTTTTTCAGCTTTGTGAATGAACGCCTATGTGCTTCTACTGTAGCTAGTAGAGCTGTCTTCAGATTGTGCGGGTAAGTCAGAGTTATCATACAAACTTAAAAGCAGCTTCTGTTGGCTAACATATAAGAGTGTGAAGTAATTCTGGCCTTTTTAAAAACATCGGGACTGGGTGGCATCAGTCACCACCAATAATTGGAAGTGATATTTGACGAAATTCAAGATCGGCGGACATACAGAATACGAATTTTTTATCCTCTACTATAGTTCGAATTTGCTTTGGTCGCGGATTTTCTCAGCCTTCGTTTCTTTGTCGAGTACTTCAGCGTCTTGGTCGGGGTGGAAGTCAAAGTCTGTTGCTGCGTGGCCCTCTTTATCCTTCAAGCTAGCATCTGCGCCGCTCTTCATCAGTAAATCTATCAGCGCCTTGTGATTGTCCAAAGCTTCACGGATCATTGGACCAGTGCCGCTGTCGTCGGGATCTTGCCCACCCTTTTCTTTCTTTTCCGCCTCGGCCTCCGCCAAGAATTGAGTGTATCGTTCCCAAAGAGTCTCTACTTGATTCTTCCCATTGTAGGCAAACATAAGAGCTGTGTGTCCATCCGTATTTTGAGTATTGACTTCTGCTTTTGCATTCAAGAGCTCTGTCACTATTGCGAGATGACCACGTGCCGCTGCCGCCATCAACGCTGTTGTGCCGTCCTTATCCTTCCCGTTGATATCTGCCTTCGCTGCAATCAATTGCTTTACAACTTCGACGTGGCCTTCAGATGAAGCTGCAATCAATGGAGAAATCCCGTCTTCGCTTGCTGCATTAACAAAAGCTGGCTTGGTCGTCTTTTCTAACAGCTTTTCTGTAACGTTGGACATGCCGCGATGGGCAGCTTGGAGCAAGACCGATACCTTCTTCTCGTCCGCGTAGTCCAGACTGGCTCCCTTCTCAATCAGCATTTGTGCGAATGCATCGTTCTCGACCATGATAGCATCGAACAAGAGATTATGAGACTTCCCCTCATCGTCGACGTATTCCGTATTTGGATTTGCACCTGCCTTTACAAGTGAGCTCGCCACTTCGCCAAAGTTGCCTTTGATGGCAAGCAGGAGGGGGGACCGCTTTTCATCGTCAAGTATGGTTACATCTGCTCCAGCTTCAATTAGAATATCGATGACAGCCTGGTGCCCACCTTGCGCGGCAACATGTAGAGCAGTTACACCATCAACATTGGGTTCATCGTCTTTGACTTGTCCTTCCTCAACCATTTTCTTAAGTTTCTCGAGGTATTCAGGAGTGGCACGGGCAATCGCGTTTACATCCGCCCCCAATTCAATCAGTTGCTTTGTACAGTTGAAGTGGCCACCAGCGGCAGCAAACATCACAGAACTACCGCCGGAATACGAAAACATGTTGATATGCGCCTTCAACTCATCTTCAGATTTCACCTTTTTCAAAGCCCCAATGACAGCAGTTTGACCCTCAAGGCTGCCTTGAGATGCAACAGCCATTAGAGGAGAAACACCATCATTGTCGATGAAGTCAAACTGAGCGCCGCTTTCAAGTAATACTAGGATGGCATCTGTGGCCCCACCTGTAGAGGCTTCCAGGAGGGCGGTTCCTCCGTGGGTGTGCTTGAAATCAATGTCGACCTTCGCCTTCTCGATGAGGACTCTCATGGCATCAACATGATTGGATGCAGCCGCATACATAAGCGCAGTGACACCATTATCATCAACAGCGCTAACATTGGCACCAGCCTCGACAAGGAACTCGATAGCATCTGCATGCCCATGGGCTGAGGCGATAGTGAGGGCGTTGTAGCCTGTACTGGATACTGCATCAATAAATTTCTTATCGTCAACATGTTCCACCAAAGCCTTTAGTACGGCAACAGTCCCGTTCTCGGCGGCATTCATCAAGCATGTTAGCCCGTCTTTGTCCGTGGCCGTTGCGTCGGCCCCGTTCTCCAGCAAGAGTGTGACAGCGTCAGGGTGTCCACTGACGCTGGCTGTCATAAGAGCTGTGATTCCGTCCACACGAGTATTTTTAGCATCCGCATTCTTGTCCAGAAGGATTTTCATAACTTGTGTGCGCCCTTCGCTGGCAGCCAGCCACAAAGCAGTGACTTCCGAGCTGGCAGCAGCGTCAACCTCTGCTCCATTATCCAATAAAAATTCAACAATCTTTGTGTGTCCCATTATGCTCGCCTCCATCAAGGCTGTGATTCCATCTTTATCTTTAGCGTTAACATCCACTCCTTCCTTTATCAAGAGCTTGCAAATCTCCAAATGCCCCGAAGATGCCGCAGGAATGAGCGCCGTGAGGTCATCCCAGTCTCTGACATTCACGTCAATACCTTCCTTGAGCAAAGCTTGGATCGCCTTCTTGTCGCCGTCACTTGCTGCTCCAATCATTCGGGCACCAGGAGAGCTCATTGTTTTGATATCACTAGCGGAAGCAAATTGGAGCTGAAGTGGTGTGTATCGGTGGTCTTTCGATTCACAGGAGGTAGTAAAAGCTTTGGTTCCTCCCTTTTCTCGGACTACACAAGTCTTTCCATCACCTTCGGTAAGAACATATCCTGTGTCAGCTTCGCCCAAAATGTTCCAGTTCTTGGCACCACAGTGTGAGCACTTAGCCAATTTCGCCTCCATAAGCTTGTCCACGTCTCCGTCTTTGCACGACTTTTTGGAAATGCAAATTCCATCATCCTCCTCATCAATTTTTCCATCGGCAGCTCGTTTATGAATTTGGTATTTTCCTGTTGGAGTAACAAAGATGAAAAAATCATTTCTCGGTAAGTTATGAATCGCCGATGATATATTGTGTGGCCGAAGAATGTATCAAAACGACAAGTCAATTCCAGACGTACCCGGTGATCCGACCACATAGAACAAGGTGTCCATGGAGCATCTTTTGAATTCTTCTCCAGCCAAACACAAAGAATCGGTAGGATCTTGGAGAAAGAAAGGAGGTGGTGCTTTCTTCTCCTCTTCAGCGGCTCCTGATAACAGTAGTCTGCTGCTTAGCAGCACTAGAAATATAGGTACACAGCGCATTTTTCTTCAGGATGTGTAATATGAAATATCTTATCTCGGTTTCTTTCTCTTTGTTTATAGGTACACTTGCTCAGTGACTGTAACAGTAGCATAAATCGGCGATCAAGTCAAGGTTGACGTGAGGAGAAGAGGAATGATCTTTGCAATAAATACGATGAAGGGATCCTTAAAGCCACATCACGCGAGATGCCGTAATTTCAAAATTGGTGGTTACAAATCTCTGTGGATACTCGTACCGAAAAGGTCCAAAGCATTGCCGTTCGCTAAGCCTTCGAGGCCAATAACAAGGAAGATCATTAGATGCTTTCTTACCTTTCTTCAATGCCCGAAATAGCTGAATATAGTGGGTGCCGAACAACTGCACGAATATACAAAATAAGTACTTCTTTCACTCCTTTTCAGAAGGTTTTGATGGAGCTAGCTAGCTAGCTAGCTACTAGCTAGAAGCATACAGTAGCACGTTGGATCTCTCCAATGCAATCACCACTCAAATCGTGTCATAACGTGCCGGTACTCAACTGGTACTAGTTAGTAGCAGGTACCAGGTACGAGAGGACGGCGTACCGGCTATTAATTACTGCTGCAGACTAATAGCTACTCCGTACAATTGTACTAGCTAGCTAGCTAGCTACTCCTATTAGTAATAGCTAGCTAGCTAGCTAGCTAGCTAGCAGAACTAACTACTACTACTAGCTACTCGGAGTAACTAGTTGTACCCAGGTACTGAGATCTACTAGCTAGCTAGCTAAAGTACCGGTAGTCCTATTACTACCGGTAACCATCGGCTACCGGTACGTGTGGTAGACTAGCGACCAGTGGTATAGTGTGCACCAGTAGCCATAACGTCTTGGTGTCACCGCAGAATCAATCGCCGCCTTAAAAAAGATTGATGCGCATGGATCGCGCGTCTTGTTTGGATCATACATGTACTGGTACTAACTACAGTATCTACTCGGAGTAGCTACTCTAGAGCTAGCTGGCTAGCTAGCTACTAGTATTCTTTTGGTTGAATAATCAATGTATCTCAGCTGTCTTCCACGTGGACTCTCAAAGGACTGAAATTCAAACGGGACACAGTGATACCAATCGATTTTTTTTCTTCTTGGTAGATTCAATTTTTTCTTAATTATTTATTATCATGCCAGTGAGTGATGGATCCATGCGAAATTCATGCATCGGAAAAGAATTGTTGGATTATCAGTTGAGCGAGTAGTATAATTCTTTGCTCTCGCCCCACAGTTAAGTAAAGTATTTTTATTCTGATAGAATGTCATTATTACCTTTTGTGTCAGGAAACCCAAGAATGGAAATCAGGCGCATCAGTCTGTCAACAGCGGTGCTTTTCATATGCCTGCCCATTTCAAACGTCTCGGCGTTTGTCCCCCCATCTGTCAGCCAGAGTCGATGGAAGGAGGACTTGATACAGAATTTCCCCTTGCACATGGCAAGGGAAGGAAAAGCCAAAAATGATCAATTTCTCGATTTCATGGGAAAACCCGTACCCAATTCCGTAGGCGACGAACCTCGGCCAGAGACGGTCCCCATTCAAGAAGATCCCTCCTCTGATCTGGTACGAGCCATTGTCAAGGCTGCCGACGGGCGCAAAGCCGAAAACATTGTAGCTTTGCGGGTTAGTCCAGTCAGTACCCTGACGAACTTTATGGTGATTTTGTCGGGAAATTCCCGCCCTCAAAACCAAGCCATTGCGGCGGCCATTCGGAACGATATCATGGAGGAATACAATCTGCGACCCATAGGAAATGGGGTTCCCGAAGGATCAGCCGATAGTGGTTGGATGTTGCTCGATTACGGAGACGTGATGGTTCATATCATGACGCCCAAGTCAAGGTTGTACTACAATGTGGAGGGACAATGGCGCGAGAAGGGCGGCATGGCAATGGATATCTCGGATGTAATAGTGCCAAATAAGGTAGGAGGAACCATGGAAGGGACTATGGACATTGAACAAGAAGAGGATGACCCTTTTTGGTCTTAGAAGTGCATACCATAATTTTGATCCTTCTACAAACAAAAACAACCTACTGTCTTTTGCACAAGTCATTGTGGTGTAGATTCGTGTTCACGCAGCCAAAGCCAACATGATTGTGTATGTATTTAAGCACTTTTGAATTTATTGTTTCTGGGTTTTCCTTTAAATGAATGTTAGTTGATTTCCTTTGGCGTAATGGCAATGACCTTTCTTGGGCTGGCGAATTTATTCGATAGGTTCTTCACTCAAACCTCATCGTAGGAATGAAATGAATGAAGATGAGAGTTTCGTTTTTTTGCGGTTGCCCTTGTCGAAATTGTTTGCCATGACGTGGTGGCTTTTTCGGGTACAAGGCTGCGCATATTTTGGTTTCCCCTTCGGAAGTAATAGCTACTGTAGCTCGAGCCGTCACTGAACAAAGTGGAGTCATCGTCTGTGTCTTCTTTTTTCTCATGTAACGACATCACACGAGTGTCGCCCGTGCGACTGTCAAACGAGGAACATGCCAACGATCCATCATTTCGAAATTTTTTCTCCTTCATCTTTCCGTAGCCAGCCTTTTCGTAAGAAGACTCTTCCATTTCCAAAAAGTGCAAATCATGATTCTCATCATTTTCATCACCTCGGCGACGCCGTTCTTGACAGGCGTACGTCATGATTGTGTTTCTATACTTTGCAGAGCCTCTGGCCGCATCTTCTTCGCTCAAGAGGCTTACCGAGCCATCGTCGTCGCTGTCGCTGTCTTTGGATATTTCGATGGTGGACGGGATTGGTGGACTATCTTCGGCAAGTGCATCCCTTATCTTGCGATCCAAAAGCTCGGCAATGCCGCCACACATCATTTTGGCTCCAGCACCACATTCTACAAGGTCCAACAATTTGTTCATGGTGTTTAAAGTGATTAAATTACGGCAGGCAACAAAGGAAAAGTAGAGGAAGTAAAAATAGAGAGAGGCTTCTAGTAGTCTGACCCCTTGCTGAATTTTGATGGACTTTCCTTTTGCATTTATAAACATATGACGGCCGCCAATGGAAAACATGCGATCCGTTGACAGACACCGTGTAGTAAAACATCTGCCACGGTTGTCGCTTCAAATCGAACAAGTAGTTTCTCTCATCGTGGAGAATGCAGCGCAAGTTTTTTTTCTTCAAACCGACCCTCTACATTTGGACGCTTCCATAAGTACCACAGCGTGTTGTATAAGTATGAAACATGCAGCCCATTGATTCCACAACAAAAACAATCCACCACGAACCACGTTGACTTCGTTTTCTACCGTCGTCCCCTCCCTCTACCTCTTCCACGCCCACGTCCTGCATCTCTTGCTGACAGTGATTTCACAGCTACGGACTTCTTCGGGGCATCCTCGACCAAAAGTGCGTCCAGGTTGAGAGACTCGGGAAGGACCCACGATCTCATCGTCGAACCTCGAACAGAAAGCGTGGAGTACGATACTGGATTCTTGCCTCGTCTGTTCAAATAAGGAAAGGAATACAGAGTACTAGTAGTGAATATACATGCAGGTACAGCGAAAATAACAGCTACGATAGATAACACTCAAGATCGTCCTGCAGTACAACACAAACTTACATGGTTACTTTGGCTTTCTTTAGATGGCAATTCATTGTCGCATCCACGCCGACAACAGTCCCTTGAACTACAGTCCCATTCTTAAGCTCAATGGTTACCTGCTCGCGGTTCAGCTTTTGCAGAAATTTAACCAGCTTCATCGTCTGATAGGCAATATGAATATTAGTGTAGATAGGTTAGGTTGACTGATTTTGACAGGAAAAAAGTGTTGCAGTGATTGCCAGCGGTCAGTATGGTACAATGTACCATAGCGCTTGGCTGCCAAGCAATACCTAGCTACTAGCTACTAGCTAGCTAGCAACCAGTACTATTCCTACGAGTACCGGTAATAGCTAGTTGAAGTACTGTCAATTTATGGTGGTGCGCTGCGCTGCGAGCGAGCCGCTGCATGTCAAAACTGCGCTGTTTGCTGCACAGTAGGTCAACAAAAGTGGTTAGTGTGCATCCAAGTCTTCTTATGTACAAACTTTTTTATCATTCTTCTAGCTAGCTAGTCTACTGCTGGAGGTTTCGGGAACATAGCATGATTTGGTCCCACAATGTTGGAAATGGTTTAGTTGAAACACAGTTTAAAAATATTTTAAAAATGCTGATTTAGTGAGCATTTTAACCAAGTCTGCCGTTTGATCAGCATTGATTGCAGCACAATTTTGACTGTCTGCAGTTGAATCTCTGTGTTCAATTTAGCTGAAGTCGCTGCAGCTAAATAGTTGAAATGATTTGAGTCTTGTTTAAAGTGGAAAAATAAAAAAGTGCTTAGTTGAAATAAGATTAAAATATTGCAATCATTGTGAGACCAATTCATCGATGCCCGGAACCTCTTGTGTTGCATGATCACAGTGAGACTTGCATGCCCCTACCTGCAATGTCAGTGCTGATAGAAAGACATCAAATAGCTCTCAATCGTTGATAAGATGATCCCAACAGACTAATTCATTTGTCTCACTTAGTTCAAATAGTACATCTTCATCTTCATCGCCTCCCAGTGGGTAGCAAAAGAAGGCATCGGTTCATCTCCTGATAGACAGAATGACTCTTCTTTTTCTTTGAAGATTTTTACTTGAGGCATGTCCAATATGCATGTGACAAGAAAAGTCTTCATTTGGATATCTTTTAAGGATGCCTGGTGATGGTATGTAGCAATTGTTAAAATGCATGATGTTTGTTGTGCATGATTAAATCATCAAAATTAGATCAAAATTTTGACAAATCTTTTTGTCGACATGAGACATTTTTAGCAAGCCTTGGACACATTGGCAACCACAACAAGGAGGACATATTGATTGGTCTCATAGTCTTGTTAGTATCAGGGTTGATTGTTTTTGAGTATGGTGCTTTGGCTACAGTTGGGTATCTAAATTCTGGCAGTAGCTATGCTTATGGGAAGGCATGGAATGGCAACACCTGTAGGTTTCACTTGTTCGGTTAAGGATCGGGTTTAGGAGGGGAGGTTCTCGATTTTTGGATCTTTTTGAGCCGGGCGTCCCTGTTTTTTTAATGGCAGTGGAACTATTCTGTACTATCACTGTACACTGTAGCAGAAGACAGTACTGGTACCAGTGGTCGTAATACGTTAGGAGGAGGATCATTGATTCTTAATTGCTGGTGTCTGGCTAATATTTTGACACCATCACAAAAATTGGTCACCTAATCGACGAGCGAAGTGCTTGTGATACTGTAACAGAAGCGAAACTGTCTGTCGAGGTCGACTTTGGGACCATGGCAGCCATCAAAAGAGACGGTATTTCTGGTTTGCAAGATGATGTCCGTGAATTGCCGGAGAGGAAGAAGCTTGAGGTGCGTTTGAAAGAATTTTGATGTCCCAACGGCATACACCGACCAAGAACAAAGCACAAACAATCGTGATGTCACTCGCTTTGTTGTCAAACGATTGTTGGTCTTTCGTTTCGGTACTGCATACATGTAGAACCGGTACACTTGATGCCATAAACAGTTATTAAACTGTAGTTCTTTCTTACCTGCTGTACTATGAATTCTGTTCTGGAATACACAGCTGAAGCCTCGTTCAGGGCGGGACAAAGAGCGTGGGCGTCGCAGAAGTACAAGTGCCAGAGGCGATCCGTTTGCTAGTCCCTTTGGCGCTGCCAGACCGCGAGAGGAAGTCCTAGCATCGAGAGGGCTCGATGTCAAGGCATTTGATTCTAGGATTGAAAAAAAGACCGAAGCCGCCGTCTTCACGAGGGTATGTATTTTACTGAGTATGTGTGTTATATATGTGGTCATTATGGGATAACTTTGGGGGGCGTTGTATCGGGTACTAGCAACTAAAATTGAATCATATTCGAACCGTTGTTGTCCAGGACCAGGAAACTCAACTCGCTAAACTTCGGGATGAGCTCAGCTCGGCGGAAGCTCTCTTCAGAGATGCCAACGAGAAGGAGCTCCCAGAAGAAGCTTTTCGCGTCAAAGCCGAGGAAAAGAGAAAGGAGCTCAACGGATTGGTTGACAAGTTTTCTAAGTTGAACTCCACAGATGTCAGCCGTGCCAGTAACTTGAAGTGAAACGGTGAAGCCTGGTACAAGGATGCCAGCAGAATTTTGTGTACCAGTACCGTAGCTCGATACCATCTATAATCTTGTAAAATTTGATGTTATCATTCACATTATTTTTTTCCGTGAGACGCAGACTAGAGGACAACAATTTCAGCACCCATCATTATTAATTTCCCGTCTTCTATCCTATATGTGCATGATGCACATCTTACACAGTCATCAGCTATTCTGCTTCAGGCTTACCCCTCATTCATTCATTCATTCATTCATTCATCCATCCAAAGCATGCAATAGTTCTGTAGTGGCTACTTCATTCAGCATTGACCAGTACAGTTTAGTAGCAGAAGCCCAGCTTGAACAAGATGCAAAACAGAGATTCTGTGCGTCTCAAAATTGGGTTTGCAACTCTTTTATTTTGTGGAGCTGATTATTGTTGCCATTGACAATTTTTCAGCTTCCTCCTCCGCATCTGACGTACAGAGAGTATAGCACTCGCACAACCGTAGCCTTGAGTGTTCTAACTGAAGCACCATGAATACCGACCAAGAGAGTGCAGAACCAGTTGGGTTAGGCACTGCTAATGACCGCGTTCACAAAAAAGAAACTAGTTAATTGGGATTGTTGACATTTAGGTGTTAGATTTTGTGTTAGATCTTTAATGAACCAAACGCTGACCAGCAACACTCTTTGTTTGACCTTGAAGAGATTCCCCTGTTCCTGGTCTCTCTCAAAGCAAGGATATCTTGATTTGGCTTTCAAGGTTTATGTTTCCTTGTTTTGTCTGCTCTTCATGCTTGTCGAGTGCAACACACCAGAAAAGCAGATCTTCTTCAAACCTACCGGTCCTGGGGCGTTCTATACTCATTTTCGGGGTTGATTTGTCTGGAGGAAGCCTATTTGGGGCGGGTCCAAGAAATGCTGTCGTTGCATGCGGATGAGTTTCAGTTGCTTGGGCATCCTGGTTCATGCAAAGATCATTTCGGTTGATCTTTGAATGTGGAATATTTGTATGTTGATGGGTCTTTGCTGCCTAGGTGACAAGATTCGAAAGAAAGATAAAGACGTGTGGAAAAACTATAGAAAAGACCTCGAAGAGTGGAAAAGGCTGAACCATTCCACGTGAGCATTTTTAAGGTCCACATTAGTGACTTGATTTTGATATATTCGAATGCATCCAGTTTTTGCTTGCTAGCTTGTTGGTTAGAATACGACACAAACGATTTGAGCAAGAAAAGCATTGTTTTATTTCTACACTAGAAAAATTACTTAGCAATTGTTTGGACTCTTCATTCGGTCGCCACTGGGTCGCCAACGACCGGCATCTGGATTATTTCTTTGCCACCGTCGGCGTCGGTCTTCGGCCATCTCTTCCATTTCAAGTTCTTTTTTATGCCTTACCTGTCGCCGTTCTACAGCCCGTTCCTTCGCCTTTCCCTGAAAGCTAGTCGACTGCGCGCGACGTGCAATGGATTGTCGCGTCCTTGTTTTTACGGACGACGCCACGGAGGAGGCAATGGTATCGACAATTTTGAGAGCCACCTTGCGAGCGATTTTGTTCGCTTTCCGCGGAATGGCCAAATGGACCATTATGACAATGGCCATGTCACCTCCTTCTTTCGGTCGACGCTGTTCGACGGAAACATGAATTTGACCCGTGAAAGGAGCACCTCGTAACGTGGAAAGTGTCAAGCTCGTTGCCTCGTCGCTTTCATTTTTCCTCGTAACTAATAGAGGGACGAGACCATATCGTCCCCAGTCTCCCAATTTCTTGACCACCAAAACAGCAAATCTCTGAAGTCCCTCATCTTGCTGTTGTTGGAATGTATGTAATCGTACGGATTTTTGTGGGGCGTATTCGGTCAATTGACGCGACGTTAGGACATCCACGGCATGATTGTAGCATAAATCCATGGTAAAGTCGAACTCGGCCTCATCCTCATTCTCATCCTCGCCATCCTTTTCTTCTATGAAGGATTTGATGGGGATGGTAATCTGCGCGGAAGCAGCCTTTGCGATTTCAGATTTTCGTGGTAACGAGTGCCACGTAGAGCCATCTTCTTCGAGCCCCAAATCTGTCCAAATCTTGGAAGACATATCGCTGCTCTTTGGATCGCGCTGTTGCCATTTGGAAGACAGTAATCGTTTTTCTAGAAACTTTGTAGGAGGTTGAAAGACGGTCGTAGGACCCCGCGACAAAATTCCTCGTTGATTGGAAATGACGAGTCCCGTGCGAGGGACCGAAAAGGATACCACAAGCAGAAGCAATACCAAAGTGGCAAAAACTGCAAATGCCTTGGGATTGGTCGATGCGGATCGTGTCAACAGGGCAAAGAGGGTAGTAATCAATTTTCCCAAGGCGCCACCCACAGTCTTTGACATGCCACCGCCTCCGCCTGCAGTGGCCAGACCTTGCTCCAAATCACTGCGATTTCGTTGCAACATACTCATCAAATCTTGTGGCGACATTCCATTGGCCTGGGCGGCCTGTAAGAGCGTTTCATCGGGATTGGGTGATTGTTGAATCACCTGTTCCAACTGGAGCAATTGTTGCCGTTGTTTTGACGACAGAGGAAGAGGACCACTGTTTCCTTCTTTTGTGTCTTCCGGGTTGGAGGTCCATTTTACGTCCGTCGCCGTTGTTGCCGAGGGGCAGAGAGTCAACAGCACAGTCACAAGTAGAATGCATAGAAGGAACGTAGAACGTATTTGTTGGCCCATGGTAGAGATGTTGTGATGAGTTTATTCCTAAAAGTAATACACGGACAATTCGTAATAGTAAATTGGTACTGATAAAAATAATATACTACCTGTCTCTTATACACATCTCCGAGCCCACGAGACTAAGGCGAATCTCGTATGCCGTCTT
>ENA-ORBV01012376-ORBV01012376.1-microbial-mat-metagenome-genome-assembly--contig:-NODE-12376-length-13172-cov-5.944788_pt1 | contig 13172 bp, 8 predicted proteins | sample MGYA00237777_ERZ505514 | MGnify/ENA primary metagenome ERZ505514 (study PRJEB26160, sample SAMN06269048) | microbial mat metagenome | isolation source: Oligotrophic lake microbial mat | place...
GTCATCCATCTGGTGGCCACAGGTCGCCGCACAGGCCGGCGTGGAATGGAACGGCATCACGGGTGGTGACCGGGCCCGTTCGTGGATTGTCGGCGCCGAAGCGCGCTGGTCGCTCTCGCTCTCGGGTGCCGACCGCGCCCGCCTCAAGGCCGCAGCGTCCGCACGAACGGCGGCCGAACTGATGCGCGACGATGTGCGCGCCTCCGTACACGCCGAAGTGCTCGCGGCCGTTCGCCAGCTCGAAGCCTCAGTGGCTCGTGTGGGCCTGGGCACTGAAACCGTCGCGCAGGCCACCGAACGTGCGCGCGTCGTTCGCAACCGCTACGACGCCGGCCTCGCCTCGATGACCGACGTCCTCGCCGCATCGAGTGCGCTCCTGGATGCCGAGGCGAGCCGGACGTCCGCCACCGTCGATGTGTTGACGACCACCACCGAATTGCACCGCGCCCTCGGGCGCCTGTCCAGGAAATGACAATGATGATCACCAAGAAGACGTTCTGGATTCCCCTGGTCGCTGTGACCGTCGCCATGAGCGCGACCGCATGTGGCAGCGCTGAGCCGGACCCACTGGTGGCGGCCGACGCGGCACAGGTCTCGGTCACGCTTGACGCCGCGGTCATGACCGAGATGCCTCAAACGTTTGAGACTGGCGGTGCACTTGTCGCTCGTCAGACGGCGGTGTTATCGAGCCGCATCCTGGCGCCGGTCGTGCGCGTCAACGTTTCACCCGGCGATCGCGTACGCCGAGGTCAGGTGCTGATCGAGTTTGACAGCGCAGACATCGCGGGGCGGGCCGCCGGCGCGTCCTCGTCACTGGCGTCGGCACAGGCCTCCGCGCGCGCCGCTGAATCGGAGCGTACGGCTGCGGAGTCGGCGGTCACGCTCGCCCGCGCCACGCACGACCGTATTGCACGTCTGCAGAAGGAACGCTCGGCCACGCCACAGGAGCTCGATCAGGCGGTCGCCGCGTTGCGACAGGCGGAAGCGCGACTGGCCGCGGTCACAGCGCAGGTGGACGCCGCACAGCGGGGCGTTGACGCCGCCGACGCCGGTTCGCGCGTGGCCACCATCACACAGAGCTGGACCACGCTGACGTCCCCGTTTGACGGATTGGTCGTGTCGCGCCAGGTTGATCCCGGCACGACCGTGGGTCCGGGCCAACCGCTCCTCACGATTGAAGGCGCGTCTGATCTTCAAATGGAAGTCCGCCTCGATGCGTCACGCGCAGCCGGGTTGACGGTCGGGCAGACGGCGGAGATTCGTGTCGAGACCGGCGGCGTCACCGACTGGGTGCCCGCGCGCGTCACGGAAATTGCGCGCGTCGACCCATCGTCGCACAGCTTCACCGTCACGCTTGACGCACCGGCCGCGGCCGGGTGGCGGTCGGGCTACTTCGGGCGCGCGCGTTTTTCCGGGGCCACATCGGAACGTCTCACCGTGGCGGACTCCGCCATCGTGAGGCGCGGTCAACTCACATTCGTGTATCTCGTGGATGCTGAGAGCCGGGCGCGTCTGCGGGTCGTGTCCACCGGCGAGACTCGCGACGGTCGGACCGAGGTGCTCGCCGGCTTGTCGACCGGTGACCGCGTGGTCGTCAATCCGCCCTCCACCCTGGTGGACGGTCAAAAGGTGCGGTCATGAGTCACGCCACTGGCATGGCGGGCCAGCTCGCCGCCGCGTTCATCCGATCGAAGCTGACGCCGCTCATCATCATCGCGTCGATGCTCCTTGGTGTCTTCGCGGTGATTGCGCTCCCACGTGAGGAAGAACCACAGATCATCGTGCCGATGATCGACGTGTTTGTTGATCTGCCTGGCGCCTCACCGACGGAGATCGAGCAGCGTGTCACACGTCCGCTCGAACAGCGCCTCTGGGAAGTGCCCGGGCTGGAATACCTCTACTCGACGTCGAGTCCTGGCCGCTCGATGATCATCGCGCGGTTCCTCGTTGGTGAAGATGAAGAACGCGCCCTGGTGCGGCTCCGGCAGAAGCTCGACGCGAACGTACATCTGCTGCCGGCCGGTGCCACATCGCCCACCGTGCAGGCGCGATCCATTGACGATGTGCCGGTGATGGCGTTTACGTTGTGGGGCCCGGGATACGACGCGGCGCAGCTCAGACAGATTGGCGCCCAGTTGCGCGACAGCCTCAAGGAAGTGCCCGATACCTCCGAGGTCACTTTGATCGGCGGGCAGGGCCGCCAGGTGACCGTGGAACTCGATCCCCCCGCCTTGGAAGCGCGCGGTCTTGATCCGCTCCGTGTCCAGCAGGCGCTCGCTCGAGCCAATGTCCGCAGCGCGTCAGTGGGCGTCGTCGCCGGCAACAACACCACCATTGTCGAAGCCGGCAGCTGGCCGGGGACCATTGAGGCGCTGCGTGATCTGGTCGTCGGCCCACCGGGCGGTGCGCCGGTGCGCCTCGGCGACGTGGCGACGGTGTTCGACGGCGGCGCCGAACCTTCGCACTTCGTCGCGTTCCACGCCGATGCGTCCTCGTCGCATCCCGCGATTACGCTGGCCGTCGCCAAACGCAAAGGCACCAACGCCATTGACCTGACCCAGCGCCTGGACCACAAGGTCGAGTCGCTCCGCGGATATCTGTTGCCTGCGGACCTCAACGTCACCGTCACGCGCGACTACGGAGAGTCCGCCGCACACAAGTCGAATGAACTGCTGTTTCACATGTTGTTGGCGGTGCTCTCAGTGTCGGCCCTCATGTGGTGGGCGCTCGGTCGCCGCGAGTCGGTCGTGGTGTTGACGGCAATCCCCGTCACGCTTGCGCTGACGCTGTTTGTCTTTTATCTCTACGGCTACACGCTCAATCGCATCACACTCTTCGCGCTGATCTTTTCTATCGGGATTTTGGTGGACGATGCGATTGTGGTGGTGGAGAACATCGTCCGACACATCCGCATGGCGAAGTCGACGGCTGCGGATGCGCTTGACCGTGTGGTGATTCGGGCCGTGGACGAAGTCGGCAATCCCACGATCCTGGCGACGCTGACCGTGGTCGCGGCCATTCTGCCGATGGCGTTTGTCGGCGGTCTGATGGGCCCGTACATGCGGCCCATCCCGATCGGTGCCACGGCCGCGATGTTGTTCTCCCTGGTGGTCGCGTTCATCGTCACCCCGTGGGCCGCTGTGCGTCTGCTCGGTCACGCGGGAGGGCATCACGACGAACGTGAAGACCGGATGACGCAGCTCTACCGTGTGTTCATGCGTCGCCTTATCGAGGACGGCAAGGCGCGCTGGGCGTTTCTTGGCAGCGTCGCGGTGTTGCTGCTGGTGTCGGTCGCCTTTGTGCCTCTCGGGTGGGTCAAGGTGAAGATGTTGCCGTTCGACAACAAGAGCGAGTTGCAGGTCATGGTGCGGATGCCGGATGCGACGCCGCTGGAAGCGACGGCCCGTGTGGCCGCGTCTCTGGCTGAGGCCAGCCTTGCCGACCCGGCCGTGATTGGGGCGCAGAGTTACGTCGGCACCGCCTCGCCGTACACGTTCAACGGCCTCGTGCGGCACTACTTCCTGCGACAGGCGCCCAATCTGGCGGATGTCCAGCTCCAGTTGCTGCCGAAGGATGACCGATCCGAGCAGAGTCACGCGATCGCCACACGACTGCGCGAGCGGTTGTTGCCGGTGGCGGCCGGCCTCGGCGCTGAAATTCAGGTGGTCGAGGTGCCTCCGGGACCGCCGGTTCTGCAGACCCTTGTGGCCGAGGTCTACGGGCCGGATGGGGCCGCGCGCCAAGCGCTTGCCAAAGATGTGCGTGGGGTGTTTGAACAGACACCCGGTGTGGTGGACGTTGACTGGTATGTGGAAACCGACCGCCCCAAGGTGCAGTTGACCGTGGATCCCGACAGGGCGGCGTCGACAGGCCTCTCCGCTGTGGAAGTTGCCTCGGTCGTGCAGATGGCGGCTGGTGGTGCCCCTGCCGGATTGCTCCGCGACCCGCGCGCCCGTGAGCCTGTCCCTGTGATGTTGCGGCTGCCCAAGTCGCAGCGTTCGTCGGTGAATGACCTCGCGTCCATTCGGCTGCAGGGTGCGGCCGGCGCGGTGTCGGTGTCGGAGTTGACGCGACCCACCACCTCGGTCGAGGAGCCCAGCATTTACCACAAGAACCTGCTGCCGGTGACCTACGTGACCGGTGACGTCGCGGGTGTGGTTGAAAGCCCCGTCTACGCGATCTTCGACATGAACGAGTCGCTGGCGTCCGTGAAGACGCCGGCGGGCGCGCCAATCGGCATCTTCAACGCCGTGCAGCCAACCGACAGCTCGGAGTACGCGATGAAGTGGGATGGCGAGTGGCACATCACTATCGAGGTGTTCCGGGATCTCGGGATCGCCTTCGCGGCGGTGCTGGTCCTCATCTATATCCTGGTGGTCGGGTGGTTCCAGTCGTTCAAGACACCGCTCACGATCATGATGGCGATTCCGTTTTCGCTGGTCGGCATCCTGCCGGCGCACGCGGCGGGTGACGCGTTCTTCACGGCGACCTCGATGATTGGCTTCATCGCCGGAGCCGGCATCGTGGTGCGCAACTCGATCATCCTGGTGGACTTCATCGAGCTGCGGGTGAAGGACGGTATGGCGCTCGCGGAAGCTGTGATCGACGCCGGCGCCGTCCGATTCAGACCCATGGCGCTGACTGCGGCCGCCGTCGTCGTCGGCGCGGCGGTCATCCTCGCGGACCCGATCTTTCAGGGTCTCGCGATTTCCCTGATGGCTGGTGAGGTCGCGTCATTGTTTCTGTCGCGCATGACCGTGCCGGTTGTGTATTACATGTCGGCCCGGAAGAACGCGACCGCGCCGGCTTCGACACCTGACTTGGAAGGAGCGGTCGCATGAGTCTCATTGCACGCATTCTGGTGCCCGTCGATTTTGGCGCCGCCTCTGCGGCGGCCGTTGCACTTGCCGGGCGGCTGGCCGACGGGTGTGGCGCAGCATTGACCTTGTTGCACGCCGAGACCGCAGACGCGCCGCTGTATTTCACGCGCGAACAGGTCGACGCCCTGGCGTCACAGCGACGGCAGCATCAGGAGCAGGCGCGACGATACCTGTCGGCGTTTGGTCACCGCCACACCGAGACGCCATTTATTGCCGAGATCGTGATGCGCACTCCGATTGACGCGATCACCGAGGCCGCCAAAAACGCAGACCTGGTGGTTATCGGCACGCACGGGCGCACGGGACCAGCATTGTGGTGGCTAGGCTCGGTGGCTGAACGCATCCTTCGGGACCTGACCACACCCGTGCTCGTGGTGCACGAACACGACGCCGCCTCGGCGAGGATCGCGACGATGGGCGTGTATGCCGCGCCGGGTCTGAGTGGCGACAACGCGCTGGCCCTGGCGATGCGGATCGGCGCGGCGACTGGTGCCGAGGTGCGCGATCGACGCACGATGCCGCCCGATCCAGACGCGATGTTTATGGACTCCTCGATGGTGGTCATGGCCGAGCCATGGGTGCATGACCGCGCCTGGCGTACCCGAGTGGGGGAACCCCTGATCCGATCCGGCAAAGGCCCGGTGCTGTTTGTGCCCGAAGCCACACAGAAGAAGGAGAGTGCACAGTGAAAGTGGAAGCGATGTTGCGATTGATTGCGGGCGCGTTTGTGATGGCCAGTGTGCTGGCCGGCATGTACGTGGACGCGCGGTTCTTCTGGTTCACGCTGTTTGTCGGCGCGAACCTCTTCCAGTCCGGCCTGACCGGCTGGTGCCCGATGATGTCGATTCTGCGGACGCTGCTCAAACAGGAGGCCCCGCGTTAAACGGCGACCGGGGCGTACAGTGAAGGCATGAGACACACCGAGACACATCGCACCGGGAGAATCGGCTGGCTGCGCGCGGCCGTGCTCGGCGCCAATGACGGCATCGTGTCCACGGCCAGCCTCGTCGTTGGCGTTGCGGCCGCGGATGCCGCGCGCGCCGACATTCTGGTGGCGGGCGTGGCCGGTCTGGTGGCGGGCGCGTTGTCCATGGCTGCGGGTGAATACGTGTCGGTCAGTTCACAGGCCGACACCGAGCGCGCGGACGTGGCACGGGAGTCCGCCGAGCTTGCCGGTGCTCCGGACGCGGAGCTGGACGAACTGTCCGCCATCTACGTGTCGCGTGGTCTCGACCCGGACCTCGCCCGAACGGTGGCACAGCAGCTGACCAGCCGTGATGTGCTGCGTGCCCACCTGCGCGACGAGCTCGGCCACTCGGAAGAATTCGCCGCCCGGCCCCTGCAGGCCGCGCTGGCCTCGGCCGGCACATTTGCCGTCGGTGCCGCATTGCCGCTGTTGACGGCGGCCATCGCACCACACGCCTACATGTCTTCGTTTGTGTCAGGGATCTCGCTGGTGTGCCTGGCCGGACTCGGGGCTTTGGCGGCTCAGGCGGGCGGAGCGCCGGCCTCACGCGGCGCCCTGCGGGTCGCCTTCTGGGGAGCGCTCGCCATGGCACTCACCGCGGGCGTGGGCGCGCTGTTTGGCGCCACGGTCTGACGCGGACGTGCGGACCGCAAGGCTGCGATCCGGGTAACATCGAAGGATGTCCGCAGACGCGCTCCGATACGCCCGCCAAGTCCTGTTGCCGGAATTGGGCAAGGACGGTCAACGGCGATTGGGCGACGCGCGTGTCCTGATGGTGGGGATGGGTGGCCTGGGGTCGCCGGCCGCGTTGTACCTCGCTGCGGCCGGGGTGGGGACACTGGGGCTCGTCGATTACGACGTCGTGGACGAGACCAATCTGCACCGGCAGATCATCCATGGGACGCCGGACATTGGACGGCCGAAGTTGGCATCGGCCGCTGATCACATCACGGCCATCAACCCACTCGTGACACTCGAACTGCACGACATGGCTTTTGACGCGTCGAACGCGCGCACCCTGGTGGAGGCGTACGATGTGGTGGTCGATGGCACCGACAATTTTCCCACGCGGTATCTGGTGAATGATGCCTGTGTGATGACCGGCACGCCCAACGTGTACGGCAGCATCTTCCGATTTGAGGGCCAGGCGTCTGTCTTTGCGACCGGTGGTGGCCCGTGTTATCGGTGCTTGCATCCCGAGCCGCCACCCGCCGGGTTGATCCCCAGTTGCGCCGAGGCCGGGGTGCTCGGTGTGTTGCCCGGCATCATCGGCACCATCCAGGCCACCGAAGCGATCAAGCTGCTGACCGGCATCGGTGAGCCGCTGGTGGGGCGGCTGCTGCTCTACGATGCGCTGCGCATGAAGTTCCGCGACATCACGCTCGCGCGTGATCCCGAGTGCCCGGTATGCGGTGACGCACCGTCGATCACCACCCTGGTCGCCTATGATCAGGTGTGCGAGACTGGCTTACAAAAAGGACAACCGATGAAAGATGAGATGACGGTCGACGAGCTCAAACAGTGGCGCGACAGCAGCCATCCCCACATGCTTGTTGATGTGCGCGAACCGTTTGAACACGCCTCCGCCAACATCGAGGGCGCCGTCCTGATTCCGATGGGAGAGGTGATGTCGCAGTTGGACGCACTTCCGACCGACCGTACGGTCGTCGTGCAGTGCCAGTCAGGTGGACGCAGTGCGCGTGTCACGGCCGCCCTGCGCGCCAAGGGATATGACGCCGTGAATCTGGTCGGCGGCATCCTGGCCTGGAAACGCGCTGGGCACTAACGACCTCCCGGGGTCCCGAAGTCCCGGCTGTACTGGATCGGGGACGTCGGGACGGAGACACCCGGCATTCTCCCTCTGAGAACTGGTTGGCATTTCGATTGCAATAGGGTCGTGCGGAGTTGATTCGTATGACTGCTATTCGCCCCATCGTCGTCACCATCGTTCTTTCGTCCATCCTCGCCGTGCCGGTGGTCGCCGCGCGCGACTACACGTTTCTCAAAGACGTCTTCGAAGGTCGCCGTGTCACGGTGCGCATGGACATGCCCGCCACGTCTGACGGCGTCAACATCCACGTGGATGGCCGCCGCCGGCTCGACGTGAATCAATACCGCGACAACCTGCGACGGTACGGTGTGGCAATTCGCGACGGCGAGTCGGTCGTGGTCACCCTCGTCAAGGTCAAGAGCGATCTGATTGAGTTCCAGTTGGGTGGTGGCGGGTACGGCACCTTTTTCGACGATACCGACACGTCGGCAGACATTCCGTACATCGGCAAGAGTGATCGCGAGCGGTCCCTCGAGCGACGGATCAAGGACGAGACCGACCGCAACCGGCGCCGGCAGCTGGAGCGCGAGCTGGACGTCCTGCGTGATCGTCGCGAACGTGAGAACCACCGCATCCGGATCGAACGCGAGCGCATCTCGGAGTACAAGCACGATCGCCTGGCCTTCCGTCGGCTGCACGCCGGCTCCCGCTTCAATATTCGCTACCGCGATCGCGTCCCGCACGACGTGCGTCCCGACGACATCATGGACGCCCTGGCCGAGTACGTGGAGTTTGACTACGGCCGCACGCGTTATCGGCGCTGAAGCGGCGTGAGTCCCACGCGCGCCAGTTGCCGGTGAAACTCAGGATCGCCACGGAGCGAGTCGTAATCGGGCAGCGTCAGCATGCTGATGGCCGCATCTTCACGGCGGTCGAGGGCAATGGAGTTCCAGCGCAGCGCCTCCTCGCGTTCACCCAGACGCGCGTAGGCGCGCGCGAGGAACGTGGCGTTCATCCACGCACCCGGCGCCGCGCTCTCTATCGCCAGATACCGGGCAATCTCCACCCGTGTCATCGCGGCCATGCCGCCGGTGGTGTAGGCCGCGCGCAACGCATCCACCGTGTCGAGTGAGGCGCCGGTCAGCAGCATCCAGCGCCAGCGACTTTCGACCGCGTCGCGTTCACGACCTTCCGCCGCCAGCACTTCAGCCATCCTGTACGGGACGAAGTGCCAGTTCGGGTTTGTGGCCGCCGCCGCTTCCACCACCGTGCGGGCCTCTGCGACGCGTCCCGCCCTGAGCAACGGCGTAATCAGGTCGCTCTGAATGGCGAGTGACTGTGGTTCCAGCGCGATGGCCGTGCGCAAGTGCGCGATCGCTTCGTCGTATCGCCCCATCAAACCGAGAAACTCTCCGTACCAGTGATGGGCGAGCGCGTAGTTTGGGTCGAGCGCGAGGGCCCGCCCAAACTCCGCGTCCGCCTCCTGCCACCGCCACTCAAATTTGTAGCGAAGGAACGCCAGCGAGGTGTGGCCTGCCACGTCGCCCGAATCCAGCGCCACGGCCTTTTCTGCATTCTCAAGCGCACGCGCGTATCGTTCCGCCGACGGGAGTCCGGACATCGTCAGGTTGTAGCAGTCGGCAAGACCCGCATACGCCCGCGCGAATGTCGGGTCGATTGCAATGGCACGTTCATACAGCGTGATGGCCTGCTGAATCGAGTGTGGGGTCCGCTGGCGCCATTGCTCCCGAGCCTGCAGTGACAAGTCGTAAGCCACAGGATTGACGTCGGACCGGGGACGGCTTCCGTCACGGCGAGCCCCAACCAGATGCCGGCCAAGGCCGAATGCAATCTTTGCGGCGATCGTCGCGTTGGTGGTTGCGATGGAGTCGGCAGGCACCTCAAAAGCCCAGCTCCAGAGATGTCGCCGGTCGCGGGTGCGTGTGAGCTCCGTCCAGACGCGCCAGGGCTGCGCGCGCTGATCCACGCGGGTCGTGAGAATCGCTTCCGCATTCAGGCGCCGGCCGGCTTCAATCGGATTCTCGTCGCGCGCGCCGGCGGTTCCCAGTCGTGTTTCCAGTGTGGTGTCGCGGCCGATCTGGGCGACCATCGCATCCGCAAGTCCATCGACGGATGGCATGACCGTCACCGAACGGATCGGCGGCGCGTTGTTCGACAGCGAGAACCATCCGACGCCCAAAATCAACCCACTCAGCACCAGCACCAGCGCCGCGGCCACCGGAACACGCGGAAGCCGTCGTCGGCGCGGCGGCATAGGCGCAGGGCGGATGGGATGTTCAGCGTCCGGCGTCTTGTCCGCGCGTGTCTCGGCCTGTGTCTCCTTGACGCGGGAGGCCTCGGCGACGCGCCTGGTCAGCGGCGTGACAAAGCGGTAGCCGCGTCCACGGACAGTCTCGATACACGAGGTGCCTTCGCCGTCCAGCGTCTTGCGGAGCGTGGCGATATGAAACGCGATGTTGCCTTCTTCAACGACCGAGTCGCGCCAGACGTGTGTGAGGATTTCGTCCTTGGTGACCAGGTGTGGTGCGCGGTCGAGCAGAAGTGCCAGCAGGTCAAGGCTGCGATTCGGTAGTGATACCGGCCCCCCAGAGGCGCTGGTGAGCCGCCATTCGGCTGGCTCAAAGGTCCAGCCATCCCATTCATAGACAGTCCCAGCCATCTGATTTCATCGATCATATCCGCCGGATACAGGCCAAAAACGACCATAAATGAAAAATAAAGGCAGTCCTCATGGGGTACGCAGGACGCGCAGAGATCCAGGGTGCGATTCTCTGCCACCAAATCATCATCGGTCCCTCGTCAACCACGGCAAGGTCCAGGAGTAATACGGTTATGTTGAAAGTCGACTCCCCAGCTCGTTCAAACACCCGGCCAGCACGCGGCGGAGGATCGGCGGCCATCTCTTGGTCCGACCTCGGCCCACTGGGGAACCCCGCCCGTCGAGCGGCGGTGATCCTCCTGCTGGTCCTCCTCGCCGTCCCTGTGACCAGCAGCCTGCGCGCGGCGCCTTTAGCGACTGACATGCCGGCCGTGTCTGAGGCCAGCGGCCAAACGACCCAGGACCTCAACGGCGATGGCATGGTTGACGCGGTGTTCACACAGAAGCAGCGCTTTAATCAGGTCTGCTTCGGCAACGGCACCGGCGCCTTTACCTCTTGTACGGACCTGATTGGTTCCGGGAGCTACGTGCTCTCAAATCAGGTCAACACGACGGCATCCGCGCTGGTCGACTGGAATAACGATGGCTTCCTGGACATCGCCCTCGCAATGGAGGGCCGGTCGAGTGTGGTCTGTTACAACGCAGGAGCCGGGCAGTTCAATTCCGGTCTCGGCTGTGTGGAGGTGTACGGGTACAGCTCGTTCCCGTACGACAGCCAGGACGTGGCGGTCGGCGACGTGAATGCCGACGGGGCACCGGACCTGGTGTTTGCCAACGGCGGAAACGCGGGATCTCCTCTGGCGCAGGAAAATCTGGTGTGCCTGGGCACCAACACAGGTGGCTCGACGTGCTCCAGGATCGGAACGTCGGCAGTGCCGTCGACCGGCGTCGCCTTGGGCGACGTCGACAACGACACGGACCTTGATGTGATCGTGTCGAACCGTGGCAGCCTGAACGAGGTCTGTCTCAACAGCGGCAACGGCACAACATTCGATTGCCGCGCGATTCCCCAGGCTGGCAACGTGTCTGCCACCAAGCACTCAAACGCAGTGGCCGTCGGTAATCTTCCCAACGGCTTCAGCGTGGCGCCCGACGCATTTCTGGACGTGGTCTTTGCCAACACCGGCATGAACGAGCGTTGCTTTGGCGACGGTAACTGGGCGGGAGCGAATGTTGGCCTCGCGTGCGGTGGGGTCGCCGCCATCGCGTCCTATACCTCTAGTGACGCTGCGGCCAAGACCACGGACGTCATCCTGGCAGACACTCTGCCGATCACCGTCAGCCCCGTCTACGTCGGCGATGAGATCCTGTTTGTCAACGAAGACGCGCCCAACGTGCATTGCTTCGGCGCCTTCACGTGCACCTTCAACTTCAACCAGAGGGAACACGTGACCGTGAATATCGGGGGCACCAACTATGTGGTCTCCGAACCTGTTGTCGAAGCCACGACGGGTGTGGCCGTACGCGATATCAACATCGACGGCAGGCTCGACGTGGTCGTGGCGAACACGGGCCTGACGGGCGGAGTCAGTCGCACGTATCGGGGCGCCGCCTTTGATTCGCTTGCCGCGCCCGTTGCCAATAACCAGTTCTACCCGACCAGCGTCACGCTCAGCGGCGGAAACGTCGGACCGGCCCTTGATACGGCGCCGCCGGCGTTCATTGGCGCGACCAACCGCACGGCGGAAGCCACCGGCCCGACCGGCGCAACCGTGGCGTTCACCGTCACCGCACAAGACGTCGTCGATGGTACACGTTCGGTCTCGTGTAACCGGGTGTCCGGGTCGCTCTTCGTCATGGGCAACACGACCGTGACCTGCACGGCGTCCGATACGTCCAACAATGTGGGCACTGCCTCGTTTGTTGTGAGCGTCGTGGACACGACCGGTCCGGTGGTCACCGTGCCTGGCAACATCAGTGTGCTGGCGACGCCAGGGCAGACAACCGCGGTCGTCGCCTTCGTGACCACCGCCATCGACGCCGTCGACGGTAACCGCGAAGCCTTCTGTTACAACACGGCGACCAATTCTGGCGTGTCATCGGGCGCGCACTTCGCCGGCGGGACGACGACGCTCATGTGCGGGTCGTACGACTCCAGGAATAACTACAACCAGGTCAGCTTTACCGTGACAGTGACGACCGACATCGACATCGACGGCATACTCGACGACGTCGATCTTGACGATGATGGCGACGGCATCGCCGATACCGTGGACGTGCTGCCGATCGCGTACTCCAGCGAATACCGGTTCGACGCCACCAACACGGGCATCGTGGAGCGCAATGGATGGACGGTCACGATCACGCCGACCGCTGTGGGCTCCTCGTATAACCTGCGCGCCACGCTCAGTGGCGCGGGTAGCGCGCCTGCCATCGTCCCGGCCCGTTGTGGCGCTCTTCGGAAGGAACTGCGGCTCAACGCTGTGGGCGACACGATCGACTGGCGGTGCATCCTGAACTTTCCGTTAGCGAACTCCCTCGCCGTGAACTTCGTGTCCGGCACGACGCAATTCTGGAAGGCCACCGGCGGTGCCTGGATTCGGATCACTCCGACCGCTGGCAACACCGCCGCGACATCGGGAAGCCCGGTCACCGCAGACGCCGCGAATACGGCACCAGTGCTGGTGACGATTTTTAACGAACTGCTCTTGGAGGTTGGCGCATTCAGCCTCGCCGCCGGCGAGTCCGTGGCGGTCGATGTGGTGGATGTGGACGGCAAAGCCACGTTGCGACTGGAACTGCTTAACGGCGGTTCGGACGGCGTCGTCGAGGCCACGCTCTTCGGCCAGCCGGTCACACTGCAGGGCGGCGCGCCCGTGACGGCCGAGTTGAATCCTGATGTAACGGCGCCGGTGATTGAGGCTCAGGTCAGCG
>ENA-ORBV01012377-ORBV01012377.1-microbial-mat-metagenome-genome-assembly--contig:-NODE-12377-length-13172-cov-5.778771_pt1 | contig 13172 bp, 10 predicted proteins | sample MGYA00237777_ERZ505514 | MGnify/ENA primary metagenome ERZ505514 (study PRJEB26160, sample SAMN06269048) | microbial mat metagenome | isolation source: Oligotrophic lake microbial mat | place...
CTGTTGAGGTGGCCTCTGCCGCTGCCACTTCTTCTTCTTCTCCTTCTTGCAGTTGGTTCCTCCTCCGGTCCCCAGAAACGTGCAGCTGGAGCCACTTCCTCCTCATGTCCCCAGAAACGTGCAGCTGGAGCCACTTCCTCCTCATGTTCCCACAGCTGGAGCCACTTCCTCCTCCCGTCCCCAGAAATGTGCACCTGGAGCCACTTCCTCCTCCCATCCCCAGAAACGTGCACCTGGAGCCACTTCCTCCTCCACCAACAGTGGCCTCAAAAAACACAGGAATTGAGCTTGCTTTGGTTGCAGCAAGCACTTCCCCCTTGTTTGCGGTGTCTTTAGGCAAGGCAGCCTTCAATCGTTGACGGGCACGGCCACGCCGTTTTGCAGGAGATGACCTTGTCACCGACTCTTTTTGGTTGCAGATGCTGAAAGTGAGGATTCAGAGGAACTTGACGAGGAAGCCGACGGCTCTGCCGCCTTCTGACGGAGACTGACTTTGGCTGGAGATCTCCTAAGTTTACTCAAGGAAACATGGGAGACATTCATGGCGCTCTCCTCATCATTCTCATTGTCGGAACCCAGCTCCATGATGGAGAATGTTGTTGGCATGAACTTTTTCAAACGATGTTCCGGGACTGTTTGCTCTAAACTTTAGCTCCAACAGCTAAGCTAAACCAACAACAACAGATTATAGCTACACATTCCTTTTAATGCAAGATGGTCTGGTTGTGTTGTCTACATATTTAGCTAATAGGTTGCGATTAGCAATTAGCAATTAGCTATTGTCATTGTTAGTTACTTTGTACGACTCGTTTACATGTAGTGGCGTAGGATAGCAGATGAGACAACAAATGTTCATGGCATCCCAATGCGCGACCACTAGTAGACGAAACTATCATAACCTACCTATACTACTAGCTAGTGAGGGACAGGCGCCAACAAATGAATTGCTTGCGCTGACGCGAGGCAAGGGCAAAAAACTCGGAACCAAAGCTAGAAAAATAAAATTGTTTAGGACAAGTGTTCCAACAAGAATGGCAAGTACAGTAGGGCGTAGTATCTTTGGTTTGGTCCTTATCAAAATGGCCACAAACTCTTTCCCTTTTTGCTGCTCGTCAGCTCTTTTTTCATGCACAAAATGACGGTGGGACTGTTTTTCAATTCTCCTTCTTTGGTTGGAAGTAAGGTTTCCGCTTTGTCGTCTTGCCAGATGGTATTGTATCCCAACTTTTGATACAATTTGAGCGCGGGAGCATTTCGTTTTTCCACTAGTAAATAGCATATATCATAGCCCAATTCATCGACACACAAATCTTCCACGGCTTGCACCAATTCTTCGGCAATTCCCTTGCGTCGATAATCGCGGGATACGACCAAATTGCTCATAATGGGCGCATATTGCATTTTGGTATCCCACCGACCCGTGGGTTTGGCCGGATAATTGCTGCCGGTCAGAATGGCCAACAAACTACCACCATTTCGAGGTTCCGATCCTTCGGCAAAGGTTGCGACGGTGTCAATATCGACTCCGGCACATCCAATAATGGCATTTTGCTTTTGGGTATCTTTGCAAACAATCATGCGGGCTTGCTGGCTGGACCTGGCATAGCGTTTTCGAAATTCAGCGTATTGTTGAGCTTGCAGGGTTCGATTTTGAGATTCCGTCAATTCTTTCGTTCCACCTCCAACTTTGCCCCGCCAAAAGGAATCCACAAACAATTCCGTCACAATTCGAAGTTCGTCTTGTTGTCGATTCTGGGTATCCAAAGGTTTTGTGACAAATTGGGTTTTACTGAAGGCTCCAAGCAAGCCGAAGGAATGCACTCCTCTCCATTGTTGTAGTTGTAGCAGTAATAGCAATGAAATATGTAAAAGAAGATTCATGTCTTTGGTTGCAGCTCTTGTGTTTGTCGACAAGTCAAAGGCTGAGGTGTATTGGAGGACAAACTAAAGTCGAATCAATGCTTCCGATTTCACTCTGCGGATAGCAGCCACCTTTCTCGGTTTGTGGCTTAGGCTTTCCTCTTTTTCAAACCAAGGTCACTCCACTAGCTAGCTACTAGCTTTCTTGCCTGCTAACTTTATCGTCAGCGCTTCGATCTGATCGGCTCCTTGCTTCAATGGAAAAAGCCTTGGTGTGCTGGTATTTTGGTGCGGTCAGGCGAGAACAGGTTGGTTTGAAATAGGGAGGGTGTGACGAACGAGTGAGAAAATGTTGCTCAGCTCAGGCGGGAATCATTTAGTCATGAATACCTTTCCCACGTCATTCAACGAAAGAAGTGAGTGATTCATTGATTGATTCATACAAAAATCTTGGAATGCTGATGTTGGCAATTCAAACAGCTGACATGTCTGACAATGTCAAGCAACGACTGACTCAATTGAATTACTATGGAGGTGTCGGAAGCATACTGCAATTGCTGCAAGCACAAAAATTCTTAGAAACTTGGAGCTTCATATCAAGAAATTATCACATCCATCCGTACCTAAACAATACTCTGAAAATCATGAAATCGACACTCGCCCTTGTTTCCTTGCTTGCAGCAACCATTATTGGATGCGATGCTTTCTCTACCGTCGGTATTCCGTCCACAGCGACAACATCGACAACAACAACAGAATTGATGATGGCTCGTGGTGGCAGAGGAATGAAGAAAGAAAAAGTCCCCAAGACCGGCGGAGGAGGTGGAATGGGAGGTGGTAGTCGAAGTGGTGGCGGTGCTTCGTTTGACCCCAACAATTGGATTTCCATGCCGGCGTCTGCCAGTGAACTTTCCACAATGAAAGATGGACAAATCAAATTGTTTGATACCAATGCCATTACCATTAAGAATTCTATGACCAATCCCACGGCGGCCGTTTCTGTTTTGCAATACAATGGCGACACCTACTGCTTTAGCCATGCTTGTCCTTCGTGTCAAATTCCAATGTCCAAGGGCAAAGTTTTGCCGGCCACCTCGTCTCGACCAACTCCCTTATTGGCGTGTTCCTTTTGCAAAAGTGCGTACGACTTGAAAACGGGACAAAAACAAATGGACGTGACCGCGCAAGAAATTGATGGGGGCGGAATTTTTGCAGGCTTGGCACAAAGTCTCTTCAAGTCCACGGGCAAGACCGACCCCATGCCCATGTACAAGCTCGGGGAACGAGATGGAAAACTGGTGGTCAAACTAGACTAAGAAAAAAGAAATACTGGACAATATATCGAGTATTTTGCTGCAAAGGAAAGAATTTCTTCGTTTCGCTCAGCCAGTTATTGGAAACACAGAAACTCCAATGCATGCTTTTTACTCGATCTAGCTAGCCGTGGCCAGCACTCTCATTAAGTAATCAAACTCCCTCTGCCTGCATAAAATTTGAAGTTCTACATTTCTGGTAAAGAGCAGTTGTTAGATGAAATTCATTTTATTTTTAGCCTATAGTATTCATGGCATCCTTCAAACTTCGACTTCTGGAATTCCTTCTGAAAATCAAGCCTGCGCTATCAGTTACATGAGAGAGAGTTGAGTTTCCATGAGCCAGGAGAAGAGCACAAGCTACAGTCAATGAAGTATACAAACCAAATATCGAAAAGAATAACAGTGTTTGACGGAATAAATGGCCTGCAATACAGTACCGTGAAGACACGTGTACATCAAGTCCTGAAGAGCTTGATGCACTGCCACTGAGAGTCACAACAAGTATCTTGAGCGACCCAATGCTTGTGTCGTAAAAAAAATGACCTGAGATATATTGCCTACACGCAAGTGTGATTGGTCAGATATATTACCCTACAAGCAAGAGTATTAATTTTGGTCGCGTTCTGTAGATGATCATGAGGAGGAACGTGCTACTAAGCAGTCATTCTGGTTTGTAAATGGCTACCCTGCAATCGTGTAACAGAGCATGGAGTATTCCAAATTCAAGCTCTGTAGCAGGAAGCATAGTAGTAAAATTGACAGGTGGGATCCAAATCTAGACACCGGAGATATTATATATTTGCTAGAAGAAAATACAAAAGCTAGACTATTTTGAATGTGGAAACTCTGTAGCAAGGTTAAAAAATAATTCTATTTTGTATCGATTACAACAAGACAGGGAAATTCCTCAGAGAGGATAGAGAGTTCAAGTTTTTAATTCTTTGCTTGAGAGGCATCCACGGGTGAAAAAAGCAGAGAAAGCCAGTTGCCCACGGAAAATCCCTCTGTCTTGAGAGCTCCCTTGGTGGCAACTTCCACGGCATCATCGGGATACATTTTCAAATTGAAACCAAATTCAAATTCCTCTTCAAAGCCCTTGAGTTTGGGATAGGTTCGTACAATGGCAGCTTTCAAGGCTTCTTCATTGCTGTAGATTGCATCGGTGACTTGGGCACCACGGGGTACCGCAACGGCTCCACAGGGCAACCACGAGGAATCTTCTCCCCCAAATTGACGCACATACACGGAATATTCTTGTCCCCCGGTAGCCGCCAATTCATCGTATTTGGACGATTCCTTTTCCCGTTTCATTTGTCCTTCCGATTTTTCCTTTTTGGGTTGTTCGGCGGCTCCAAATCCTTTTGCCATGGAAAGAGTAGTTGTGCTGCAATTTTAGGTTTTTGATTGATGGATTGGAGTTTGAAAATGAACAGAGTGAGTAAAAGGAAAATAAATGGAAGCATTGATTCTGCTCGTGTTTTTTTACTTTCGAAGAAAATATTCTTACCTTACTCTGCTCACGGCATTGATAGAAGGCGCAAAGCCATTTACGAGCGCACTGGAACCAGCGAGGAGCAAAACAGGTGTGAACTTCATGGTTTTATTTTTAATTTCTGTTTGGAATGAAAAAATTGGAGTATAAACCGAAGTATCGAGAAAAATTGTGGTTACACTGATGTTTCAGACTGTTAGGAGGCTTCCGTGGCAGCAGATCTCAATAGGAAAGACATGCAATGCCGGTACTAGCTAGTATCGCAATCCGCTGACTGGATTTGCTCATGTCATATCGCAGAGTCAGAGTTTAATTTCAGCCGCCAGCCTATCCGTGTTTTAGTTGCTGCCGTGTTTCGCCTCATCGTTCCTTGTTTCTCAATCTTGTGTTCTGATGTTTCTCGTCTCATACGTCAGCCTATTAAAAATTAAGGTTAGCGTTTAAATAAAGCTATAGCTTTGAATAGGGTTGAGGCTTTATTTTCGGAGAACAGGATGTATCTTTTGCAAAAGATACGAAAATGACCGAGTTTTGTGAGAAAGTGAAACAAACCATGATTGTGCAACTACGGTGTACCGGCTAACCAGGAGCTACCAGGAAGTAGACAAACCAGCAACTATTTGCATCGCCACCATGCAGCTACTAGCTAGCTAGTTAATTCTGATGGTTCCAACTTCAGTTATCGATACATGTACTAGGTCATTCGCTTCCGCTGGCTTGAATTAGAGAGAATGTCCTTTTCACACGCCTGCTATGATCAACACTGAGTCTACCTACTAGACTAGCAGTATCAACAGATGTATTCCATTCCTTCCGAATTCCATCAGCATTCATTATTTTATATCAGCATAGCAAGGGGCAATGATAAAGAAGAAAACATGCTAAAGCTTTTATTGAGAATACTTCTCTTGTCCCAAGCGGCACGAACCACAGTTGTTGTGGGCTCTCAAAACATTGACGAGGAGACGAAGAATGCCCTTCGAGGAAAAATTAGAGCAGCACAACTGCAACAACCAATGCACGTCGAACGTGTGGTGGACCATGATGAAATTGAGCAATTTGAACGTGAAGGCAAGGATCCGACGCATCCCAATGCTGCCTTGGATCCACCCGGTCATGAAGCCAATGTCGACGAATACCCATTCTTTGCGTATTGGCATGGACCCGTCTGTGGTGCCACCGTCGTCCATGACGATATACTCTTGACGGCGGCGCATTGTGTTCACGCCGTGCGGGATCCCAACGAAAGTCGGAGTGTGAAATTGAGACGCAAGTTTCGACACAGTGAAAACGACAAGCACAAGGAAGACAAGGAAGATGGCATTGTGCGTGCCATTGCCCATATGGAAATGTATCCCAGCTTTGATTTTGGAAAAGCGGGTGCACCCGCTCATGATTATGCACTGCTCAAAGTGGATCGTAGTGTTCTGGTGAAAGATGACGACGTGGACGAGGATAGCAACGACAGTGTCTCCAAGGATGATACCTTTAATGAAACGGCCACCACTGCCACCGGCGTTGAGATTGTCAAGTTGAACCGAGACCTAAATTATCCAGCGACGGGAGCTACTCTACACTCCGCTGGATTTGGAAAGTATCTACACAACAGTACGGCGAGTAAACTATCCGAAATCTTGTTGGACGTCGAACTAGAGGCGTTGCCAGATGATCTTTGCACCAAGCACTATGGACAAAAGTTTGACGGAGATGTCATGCTTTGTGCTGGATCGTGGGATGGAAAGAGAGATACCTGCAATGGTAAGAATTCAGTTGTTTTTGTTTGGAGCCATTTGGCTGTACCAAAAGCTGCATGACTTGCTTGCTAGCTAGAGCGTTGTAGTCTCATTCATTTGCATGGATTCTGTTTCTCAACCATACCAGGCGATAGTGGAGGGCCTATTCTGGACGCCAATAATGTGCAAGTCGCCCTCGTCAGCTGGGGTGGAGAGACTTGTGCGGATGCAGATCATGCGGGTGTAGGAGCTCGCATTGCGCCCATAGCGTCATGGATCGATGAACAGATATGCCGTCTGAGTGCCATGCCGCCAGCGTCCTGTGATCCCAAAAACACGATCAGCTACAATCATAGGCTCCCACCCGAACCACCCATCGCGAGCGACGCGGGCGCAACAAACTCGCAGGATGGAGGAAGTGAGATCGAAAATTTTGATCTCAAAATCTCCATTCAACATGACATTTCGGCAGAATACACCTCCTGGAGCTTTCGGCATCTCGAAAGTTACACACTTCTGTATTGGCAACCATTTCGATTCAGCACTCCTCACAGAGCGAGCCACACTTACTTTCCCAACCTCGTCGCTGGCAAGTATCAGTTTGAGATTTCGGGGATGAATTTTGACGAAAAAAGTGGATTCGGTCCTGGGTTTATGAAAATTACCAACGAATGTTTAGGCGAAACGTTGTGGGAGCATTGGGGTGTCTTCAAAGATTATATGAGCGTTACACTAGAGCTAAACCATGCAGGGGCTGTGGTGAATATCGCCACATCCGAGAAATGGGTCAACCCTGCAGGAAGCGACGACGACACGAAAGGTGAAAGATGAATCCAAACATCCAACATTCATAACAAAAACTAAAAAAATATAAAGTAACATGAGTACTGTACGAGCCTACCGTAGTTTAGCTGTAAGTACATGTAGTGTGTGTCCCTCTCGATTACATTCAAAGGAAGAGCTGCTGAACTACTGCTTGTGCTTACCCAGGAGAGAGGAAATGTAGCTCGCCCTAAGGAACGACTTTGTTCACTTTGTGCTGGTTACAGACGAGTGAAAAAAAATGGTATGTGCTAATATCTATTTCTTTTGTACAATTAATATGCAACGGCAAGTAAGAGGCTTGCAGAAAGCCGACTCACACTACTACGATTAGTCAAATCCAAGGGAGTGCAGTACTGCTACGAGGGCGATGCTAAGCGGGAAGATCATGACAATGACTACACCATGGGCGGTTGTCAAGATATCCATTTGCACGACGGCTGCCATGATAAACTCCACCACCAAAATAGCAATCGTCTCGGCGCTGTATTCCGACGCCAGTCCGCGAAAGAAAATCAGTCCCATAAAGATGGAAAGGCAAAAGGTATTGTTCATCGACGCCGCTCCTTCCAAGGCGGACAGGGACACACTGATGGATTTTCGTGTCTTCTTGGCGGCATAGTAGTAGCTGGCATAGACTTCGCTGGAATTCGATGCCAGCGGTGCCAGAAGAAAGGCCACATAAAAAGGAGGAAGTCCTACACGATAGGCAATTTCCTGCATGACATCCACCATGGGGTCTGAAAAAAAGACCACTATAATGGTACCAATCAGCAACATGGAGAATGCACGTTTCTTGATGGCTCGTTGTTGTTGATCTGGTGGAAGGTCTGTAAATTCCTCGGGGACTTCTTCCTCTTCGTCATCTCCGTCTTCCCAAATGTTTTTCTCGCCGTTGACTCGTTCCTCCTCGCTGATGGATGCATGGTTGTTTGCAGATTGTTGTTCCGACCGCTCTCGTTCGACAATGAATCGATGGGCCATCCCAATGAACTCATCCAGAGACAATGCTCCACTATGATCAGTGTCAAACTTTTCAAACAAGCTATTCATTTCCTTCTCTTTGATGGTTTCGTGGAAATCCCGAAAGAACGTGAAGACTTCTCTCCGTTTCAGACGTCCCTTGCGGTGGGTGTCGTATCCCAAAAAGGCATCCGACAAGACTTCTTTCAAATAACAGGATACTTTGGGTGGGAGTTGTTGTTGACTTTGGCCCGAGGTTTGACTGGAGGTTAATTGGATTTCCATCTTTTTGTATTCGGATAGTTCCTCCTTTTCGTTATCGTCGAGGGAGAGTGTAGACGCCAAGAGCGCTGTTTCCGAATCCAAAATGGCGGCACCCAAAGCACCGGATAGACTGACTTTTTTTTCTTGCAACAATTTCTTGACGGCGGCGACTCGTTTTTCTTGATCTTGCCCTTCCTGACTGATTTGCAGTTGCAACTTCATGTACGCCACCAATCCTATGAGACAAATAATCAAGCCTGCCAATGCCCACCAATGCTCTCCTTCCGAGACTTCTTCGGACGGGGCATGGATAAAACCAGCTGGAATTTGAATGAGAAAAAAAGGAACCGTCGTCAAGGCCATGACAACCCCACCCTTTTTGACAGCCTTGGAGGTGGCGACACCCGTGGCGACAAATTCATTGACGAGATTCGTCTTGTGACTTAGTTTGGGTTTGGAGGTGTATTTGGGCATCCCTCCGGCATCCACATCGACGCGACCCCCAAAGATCGACAAGGCAAAGGTCGTGGTCAACAACATTATGGTGGATCCTGCGAGTGCTCCCACACCGACACTGAGTTTTTCCTGGGCCTCGTCTATGGATCCCAAACCACTAAACAAAATAATGGCTCCATCGGGGACGGCACCCAGCACGGGTAACACGATGCCTCCTACCAAACCAGCAATGGATGGGACCAACAACAAGAGTTCACTTCCTTGACTGATCAGATTGGAGGCATAAAACAAGGCATAGCTATACGTGGCAAAAAGCCACAAAAGTCCCGTCACGCCCACCGTGCTAGGATCCTAAATATAAGAATGAATAAATCAAGCAAAGAGAGGTGAGGACGAGTGGCAGTCAGTGAGATAGCGTAGACAGTCCCAGAATCACTGGAACGAATTAATAACTCGTGTACGTACAATCGATGGCAGCATCACGAAGGAATGCCCTATACTTTTGGAAAGATCTGATGACAATTATGGTTTGTCTTTTTACTCCTTTCGTCTTTTTCCATTCGTTTCGGTTCTCTTCTTGACGTTTATACTACTGTGTGTTTGTTGGTTCCCTTCTAGCTAGTAGCCTCTGCGAAATGTACCTCGTAAGGTTGGTCAGGATTCGATTGATGGATGGATTGGTTAGTATGGAATGCAAGGAGCCGTGGCTACAGTATGGTACTATACTAAAGCACGATCAAGATAAAGAACAGCAGGTCTGCTGGTCTGTCTCCAATTCATGGAACCGATCGACCGGTTCTCCTGGTGCCTTTATTTCGTCCCCTAAAATGCATTGCTTCCGCTGGGGTTCGAAAATCGCCAACGACTTGCTATGTGACAAGGTTTTCAGTTTGAAAGCTCCCCTGGCTCGAGCGCTGGGAGAGTCAACATGCTTCCACAGAGGGTTTGAGAAGTACTTGTCTAGTCAGTACTAGCTAGTACTAGTAGCCACTGTTGCTCCAGATCATTGACAACACCATGCCTGAATAACCAGACTGGTTGGACTGAATGTCCATCATCTTGAGCCACCAGGTTGAAGGATCTATCACAGTCTCTGGTGCTGCAAGGCTTTGCTTTCTCCCCAAATGTTTTATCATTGTTGTGGATGCTTGCCATGTTTTTGTTTTGAAACAACTTGAAGTTGAGAGTGGGCACGGCACTAAAGACAGCTACAATGACTGCAGTGCTATTGCTAGATACATTTATTCCTGAAGCGGCCATTGCTTGCTAGTAGCATCGCGGCTGGAAATTGCTGGCGGTCCGGATGCTGTTGAGTGACTCTGCAAGGGGGAAAACATCAACCAAAATCCGGTCCTTCCATGCCAGATCCCTCTTCGCTAGTAGACTGACGCTGATGATCTTAGCAGCCATCCAAAGCAATCCTTTCTAACTGAAGCATGTATTATTATTAAAAAGTCATCTAGTCGGTAGCTTCGGAAATAAACGAATGAACTTGTGCGCGCCCGTTACGCCTAGCGAGTGCGTGACGGCCTACAAGAAGTCAGATCCACCCAGCCATTCATGGATTGTGCATTGCCTCTTATGATGTTAGTTTCCTTTTTGCTTTTGTTGATAGGCATAGTATCCGGGAGCATCCCGTATATGAAAGGGTTTGTAGTATTTGTCAATGGGCAACAAATGGTTGGTCAATCGGCGTACATGATATTCCAACCACGTAATACTAATGTCATCATCTTCAAATTCCAAAATACCTTCTTCGACGAGTCGTTCTCGTAAGAAACCTCCCTGTTCGGGTTTCCAAGTATGCCCAATGAATTTATTGACGCCATCGTCGTGCAAGACACGAAAATTGGGAGTGGCCATGGACGCAAACAGAAGTTTTAAAAAGGACAAATCGTCCACAGTGTTTGTTGGTGTTGTTGTTGTTGTTGGTACTCCCAAAAGACATTCTTTGAGTTGGGCCACTGTCTCCAACGTCAAGCCATCGGTGTTTATAACATCGGCTTGTAATTCCTCGTCTTCATAACAGCAGCTACAAAGGGGGGTCATCGATATTGATTCTATGGATATTGCGCCCTTCTTTTCATGGTTCGTATCATCATTCAAGGACAATAATTCCGCCGTGTATTCCTTCCAAGAATGCTCTCTTCCAAGAATTCGATAGCTCCACGTGGCCGAAAATTCCATCGTCTTCCAGTCGGCTTTGCGATGATATTTGTGCACGAGCAGCACAGCTCTCGGTATTTTCGTAAAATACGGCGACCACAGGATGGCATGGTATTCGACGGTTTGAATGCCACTGTCGGCGTACATGGTAGGAACGTAGTTTTTTATATCCATGCTGATATTTGCACCAAGGAATAATGGCGTTGCCTTTGATTTGTTTGTTTCTTCGAGAAGAGCTTGTTCCCACTGCTCCAACAATTCTGGTTCTCGTTGAAAGGATTCAAAGCGGTTTTTCCGTTCGTTCCAATGGACGCGTGCATCATGATAGGCTTTCCAATTAGCATCATCATTATTGTCGTTATCATCGTCTTGGCTGCTTTCTTCTTCTTCTCCAGAAGATGATGGCGCTGGACGCAATTGGAACGTGTCAGTGCAGCGCTGCTTCCAGTCGGTCGTCATCTTGCGAGTTGTCTCTGTTGCTCTCTCTCGCTCTCTCTTTCTCTATCTCGAGCACCATTAAAGATCAAGGGGCAAGTGCAGTCAGCAGAAGACCTGCAGTTCACTCTACATGTAGTAGCCAACGCGCAGTCTCTTTGTTGTTGAAAAAGACAGCAAGATGATGAAGGTTGCAAGACGATGCAGCAGTTCGTCGTATCGTACGAAGTTCGCAGCTCGCATCATCATATGAATAAATAGCCACGGTGAACTTGACATGACTGATGGATCTTCAGGATGGAAGGACAGACAACAAGCAACAACAGCCAAGTGCTGCATGCATAGCTCATGGCCATTCTATTTGTAACATTGTCCTGATATTTGTTCTACAGTGGAACCGGGACTCATTCAGTTTGACTCACGAACACTAGATGAAGCCAGGTGCAGCCAAACATTTTTGACACAGATCACGGCTGCTTTGACCAAGGCCAAATGTCTGCATTTCTGCATGCGAAGAAGTCTGGTGCTCACTTGAAAACGTGGTCGCGTGCCAGTGTGGCCGATGATCTTCTTCAAGGTTTACTGGTTTCCAATGGTTTCTTTCTCAAACAAAACAGCACTCAATTAAAACATTCCGTGTTCTCGTGTCAGGCGAGATGCGAAGCCATGGATCATCATTCATTGCTAGTGCTGCTGCTGACATCACCACTTCTAGCTTCGAACAGTCAAATGAAGAACCATCGACATGCCATCGGAGATGAGGTTGCAATCGTTACTGGCATTTACAAGAAATACAGTTGAGGAACATATCTAGGACCAGCTGGACTCATCAGTGCAAGCATTGCAGTGATTGGCAACACAAAAGATGAGAGAAGCCTAAAATTGTCCTCCATCAAACCAGTGATGAAAGACGCAGATGATGATGATGATGCAGTGATGTTAGGATCATCACTGAGGGATGCTGCAAATAATTGCATAGCAGAATGTCAACGCTGACAGCTAACAACTTTCAAATGTCAAGTTTTTTCCCTTGTCAGTTGGTGCAGTTGAAAAATTCAACTGACTCAATTTCAAGAGAAAACCAACTGTTGTGGGACCAAATCGTTGATTCCCAGAATGTCAATGAAAGTCAAGAGATTGCAAGATCTGTCTCACGAGACCTCAAATGTCTCAATTGAAGGCTTTGTTTTCTTTCTCAACAATTGATCATTGACAATGTTTTGTGCATTTGTTCTAAAGCAACTTAAATTTAAAAATTGGTGCTAAAGGTTGCTGGAACAATTGTGTGACAATGCTGTTGTTAGACATGAGAGGAGTGAACATCACACTAACAAGCTAACCCAAGAACAATCGGCCGGTTGTTTTCCATTCCTGCAGTTGGAACATGAAACTTTCCAAAACTGGGAATGAGAGGAGAAAGAAATGATGACAAACATGGAAATCTTAATTGCAATGAACAGACAAATGTGGGGGGGCATGATGCTAGGGAGCCACCAGCTATTGCTTCATTGCTCCGCTAGACGTGTGTTGCGGATTCTGGTGGAGGTTAAAGGAGGAGGATGCTTTTTGGTTTTTTTTTTTAAGACTTTAACTCCAACCCTACATTTTTAGCAGCACACTTGCTCCATTCTATTGACTAAATTTTCGGACACACACTTACTCCAT
>ENA-ORBV01012379-ORBV01012379.1-microbial-mat-metagenome-genome-assembly--contig:-NODE-12379-length-13171-cov-4.733313_pt1 | contig 13171 bp, 7 predicted proteins | sample MGYA00237777_ERZ505514 | MGnify/ENA primary metagenome ERZ505514 (study PRJEB26160, sample SAMN06269048) | microbial mat metagenome | isolation source: Oligotrophic lake microbial mat | place...
CAGCTTTACCGTACGTTGTCACTATTATGATTCTGCGGAAGGAGCCGCTCATAAGCAACGCTTGGAAGAGCTCGTGGAGAAGAAGCAATGGCAGCTCATTGCCAAAACAGAGGAGGACTATCTTCCCGGCGAGGGAGTGAAGGCTTATGTCTTTGTCATGCAGAAGTTGTAAAGCTCTGGGTTGTAAAAGTTTGACGTAGCTAGGACAGCGTGAGCAACTAGAAGACATGCTAGCAATCAGCTGTGTCAAGTAAATTTGTTCGCTGATGATCTAATTATTACGTTGAAAGTGTAGTAGATATTCCCAGAACAGCTTAGCCAGAGAGGTTTCCTCTACTCTGCTAGAATTCAGTAGCCACTTCTCGTGGAGATGAGAGGAAGGGGGGGTCTTCGTCAGTTTGAAACTCCAGCCCTACTTCAACTGTCTAACCTAATACCAAAGTTGCTAAACAGTCTGGTTCCATTGTAAACCTACTGTCCTCTAAAACTGATTTAGTGCATCTCTTTGTGCTCCTAGTAGTTAGCTCTAGAGTAGTAACATTGAGATATTGGTCGGAATGAGCAGCACTAAATGTTGTCCTTGGCCATTGCATCAAGTGAAATCAAATAGCCAAAGCTTGTTTGCTTTACAAGGTGACTTTCGAACGCACTGGGGCAAATGATCAGGCCATCGAGCCAGGTCGGTCCAGCCACAGAAATGAGACTGCAATGGAGGAAATGGCCAAAGTGATGACTTGCCAACCACTCGAGCTCGGCGCTGATGCTGCACGAGTAACCCAATACAGTAGTCGGCAAGATATCAGAGTTCAAGTCAATGGGAAGCGACGCCACACAAATCAGACCAAGTAGGTGACTACTTCCTGTTTGACCACCAGACGACGTAAGACAAAGAAACCACTGTTTAGATTGTCTGTTTCCTGCCATGGGGTAGCCTGGCATGGGATAGCCTGGAATAGACAAAGGTCTTGTTCGGCTTGATCTGACTCTTCACCCAAGTAAAACGCATCAATCGCAGGTTCTCTGTGTGTGCTTTTGCTCTTCCACACTGCCACCCCTCTAGGAGGTCTTGATCTTGGAAGAACCTTCTTCCTTGTTGTTGTTTGTACTGGCAGCACAAGGATTTCTTTTCAGTAACAAATACGACAACGCAGCGGTCGCCACCATCCAATGCAATCCCGATGACAATAACCATTGTTTCGGATCGGGATCTCCCGCGACATCGTTGTCGTCGTCGGCCATGATTCGAAAGAGAAGGGTTCGATAAAAGGGAACGGTCACCACGGCGACATTTTGAAGGATATCGACGGTTGCAAAGACCGACGACAAAGACGCTTTGGGTGCCGCTTTGGAAACGACCGACTTTAAGGATACGGCCAAAATGGCCACGGAAATGCCCATGGGTGGACAAATCAAAACCAAGTATTGTGAAAAGCTGAGGGGCAGACTCCATTCGGCCAGTGTCGCAACGGCCATGAGCAAAGACGCAGCACAAGCTGCATTGACTTCTCCTCCCAAGGCATGCAAAATGGGCTGAATCAAGGACGATTGCACGACAAAGGACAGTGCCGATTGATACGACTGTAGGTAGCCGCGTTGATGGGGTTCTGTGCCATATTGCACTTCGTAGTAGGTCGAAATGTTCTTGTAACTGGTAGTCCGAGACACCCAATGGAACAAGAGGAGGGCGACGACTGTGGATGCCAAACATGCATTACTGGAATGAAAACAGGCCTGAAAATTGGAACGAATACGTCCAATGGCAGAAGTAGATTGATTATTTTGGCTTGTTCGTTTCTTGTCGTCGTCAACGTCAACGTCATTCTCATTGTCGTGATCATCGTCTTCTTCTTCTTTGGGGAGACAAAACAACACGATGAAACAGTTCAATAGAAATAACGAGCAGGAAACGTAAATGGGTGCATAGGTTCCGACATGAGAAAACAAGTATGCTCCCGCCGAGGGCCCGAGAATCCAGGCCACAGTAGCACCCGCATTGAGCCTTCCCATATGAGTAGCTCGTTCTTTTTCTTCCGTCGCATGGGCCAATATGGAAGTCGTGACGGTCATGGTTTGCTTGACCAATCCCACCAAAACGCGACTCACGAGAATGGCAGTGAGTCCTCCCTGTGGAAAGGTAATCATGGCATAGGCCAAGGCCGATCCGAAAAAACTCAACAACAAGATAAAGTGTCGACTGAGGACACGACTGTCGGCCAAAGCTCCAATCACGAGTCCTCCCACAATTTGACTGGCACTGAAAATGGAAGACAGCCATTCGCGTTGGACGGCACTGGTCACTCCTGCCAATTGATAATAGCGACTGCTTAACAGAGGAACCACCAGAGACACACCCACCATGTCCAGGGCGACCAAGAGGGGCAGTGCCGTTGTGTAAGGGAGGGTCAGGAAATTACTCCGAGTAGTAGTCGTGCAACTGCTATCTTGTCTGCTACAGGCAGCAGTGGATGTAGAGTCATCGTCGGAAGAAGCGTCAGTAACGGCGGTTAGAATGGAATCCACATGGAGTACTCTTTCTTGTTTCTTCGTTGGGTGATGTGCTTTTGTCATTTTGTTTCTTGTCTCTATTTTTATATGTATGTATATGTAGTTGATGGTTGGGATTGATGTTTTCAAAATTGTGAAGCCAATAGCTGCTCGAGCGAGAAAGTGCAGCTAAAGGTTCAAGCAATTGAATGCTTCCCATGCCAAATTAAAGCGAACAGGGAAGAAGCAAATTGAAATTGAAAGGCCGTCGGATGGACAAAGTTCCAGCTGTTGATTGAATCAATGATTCGTACATTCGGGAGTCATGCATGAGAACTCTGAATCACTCGATCATAGTTTTTCGAAGAGCTTCAGGGGCTTTCCAAGAGTTGTGCTATCCTCAACCTTAAATCAAAAGGTGTGCTGTACCCTATTTTGCCCGCAAATACTTCAGCATCAAGTGCACGGCATCTGTACTAGCTAGCTAGTGAGTCTACAACGGCTGAAAAATAGTAGTGTTTCGGCTAGAAAAGCAAGAAAACCTACATTATACTCAACTTTGGTTGGTTCTATTCCTTCTTTCCCTTTTGAAGACGTTGCTGCTCTTCTTTTTTCCAAAAGTCATCTTGGTAAGGGCTGCTGTAGTTGTTCAAGGCATCCGGGGGGTGGAACCAGTAATTCAAGGCCATGTGGCAATCACCCAATGGATCTTCCTGGTCCTTGCCGCCAGAAGCGGAACCACAACTATAGGATGTGACTTCATGGAACCACCCTGCTGGCAAGTACAGCATTTGACCAGCTTTCAATTCAACCGTCACTTGACGACAGGATGCAAAAGAAGGATACTCTTTCTCCAAGACGCTCTTGTCTAATCCTGGATTGATGGGGGAGAAGCTATCAGGACGCTCGTCGTCATTCGCATCAGTCCCCTTAGCTTTCTCCTTTTCACTTTCTTTGGTGTCATTGTTGTCGTCGTTTTCATTTTCATTTTCCATCATGTCCTCAAAGTCGTCTTTGTCGTTGTTGGCATCAAATCCTTTATCCTCCTCATCTTCGCTTACATAATCAAACCCTTTGCCCAACACAATTTCCTCTTCTTCTTCGTCGTCATTGTCAATCTCAGCCTCTGGCTGGTCCTCCTCCAGAGAAGACAATGGTACTCTTTCTTTGGTGTCGTTGTTGCTGTTGGCTTCACCTTCCATAATTTCATCGAAATCGTCTTTGTCGTTGTTGGCATCAAATCCTTCATCGTCGTCATCTTCGCTTACATAATCAAATCCTTTTCCCAACACAATTTCCTCTTCTTCGTCATCGTCATCATCGTCAGCCTCTGGCTGTTCCTCCTCCAGAGAAGACAGCGGCACTCCATCGGCACGTGCTTCGTTTCCCACATAGGATACACGTCCATTGGGATGAATCTTATCAATGGTACCGTATACAGCACAATTCGGTGCACAATCCGGTGATAGCAAACGAAAGCGTTTACGTCCTCTCAAGAGCAAGTAAAAATTGTCGTGATAATCGTGATGCAATCCCGACGAGGCACCCTCTTCATCCTCCTTTGACGAGGAAGTTTTCGTTTTGCCCATCCATAGATTGCACGAGCTCAAAATCAAATTCCCCGCCAAAAATCCGAGACCATTTGGGATATGACCGGCATCGACCAATTGTCGACAAGGAACATTGTAAGGATCAATGGTGTCTTCTTGGGTCGACCAATAATACAAGGCTCCATCTTGGGACGTGATTTTCTGTAAAAAGTCGGATATCGTCAACAAAACTTGACGCGACGCCGTTCGGTTTTGGCCGAAATTTTCTTCAAAGTTAAGCCGTCGTTCCACTTGAATGATTTTGTCACCTGCCACTTGTTCCAACAAGGCTTTGCTAATGTCAACCACAGTGTCTTTACTGCCATTGTTGTTGACGGTTGGCAAAAAATCAAGCACACACGGCTTTCTCTTGGAAATGTAGGCATCGAAAAAGGCTTGTGGTCCTGAAGCCACACAGGCATGGTCGCGGGAAACAACGTCTACCTTCAGTGGTACAGTGGTATCTTGAAACGAAAATCCAGCATAGCCGCTGAAAAAACCATCGTCTCCATTTTTATGATTGTCCTTTACTGCCACTTTCAGTCGCTTGGCTTCTGGATCGGACTCCTTCTTCTCATCACTGCTGTTGTCGGGTCTTTTGGTGCCTGCAGTGATTGCCATCTTTGCTAGAATTCTACTACTAGTACGATGATATCGAATAAAGTATCGTAGAGCTCTCTGTGCAAGTCTACTATATGTTATGTTATAATAACAGAAACAAAAGAGTAGGCTTCAATCAATTCAACAGATGAAGAAAAGTTCCGAACCTATATTAAGATTTCAAAAAAATGATGAGAAGTGGTTATCGGATGGTGGTGTGAAAATATTCCGAATCTGACTGACAGACGGTCGAGAGCCACGCTGGCATGACCAAATGAACATCTACACTAGATTTCAGCCATTCCACCAAGTTGTCGTTCCTTTGCCCCTACAAGATAGCGCTCTATTCACTCTGCTATCTACTAGCTAGTAGAATAGCATGATAATTTTTTTTTTTAGAAGATGGCACGGATGGATGCATATTTTCATGTTGGCTACCAATTATATCCATGATGGCCACTGAATGTGACTTGTTCTGGTTTGAGATGACCAATATCTCCTAGCATGCGACAACTGACGCCACCGGTAGGCCGTATTGTCAAGTAGGTCAAGGAACAATTGAAGGTACACAACCGTAACCACGCCTCAGGAGGCAATTGCAATGCTCGACACATGAAATATCTAATCACATTTGCTGTTTGGGGCCAGTGACAACGACACAATGAAGGATAAAGAGAAACTACCATGAGTGACCACCCAATAAATGCAGCGCAAACCCAAGAGACCAAAAGTACATGCCCCAATGGGAATCGTTGGCCCACAAAGCAAACCAAGGCACACGTAGTTTGGGCCTGCCGTCGCTGTTTGCTACTTACCATGACAAACAATAATTTCGTATTCGTGCTTTTCGGAATGATCCAATACAGGAGGAGCATCGGACTTGGATGGCTTGTCTTTCAAAAAATAGGAATTTTCTGGCATGGCTACCTCATCGGCCCGGTGAAAATGCGTTTGAAAGGCTTCTTCAATCCTGGCGTGGCCTTGCTGTGTTTTTTCAAGGTACTTTTCGTTCGTCACCTTGGAACAGGGTATGCTGTGACAAGGTCTTTACGACACATAGCGAGGTGATTGGGAACGACTAATTAGTGAGTACACTATCGTTCACAGAACAGCGGCATAGATACGAGCTATAAAAGCGTACCTTCCTTCGTTCAGCATTGGATCTGGATCGGACCGTTCCACTTGGGGTATATGAGAAGCAATGATATCTGCCGTCTCTTTGGCACGTGCCAAATCGGACACTCGTACTACCTTGACATTGCAGGGACTCTTGGCATCCCCTTCAATGCCCTGAATCATTTGGGCAATGCGCTTTCCCGTTTCATGAGCTTGTTTCCGCCCCAGTTTGGTCAAGAGTCGTTTTTCGTCCTCCTTTATGTTTGTTGTGGAATATTGAAAATAAAAAACGAGAGCATTTGGGTGTTAGAATATTGTGATGCACTCATGACACAATCTTTTTTCGACCAGCACTATTCACTATAATACAATACAGCACTACACTATACGTACCCTGTGTCGTTCATCGTATTGACCATGACGGACCAAAATAATATGCCGCGTCACACCATGCTTTCGTAAATACCTCGCCCGTCGACGATCAATCTTGTCATCGCCCGTCCGTTTGGGTTCTCGGCCATCCCAATTTTTATCCCACATGGGATAATCCACGCGGGGCGTAAACAATTGCGCATTGGGAATTATGTCATAAAAATATCCCTGGGCGTAGGGCTTGAATCCTGCCTTTGGTTCAGGGGGAGGTTTGGTAAAATCCAAATCGACCGGAAGAGTTACTTTGGTGTCGGAAATTTCGTTGAATTTGACTTGCACAAAGTTGCTTGTCTTGGGTGGTGCGGCTTCGCAATGCACTCGTGGTGGCGAAAACAAGGGGAAGTTGGAGGAGGAGAATAATGATGGTTGATGGCCTTTACTTGCTTGTCGTTCTTGTTTCGCCCTGTCTTTAGTTTCAGTACCAACAAGCGATACCAATGCCACTGTGGCTAGGGCTGGAGCAACAACATTTTTATGCTGTGCCAATCGGCAAAAGAAAGATGCCATTCTGCCAGCTTTTTAATACTGTAGTATAGTTTGATGTGGGTGCCGTTTGGCAATTCGTGCAGTAGTATCTATGGACGTTGGAGTCAGTGTGGAGCAGAATGGTTGTTACTTTCGTTGTTTGCCAAGTCAGCTGTTGTGCTGTTTCTTCCTGCCTGCCTCAATAGCTTCAGTTATGCCAATCAACAGAAACTGAGGGCCAGCCAAGAGATTATAATAGGCTGCTTGAAACACTCCTGAGGGGCTTCCGTGTCTCTGGGCTCGTCATTGTCATGTCAATGGTGCGAAATCAATCGAGGATGACCAATCAATGAATTGCAATCGATGAGGATTTGAATTTGGACACAGCAAATAAGGTTAGGGCTAGTAAAAGCTGTTGTGGCACGACTGAACTGGCTATAAAACGGGACAGACATCAAGATATTTAAATTTGAGTCACTGATTCGCAGGAATTCTCACTCAGAGCGGAAGAATTCGAACAAAAGTCATGAAGAAAATGACAGCAGTTGGCCGCTACTTGCAGTACAGAAGCTAAACTGGTGGTACTAAAATGGACAATCGAAGCTACTTAGTAAAGTCACTTGCTTCTGCCTTTCTCAAGGCAACAAGGAACTACTATAGCTAGTATCTTCCGACAGGGGCTTTTGAGTTGATGCCAGTCACCATAACCACGAAATAGGCTGATCAACGATAGATAGCACCATGATGATCTCGCCGCGAAAATCCCTCCTTCTCCTTGGAGTGGCGACTGCCTTCCTCTCTCAACACGGTAGCTGTTGGGCCTTCTCGCCATCGGATAGCCCAAACTTCAATAACAAGAAGAATACGAATGACAACACGAATGATGAGTATGTCAATAATGCCTTTTCTCTGTCGGCCTATCAAAAAGCCCAAGCGTGGGAAACCTCCCAATCCTTGGATGCGACACGCCTCCATTTTCAAATTTTGTTTGTCGATGACGACAATGCCAAGGGACGCATAGCCGAAGGCCTATTGGCCAAAATTGCCGAAGACAATGATGCCACGTGCATTTTGTTTCCATCCTGTGCCACCATTGCCAATGCTCATAGTGCCCCACGAGATGCGGCGGCTCCTCAGGGCGCCGCCAGCATTTGTCGTTCTTTGGGATTGGACACCTTTCGGGCGGATGAAATTGGAACGGCTTTTGAATTGTCCAATCTGGATGATTATGATTTGGTCATTGCCATGGACGATGAAATTCGGGCCTTGATTTTGCGGTCACTGGCACTGGTGGAAGGAGACGACCATAGCAACAATCATGATTACTATTCCCAAAAGTGTAGATCCTTTTCGGAATTTCTGAGTATGGCCTTTTGCGGAAGTATTCATTCCTATGCAAATCAAGATGACGACAACTACATTACTGGCAACGACAAGAACGAAAAGGATAGCAGTAACGCTAAAAGTAAAGATGAAGTAGAAGCGCTTCTCAACATGCTGGACACCCCTTTGAGAAGTCGCGTGGAGCCCTTTTGGGGTGTCTTTCACGATGAGAGCCGGCCACACCGACAACTAAGCATCAACAGTGAAATTTTTCGCCATGCCGAAGTACCCACAAGCCTCGAAGTAGCAGAATCCCAACCTGCCATAATCTTGTCCGAGTCTGGTGCTGCCGTCCCCAATACTCGAGAAGGATCGTGGCCCATGGTCCAAGCGGCCATGGTATTGGCATCGGCAGGACTCACACGCTTTTGTTTGGATACGATTGATGCCCAATTCCACCATGCCTTTCAAACATTGCTCGAGAGAAATCTGTGTCGGTTGGAACATTTGGAGTTGACGTGGGAAACTGTGGATGATCAACTCCAGCGTTGCAATGCGGCCGTATATGGATACTTTTCACCCAAACAGCGCAAGGCTAAATTTGAACGGCATAGAGCAAGCCTCCAAACCAAGCTTGCGCAAGATGCAGAGACTTTGGAATAAGCAACACACAGTTGGAAGGAATGATATTGTCTTGTTATTGAAGTTTGATAGATAGAGTTTGTCTTTTCATGTAGTTCTTTCAGATAGCTTGGATGCTCGAACATACACACCATGAAGATGCCATATCTTTCGTTGAGTATCCCTGCTCAATCATACAAGTAGCCACTACAATAGAGCTGAGATTTTTGAATAACTCGCAGGCGGGTTCTGTTGCATGAGTATTCGCATAGATTTAAAGCCACTATAAAATAAGTGTGGAATATAGTTCGCTGCAAGCACATTGGCACTCCAATGCCATTCTCCAATACCGTAGTAGCTTTAACCCTGGACTTTCCCCACACATCGAGCAGAAACGAGGCTACTATGCTTGTGTCGAGTGCCAGTTACCACCCCTTGGTACAGTGATAACAACACCCCTTTCTCCCTGCAATTGTAAGAGCCCGCCAAGTGTTTGAGGATGCGAGAAATACTATCCTTGACTGTCAACGGACTGCAATCCAGTGATCAGGTATTTAAAAGATGATTGAGCTAGCCAGTGTTGAATGGGCAACTCAAAAAATCATGTTCAGTAATTGCAACAGCAGAAGAGAAGTCGATATCCATACAGCCCATTCAGCATGATCCATGCCATCAACAATTCCTATCTTACTTGCCGGCATCGTTTTCCCCAGCGTGTCTCTTATAGCAATCAACTTGGAACGAGAGCATTTCTTTGGAATAACCAGCTGTGATAGACAAGCTACAGTGCAAATGGGTATGTTTAAATCCGCATTGAAGTAGACATTGTTATAAGTTTAACTAGTAACTGAATGGAGCTAGAGTGGCGGGGCGGGTTGGGGCATCAAGTAAGAAGGGAGGTTTTGCATTCCTCATAGGCAGCCGCGCTTTCCCTGCATTGCTGTTTCTCCTTCATCGCTGCGCACCCGTTTGCGATTACTTCTGGCCACAGACTCAGCGCTGCCGCACCAGATACTTGGAGTTTCCCGTAAAAGCCCATAGACAACATTGTGTTGGTCCAAGGCGCTGCCGATCACACCATGCAAAATGTCACTGCAGGAGGAAGGGACGGTTGCATCATCAGCATTGCTATTGTCGCGCTCAATGGTGCGGGCGGAGATCGCTGTGAGCAACCGGCGCATCAGACGGCTTGTGCTGGTTCCTGGGTGCCTTGCTTCGACCCGGCCATATCGATTCAACCGGGTGTAATAGGCAATCTGCGAATCCAGTTCGCCGGTAGTGTCACTGCTGCTATTGCAGTCCTCGAGATCGGCGATGACATCTTGCAGTATAGTGTTTTGATTTTCTAGAAGAGCTGCCACGCAAGCCTTGTTTGTTTGGGCATGTGGCCCAGCATCAAGCAGTCGTGTATCGTCTGTAATGTGATACTTCTTGAGTTGGCAGTTTTCCGCCAGAGCCTGCGTCAGGGTGAGATACGGAAACGATTCACCCATATTTTTCACAACTAAGGACTCCAACGTGCTGCTTGTCACATACTGCAGCAGCGTCTGGGCCATGTCGCTATGTTCGCAGTCTTTTCGGCACGAGACTACCGTCAGGTGTTTCAAAGACGATTTTCCCATAAAATGTCTCTGGAGAATCTGACAAAGCCAGTTGCCAGGAATTTTAGTGAGATGGAGATCTTCCACAACGGAGTAGGTAGTTTGTGAATTGCAATGGTCGCACATGTTGTCAATGTCGTCAAGTATCTCGGCACCAGATTCCCCCGTGACAAAAATAGTATCCAAAACAACACGCCTAGGTGCTCGAGGGCTCAGTAAGATATCTTTGAGCAGCAGCAGCTCCTCGTGACCAATGTGGAAGCGAAACAAGTGCAATTGCTCGAGTCGGGAGGATCGATTATTTGGTTGAACTGGAACAGTACTGGAAACCATCCCTTTCCAAATGGCTTGGAAAGTGAAAGTGTCTTTCAAAAGTATTTGGGGATTAAAATCAACGAAGCTGCCAAAAGCACCACCTCGTCCATGCAAGGCCAAGTGTGTGACAGCACAATTCCGATTGGATGGCTGCACCAGCTCTGCCAACAAACTTTTGCAGCACCGCGTCTGCTGTTGCTCGTGATTATCACCGCCAACTAAAGTATCACTAAAATAAGACGGTGGCACGTGGAGAGACAAGTTTCGAATAGACGAGTTGTTGACCAAGTGCTGCAGGAGCACCTGCATGCCATTCAGAGTCCAATTGCAGTCTTCCAATGACTGGAATGCTTCCAAGTGCGGTAGCAAGACGGACAGTCCCTCAGCCAAATCGGCCCCTCTGACATAGCCGTCATTGACCATGCGATAAGATTTTGATTTTTGAATGGCAGGCGTCCAAGCCAATCGTCCAAAGAGCAATTGCAAGACGTCCTTGTCGCAACCATCCATAAGGGCGCGTCGCACTGGCCACCGGCCTGTAGAATCTTTTTTGTCAAAAGCTTCTGGATACAACTCCAACAATCGTCGAAGTGTTGCCGCCGAAACCTTGCGACCACCTACACGAAGTGCATAATGAAAGGGCACGAGGCCACAATTGTCAGACACAGAGGCGCCCTGGGGGTAGCGATCACATAGGAAAGCAATGACTTCTTCCGGTGCCGACAAGGAACAGGCTTCGTGTATGGGAAGGCGACCCCGTTGATTTGGAACTCGAATGGCATCCGGGTATAAATCATAGATAATTTGGATGGTGTCCAAAAGGGGGCGTGGTTGTGGTGAACTGCTGCGGTTGTTATTCTGGGGATTTTTCTTGGGCATGACCACCATTTTGCAAGCCCCCACCACAATAAAATACATCAAAGCCGTGTAAATGGTTTCTTCCACACAAGGATTCCACTCGCGACCTTCGCGATAGGTTTCCGATGCCAGTACGGGAAACGACTGCAACAATTCGACCGCGCGATCTTGCTCTTGCTGCGACGAAGTTTTGGTGGAGAAAATACGACGCAATTTCATACGGGCGGCATTCTCTTCTTTCCATGCTTGCTCCTCGGCGGCGGCTTCCTTCAAATGCTGTGTTTCTTCTTCTTCTTGCTGTTGCTGCTGCTTTTGTCTGTTGGGGGAGCAACGACTGACAGTAGTATTGTCGATCTTGCTCTTGCAAGCTATACCGCCACACTCGCGAGGAGAAGTCGCCAGAGTCATGATTTAGTATGGGAACTTCACTCACTGGGAGTCAAATAATGGTTGATGTGGTGGGGATGTGATGTGTGCTCCTTTCAAATTGAAACTGGTTGTCTCTCCCGTTCTCGCGGCCTTTTGGCTTACTACTAGTATCGTGCGATCAAATCAAGCAGCCTTCTTCTATTCTACTAACTGGAGGAATCTGTGCCGTAGAGGACTACTAGCTAGTCTACTAGCTAGCTAGCTAGCTAGGTATTCCATGCACAAGACAGGCCAATAATCATAAGAGCAGTTGTTGTTGTCGTCGAAGTTGTGTTCCCTGTATTGTTGTTGAATGTACGAAGAGTACTAGTACTGAAACTTCGACTGCTGCTTCTCTCGATTTTTCCACCCCGCAATTGTGCTGCTCGATTTACCGTACAGCACGTGTAGCTAATCGTAGATTTCCGCGGACTGCTAAGTCCGCCTACTGTCTACCGGTACCGGTACGACTTACTATTCAGCACAATGCCACCACCATCATCTCTGTGAAACAGCTGCTGCAGTCTCCTGGGGCACTCAGTGTGCAGTGCATGCTTGCATAAGTCTACTAGCTAGCTGGCCATCTCACAGTGATGAAACAATTATGGCCAAAATGGCAGAACGACACTGGGCTGTGCCTCGTTTTTTTTGTCATTGAAGTTTTTGGAACAAAGAAAGACGCAACATTCAAAAAAAACCATTTTCAATTTTTCTCTTGTTTTGAAAGTTCGTTTCCTTTTGAACTGCACAGAGAAGACAATTGAGTGAGAACTCAAATTGCAGAATGAGCACAAGATGGAACAGAATTGCATTTTTTTGTTGGAGACATGCATGTGAAAAAAAAAAAAAAAATGTTTCACATCTCTGTCAGTGAAAATTTCCCCAAAGATTTCAATTGAGGCCAACACATCAAGTGTGTTGAGAGCCCCCCCATCAAATGAAGAACATTCACAAAGACTCCATTTGCTTGATTGCCTTGGCATCACCAGCCAAACTTCTTTTCTTTGTTTATGAAAATGTTGCTTGTGCACAAAAAATCAGCAGGACACTTTGTCTTGAACACTGCTGCTGATTCAAGTCCTGATTGTGTCCACTGTGAGCAGGTGAGCAAGCTGTTTGGTGCGTGTTCTTGCCTTTTCTTGTCGCAGCACAGCAGGTTAGGGTCTTTTGCTTCGCCAAGTGTTCCCGTGTACAAGAAAGGAAGCATTCATTCGAATTCCTGTCAAAAACTGCATGCAACATGAGAGGGACCAGAGCCCAGAGGTGCTGTGTGTGCAACTAGCTACTGGAGGTTGCGGGAATTCGTGATTTGGTCGCAAAATGGTTGAAAATAGTTGAATTTTTTGAAAAGGCTTTAAA
>ENA-ORBV01012380-ORBV01012380.1-microbial-mat-metagenome-genome-assembly--contig:-NODE-12380-length-13171-cov-4.041928_pt1 | contig 13171 bp, 14 predicted proteins | sample MGYA00237777_ERZ505514 | MGnify/ENA primary metagenome ERZ505514 (study PRJEB26160, sample SAMN06269048) | microbial mat metagenome | isolation source: Oligotrophic lake microbial mat | place...
TTTCAAGCAGAAGACGGCATACGAGATTCGCCTTAGTCTCGTGGGCTCGGAGATGTGTATAAGAGACAGATCTGGTGACGATGATCCACATGTACCACGAGATCGAGCAACCGTTTGGTTTGCTGGCGAATCTGGTCCCGTCGCTCAGACGGGGGGCGCGCATCGCAATTCTGGACATGAATCGGCGCACCGATCAGCACGGCACGCCGCCTTCGCTGCTGAAATGCGAGATGGAGGCGGTGGGATTTACGCAGCAGAGCTTCCACGACCTCGGCGTCGACGGGTACGTCGCGATCTTCACCGCACCAGCGGTCGTCGACATGGCGAAGATCACGCCAGCAGCGCGGCGGTGCGACTCGGTGGCTGAACGTGGTTGGTGACCCCGCCGATGGGCCGCGCGATGTTCTGATCGTGAGTGCCCACGTTCGCATTCCACGGGCCGAACTGGATGTCCGCGCGACGCGCAGTGGTGGGCCGGGCGGACAGCATGTGAATACCAGTTCGACCAGGATCGAGCTGCGCTGGCAACCTCACGAGTCGGTCGCACTGAATGACGCCCAGCGCGAACGGCTGCTGACTGCCTTGGCGACGAAGCTCGACAGCGATGGCTGGATCCGGATCACCGCCAGTGAATACCGCAGTCAGCTGCAGAATCGCGAGGCGGCAGAGGCGCGGCTGGTGGCGATGGTGAAGGGGGCGCTGGTTGTGCCGAAGCTCCGCCGCGCCACCAAACCGACCAGGGCATCGAAGACAAAACGTCTCGAAACGAAGTCGTTGCGCAGCAACGTCAAGCAGCAGCGAAAGCCTGTTTCGCGCGACGAATAGCCGGAATCGCGCCGGGCTCACGTGCACCCGGGCTAGCGTGCGTCACACGACTCGAGCGGGACGACTCGAGCGGGACGACTCGTGCCGCAATGCGCGCGGCACCCATTGTGGCACGGTTGTCCGCCCGTTACCGGCCGAAGGACATTCCGAGCGAATATGTCCACATGTTCACTTCGCTCTCGCGAACGAACGGCGTGGTGGTGGTGCCGTTGCCGAAGCTGTCGCGCGTGAGGTAGCGGGCGCGCCCGTTGAAGTTCCGACGGGCATTGATATCCAGCCCCACCGACCGACCAATGGGGATTCTGATCCCACCACTGACGGCTGAGGTGAAGAGATTATCGCGTTGATTGGTCGTCTCGAAAACATCGGGGCCACCATCCTCGCCGTCGGCCGACGATTGCGTCCAGAAGACGGTCCATCCGGCCATCGCGTTCACGTACGGACGGATCGGGCCGGCAGGAAACTGCAGCTCCGGACCGGCGAGGCCGGAGAAGATGTTGTTCGACGTCGTGATATCGACGGTGATCCGGCAGCCGGTGCCGAAGCATTCGCGGGTGGTGGAACGCCCGTAGATCAGGAACGCGGCATCGGCGCGGAGCGAAGCAATGTTCTGACCGCCAGGGAACCACCGGAAGTCTCCACCAGCGCCCCACCCGGTGCTGACGTAGTTCTTGAATTCCCCGAGCGGCTGTGCGTAGATGGCACGGACGCCGAAGCCGATGGGCTGCATGGCAAGCGGCTGAGCACCGGCCGCGCCGGCCACGCCGCTGAGGGCGAGCGAGAGCGCCGCCGTACGGCGACGTATGGGATGCGACAACATTCGGGAGCCTCGCGGTGGATGCGACGGAGCACGCTCCGTTCGCGCGACTTCGCTGAATACGCCGCCGGGCGCACTCATGTTTCACCGCCCGGACGGCCCGTCAGCGCAGTTCCGCGAGCCGTCCCGGAGCTCCCGCCGCGACCGCCAGTGCGGCACGCGCCGCGAGATACTTCGCCTGCAGCGCGACGAACTTGAGTTCCTCATCGAGAACCTGGCGCTCGCGGGTGTTCACCAGGAACAGGTTGCTTTCACCGGCGTCGAACTTGGCCCGTTCACCAGCACTGAGGATCCGGAAGAGCCGCACCGCGTCGCGCTGCAGCGCGAGCTGCGCCTCGAACTGTGACAGGTCGTTGATTGCGGTTCGGACCAGCAGCACGACGTCGCGTCGTGTCTCACGCGCCTCGCTGTCGGCGCGATCAAACTTCGCATCGGTGCTCTGAAATTTTCCGCGCTCCTTGAAGAACAGCAGCGGCGACGACACGTTGATTGCGCCCTTGTAGTTCCCCTCGCGCCCCAGCGCATCATCAACGTTGAATCCGGCGCCGCCGGCGGTGCGGAGTGCCGCCAGGTCGGCGCTCACCAGCGGGATGATCGCCTGCCGGGCCAGTGCCCGTTCGGCACCAGCCTGCGCCACCTTTCCTTCTGCTTTCCGAACCTCAGGATGGAGGCGCATCACGCGCGCAAGCAACGCCGGCACCGACGCGGAATCCAGCGTCACGCGACCGAGGCCGGAGTCACTCGGTACCGCGCCGAGGCGCAGGTCGCTCGGCTGACCCCGACTGTCCCACAGGTACGACGTCAGATCCATCGACGCCGCAAAGTACGATTGTTCGGCGCCTGCCAGTTGCGCGCGACGACGATTCAGTTCCGCGGCCGCTTCGATGCTGTCGATGCCGGCAGCATCACCGGCCCGGACACGGCCCGTGATCGCGACGTACCGCAGATCTGCCAGCCGTACACCGTCACGAATGACCTGCAGCTGCAACGCGGTCTCGAACCAGCCGGCGTAGGCCTTCGAGGCCGAAAACAACAGCTTGTTCGTCATCGCAGCGCGTTCCGCCTGTGCCACATCGCGGAGCGCGCGGGCACTACGAAGTGCCGTGCGCCGCTCGTCGGTCAGAATGCGCTGGCCGAGTGGCAATGAGAAGCCGGCGGTGAACAGTCCATTCCTCGGCGTGGTGAACTGCGGGTTGATGAATCGGCCCGACGCACGTTCATAGCCAATCTTGAAATCAGCACCGAATGGCGTGGGAATCTTCAGCGCGACATCAGCGTAGTTGAAGTACAGCGACTGCGTTCCCGGCGTCGAGCTTTCGAATCGCTTGGTTTCCCATGACGCCTCGACCTTCGGCTCGAAGTTTCCGAACGCCGCCGTCACGTCGCCCTCGGCACCATCTTCGATCAGACGCGCCTGACGCACCACCGGATGGTTCCGGCTGACGATGTCGAAGAATGCGTCGAACGTCAGCGGAACACCGGGCAACATGCGCACGCTGTCGCTGACGACGGGCAGACCACGGCGCGCCACCGGCGCCTGCGCCGAGAGTGTGGTGACCGTCAGCAGTGCGCACCAGAACACACGCGACCCGCAGCGCATCACTTCCTGGCCGCCTTGCCGTCGCCGCCGAAGCCTTCGTCGCTGGCCTGGCGGAGGGACGGCGGGAATCCGTTCAGGCGCCGCCAGATCTCGAAGCCAACGCGAACCTCATCCAGCATCGCCCATCCGAGCACGCCCGAGCCGAGCCGCAGCTGTCGCGGCCATTTTTCTTCCTTCACATCGGGAGTCACCAGCACGCGGAAGTCGCCGGAGTTTCCAGGCACCCGGTCGATCACCGCGACTGTTCCGCCGAACGTACCAACACTCACGCTCGGCCAGCCGGCGAATTGCAGCGCGGGCCAGCCGTCAAACTGGAGGCGCACCTTCCGGCCAACGCTCAGCAACGGGATATCCATCGGCTTCACCAGCAGCGCCACCGCCTGCTGCGCATCGGCCGGCATGATGGTGACCACCGACTCCCCTTCCTTCAACTGCTCGCCGATACCGGCACGGGTGGCCCGTACGATGGTGCCATCCTGCGGCGCGCGAATGACATAGAACCCGTTGCGAATCTCGAGGTTCTGCACATTCTGGCGCAGCTTGGCGACATCGGCCGATCCTTCGCCCACTTCAGCCATGGTCGCGGCCTGATCCGAACGCGCCTTGGCGATCTTCTCGCCATATTCGACCGCCACCGAGTTCAGCTCGATCTGGGCCGCCTGCAGCGTCTGCCGTTTCTCCTGCAACTTCGCAATCGTGTTCTGGAAGCGCACCCGCGCGTTCTCCAGATCGGTCAGTCGGGTCAGCTCCTGATCGAGCAGTGTCTGCTGGCGCTGGAGCTGGATCAGCGCCGTGGCCGAATCGATGATCGCCGCACGCACTTCCGCTTCATACTGGGCGACCTTGGTGCGGGCCTTCTGCTCGCTGAGCGTCAGATTCTGCTGCAGCAGCCCGATCTGCATGCCAAGCTGCTTCACCTTCTCGCGCTTGGACGACACGGCAGACGACTTGCCGGTGAGCTGGTCGTTGTAGCGATCGATGGTGCGCGGATCGAGGTAGTCGTCCTTCACCTCGGCGATCCGCAGGATCGGGTCGCCCTTTTTCACGATCTGTCCTTCCTGCACGAACCATTCGACGATCCGTCCGCTGATCGTCGTCGGCACCTGCTGCGGCCGATCGCCGGGCGCAAATGCTGTCACCTCGCCCTTGCCCTCGACGAACTGTTGCCAGGGCAGCAGCATCGCGAGCACGGTGAAAATCAGCGTACCGAGCACAATCCGGAAGAACAACCGATGCGACTGTGGTGTGACGAGGAGCTTCGCGGATTCGAGATGCTCGTAGTCGGCCAGCACATCACGATCCGGGGCTGGAGTGGATGCCATGATCAGCGCACCGGGACGGTCAGCCCATTCACCGACGCCCGCCCGAGCGAGCCAGCCAGCTCGGAGTAGGTCCCCTGCTCACGGATCCGACCACCCTCCATCACGATGATGAGGTCACAGGCGGCGAGAAACTCCGGATCGTGGGACACGGCGATCACGGTGTGCAAAACGGAGCGATCCATCAGCAGTCGGATGAGGCGCGCGCGATAGCTGTCATCGAGATTCTGGAAGAAGTCATCGAGCAGCAGGAGACGCGGCTGGCCGACGATGCCCTGTGCGACCAGCAGCTTGCTGGCAACAGCAGCCGAGAGATTGGCGCCGCCATTGATGATCGTCGTCTGGATACCCTGCGGCATCGACTGCACCACGTCGTCCACGTCAACATCGCGCAACGCCTTCAGCACCGCGGCCCGGTCCACGAATCGGCGTCCGACGCTGATGTTGTCCTCGATCGTGCCGTCGAACAGATCGGTGGTGGAGAGCACCTGCCCGATCTGCTCACGCAGCGCCGCGCGGTTCATGCTGCGCAGCGTCACGCCATCGTAGGTGAGCGTACCGTCAAAACCGTCATGCAGGGCGCCCAGGACGCGCAACAACGTGGTCTGGCCGCTGCCATCGACGCCGGTGATGGCGATCCGAGCACCAGGCCGGATGTCGAGATCGATCTCGGCCAGCGCCGGCGAAGCCTGGTCAGGGTATGTGAACGACAGCCCCCGCGCGAAGATCGCCAGCCCCTGCGGCGACTCATTGAGCTGCAAGCCGCGGATCTCCTCCAGCGGCAGATCCATGACATGGCCGATCTTGTCTACCGATGTCAGCACGTCGTAGATGGTTGCCAGTGAACGGATCAGCTTCTCGACACCGACGAGCACAGTCACGATCACCAGTTCCGCCGCCACGAACTGACCGAGCGTCAGCGAGCGGTCGACCACCAGTGTGGTGCCGAGAACCAGCAGCGCGCCTGTCAGCAGTGTCTTGAACGCGATCATGCTCAGCGACTGCGTCACCAGCACCTTGAAATGCTTGCGGCGGTACTTGAGATAGTTGGCCACGTGGCCGTCCATCATCTCCAGCGGCAACGTCGAGCGAGTCGAGAACTTGAACGCCGCGATCGAACGCGCCATCGCCTGCAGCCACTCGAGCACGTTGTACTTGAACTTCGACTCCATGATGCTCGTTTCCAGGCCACGGGGAAACGTGATCCGGAAAATCACATACACACCGACGATCAGCACCAGCGCGAAGATGATGAAGCTGGGGTTGTAGAACGAGAGCAGCCCGAGACCAAAGAGCACCTGCAGCGTGGCCGTCGGCACATCGAGCAGCAGCTTGGCCAGTGCCTTCTGAATCAGCACCGCTTCGAAAAAGCGATTCATCTGCAGCGGCAGGTTCGATGACTGCGCCGCTTCGAACCGGATGCGTGGCACCAGATACGCGAACTCGAAAGCCAGGCGCGCAAAAATCCGCTGCTGGATCGTCTCGACCACCGACTCCTGCAGCAGCCCTACGAGACCCGTGACAAGTGTGCCGACGATGGCGAACGCGATCAGCAGAACCACCGGCTGGAGAACCAGCCCACCCTGGACCAATTGTGTGATGCCCTGAACGGCGAGCGGGACAGTGAGTCCGAACAGGCCGACCAGTACCGCATAGAGATAGATCAGCCAGATGTCACGACGCTCCGCCTTCAACAGCTGCCCGAGCCGCTCAAAGGGAGTCAGATGCTCGTGCGGCTCATCGTGAATGAGTCCGTCGCCGCGGTCGCTCAAAATCGGCGTCAACCGCACCGGTACCAGCGCGTAGACCAGCCGTGATGCGAGCCCCGACCAGACCGCGTCGATCGGCAGCGTGTACTCGGCGCCAACGCCCTGTAAGGTGATCGGCACGATCGTCAGTGACTTGCCGCCGTTGGCCCTGATCACCACTGCCGCTTCGAGCGCGACGGCGGCACGCTCAGGGAGCAGCACAATTGGCACCGCACCACCCGACATGAGCTGCCGAAACTCGTCCTCGCCAACCGTCCGGCGGAGATAGCTGAGTTCACCCTGCTTCCCGATCGACTCGATCGCGGTCGCCAGCTCGCCAACATTGTTGATCACCGGTGCCGAACCGATAAAGCCAGGATCCCAGCGCCGAGGTTCGATCTCCAGGCCAAGGGTTCGGGCGATCAATTCATTGACAGAGCGGCTGAGCACAAAAGCCATGTGATGGTCGGGCTGGGTTCGGTGAACGGCAATCCGTATAAAAATGGTCGTGTCTGCTGACGAGTTCAACGTAGCAACCCCAGACCGCTCACGATGTTACGCGTCCCCCCCGATTCAGCGACGGTCCCGGACACGGTCGATGGCGCGTCGTTCCTTCTTGCTCGGCTTCCCTTCCTGAAAGGCAAAGGTCATCGCGGCATTCCGGTACTGCTCAGCCGCTGCGGCACGTGCGGCGACGCTCGCCGGCGTCTCGTCATACAGCGACTGCGCGATGGAAGCCGACCCTCGGCGGCCGCTGACGTCGCGCACGTGCACCACATGTTGAGATGGGCCGATACGCACGCTGACCTGATCACCGGCCTGAATCAGCTTTGCCCGCTTCGGACGTTCCTCATTCACCGACACCTTGCCGCCGTCGATCGCTTCAGCGGCCAGTGCGCGCGTCTTGAAGAATCGCGCGGCCCAGAGCCATTTGTCGAGGCGGACCTTGCCCGGCGGCGCGACGTCGTCCGAGGCGTCGATCATCGGCTCGGGAGTGAGGCCGGTGGCACGCGTCGGCGCAGGACCGGGCGTGACGGCGGCAGCGGAACACCGCGTCGACGCGCGCCGTCAGTGGCGTAGGCAACGTCTGCCGGCACGTCACCGTTCGGCCAATCCCACTCCTTGCCCGGGTGATCCTGCCGCGACTGTTGCAGCACCCAGGCCGCAATGTCGGCTGCGACCTGTGCATCGAGACTCCCAGGCTGGTCGACGGGCATGTTCGACTGCAGGAACGTGGCCAGCACCTTCTGACGCGCCAGTCCGGCACCGATGGAGTAGCTCCGCGCGCCGAACACCGCCGGAGCAGCGACCGTACCAGCGCCATCTGCGCCATGACAACGCGCGCAGTTCGGCTGGTAAGCGACCGCGCCACGGGTCGCGCTGCCAGCCACACGCACCGTATCCGGACGCTCAGGTGCCGGCAGCTCGCGCAGCGTCTCGAGAAAGCCGACGATGTCGCGCATCGCCGGATCATCCTCCGGCAACATCCGCCCAGCCAGACTGCGCGCGATACACTCATTCACCCGCTGTTCGATCGACTCCAGCGAACCGCGCCGAGCGCGGTACTTCGGGAATCGCGCGGTGACGCCGATCCACGGCATCGCCGTGCCGCGCTTGCCATCATCGAGGTGGCAGCTCGTGCACCGGAGCCCGTTGCCAGCGTGCCGCGGCAGGCTATCCCGGAAGTGCTGCAGCAGTGCCAGTCCACGACGCGCGTCCGGCGCCGGTTCGGAAAGCGACGTGCTCAGTGCTCCCATGAGGATCGCGGCAGCGCAGGAGAGCGAAGCAAGTGGGATCCAGAATTGCATGGCGAAACTTACGCACGCGCAGGCGCCCTCGTCATGCCTCCGCGCGCGTCCCTCATCCAGCTTCGGGCGACCTGCAGATCCGCCGGCGTCAGTCCATGGCTCGCAGGCTGCCACTTCAGTGTGACCGACGCAGCCGCGTCGCGCAGCAGCGACGCCAGCCGTTGGGCATTGGACCGAGGCACGATCGGATCAGACTCGTTCTCGACGATCAAGACCGGCGTCCCGCCCAACGACGGCAGCTACGCCGCAATGAGCGGCACCATGCTGCGCAGAAGCACGGCCTCGGCGAGCACGCCGGGCTGCAGGAGCAGCATCGCCGCCGCGATGTTCGCGCCGTTGGAGTACCCGATCGCTACCACCTGCGCATGATCGAAGCCGTCGACCAATGCCGCGGCAGACACGAACGCGGCCAGCTCTGCAGCCCGCACATGCAGGTCCGCTTCGTCAAAGACCCCCGCTGACGGGGATCTGAACCGTGGGCAGCCGCGACTCCAGCACGGAACGCAAGTGCGCATGCTGCGCCGGCAACTGCAATGTCTCGCCCAGTCGATCGGCTGGCTCGTCCACCGCAAAACCGGGTGCATCGGTCGCCAGTTCGAAGAGCACCTGACCCGGTTCGCGGAAATACATGGACCTGAAGTACGTCCGATCGATCTGTTCAGTGATCGGCAGGCCGGACGCCGCGTTTTGCGTGCGCAATCCGAACTCCGTCGTATCGTCGTGCGCACGGAATGCCACATGGTGCACCGTTCCGGCACCGCCGGTGCCTGCCGCGCCCGTCGGTAGTTCGCGCACATCGACCAATGTTCCGGAAGCGCCGATATCGACGGCAAATCGCACCACTTCGTCGTGCGCACCGACACGCCGGAATCCCATCGTCCCTCACGACACGTTGGCGGTGTCGGACTGCTGGCGCACCCACAGCGTCACCGCGTGCAAGCCGCGAACGCTCACGTCGACAGGTACATCAGAAACGCTCTCCCGACCCGGCAGCGCACCAGCCGCATCGCTGGCGACCAGCGCAAGCGGAAGGCCATCGTGATCAGTGAACGTCAGCGCCGTCTCTCCGTCGAAGCGACGCTCCGGTCCCGCAAACGCGATCTGATGTTCAGTGAGCCGATGCGCCCAGAACCCGAGCGCGACCATTGGAATTGCCAGTTGCGTCTCGGCGACCTGGCCAACACCGACACGGCCACGGCGCGCGCTCGGCCACGGGAAGAATGTCAGAATGCTGCCGGGCCTTCCGGTCGCTTCGCCGTAGTACAAATGATATGTGCCAAGGTCATCGAAATTGACGGTCCGCTTGACGAATCGCAGCCCCAGCGTGCCTGCGTAGAAATCGAGATTGCGCCGCGGCTCACTGGCGATCGCCGTGAGGTGGTGCAGCCCGGTCGTGCTGAACATCCGCGGTTCTTCTGTCGCGCGAAGGTTCGCGCCGTTCGTGTCGGATTCGCACGGCAACACCTGCGTGCCGTGCAGCCGGCGACAATTCCTGCGATCAGACAAAACGTGCGATACGATCCAGACTGTGCCGATGGTGCGGAAATCCTGCTTCGGCTCCAATGCCGATGGCTACCAGGGCCGGCAAGCGCGCGTCGCCGGGCAGTGACAGCAAGGACTTCACCGCGTCGGGATTGAAGCCGAGCATCGGGCTGGTGCTGTATCCGTGCGCCTGCGCCGCGAGGAGCAGGAAGCCAAGCGCGATGTTGCTTTCGGCATAGCCCCAGGCGGCGCGATCAGCATCGCCGTATCCAGCGAACGTGGCGCGAATGTCTGCCGCCGCCTTGTCGCCCGCTGGCCCACGCATGCCTGGATGCACCGTCTCCTCGACGGTCGCGATGGCATCGGTCATGTCGGAGTACATCACAATCACGGCCGGGGCAGTACCGACCTGCGCCTGGCCATAGGCCGCTTCCTGCAGCTTCGATTTCGTGACGGCATCTTCGACGACCACGAATCGCCACGGCTGCAGATTCCACGGCGATGGCGCGAGGCCAGCCACGCGAAGAATCTCACGCAGTTGTTCGCGCGGAATTGGCGCTGGATCGTACTTGCGGATCGAGCGCCGGCTTTCGGCGGCTTCGGTGACGGAGAGAAGGGGCGTGCTGACAGCGGTGCTCATGGAGTAGACCGGAGAAGAAGAAGGGAAAAGCGGGGATTGCGAGCTCAGCTGGTGGCCGTTCGCGATGACATGCTCGCCGCAGCCAGACCAAGTTTGCGGCAGAGTCGAGCCAGCTCGACCTGTTCCTCGGCATCCAGCATGTTCATCGCCGACACCAGGCGCTCGATGTGTTCCGGGAAGAACTCGGCGAGGCGCGCCTCGCCGGCCGGCGTCAGCGAGGTGATGGAGACTCGACGATCGTCTGGATCACGGTCGCGCCGGACCAGCCCATCTCGTTCGAGATTGTCGATGACGGTGGTGAGATTGCTGGCGCTGACGAGCAGCTTGGCCGCCAGAGCGCAGTGCGGCATCGGCCCCAGATGAAGCAGCGCCTCGAGCACGCCCAACTGGCTTGGCGTGATTCCGAATGAAGCCTGCAGCTGGGGAAAGAGCCGGCTGTTGATGGCCGCGGTCGAACGCATGAGCTTGATATAGGCATCGAGCGCCCGTCGCTCATTCGGTGTGCCGTCGTAGTGGGTCGCCATTGCTTCGATGTCGTTTATTTCAATGTCGATTGTTTCGATGTCAAAATATAATGAAGATTTGGTTGTTTGCCAGCCCCCAGAGGGTACTGAGTCGAAGGATTGCCACTGGCGCCTTCATATTTCTTGGATGCAAGAACATGCCCTGCCGCCGCTGGCGTCGCCGAACGAACTGCTGACAGCGTCGGCCTCCCGCAGCGCGCGCCTGCTCTGCCGAGCATATGGCGCGCAGGCGGCTCGCGCGGCCGATGACATCGAGGCGGCGGGCCAGCGTGGCATCGATGCTCGGCACCACTTCCGTGTTGCGCTCCGTCGCTTGCGAGTGACCCTCCTCGCGTACCGCTCGCTGCTCCAGGATTGCAACCCGGAGAAGCTGGCTCGCCGCGCCGCTGCACTGGCACGCCGCATTGGCGTCACCCGGAACCGCGATGTCCAGCAGGTGCTGATGCAGTCGGTACGCGCAGCGCGAACCGCGCCACAGCGCGCCGCGCTCGCACAGTTTTCACCGTTCGGCAGTGAGGACGCCACCGACACCGTCGCAGTCGCCGCGTTCCGGCGCCGTTGGCGTCGCTTCGAGGCACGCCTGCACACCGCGCTCGAAACCTGGCATGACGCGCAGAAGCTCAGCGGGCAGCAACACTCGCTGCCCTTTTCGTCGGAGGCAGCCACCGCCCTCGATCTGAAAACCGCGGAACTGCAGCAGCGGTGTGCGGCAATCACCGGGCTGGAGGACATCACCGCGATACATTCCGCGCGGCTCGTGATCAAGGCGATCCGCTACCTGATCGCGCCCCTTGCCGACGATGATGCCCGCACCGTCAACCTGCGGACGGCGCTTCGCGCGGCGCAGGATCTGATGGGAATCATCAACGATGCGTGGAGCCTGCGCGAGCACCTTCGCACAACCCATGACGCGGCGCGAACACTGGACGGCCGAGCTGCGCGGGTCACCGGGGCCGGATTGGCGGCGAGTGATCGTGATCTCACTGAACGGATGATGCGTGCCTACGCGGCATTGGGGGATTGGCGCTCGGGGCCGTCGCTGGCCGAGACCATCGCCGTGCTGCGTTCTCTCGCCGAATCGTGGCGACGGGGTACGGCGCCGCCAATGGAGTACGAACGGAAGTGGTTGCTCTCCGCGCTGCCGCCGCGCCTGCGAAGCCTGTCACCCGCGCGCCTCCAGCAGGGATATCTCCCCGGCGAGGTGCTGGTCGAACGCGTTCGCCAGGTGACCGAAGGTCGTGCGACTCGCTGGTTTCGGACCGTGAAGCTCGGGCGTGGGATTGCCCGGATCGAGGTGGAGGAAGAGACCACCGCCGCCCTCGGGAAGGCGCTGTTTGCGCTCACAGAGGGGCGGCGGGTCAGCAAGCGGCGCTACGCGGTGACGGAGGGTGCGCTGGTGTGGGAGATTGACGAGTTCACCGATCGTGAACTTTGCCTGGCCGAAGTCGAGCTCCCGGATGCGACGACGACGGTGGAGCTTCCCGGTTGGCTGGCGCAATGGGTGGTCAGGGAAGTGACCGACGAATCGTCGTTCACGAACTGGAAACTCGCTCGCTGATCACGCGCCGATACTCCGCGAAGAGTCCGTTCCAGACCCGGGGCCAGGTGCGCTCTCGCGCCCACGACTGCGCGGCAGTGCGAATCCCGTCATGCGTCACGCAATCCTGTTCGAGTCGCGTGAGTTCCCGGGCGATTGCACCGGGCACGGTGACCGGGACGATGACACCGCGGTCCGTTCCGACGAGTTCCCGCGTGTTGCCGGCGTCGGCGGATACCACGACCAGCCCGGAGGCCATCGCCTCGAGCAGCACGTTGCCGAATGTGTCGGTCACCGATGGAAAGAGAAATACGTCACTCGACGCGTACGCGGTGCTGAGTGCGACGCCATCGAGCCGGCCGGTGAAGATGGTATCGCCGGGAGCGGCGGCGCGCAGTTCGCCGTCGTACGGCCCATCCCCAACGAATACGAACCGGATCCGGGTGGGGTGTCGCGCCAGATCGAGCATCGCATCGAGCACCTGCTCCAGCCCTTTCTCCTTTGCCATCCGGCCGACATACAGCACGGCCATCGCGTCATCAGCGATACCCAGATTTCGACGCCATTCGAGCGAACGAAATGCGGGATCAAAGCGGTCACCGTCCACACCGCGCCCCCAGACCCCAACGTTCCTGAAGCCGTGTGCCTCGACTTCCGCCCTGATGGCATCGGTCGGCGTGAATGTCCGCGCCGCGGCGGAGTGGAACCAGCGGAAGTACCGCCATCCCAGTTGCTCGAGCGCACCCAGCTGATAGAACTGTGCGTAGGCGGCGAAGCTGGTATGGTAGCTGGTGACCAACGGCACCCCGAGTGAGGTGGCTGCCAGTCGACCGGCGAGGCCGACTCCGAATTCGGTCGCCACGTGCACGAG
>ENA-ORBV01012382-ORBV01012382.1-microbial-mat-metagenome-genome-assembly--contig:-NODE-12382-length-13170-cov-4.073322_pt1 | contig 13170 bp, 12 predicted proteins | sample MGYA00237777_ERZ505514 | MGnify/ENA primary metagenome ERZ505514 (study PRJEB26160, sample SAMN06269048) | microbial mat metagenome | isolation source: Oligotrophic lake microbial mat | place...
TCTGCTTGCTGGCGCGACATATGCGCTCTTGGTTTTGTCTGGCAGTAAGTGGGGGGTGCTGGAGAACATATCATTCAGCATCTCAGGTGGCGCAGTCGCTATTCTGCTCTATAATTTTATGTCGAAAAGAAAGTCCAAGAATGAGCGGGACCAATAGCGTTGGGCGGTCCAATTAAGGACAGCTAACGGACTCACCGTCAAAAGATGAAGAGGTAAAGAACAGGCTGTAGTGGGTCATTGGGGATCATCGAATTCACCGGGAATCTCGCATGGTTTTGGTCTCTCGCGCTTTCCAAGGCTAGGCAGCTTCCCGATGATAAACATTGATCAGGCCCCCGAACCGCTGATGGCGGAGGAACGTCCCGCCATCAGCCGTCAGCAGGCCAATTGTCGGGGCCAATAACGGACATACGCATTTCTCCAACGACTTCGCGAGCGCCGAAGGCGCGACCTCAACACAGCGCGGGGCAGCGCCCCGGGCTGCCGATGAAAAAATCAAAGAAGGGCTGAAGGCCCGACTGAACCGTGGCTTTCTCACCGACCCCAAGATTGAATCGGGCCTTCAGCCCTCCAACCATTTCACGCCGCCGTCCACCCGGGGCGTTGCCCAATGGCGTAAAGCTAACGCGTCTCCCCTGCGTGGGCAGAGCGGATTGGCCGCCAAGACGCCAAGACGCCAAGTGAATCTAGCGGCGTGAGGCGATCAGGCAGGGACGACTGCGGTTTTCCCCTTTGGTTTCACCTTGGCGTCTTGGCGCCTTGGCGGCCAATCAGGCTTAGCTTTACGCCATTGGGCGTTGCCCCGGGCTGTGTTGAGGTCGCGCCGTTGGCGCTTGAGACAACGAACTGATCGGCAAGCGAAAACGGTTGTCGCAACCTGGGGCTGACATCGTCTTCGCGGAAAAAGAAGAGCCGCATCTGCGGATGGGACAAAGGACAAGGCAGACAGGCAGCCTTTTTCTTATAGCTCGCCACCAACAAGGCGTTTCGTAAAGCTTGTCTGTCTACTTTTCCATTATATTATTCATCAGCGATGCACTGCCGATGCGAACAGAACTACTATAGGTAGGCACACATGCACTACTTTTGCCGTCAAAATCTATTCGAAACCTTGGGAATGATCGAAATCGTTGGTCACACGACTGAAACCGGAGAGCACAACTGGATAGCAGGTGTTCCATGGACACGACCATTGCGTCCTCAGACGCTGGAACTCAACCCCGAATCCGGAACGAACTTTCCGGCATTCTTCGACTCAACGGTGCCGGTCATGTCTGAATCCTTGATTGCCGCGTTTGTGTCAGCCGGCGTTGACAATTTCGATCAGTATCCAGTGGTTTTAAGGCGCGCCGATACAGGTGAAGAGTTCACAGGGTACGCGGCGGTGAATTTTCGTGGGGCTGTTGACGCCGTTGATCTTGAAAACTCTGAGTTCACCAAAGACGAGACCTTTGGCGACGTTGAGTTTACCGGGGCGATAGAGATCGACTGCGCGAAAACGCGAGGACTCTTGGCCTTTCGGTTGACGGAAGGACCCGGATTTCTCGTTGTCGCAGAATCTGTCGCAATGAAATTACAGAAAATCAGCTTCCCTGCCTTGTTGTTGCAGCCCACCAAAGACTACGAAGGGGTTTGATGCCAGTGCATTTTTAAATCGACACACCGCACGTCATCAGTGAACCACCTGCCAAGACGAGAAAATCAATGTCGAACTACTTCGTCATGCGCAACGCGAAGTTTCCTGACGAGGTCTCTGGCTACCTTGAGATCGAAGATTGGAACAACGCGGACGATTTTGAAGGCTGGCGTTGCAGTGCCGTCGAACGCATACGACCATCCGGTGGATCTGCTCATTCGTGAAACGGTGGAGCGGGATGAGAATCCGATCCGACGTCGCCGCATCCTCAGCGCAGTTGAGTCCCTCTATGCCGCTTGAGGAACGGGACGCCAGCTAGTTGCGCGACATGGTAACGACATGGTAACGACATGGTAACATGGTCACGCAAGGCGGTGTTTATCCTTGGCACGAAAACCTATGAGGAATTGCTCGCGACCGAAGAGCAGCGTCTTGCCTTGGTGCGCTGCATCGAAGTCATCAGAGAAGCTGGGAACGATGTCTCTGTCGTCGTCAAAGCAGCCCTGCCCACAATTCCCTGGCCTGCCACCTATGGCATGCGGAACCGCCTCATTCATGACTACGGCAACACCAATTATCGCGTCGTCTTCGATGTGATTCGCGATGATCTCCCGGCGATGGCCTCGGTTTTGGCAGCGTACTTGTCAACGCATGGGCATCCGGTTTAGGTGACAGGCAGCACTGGCTTCGCGCTGTCTGCCACCGTGGCAGCGGTCAGAATCATCGAATCCATCAAAAATCCTTGGTTTCGCAAAAGGGTCCAGCGGTAGTTGGCAGCTTTGGAGCGGAGGCATGGCCGGAGGCCATGTTGAGCACCAAATCGGTCGTCTGACGCCGCCGCAGCCGACGAAGGCAGGGCGCAGTAGCAGAGGGTTTTGAAACCACGCCTGAGCGTTTCCTGAGGCTGGCAGCGGGGGCGAAGGCATGCCATAACCACGGCATGACTGCCGAAGACCCGACGATGCAACCAACCAGCGAGTTGCCGACCATGCCACTGACGCCGCAGGCGGCTGGTGCTGACGGGCGGCCGCTGCCCATCAGTGAACAGCCGACGGTCGGTCTGCAGCCCGGTGCCACCGTGCCAACGCACCTGGCACCAACTCAGGGCACCCTGTCGACCATCGCCATGCAGCTGAGAATCACGCCCGGCACCGCGAACCGAAGCCTGCCGGAAGTCATCGGTGGCTATCGTCGTTTGCGCTTGCTCGGCACCGGCGGCATGGCGCAGGTGTTCGAAGCTGAACACACCACCCTCACGCGCAAGGTCGCGCTCAAGCTGCTGAAACCGAATGTTGCTGAGAGCGCTGACTTCGCGCTGCGCTTCTTGCGCGAGTCGCACGCCATGGCGCAGGTGTCGCATCCCAACGTGGTGGCGATCTACGATGCCGGGGAAGTCGACGGCCTGATGTACATGGCGCTGGAACTGGTGACCGGTGGTGATTTGCACAAGTTGCTGAAACGGCGCGGACGCGTGGCGGTTGACGATGCGCTCGGTTACCTCATCGGCTGCACCAAGGGTTTGGATGCGATCCATCAAGCCGGCCTGGTGCACCGCGACATCAAACCGGCAAACATTTTCCTCGATAAAGATGGCACGCCCAAGATGGGGGACCTGGGTCTGGCGCGCGCCGCCGACGGTGAAGACCGTATGACCATGACCGGCAACAGTTGGGGCACGCCCAGCTACATGTCGCCGGAACAGGTGAAGGGCGTCGCCGACCTCGACATCCGCGCCGATATTTATTCGCTCGGCGCGACGCTCTACACTCTGCTGATCGGCGTCGAACCGTACGTCGGCGAAACCAGCTACGTCATCACGCACAAGGTCCTGACCGAACCGCCGCCCGATCCACGCACGCACGACAAGACCATCCCAGCGCAGGTCGCCGCCGTGATCACCAAGGCCATGGCCAAGGATCGTGCAGGGCGTTACCAGACACCGCGCGAACTGCTGGAGGATCTGGAGCGCGCACGTGGCGGCCAACGGTTGCTGCACACCTCGGCAACCGCGGCACCACCTTCGGCGCCAGCGCCAGCACCGCGTTCATCGCAGGCTGAAGTCGCCGCCGCCGTGCTCGCCAGCGCCAAACCGAGCAGTGGCAAAACCACCGGCCGCGCACTCAGCGTTGATCCCACAGCGCTCAAAGCCATTGCCCTGCTGCTAGTCGCTGGCCTGTTGTGGCTGGTGTGGCATTCCATGCAGGGCACCGCGGTCGGTGCTGCCACGGCAACAACCGCCGAACGTCCGGCCTGGGCGGTGATAGATGGCATCGACGACCACGGACGTTTCGCCGAAGCCATTGCGGGTGGTCAGCTCCTGCGTCTGCGCTGGTGTTCGCCGCTGACCTTTAGCATGGGCAGTCCACCGGACGAAGCTGGCCGCCAAGCGTGGGAGAACCTCCACCAAGTGACGCTCACCACAGGTTTCTGGATGCTCTCGACCGAGGTCACCCAGGGCCTTTACGAATCGTTGATGGGCGCCAACCCCAGCAGCGCCAAGGGCGCGACCTTGCCGGTGGAAGGCGTGTCCGTTGATGAGGCGAAAGCGTTCTGCGCCAAACTTGCAGGACTCGGTTTCACCGGCGCGCGCCTGCCAACCGAACGTGAATGGGAATTCGCCTGTCGCGGCGGCACCAACACCGGCCCTTTCGCGACCAAGCCGACGCCCAATGAACAAGGCTGGATGGCACCCACAGAGCTGGTGCAACTCTGGCGCACCAGTGCGGCAGATGAGGCGGAAAGTGCCGCTATCCGCTGGGTCACCCAACACGTCGGCGACGGCGAACTGGGCATAAAATCCGTGGCCGGTTTGGCCGCCAACCGCTTCGGCCTGTTCGACCTGCACGGCAATGTGATGGAGTGGTGCAGCGATGCCTGGGACGGCCAATCGCCGTATCCCGAGGGCGCAACGAACTCCACCGCCGCCAACGCCAACGCCAACGCCAACGCCAACACCAAGGGCGACTTGAACATCGTGCGTGGCGGCTGCTGGTTCTATCCGCCGGAACGCTGTCGTGCCGCCAGCCGTCTGGGATTGCCCGGTGATTCGACGCTCAACTACGTCGGCTTCCGCGTGGTGATTCCGGATCAAGGCGCGGTGAAGTGACGTCCGGGTGAATGATCGGGCGCGGCGGCTGACCACTCACGACGAAGCGCGCACCACCTGAAGCAATGCCGAGAAGTCCAGTTCACCCATGCCACGTTCTTCGGCAGTCGCATACGCACGTTCGACCGCGGCGGTCTCATCCAACGTCAGGCCCAGCGACGCGGCATGGGCGAGGGCCAAGCGCAGGTCCTTGTGCATGTGTTTGATCGAGAACTGCGGACTGAAATCGCCGCTGAGGTACTTCGGTTTCTTGAGGTCGGCGAGTCCGGACTTGGCGACGTTGTGGTCGAGTGCAGCGAACCACGCTGCCGGATCGATGCCGGAGCGGCGCGCGAGTTCGATGGATTCCGCCATCGCCTGGTTGAGGTTGGCGATCAGCAGGTTGAACGAGAGTTTGATCGCGCTCGCCTGACCGATGCGACCAATCGGTAACAAGGTCTTGGCCAACGCGCGGTAGACCGCCTCGACCCGCGGGGCGATCTGGTGGTCGTCGCCGATGAAAAAGACGTTCTGCCGTTGCTCCGCCGCCGGTTTGCTGCCGGTGAAGGGCATATCAAGGTAAGCCGCGCCACGACCATGGACGAGCGCCGCATACGCGCTGGTGTCGCTGACCCCGACGGTGCTGTGCTGCGCCACCACCATGCCTGGCACGAGTGCGGGGGCGATACGTGCCAGCACCGCCGCGACCGCCGGCGGATCGGCAACGACGATGGCGATCAGTTCCGCGCCACGCGCCGCCTCTACCGGATCCGCGGTCCAACCCGGCGCATCTGGTTTCGCCGTACGGTTCCAGGTGCGCACCTGATGGCCATCCGCCACCCAGTGCCGCGCCCAGACGCTGCCGATGATACCAAGGCCAAGAACGGTGATCTTCATGGGCAGCAGTGTCAGAGCGATCAGCGCATCGGGAAGTCTCAGAAGCTATCTGGGAAATCCTGATCGGACCTGGAGACCCGGAGTACCGGAGGAGAAACGAGTCGGACAGCATGGAGTCCATGCGCGTGCTCGGCATGCGGTCTTCCTCCGTCTCTCCGATCCTCCCTGTGTTTCCAGACAGCATCTCAGAAGCTGTCTGACAGCGAGGATTTGACCTGGAGTCTTGGCCTTTCCTGACGTATCTGCTCAGGGATACGTGGCTCACGGCGCAGATGTGTTCAGCCCCGGTCATCGTTCGATGAAGATTCATCGGTGATGCGGGAAAGTATTCCCATTCCTGCGCCGAGTTGCTAGACAACGCGGTCATGACCATGGTCATCATTCCATCTTCACTCGCCTGTCTGCTCCTCGCTTGGTTTGCCCTGCGACTGCGGCGTAGCCGCGTCTATGCCCGACTGCGCGCGGAACAGCAGCAACTGCAGGGGCGCGTGGCGACCGGGGCCGAGCACTGGTTCACGCCACCGGCGACGGTGCCGTTCTTCTCGCGGCGGTTGGTAAGCTTCGGCAACCTGCTGCCGGCGCCGATCCTTGAGCACCTGCGCGGCGTGGTCGCGGAAGTGCGGCAGCACGAACGCAGCTACATCCCTGGGCACAAACAGGGCGGCACCATCAGCTATGAACACCTGCACCACCTCGCGCCGGAGTTGGTGGGATTCTATCAGTCGCAGGTGCTACGTGATCTGGTGTCGGACATCGTCGGCCTGCCGGTGGTAGCGACGCCGTTGTATGACCAGTCGTCGTGTTCCCTGCTGGTCTATGACCGACCACGTGACCACATCGGTTGGCATTACGACCACAACTTCTACCGCGGTCGGCACTTCACCGTGCTGCTGTGCTTGGTTAACGAAGACCGTGTCCATGGCGGCCTGTCGTCGGCGCATCTGCAGGCACGCATCGATGGCGCGGAGGAGATCATCGCCACGCCGCCCAATACCCTGGTGGTCTTCGAAGGTGCGCAGGTGCTGCACCGCGTCACCGGGCTGGGGCCGGAGCAGACCCGCATCCAACTGAGCATGACCTTCTGCAGCGATCCGACCGCGCCGTGGTTCAAATCGCTGATCCGCCGCGGCAAGGACGTGGCGTATTTCGGCATCCGGGCGTTGTGGACCTGATTCTTGGTCGGCGATAACCACCGCTCCATCCGGTGGACCTGACACACAGGAGCGGTCGCGTGCCGGGCTATGCCTGGATCATCAGCGCAGAGTCCCAACCTCCGTCTCGATCGTGGCCATGGTCCACGGATGAACGGAGTCGCCATGTCTCGCATCCTGTTGCTGTACGTCCTCGCCCTGTCGCTCGGCGCGGTTGAACGCACGGCTCCACCTCAGGCACCACAGCCTTCGAAGAACCAGGGCCGCGCCGGTACCTACCAGGTGCCGACCACCATCGGTGCGTACAACTACTACGTCTGCGTGCCGGCGTCCTACGACAGCACGCACCCAGCCGGATTGCATGCGTTCTTCCATGGTCAAAACGGTCAAGGCGGCGCGAAGGAATTCGGCGGCTGGCGGAAAGAATTCCTGGAGAACCACCGCCTGATCGGCATCAACATGGAATACACCGACGGTGACAACGGCAAAGACACCGAGGGTAAGGTCAAAGCCGCGCAGGAGGCCATCGCGCAGGTCACCGCGGATTACAAGATCGTGCAACGTGGGGCGGTGGCGAGTTTCTCCGGCGGTGGTCTGCCACACGGCTTGCTGCTGGAGCAGGTCGGCAAGACCCGTTCCGCACAGTGGCCGTTCTGCCACAGCACGATGTACAGCTCCAACTTCTTCCGCGATCCGACCACCGCCGTGCCGATGAGCTGGTGCATCACCATTGGCACCGAGGAATGGGCGCTCGCCGACCTAGGGCGCACCGCGGTAGCGCGTGCGGGTGAACTCTACCAAGCCAGCCTTAAGAACGGCTGCCCGGACATCCGCTTCGTCATGACGCGCAAGGGCCACACCGTGCCGGCGGAGGATGTCACGGCGTCGGCGAAAACCTTCGTGCTCAGCGACTTGGCCTTCGGCGCCTTCCTGTATGCGCCTGATTTCACCGAGAAAGAACTGCGCACCATCGTCGAGCAGGCCAACCGCCAACAGCCAGCGGCAGCGGCAGCAGCGCTTATCAAACTGCTGGCCAAGCCGACGCTCGACGCCGGACTGAAAACCAAGGGCGAGCTGTTGCAGACGCAGATCGGCGAGCGCCTGGATCGTATCGCCACCGCGCTCAGCACGCTGCCGGGCGAAGACCCCGTCCTGACGACGTATTACGGCCCGCAGTTGTTCGCTCAGATGAAGGGCGATGCACGAGAGAAGGACCTCAAGGCCGGACTCGCGACGGCGATGAAGGGCAAAGACGCACAGGCCACGCTCGCCGCGCACGCGGAACTGGCCAAGCAGTTCACCAGCCTTTTCGGCGGCGGCGGCAATCCTGGCGTGGTGCCGGACAAACGTACATTGGTGACCGCGCTCACACCGCTGCTGCCAGCCACGTCGCGCGCTGGGGCCAACTTGGCGGATATCGCGGCTGCCGCTCGGTGATCCGGACCATACCAGACTGCTGTCGGTCAGCAGACGGCTCGCCGAATCCGATTATTCCTGAAACGTCGACCCGCAGATCCACATCTTCTGGGACCTGGAGCTTTCATGCTACGCGTCATCGCCTGCCTGCTCACCGTCTGCTGCCTGCACGCCCGGTTGTATGCGGAAAACTGGAACAATCCCCCAGGTGGGCTGCCGACCAACGTCCAGCACAAGACTTTCCAAAGTGCCTCGATGAAAACCGCGGTCGGTTACAACATCTACCTGCCGGCGGACTACGCGAAGAATGCCAAGCAGTTCTATCCGGTGCTCTTCTATCTGCATGGTCGTGGCGGCAATGAGAGTTCGAACATGGGTGCCTTCGACCTGTTCGACGCGGCCATCCGCGAGCAGAAGATCCCGCCGTTCATCTATGTGCATGCGATGTGTGGCTCCAACAGCGGCTACGTCGACGCCATCGATGGTTCGATCATGGGCGAGACGGCCTTCATCAAGGAACTGATCCCCCATATCGACGCCACCTATCGGACGCTGCCCTTCAAAGGCGCACGCGCCGTCGAAGGATTCAGCAAGGGCGGCCAGGGCGCCTTGCTGTTCGCCTATAAATTTCCGGCACTGTTTTCATCAACCATTGGTTATGCCGCTGGTTTGGCGAATGGCACCGAACTGAAACAGGAACTGCCGGGCGTGTTCAAGCAGATGCACAACGACGACATCGCGCAGTTCGACGCGACCTCGGCGTGGCACTTTGTCCGCGCCAATGCGCCGCAGTTGCAGAAGGGCATCGCCATCAAGCTGGTGATCGGCGACAAGGACCAGCACTTCGACCGTAATCGTCGCATGGATGCGCTGTTGGGTGAATTGAAGATCCCGCATGAATACGTGGTGCTACCCGGCATCGGCCACGACACCGGCCGCGTCTACAAAGATGTGGGCACTGATGGCTTCGTCTGGCATTCCAAACACTTCGACCTGACGCCGCCGAAGCCGGAGAAGAAAAAGAAGAAATGAGCCGGCCGATAACGCCGAGCCGGCCTATAACGCCGATCAGGCCGATCAGGCCGATCAGGCCGATCAAGCTTCGCCACCGCCTACGAGGCCCCCTCCGCTGCGTCAGGCTGCACTCCTGCTGATTGCACCCAGACAGCGGGCATCCATCGTCCCCCGCGACCATGGATGCCGCCGGATTCCCCTGCTTTCTCGATGTCGAGGCCACCGGCTTCGGTCAGGACTCCTATCCGATCGAAATCGCGTGGAGCGACGAGGTCGGCGAGATCCACCGCTGCCTGATCGATCCGACGCCGATCCCAGCCTGGTCCTTCTGGGATGCCGAGGCCGAGCGCGTGCATGGCATCGACCGTGAACGGCTCACCCGCAACGGCTGGGCCCCAGACTACGTTGCCACACGGCTGACCGAGGCTCTGGGTGGCAAGACCGTCTACACTGATGCGCCGGACTACGACGCCCGCTGGGTCGGCGTGTTGTTCCAAGCCCTCGGCCAACAGGTGCCGTTCCGCTTCGAGCACATTGATGAACTGCTATTGAGCATCCTGCGCAAACCCGATGACGCGGTGTGGCAGGCGATGGTGCGCATCGACCAACTGAAGCGCGAGGTCGCCGCGGTCAGCAGCGGAAAACACTCCGCCGGCTACGATGTCGGCTACCTGCTCCAACTCTGGCGACGCGCCAACGGCGGCGCGGTGAAGATGAATCACGGCATCGGTCCACTGCCAGAGACCACCGTGACCGGCACCTTCGCGCGGGTGAAACCGATCTCGGAGCGGCATCTGCGACCCAAGGCCTGAGTGACAGCCTGAGTGACAGCCTTGGTGACAATAGTGCCAATAGTGCCAACAGAGCGATGAACGCGCTCACGGTGCCCGCCGCCTGCTGGTAGGACTGCCGCTGACGGCGCGATGACTGATCGAACCAACGCAACATGATCGTTTCCTGTCTTGCTGGGAAAAAGCTGCGGGGTGCGGAACGCCGCACCCCGCACTCCACGTTCTTCACGCACGCTGGCTTTACGCCGGATCGAGCTTCGCTCCGATGCGGTTGGCCAGCAGTTCGTCATGCATCCTGCGCTCCTTCGCCTTGCGCCGAATCTTGGCGAAGTTGAAGACGTTGAAGAAGTGCATCACGCCGAGCACCACCAGCACCACGCCGATCTTGAAGCTGACGAACTCCACCGCTTCGACGACGTTCTGCGGTTTCTCGGCCATGCGCAGGAACAAGCTGACGAAGCCGATGTTGATGAGGTAGAAGCCGACCACGAGCAGATGGTTCACGCTGTCGGCGACTTCCTCTTTGACGAAGGCCTCGACCAGGAAGATGCGGCCGTTGCGTCGCAGGGTCTCGGCGACCCAGATGGTGATGCTGACGCTGATGACGACGTAGACGGCGTAGGTGATGAGGGTGATCATGGGAGGCCTCCAGGGGTGCGGCGACGCGGTGGTCGCCAGAGTTGGTTGCGAATGATTGATCAGACAGATGTTTCAGAAAATACTGAACATAAGGAGTAAAATTAAAGCTGAGGTGCCGTCACGAGGATCCCCGCTTGGGCATCAGCGTGCTGAGCACCCCGGCGGCTCCGACCAGCCCCGCGAGCGCGCTGGGCGGCAGGACCTTGAGCTGATCCATGATCTCCGCGATCGAAGCCATGAAGGCGTGCAATTCTTTCAGCCGACGACGGACCTCGACGGATTCGCCCGTGCTCGCACTCACCATGGCCGACATCGCCTGGAGTGTCGGGTCGAACTCGCGGCGTTTGCGTTCCGCGATGATTACGCGGAAAAGCTCCCACACATCGGACGGTGTGGTGAAATGATCGCGGCGATCGCCGGGGAGATGCACCAGGGTCACTAAGCCCCAGCCGGTCAGATCCTTGAGGCTCATCGAGATGTTGCTGCGCGCGACGTCCAGGCAGTCGACCAGGTCGTCGGCGTTCAGCGGTTTCTCGCTGATGTAGAGCAACGCGTGGATCTGCGCGACTGTGCGGTTGATGCCCCAACGGGTGCCCATCTCGCCCCAGTGGGTGACGAAAGCGCGGGTGGTCGGGGACAGTCGGTCTTTAGTCATTTTCAATACTTTCTGAAATTACAGATAACACGGCGGGGGAGAGCGTCAAGCGACGGTTGGGGGTCTTCCGCCTGGGACCGCGGGCCACTGGCCAGACTGATGTTGAGCGGGCCAGTGGCCCGCGGTCCCAGGAGCAAGCCACTTACATCGGGTGTCCTGGTTCGTCCGGCGACGCGCGGTTGATCATCGCCTGCGCGGTCATGCGCATGCGTTCGAGGAACCCCGCGCGGTGCTCACTCGGCATCGCGCTGTGGTCCACCGCTTCGGACATGCACGTCATCCAGGTGTCTGCGGCACTCTGATCGATGGCGAAGGGCAGATGCCGTGCACGTAGACGCGGATGGCCACGCCACGGACTGTAGCGCGCCGGGCCGCCCCAGAATTCACTCTGGAAGGCGAACTGCTTTTGCTGGGTTTCGTCGAGATCCGGCGGAAAGAGTTTGGCGATCGGGCTGCGGCTGATGCGGGCGTAGAAATCCTTCAGCAGCGGAGCGAACACCGCGTCGCCGCCAAGGGACTCCCAGGGACTCATCTCATTCATCTCATTCATCGCGGACGGTTGTAGGCCGTCGTCCCCGCAGACCAAATGCAGTGCGTGGCTAGCCCTCGACCGCTTGGCGGATCTCGGGTTGGCCAACTCACCGTCGCCGGTAGCGTCCGCGCGAGGACCCCGCCATGAGCCATACCGTCGAACTGCGCCTGCCCCGTCACGTCACCATCGCGCTCGGTCGCCTCGACGATGAACCCGCCGCCGCGGTGAAGCAGCAACTCGCCGACGCGGAAAAGCTCGGCCAGGGACTGATCATCGCCGAACACAAGCACATGAAAGTGATCGAGATCTCCGGCATGACCACCGGGCGCATCGTCGCGGAATTGCGGCTGATCCCCGCTGGTGATCCGGTGGCGACGCTCGCCAGCTACAAGTCCTCGCCACCTGAGGGCATCACCGTGCTCGGAATGATTCCGGCCGGCATGCTGGCGAAGGCGGCAGTGGTCACGGTCGACGCCGTGCCTGCCGCCGCGACCTGAGCGACACGTCAGCGATCCACACGCACGCCATCGACCAATGCACTGCTCCCCTGCAGCGTAGGCTTCAGTCCAGCACCTCACATCACCGGTGTTCCAGACACTGGCGCCGGTTGACGCTCGGAAGAGTTTTTCGCTGGTTCCGTCTGGGGTCCCTGCGCTCTAGGGTGCCGATCCTCCCACCGCCACCGACGTCTGCCGAAGGACCATCCCATGACCGACCTCCGCACCAGCCTCACCCTGTCCGTCATCGCCGGCGCTGCGCTCGCCGTCAGTGGCTGTCAGGACCGCGCTGCGAGCGATGCCGTTGCCGTCGGCAACGATCCGGCGATGGAGACCTGGGGCGCATCACCGATCAACGGTCGGCCGGCGCATCTGTTCACGCTGACCAACCGCAACGGCATGACGGCCAAGATCACCGACTACGGCGCGACCGTTGTCGCGCTCACCGCGCCGGATCGCAGTGGAAAATACGCCGACGTGGTGTTGGGCTACAACACCCTGCAGGACTACGTCACGCCTGGGAAGTCGCACTACTTCGGCACCATCGCCGGACGCTACGCCAACCGCATCGCGAACGGCAAGTTCACGCTGGAAGGCCAGGAATACAGCCTCCACATCAACAACGGCCCGAACTCGCTGCATGGTGGCAAGCAGGGTTTCGACAAGGTGCTGTGGACCGCCGAGCCGGTGCAGGCGCCACCCGGCGGCCAGGCGATCAAGATGACCTACATCAGCCGCGATGGCGAAGAGGGTTATCCCGGCACGTTGAAACTCTCGGTGACCTACGTCCTTGGACCCGACAACGCATTGCACATTGCCGTTCACGGCACCACCGACAAGACCACGGTGCTCAATCC
>ENA-ORBV01012384-ORBV01012384.1-microbial-mat-metagenome-genome-assembly--contig:-NODE-12384-length-13169-cov-5.440422_pt1 | contig 13169 bp, 7 predicted proteins | sample MGYA00237777_ERZ505514 | MGnify/ENA primary metagenome ERZ505514 (study PRJEB26160, sample SAMN06269048) | microbial mat metagenome | isolation source: Oligotrophic lake microbial mat | place...
ATCTGACACCCCCCCCCCCTCTCACTTGTCACGCCTACCTCCACTAGTAGCTACCACTACCAACATCAACACCTACTTCTATTACAACGACAATTAAAAAGTATCGATCAAAATGTCTTCGGCACAAACCTCCACACCCAACAGTACCACGCACAATAAAACCGCCGCCATTGCCACCGGCAACGCCTTGTGGAATCGCGTCCCCAAGGCCAATGCGGAATTGTTTGCTTTGACCTATGGCGCTCTGGTAACCGAAGTCCTCCGCGATTATGGTGACGATATCAAGGGTGTCAATGAACAACTCGACAAAATGGGACACAGCATGGGCGTTCGATGCGTGGACGAGTATTTGGCCAAATTGTCGCATGCGGCGCCCCAGTGTCAACAGTTTTTGGATACGGCCGAAGTCTTGGCCAAATCGGCCTTTAAAATGTTCTTGGGCATTACGGCCGATGTCGTATTGATGCCATCCGTGGCAGAAGATGCCAAAGAAGGCGAAGGAGGAGCACCGGAAGGAGGACAGTACTACTCCCTAATTTTGACGGACAATCCCTTGGCGATTTTTGTGGAATTGCCCGATAATTATCAAACGGCGGCGGATGATGGGAAACCCAAATTGGAATACAATGCCTTGTATTGTGGATTGATTCGAGGCGCATTGGAAATGCTCAATATGAGAGTCGAATGTACCTTTGTGCGTTCTCAATTGCGGGGAGATGATGTCAATGAAATCAAAGTCCAATTAAAAGAAGTCATGGCGGATGGAGCGGGAGAAGAATATCAAGAAGAGTAAATTATCATGTCAAATCATTCAATCATCCATGGATTGGAAAAGATGACCAACGACATCATTCAAAAGCAACAAAAACAATCCACAGAAATAACATTTAGAAGTACCAGCAATTATTGAATTTTTTATTTTTGAAAAGTAGTGAATCATTATGATAATAATTTTGTAATGATTGCTAGCATATCCGTTCGTCGCTTTGCTATTTTACAACACTTTGAAGTAAATGAATATATGTATCCTTATAATTACCGCAACTGTCATAGCATATTTTGGGCTAGGCAGAGTCCCTGCGCTCCATTGACAGAATCTGTCGATAGCCACTAGCATTCACATTGTGAGCACAAATAAGCACTATGCTACTACAGAAAATCATTTAAGTGGTCTGTAGTTTCTAGCTAGTCATCAACATAAGTTCCACTGTCAAGCTAGATAACCATGAAGACTAGTGGTAATTGTGATTGCACTCTAGGCAACAGCAGCTGCCACATGATGAATCTTTCAACATTTTTACTTAAAAAGTCAACAGAAATTAAAAGCTGTGTGTTGATGTTTAAAGCCAATGTATGTCACAGGAACTGTCAGAGGGTCTAAAACACATAGCAATTTCTAATGGAGTTCACATTGTTCACAATCTGATTCCCACATTGCTGCCACATTGACATCAAGCTAAACAGATGAAACACATTAGATTCTGGACACTTCAATGGCTCTCAAGATTTGCACTGCCTACAAACAGCACAATGGGATGTGATTGTGTGGGAGGTGGAACAATTTCATCCACTTCAGTGCACACTCAATCTGGAAAACCAGGTCCAGAGAACACAAATGTCCCAATTTCATTCAAGCATTGCATTCACTCAAGAATCATGCCATTGTGTGCAGCAAGCTGAAGCAAAGTTTGCTTCATGTCATGTGAGTGTTTGCTGATGGACTGCAAACGCGCTTAAAAGACCAGAGTGTTTTTTCAAGCCTTTTTTGATTTCAAGCATGTTGCTTAGCAGAAGACTTGAGAATGATAGAAAAATCGTGCAATTCCACACATTTGCAATGCTCACTGCACAAGTGGAGAATTCCAATCTGTTGCTTTTGTTGTGTCATCTCGTTGTCAATTTTTTTTTAACACTTCTGGACATCAAATTGAAAATCACTTCATGAGCACACATTTCACAAAGTGCTTTTCAAAATTACAAAAAATGTTGAACATGCTGGTCGAAAGGCAGAATTCAAGCATTTGAATTCAAACATGTGTTGCCCGCAAGAATCACTTGTGTCCTCAGTTTTTCATGATGTCCATCAATGACAGAGCTTGCTAGGCTAAATTCACACAGATGAACAATGCACAGGGAACAGCGTTTGTGCTAGCCACACAGTGAGCATTGAATTGTTAATGATCAAATTTTGAATTGTGTCCGCACCGCGAAGTTGCATTGTTCAATTTTGAAATTGATTTTGTTGTTTGTCATTTTGTCTTTGAAAAGGTCTGGCTGCCAACAGCTCTTTCTGTTTGAAACAGCTGCGGATGATTGATTGATTGGTTGGTTTATTGAATGCTTCAGAGTGACATTTCACAAGAAAGTCAAGTTGGAGCAGATGAGATGATGTGTGGCAAGTGGGGTCTGCAAGGTCCGTCAAGTCGTGCCTCCAAGGGTTGACGCGCCAGTGCGTCCTTTCAAGAGTTTCAAGGGCTTCATGAGTTTCAAGCATTTCAAGAGTCAGCTAAACATTTCAAGAGGGTTTCAAGAGGCAGCGATGGTCGTCAACAGGTTCAAGAGTTTCAAGAGCACTTTTCAAGAGTTCCAAGAGCCTCGCATGTCCCCGCGCGCTGTGACTGGTTTCATTGAGTGAAAAATGAGAGGGCCCGGGCGCGCCCAATTTTAGAATCATTTCAAGAGTTTCAATAGTTTCAATGGTTGCAGAGTTTCAAGAGTTGCAAGTGCTAGCAACACATTTCAAGAGTGTTTCAAGAGGCAGCAAGAGTTCTCAACCGTTTCAATCTACAAAACACGACTGAAACGATTGATCAATCATTCGGCCACATGTTCACCGGACGTTGCTGGGATTGATTGTGTGTGAGATCTTGTGGGATCCACAACCTATCATGTGCCGCCAGCGGAAGCGAACGACTGATCGATTTACTGTATGTACATACATTACGGTGTATGCAAGATTTCGCTTGGAAGCATTATTCCGCGCGACATATCTCGCCAGTTTCGAAGTTGTTGGGGTTTAAAGCATCATCAATCATATGCATCGATCCTACTCGCTACAATGTCAATACCGCACCATACGCCTTCGCATGCAACCCTACATTGCTCTTTGCTTCTCTTTTTTACAAGTAGATAGTCGGGGAATTAGATTACAAGTAGTAAAGGGATCGGAATAGAAGTTACTCTAACGTAACAAGATTAGTGTCTTCCAGTGCACTATAGTTACTGGAACATAGAGCATACCATCTTCCTTTCATCTCGTCTTTGACCAGTAGTCACCATGACTAGCAGTACTCAACTGGTTCCAGAGCAGGAACCACAGCGTCCGCCACGACCGGCGCTCAACAATAGCATAACAAAGAGCGTCAACAAGAGCCAGTACTATCGAGAAGGACGTGACTTTTACGATGACCAATACTACAGCAGCGAATTCCGAGCACGACCTTCGGATACCCCTGGCGTGCATGGCTGCAGTACGGACACGGAAGAAGAAGAGGCTTCGGTGGACGATCAATTGGATTTCTCGCCGCAGGCGTGTTCGGGATTGCGACAAGACGAACTCAATGTCTTGCGTGCGGCCTATAAACGAATACTGGGCCTTCCAATAACAAACAAGGAACAACAACAATGTGAAGACCCGGAAGCAAAAGAAAACGATGAAGACGAAGAAACCAAAGTTCAAGAACACAACCCGTTGTCTTCGCTTTGTTTGATTTCCGGAATTTCGGGGACCGGAAAATCCACACTCTTTGATGTATTTGCCCAAGAATTACTTGAAAACAACAACAAGAAAAGGTAGGCCTTTTTTAGATAAATTTGATTCTGGTTTGTTCGTTTATGAACTGCCTTTGTCGGCTTGGGGTTGCCGGGGGTCTTCTGGCCTAAAAACGATACCGGAATTCCTGAATTCAATCAATCTGCTACTTGGAATCTTGTCTTGTATTTGTTTTTAATTTGCTTTGAGACTTCTGGCTTAAAGAAAAAGAGAGTGAGAGAGTCGAGGTGAAGCAGAATTGATTTGACCAGCTCTCTTTTGGCAACAATGGCCTTCGGTTGAATTGATTTGATTTGATTTGATTTGGAACTACTTTTAAAGCCATGGATAGGCTTCTATGTGTTAAGCCCCTTGGATTTTCTCATGAATATCTGAATTCGCTTGATGGCGTGAATCACCGATACTGTCTTATGCCGCAGAACGAAACTCATCCATCTCCCAATTGTTGTTGTTTTTCAAACAGAGCGCCCCATGCCCGCCCTTTTATATTGAGAGGAAAGTTTGAGGAACTTCGTGGAGATGGCGACGGCTTTAATCCATTGAGCAGTGCCCTTGTGGAAGCCTTTAGTGGCCTTGTTTCGCAATGTGATGGTCCCGGAGAATTAGACTCCATTCGAGAATCCATCCTTACCTATCTTGGTGGTCTCAAATCAGCCGGACAATTTGCATCCATGTTTCCAGCTCTCGGACCTCTCCTGTCACGACCCGGTGACAATCATCATGACCACCACCATGATGGAAGTATTACGGATGCACACACTAGTAGCGGTGAGCTTGCCATGGTAGGCGAAACAGAGACACTAACAACAAATGATGATACTGGCCCAAAAACTCCAACAACCAGCAACGACGGCTCCAAAGGCTTCTCACGACTGTCGGATCGTAGCCTCATATCATCCGGCGCAAGCATTGGTTCTTTGGGAAGTCTGGCGGTTCGTCGTGATCGCGTGGATAGTGCCCGTGCTGTCAACCGACTAATATACATGTTCCGCTCCTTGGCGCTCGCTATCTGTGGGAACCCCCTTCGCCCCGTGATCTTATTCTTGGACGATCTACAGTGGTGTGGTTCGGGAAGTATGGAGATCCTGGAAGCACTGCTGCTCGACAAGGATTTGCGACATTTCATGTTTGTCGGAGCTTGGCGGCGGGGACAGGAGGAGGAAAGAGAGTTCCTTCGCGATAGCAACAACAAGAATAGTACTGTGATTGATTTAAGACGCAGCAGCAACGATCAGAACAGCAACGGTATCGACAGCAAGAAAAGCAAACTACACGATAAGTGGGAGACGATTCAAAAGGCCCATCCACATATGGCGAAAATTGAACTAGCGAATCTTTCTCTGGATGGACTGACTATATTTTTGAAATCGGTTCTCAAAATGGAAGACCACGATGAGGAAACCTATGACGACGACAACGACGGCGAAGCTGATAGTAGAAGAGTCGCGGAGTTAGCGAAGACCCTGTACCAGAAAACAGCAGGAAACATTTTCTTTACACGACAAATCTTGGAAGAGTTGCACGCCAAAGGACACTTATCCTTTTGCCGCATGACCTTTGTCTGGGAATGGAATATCGACAAGATCGATATTTTGGACAATGTCTTGGAGGCGGTGACACAACGGATTCGCACTACCACATCTACCACACTGCAGAAAATTTTAACAACAGCGGCCTATATGCGACATACTGTTTCGGTGGACTCGCTCAAGCTCATGATGGCTCTACAAGAGATGGTGCTTTCGGAAAAAGAGTTGACGAGGGAATTGAACAAGGCTGTGAGCGACGGGTTTCTCATTAATGCCAAATTTTCCAGGCTTTATCGCTTCTCGCATGATCGAATCCAGGAGGCAGCCTACAGAATGATACCCGAAGGGGAAACGCGGGACGAGTTTAGGTATAATATTGGGACATCCCTGTTCAAGATGAGCAAAGATCCTAGGCTTGGAGAAGACTGGATGTTACTTGCCGCGGCAGATCACTTAAATGCGACATTCACGAAAGACCCACTTTTTCTAGCCAAGCTCAATCTGGAGGCTGGTGAAAAGTGCATCTCCGTGGCCGCTTTTGCAAGCGCGTCCAAGTGCTTGAGTTTCGCCAGGAAGCGGTTGTTCGAAGCCACACAGGATCCGTGGACTGATCATTACGACCTTTCCTTGGATATCTACTCGTTAGGAGCAGAAGCGGAACTTGCACGAGGGAACTGGGATGTCGGACAAGAGGTAGCAGAAGCAGTTTTGGAACATGCTCGTTGCATCGATGACAAACTACCGACGCAGATAGTCTTTGCGAAAGCCTTGGGACGCAAAAAGAGCCACATTGATTCGCTCTTGACAAGCTTGAATACACTACAATCAATGGGTGTCTATCGTAAGACCTCGCTTGGCGTGTACATCGATCTCGTGAAAGATCTAATTTACATCAAGCGCTACTTCAAGAGCCACACAAATGACGAGATTCTTTCAATACATTTTTCCCAAGATGCGCGACTGGGCTTTGCCCTTGAGCTAATGGGGAATGCTATTCACCAGGCTTTTTTCTGTGGCCGCGTAGCTGATTTCCTGGCACTCGCTCTCAAGGCCCTGCGCTTGAGTTTTAAGCATGGTCTCTTCCCCCAATCCCCTCGCGTCTGTATGACTTACTCGATGGTGTGCGATGCTAGTGGTGATTTTGAAGGCGCTCGTCGCTTTGCAAAACTAGGGCTTGATATGATGGCACAAAGCTCTGATAAATCAATGTACGGGTGGCTTCTTTATTTGAAGACAGTCTTCTTTGACTCTTGGACGGAAGATCCCAGCACGATTGCTAAGCTCTACGAAACGTCCTGCAAACGATCCATGGAAATCGGCGATTTCGAAAGTGCTTTGATCAGTGAATGCGGTGCACTGGATTATGAGTTTTTAGCGGGCCGGTCGCTTGTACTACTTGACATTCGATTTGCAAATCTCGTCGAGAAAGAGGAAATTTACTGTCAGTCCCTGAAGCTAATTACTGAACAGCAATGTCTTCCAGTTCGCCACTTGCGTGGAACCAGTGACACTCCTTTGGATTTTGATGCGTTGGCCAATTTCGACAAAGACGTGACGGACAAGATATGTTTGTCTGCAGGCTTCTCCTCGCGTCTCATCATTGCTGTATTCTGGGGAAACTATGAGTTTGCCGAGAAAATTCTTGCAAAGGCGAGCCCGGTGCGGGACAAATCGTACAACGGCAAAGTTCCGAGGCTATTTTTCGAGACAATCGTATTCAACACGTTGCATCGGGCGACTGGCCGAAAAGCATTCCGTAAGAAGGGAAAAGCAGCTGTGTCGGAACTGGAAACGTTGAGTGAGGCGAAGGGCAGGAACAGCTTACATCGGTGCACCATCGCGAGAGCACATGTACAGGCGTGTTCAAAACGAAAGAAAAGTCGGGACATGGTCCTCCGCCTTTATGACGAAGGGATCGAAGCCGCCATCAAAAGTAATCATAAACAAGACGCTGCGTTGGCGTCGCAGCTGGCGGCTGAATACATCGTTTGGGTGGACGCAGCAGACGCAAAATCCGTGGCGAATTATCTGCAGAACGCCAGAGCCTGGTATCGTGATTGGGGAGCAGCAAATCTGGTTCGCCACTTGGAAAAGAAATACGCATCTTACCTCGGAAATTAAGGTGCCATTTGAGACAGTATTAGAAACTTTCAACTACATATTGTTCTAGCTAGCTAGGCCACAGATTGTAATAGTAGAGATGTGAACAGTAGGAGTACGGATGCAAGAAAAGAAGGAAGGAGAGAGTCCATTAAGTTGCACTTTTGGCGACACGAGTGGTGGATACTGCACCTTTAAATATTAGGGGTACCAACGATAGCCTGCGAAGATCAGCACGAAGGACGCATGCACGGTGCGAGACGTAGGGGTCCTTAGTCAGCTTAATCTGAACTTTCGATTGACAATTGCCAGCTTTTAAATTTACAGGTCGCCACTCATAGGGACCAAAGCTACCTGCTTAGTTCTACGACTTCACGAACAGCATGTGCAACCCTTTTTTTGTATTTGCTATCTGCTTTTTGTACAGCTCGCGCCAACGGTGGCGCTTTTATGCAGCTTCTCTTTCTACTCTTCTTTCCATGTCGCTGCTTGCCCATGATAATCTAGGCCGCCACCACGCGTCGAGATGAAGCAACAGAGACGCCAAGGTCCGACACATCGGAACAACCATCCGCAAAATGTGCAGTATTTTCAGAATCAGATTGATCGTCGTCGTAGAGTTTGTTGGTCGTGTTATTTTCATGGAACGCCATCGATGCGGTTGTTTGTATAGTGTGTTCTGAAGCATCGTTGCCTAGTCGAACAGCTCCAGCGCTACTCGATTCGTTCAAGAGACGTGATCTTGTGAGGGCCATAGATGCAGTGGACTGGAGAGTATACTCGGATGCGTCACCTAGCCTCACTGCCCCAGCACTACTGGACTCGTTCAAAACGTGTTCTCCCTCTCTACTTGACTGGGCGGTAGACTCTGATGCATCCTCAAGTTCACCCTGTGCCCTTAATTTGTTCATCAATGACGGCAACATCTTCCCAAAGTTGGTGAAACGGTCCATGGTTGCCGTTGACCCAAGCGTAGCTACGGTGATGTCATCCAAATATACAGCCGCTGCACTCTCGTCATCGTCGTTCGCTTCGTCTTCATCGCCGTTGACAACGCCCCGCGATTCAAAGAAGCTTCCAAACACCTGAACAGGACTTTTGATGAAATTGAGTGCCATGGATGCAGTGGATGCAATCGTAGCTACGGACGCGTCATCATCGTCTTCATCATCGAGATGCACAGCAGCAACACTGGTACGATCATCACCCGTAATCCATGAATTGACCATGTTCCCAATGAAAAGAACCGGGATTTTTTGGGAGACAGTGTACGCCATGGATGCTGTAGACTCGAGCGTACCCACCGAGAAGTCATCGCCATCCAGCACAGCCGCAAAACTGTCAGCACATTCTCTTTCGCTACTACAGTTGTAACTCTCGTTTTCATCCTCACTCTCGCTTTCGCTAAAGTCTTCGTCATCGTCCATCATGCTACTATGACTGGTGTCCACCGAATAGTCAATGAGATCTGGAAGACAGCCATTGCTCTCAAGGGATGCTGATAATTTGCTGGACGATCTAACAGCTTCACCATCGGCGGGGAGACGAACATGAACGTAGAGAGTCCCACTGCTGGCACGCAAAATCTGCAATGACTTGTCGAGATAGACAAGATCAATGTAACCGGCCATGGGTCTCGATAGTGTGTAGGAGAGTCTACCTTGTTCATCCAATTCATTGTTCGTAGAAGCACCCATGAGCAATCGGGCAGCCATGACTTTGGACGATTCCAACAAGGAACGTTTGGGGACATGGGCCTTGTCAAAGACTTGGAACCATTTGCTGTTCGAGGTATCATCGACTTCCAAGGTGCCGCCCGTGAACCAAACGGAAAATCGATTCGTTTGGGTAGGGTAGGGCAACATAAATCCATATGTGGTCATGACCCCACGAATGGGTTGATCAATGTTCTTGTTGGGTGAGTCCTGGCCAAACTCAGGGCGCCATGGTTCAATGGTAAAAGGTGTTACAATGCTATTGATGGAAAAGAGAGAGGGTTAGAGGTGCCCAGCAACAAAAGTATAATGGAATGATAAACAAGACAGGAACTTACTCATAGCTACGGATGGGATTGATTCCCTCCCGGACATCGGCCAAGAGCGCGGAAGGAACGTTCTTGACATCTTTTTCACTCTTGCCATTGACCGAGTCCATGATCACAAAACTTCCTTGCACACTGACCACCAATTGCGTGGGACAAAACATGTCAAAGGACATGGATCCCAACTTGTACATGGGATCACCTTGATCATTTCTCCCAATGCAACCTGGAAACTTGGTTTTCCCTGCCGAAATGGCAGTCCCTTCCAACTGGAGCTTGCTGTTGACGCCCAGCGTAGGAAGAGCTCGTGGATCAAACTTTGACGCATCGTACTGCTCCATGAGTTTGTGAAAGGCTGACTGGAAGGATGGAGTGTTCATGTCGACATCTCCACCATGGCGATTCAACTCTTCCAAAAGCTCCTTCTTGGCCTCTTTGATAAGCTCTCGCTTTCTCTTCTTTTTGGGCCCCCCTTCTTCAGCTGCTGCTTGTTCCTCAGTTAATGGTGTGGCTACCTCCTCTTCGCCTTGTTCTTGTTGTTCGTCTTCTTCCTCTTGTTCTTCCTCTTCTTCCTCTGCTGTTTCGGCAAAGGTTTCTTGAATGCTCCCCAATCGGTTATTGGCGGCCACTTTATGAAACCACGAGGCCTTTCGGCTGGATTTGCCAGTGCGACTACTACGACTGCTGCTTCTGCTACGTGACGAAGATCGACGACGAGGCTTGGTCATTTGACGAGACCTGGTGGCCGACTGGAGCATCATGGTTCCATTCGTTGTTCCTACATCCGTAGTAGCCACAGAGGATTGCTCTGTTTCCGTATCACTCGTCGTGGGAGACGAAGCTGTGTTGTTGTTCTTGTATTCCATCTTTTGCTTGTTTAATGGTTTGGTTTTTGTATGTTTTACACTATCACTACTCTAGCTAGCTAGCTAGTAGTAGAGCAAGTAATGAGCTATGGTGTTTGGTTTTATGATCAAAAAGGTTGATTTGCATAGTGGGCTTTGCTATTTGTACTAGCACTGTACCACCATCCTTCGCATTCGAGGGCTTCGGTGTTTTTTGTTCGTTTCCCACCACATGCTTAATCTTGCGCACGCATTAGAAGGGAACGTAAACAGGTCATTAGAGAATATCATTGATATTTTATTGATATGTCATCGATAGAGTACTCCGAGTCTTCGGTCATTCGGAATGAATAAGAGCGACGTATTCCGAGTATCCACTACTATTGTCCTGTTCCGCAAATGCTGGGTTCCTGAAAGACCGAGTACTTCTTTAAACATGACAAAAGTTGACCGAGCGGCACTTGAATTCGGAGAAATCAATTGCCTGCATCGCTCACAACAAGTTAGCTTCCCCAACAGTGACTATCCAAAGAGCTTACGGTAGCGAAGTCATTAATTCATTTCTTGATTCTTTTTCAGATGTCACAGAAGTTTGACATTCTTTTTCATCTTTTCATCCAATTCTCGATGGTTGATTGGCTAAAAAAAAACTATTGCCCCGCAGTATCTCTTTTCTATTGGATGTGAGAGTTTGACAGCTTCTTCGGTGCGGAACTTATAGCCCCCTTCTCTTTCCGACGTTGACATATGACTCGTTCGAGTACGCACTTGTACCAGTTCTTCTACTTCTACTCGTCCTAGATTAGGGAAAATCAATGACTACATTCCCCGTTCTTACTCCAAGAGTAGAAAGCACCTACTACTAGCTAGCTAGCCTTCTTTTTCTTTGCCAACGTTCTTCTTTTTTACTTTTGCTTAGCGAAGCATGCGACCCGGTGAAAGTCATCCATGATAACCACTGGCCAAATTCAGCCAAAAGAGTGAACCACCAATGCAATGCATGTGATTTGCAATGGAACAGAATGCCAAATGCTGCATTGCAAAACAATGCTCAAAACACACCAATGCTATCCATGCAACAACATTTTGCATCAGCATTGCAATGAATGACAAAAAAATTCCTTTGGACGAATTGTTGACAACGATGATTTTCAACGGGGGTGTTGTGTGACAAACACAAGCACATTTCTCATGGTGATGAAGCAAACATTGCCAGAAACGGACAATGGGAAAGTTTGTGTCCACTTTTTGATCGCTGAGTTCCAAAACCGGAAGAAAATGACAAACACAAAACCTCAGTGTCGCAATCGAGATTTTGGAATCTGGTGCACCTCCAGATGCCACAATTTTCTTTCACGTCCAACGTCTTTTCAGTTTGATCATTTTTGTGATTTTGCATCCTCTCACAGAGACATTCACTTGCTGCTTCTTGCTCAGCAATTGTGGTGCCAAAGAATGATGGACAGACAAGTGCATGGCAAGGTCAAACAAGTTGAACAGGATGCAGGCAACCACCATTGTCCGTCATCTTCTGTGTCAGTTGTTTTTGGGTGATGAAAGGGAAGCGAAGGCAGACAACAGACAATGAAAATGTGGATTGAGAAGCAGGAGGGGGCCAATGGATGTGATTCATCTGTCTTCAATTGCATTTGTCAATGCAATTGTGTTGATCATGTCAGACTTGCAAAAGCACAAAAAATGTCAAGCATGTCAAAAATTGAAATCATCCAGGTCATCAAGGCGACACAATGGCTCATCAATCAATCAATTTGAAGCACAATCAGCCTTCATTGCTGCAGTTCCAAATGTGTTCCCTAATTTTTTGTCAAAGCTTGCTTCGTTGTCATTCAGAAAATGAAACAGAAAAGAGTGACTGATGTGTGTCGAATCATTGGAATTGTGCTGAGAAAAAAATGGAAATCGATTTCTTTTTGTTGGTCCCCACGTTGCTTCGAGATGCACATCAGCTAGGCAAGCATTGCACCTAGCAAAATCTGTGGTTGCTTCATGTGGTGGGGTGAATCTTTTGTCATTGATTGACTCATCCTTGCCGGGGAACCCCATTGAGAAAACATGATCAATTTTGACAACCGACATTGCAACAAAATTGAAAACAATCTTGTCTGCATGCCCCAAATGGATGAAACAACAAGAGCACGTTCAGCGGAGCAGGAGCTTTCAAAAAGAGTGTTGTCTGACACTCAACAATGCCCTTCTTTGCACATGATTGACTCATCCATGGCGGGGAACCCCGTTGAGAAAACATGATCAATTTTGACAACCGACATTGCAACAACGTTGAAAACAATCTTGTCTGCATGCCACAAATGGATCAAACAATGAGAGCACGTTCAGCGGAGCAGCAGCTTTCAAAAAGAGTGGTCTGACATCCAACAATGCCCTTCTCTGCACATCTTTTTCCTTCCTCTGAGAAAGCGATTCAGGGAATGTTGCCCTGAACACCGGTGCTTGCACTTAACGCAAATGCCTGCTGCCCAAACAATTTCCGAAAAGGTCATTGGCACATCAGTCACCTCAATGTTCGGATTGCACATGCCAACGAGCTAGTGCACAAAAACTCCATTCCAAACACTTAGAACATTTACAGTTTGGGGCAGTTCACCTCTTCTGACGCAAAAAAGAATGTGTAACAAAGCTTCACATGCCCAAAAGAGACATTGCAACACCATGTGACACACAAAAACGTTATGTCCACAGTTGAATGTCTATGCTAAAACAACAACAAATGTGCGTTCAATTAATGCTAAGTTCATTAAAATGTGGATTGAGTACAAAACTGTTTAGAGCAACTTCAGCCATGATAGAGGAAAACACAGCTTGCGACTGCACGTGTCTGAACCCCAACGCTGCTGTGGTAAACC
>ENA-ORBV01012385-ORBV01012385.1-microbial-mat-metagenome-genome-assembly--contig:-NODE-12385-length-13169-cov-5.209364_pt1 | contig 13169 bp, 18 predicted proteins | sample MGYA00237777_ERZ505514 | MGnify/ENA primary metagenome ERZ505514 (study PRJEB26160, sample SAMN06269048) | microbial mat metagenome | isolation source: Oligotrophic lake microbial mat | place...
CTCTACGACCAAGGCCTGATTGTCCTCTCCGACGAAGGTGCCCGCGTTGAAGTGGATCCGTCCGTGGCGGATGACTATCAGGCTTTTGCGCGCTAGCGTTCTACCGTCGCTGATCTGTTCTCGCATTTCTGACGAAAAATGCATGGCCACTTGGCAGCGTTTCCATCGCCTCAAAGCCATGACTAGCGAGCACCGCCCTCATACCCTGCGATGCAGGCAGTAGTCGAGCGACCATCCGAATGCCCTGCAGGTCCAACTGCGCGCAATAAAAGCCGACTAGGGAAGTCATGGCGCCACAGCGACGATGCCTTGTTGCGACTCCCGCCAACCATAGCTCGTTCAACCTGACCTCCTCGATCTGGAGATCCGTTGTTATCCCGAATCCCGCGGTTTCCCCGTCGACGTCAACCATTGTGATGTGCGCGGGAACCTGTAGTTCCTGCGACTCAAAGCGCCTCTGCTCTACCACCATCTTTTGGATGTTCAGCATCAACCCCGCGTTTGCGCCGGGACTGAGAAGTTGCGCGTCGAAATGCCCGTTTGGCACCTCGCGCATGATTAGGTCATGAATGAAGTGACAATCCGATGCGCCTGCTGCGGGTCTAAAGCTAATGTGCATAATTCAAGGTCACTGAGAAGGCGCGGCCAGCGCGTGCCGCTAGGTCCGGCCGTAGTCTTGGGCGAGGCTTTTACCGCTGACTGAATTGTGCAACAGCGCCTCGCACTGAACCGCGAGCAGCGGCCAATCGATTGGCCTTGGCTGAGCACAATTGACAATGCGACATTTTATAGCTATCTATATAGCTATCTATATAGATAGTTGGCTTTTTGATTACTTGAGCAAGTTAAGAAAGGTGTTGTCTACTACTAGTAGATTTAGACTTGGCGGCAAGAAGAAAGAAAGCAGAAAGCTTGCCGATTTGAAACCGATTAAAAAAGGACTAGTGTCTTTTTTGCTGGTTATTTTTTCTATTGATTGCCTTCCGAGTGCCACCTAAGCTTCTTTTGTTACGCAGTCTTCCATTTTCCAACCAATCAATCAACGCATTCAATAAGTAGACATCATGTATAAGCCAAGTCCTCAAGCTCTGCAATCCATGATGGCGGTGAAGCCGCAAGGAGCGGATTACGAAGCCCAAGCCGGAGGGACATTGCCACCACCCACTTCCAACCCAGGACAACCAGGAGTGACGGTGGAAACCGTCAGTGACGATGACGAAGACGCGGGACCCCCACAACAACCACAAGAAGCTACTGCAAGTGGAAGCGCCAGTGGCAGTGGAATTCAACGCCATCATTCTTCGGGATCGTCCGTCTCGAGTAATACGGGCGGCACGGCCGGTTTGTTTGCCGATCGCAAGGATTCCAAACCCATGCCCATGAATCCACGTCGAACCATTCCCTTGCCCGGGATTCATCGCAACAAGAAACAAAAGAATTCGTCCCGGAGTGGAACCATGCTGAGGCGTACGGGATCCAACGCGTCTCATTTTAGCACCGATCAAGCCATGAGTGTCGATGCGGCGGTGTCGTCGTATGACAAGCAAGGCAATTATGAGATTGCCACCACCCAATCCATTGATGAAGATTGTGTCCTCGAAGATGATCATGATGAAGCTCCCGTGACAGATGTGATTGTCAAGGTACGAGATCGATCCAGCGCAGCACGTACTACCAGTATGAGTCCTCCTCGTCACAGAGACCGAACCGCTTCGCCCTGTTCGCATTTGTCCGATGACTTGTCGACGGCCGAAGTCCTGGAACAGCAGCAAGCCAAAATGCAACGTTTGGAACAACAAATGCAGCAACAATTGCAGCAGCAACAACAAAAACAGGCCGAATTGGAACAGCGAATCTTTCAACAACAACTGCAGATGCAACAGCAGCATCAAAATGGGGGAGGTCGTCCTTCAGGACCGCATGCTCCACCTGTAGGACAGTTACAAGGTACTCCATCGCAGACTGGACAAAATCAGCATCCAAATGCGCAAGGAAAAAATCCCAGTTCACAAATGCAACAGCGACCACCAAATGGACCACCGCAAGGACAGCCATATCTATACCCAGGCACGAATTCTTCTCCAGCAACGAATCTTCAGCCTGGACAACACCCCTCGCAGCAGCAGCAGCAGCGTCCTCTCCAAGGACAGCCGCCACAGGGAGGGACCCAAGGACAGCCGTATGCGAATTCAGGAGCGAATAGTCCTCCCCCAGGACCCACACAGCAAGGACAGCCACATCCCTATCCGACTCTAATCGGCTCTAATTCGACTCCTCCACAATATCCGCAGCAGCAGCAGCAACGTCTTCTTCCAGGACCGACCCAACTGACAGGGCACACGGCAAACGTCATTCTTCCTATGCTGCCACACACGCAGCAGCAACAACAACAGCCGCTGCAAGCAAGACCAGGTCCACAGCCACTTCCGCAACCGTCACAAGGACAACCTTCACCACAGCAGCAGCAACATATGCAGCAACAAGGAGGTCAACATCTGCAACAACAACCGCCACCGCAGGGGGCGCAACAACAAGGAGGTCCGCAACTACAGCAACAAGGACCCGGAAATCATCGTCCTCCACCACAAGGAGGTCCGCAACTGCAGCAACAAGGACCAGGAAATCATCCACCACAAGGAGGTCCGCAACTACAGCAACAAGGACCAGGAAATCATCCACCACAAGGAGGTCCGCAACTGCAGCAACAAGGACCAGGAACTCATCGTCCTCCACCGCAACAGCAGATGCCCCAGAATCCTTCGGGAGGGCAGCCACAGCCTCAAGGAAGAGCAGGCCAGCAACAACTACAAGGACTCCCTCAACAGCAACGCCAACCGCAACCTCAGGGAATGCAACAGCAAGGACGGCAGGGTCCGCCGCAACAGCAACCACAGGCGAATCCAGCTATGCGACAGCAGCCACAGGGAGCGCAGGGAATACAACAGCAAGGAAGACAAGGCCCGCCGCAACAGCAACCACAGGGGAATCCAGGTATACAACATCGGCCGCAGGGAGTGCAGCAGCAGCCACCTCCACATCAGCAGCGACAGCAGCAACCTCAACCACAGGGTATGCAGCAGGAAGCAAGACAAGCCCAACAACAACAGCAGGTGAATCCAGTTGTACAACAGCGTCCACCGGCGGGAGCGCAGCCACCATCACCTCAGCAGCGACAGCAGCAACCTCAACCACAGGGAGCGCAACAGCAAGCAAGACAAGGCCAACAACAACAGCAGGTGAATCCAGTTATACAACAGCGTCCACCGGGAGCGCAGCCACCATCACCTCAGCAGCGACCACAACAGAGTTCGATGAATCCAGCTCTGCAACAACAGCAACGACAAGGGCTGCCTCAACTTCAACAACAGGGACAGCAGCAACTGCCACGGCCACCAGTACAAGGGCAACAACCTCCTGCCAGTCAAAGTCAGGGACAGCAGCAACGGCCACAGACACAGCAGGGACAAGGGCAACAGCCTCCCAATAACCAAATGCAGCAGCCACGGCCACAGCAATTTCAAGGGCAACAGCCTCCTACCAACCAAATGCCACGGTCAGTACAAGGGCAACTGCCTTCTACCAATCCGACGCAGGGGCAGCAGCCACGGCCACAGTCAGTGCAAGGGCAGCAGCAGCAGCAGCAGCCACGGCCACCAGTGCAAGGGCAACAACCTCCTTCCAGTCAAAGTCAGGGACAGCAACCGCAAGCTCGTATAAATGGACCGCCACCGCAGCAACAGCAGACCATACAGGGGCAGCAACAACAGCCACGACCACAGCTAGCACAAGGGCAACAGCCTTCTCCCAATCAAATACAAGGAAGGCAGCAGCAACAACAAGCTCAAATGAATGCGCCACGGCAGCAGCAGCCAATGCAAAGTCCATCGAATCAAGGCCAACAGCAAAACCAACAAAGAGCACCCATGGGTACTTCGCCACAATTGCATCGGCCACAGCAACAACAGCCGCAGTCGCCATATCCTATCCCACACCTGCAGCAACAACAGCGGCAACGTTATATACCTATGTCATCCAATGATTCTGTGGCGTCGTCAACTTCGTCGCACCAATCGAATGCAGTTACCTCTCCGGCCGGCACTCCAAACAATATGTCTTCCGATCAGTCGCAACGCTCTCATCAAAGTCAACCGTCCCAGGGAGGAAGACAGAACGTGGGAAATAATACGAATGGAATGTCCTCCAATCAACCCCAGCATTCACAGCAATCGTATGGCCAAATGTCCCAAGGAGGAGGACCCAACAGCAGAGGCCAAGCACCACCCATGTACTCCAATCAGCCACAGAACGCCTACAGCCAAATGTCGCAGCAGCAGCAGGCTGGGCAATCCACTCAACCCAGCGGGCAAAGGCTACAAAGTGGGCCCGCAACTGTTCCAGCGTTTCACCAACAGAACGCCCCAGCAGCTCAACAGCGACCACCACAGCAACAGCCGCAGCGAAATGCTTCCAATTTGGCTGCTGCTGCTGCTGCTCCTCCTCCTCAACGCCAGAATGTGCCGCCTCAAGAGGCAAGTGCAGCTTCGTCAAGTCAGTATCAACAGCAGCAGCAGCAACGGCCGCAGCAAAATGGTTCTGCTCCTCCTCCTTCTCAACGTCAGAATGTGGCGCCTCATTATCCAAGCAGTGGAAGCGTGGCAAGTGCTCCTCCTGCTCAACGCCAGAATGTACCGCCTCATTTTCCCAGCAGTGGAAGCGTGGCAAGTACGGCTTCCTCGAGTCAGCAACGACCAGCAAGCGGCATCACACAGGCCAACACTTCTCAACCTCCTGCAATGCGTGCAAATCATGTTCAGTCTATTCAGTCATCAGCCTCTGTTGGACAGGCGCAGCAATTTCGACCCAATACACAACCACCGCAAGGAAGCCTTCCTTCTCCACCATCATCTCAAGGTCCAACAGGACCACAGAGTCCACAACATCGTTTCAATAATGCGCAAGGGCAACAGCAACAGCGACCAATACAGTATCCAGGAAGCCCGCCAACGGGACAGCAACAAGATTATACGCAGGGGCGCAATCCTCCGAACAGCAACCAACAGCAGCAGCAAGTCCAACCTCAGCAGCCAAATCGTCCTTCTCAGTTTCAGCAGCAGCCTCCTCCTCCTCGTGCCGTGAATGCCCAACCAGGTCCACTGCAGCCAGGAAGCCCTCCGCTGCAACCGCCACAGCAACAACAGTCTCCTTATGCCACGAATGCCCAGCCGGGTCCACCTCCGCAAAGAAGTTCTACACCACAGCAGCAACAACAGCCTCCTCCACGTGCCCTGAATGCCCAGACAGGTCCAACGCAGCAAGGAAGCCCTTCACCGCAGCAGCAGCAACAACCTCCTCGTGCGATGAATACCCAGACAGGTAGATTGCCGCAACCCCAAAGCAACACTGCGCCACAGCAGCAAGCTCCTTCGATGAACGCCCAGCCAAGTCCAATGCAACGCGCAAGCCCCGCGCCACCACAGCAGCAGCAACAACAACAGAGACTTTCGACTGCAAGCCAGTCTACTGCCCCTGCGCCACAGCAGTTCCAACACCAACAGACTAGTCTGCAGCGGGCGCTTGGGTCCACACCCCAGCCGCCACTCGGGCAAACGCATGCGCCACAACAACCGCAGCCGCCGCAGCCTGTCCCTTCTGCTGCACAGCAGCAGCAGCGCATGCCGCCGAATCAAAACGACCGGCCGATGCTGCAGCCCATTTCTTCTCCAGGCGGGGCTGCTCAAACTCAGCGTGCGAACGAAATGCACATGACGCCGCAGCCGTATCAACAACAGCAGCGGACAAGAGCAGAAAGCCACGACTCTCGTTCAAGTCATCAGTCGCAATTCAACAATACAGCTGCTGTGGCCCTAGCACGGACGATGCCTGGAGTCACACCAGAACCACAAGCCCACCCGTATCCCGGGCAAGTGATGCATCAATACTCCGCTGCTTCGACACCGGCTGGACCTTGGACGCCCCAACAATCGCCGTCCAGCGAATCGCCGTCAAGCGAATCAGCTGAGTGGCTGACAGACCTGCTGCGTCAGCAACAAAGCCCGTCCCATCAGCATACAGAAGCACCGCAGACACCGAAAACGCCTGATACTCGGCTCCCGATATCGCCACCTCAAATCGAGAAACGTTTGTCCCCCCTTCTAGTAGGCGAGGAAGCATTACAACCAGAGCCAATGAATGGTCCCGCTTCGGTGGACCCTGTGTACAACAGAGCTCTTGAAGCCCTATTCGGTGCGGGGGGCGAGGAAGATTTGGCGCCGGCCCAAAATCACCAACTGCAACCAGAGCAAACAAGTGGTTCCACCCCTTCGGCGGACCCTGTGTACAACAACGCTCTTGCAGCACTAGTAGGCGCAGTCGGCGATGATGATGTGGTGTCGGCTCAAAATCAACAAGTAGAGTCGGACCCAACGAGTGATTCCAGCCCTTCAGTTGACCCTGTGTACAACAAAGCTCTTGAAGATCTATGGGGCCAAGTAGAGCCTGGCCATGATGCGCCCGTAGGACAGGTCCCTCAGCAGCAACAGCCACAGGAATACCAAACAAATCAGCAGCAGCAACAACAAGAATACCAACAGCAACAGGATTATCAACAGATCCAACAGCAGTATCAACTTTTCCAACAGCAACGACAGCAACTGTACGAAGAACAACAAGAAGCAACTCGACAACAGGAGATGATGAAACCGATTTCAGCAAAAACAAACAACTCAAGATCTAGCAATGATCTCACTAGCGTGTATAGCGTTGAAACACAGCTGCACGCGAATATGTATGACGATTCTCCGACCCCACCTCGCTCCGCAAGGGGTGCTTCTCAACAACCGTATCCAGGTTGGCAAGGCCCTCCTCAGGAGCATCAAGGCTGGCAAGGCCCTTCTCAGGAACAACAAGGTTGGCAAGGCCCTCATCATGAACAGCAAGATTGGCAAGGTCAAGCAATGAACGAAGAGTCCGAATATGGTGACTTCGGGGCACCGATGGGGGCTGCCGGTAACAGCCCCCATGGGAACGTCAGGAGAGATCAACAACATGATGCCAGCCATATAGCTCCGGCCCCTCAGCCAGAACGGGTTGATTCTGAGGCATCGGACGACGTAAATACTCCACCTGAAGTTGAGGATCCAATTGAGGATCCGCCGCCACGTAGAAGACGAAACTCTTCAAAACGGAAATCCGCAACGAAAGGCACTACAAACGGTTCCTCTGGGACTTCTTCCACTCCTGCGCCTGCCGCTGGTAGTGATAAGAAGCGTGATGTCAGCTCTGGGGCTGCGGCTGCCGCAGCGAGCACAAACGCACGAGCCGGTGCCAACAACGATGGAAACGCCAGTGGCAAGTCCTCCCGACTTTGTTTATACGGAATCCTTTGCATTGTGCTTATATTGCTAGCAGGCGGTGGGGCCGTTGCTGTTCTGTACTTTCTTACCGACGTGTTTGACGATGGTGAAGTCTCGCCAGCATTGGCGGGTACGGTCGCCCCGACGCCAGCACCGACTGCCTCGCCCACCCTCGAGTCTACTCCAGAGACTACAGGAAATGTGGCCGATGAAGTTGCACAAATAACCCCATGGAATAGTTCGGAGGGTTTTGTGGTCGATGGGCTCCTTTCCATTGGAAATAGGACAACAGATGCACCGTCGGATGAAGCCGTTAACGGGGCTCTCGTGGACGTAGATGCTTCCTTGGCACCATCTGGGGCACCGTTGAATGAAAACAATGCATCTCTCCTGGACGTTGATTTGATGATGACGAATAGCTCGACTGGTCAAGTATTGACGAACAACACCATGTCGTTCACGAACAACAGCTCTTTGCCCACCTTTGTTTGGCAGCCCTTGAATCAGACTATAGATGGGTGGGCAGCAGGACAAGAGATTGGATCATTCTTGGCAACGAGCAGTAATGGAAGTGTGGTTGCGATTGGGTCTAATGTGGCTTTGGAGCAATCCCTCAACATCTACAAGGTAGAGGCGAGTACGTCCATGTCCATGGTGATGGAGCAGCTTGGAAATACGTTTCGTCCAAATCCTCGGGGTGCATCCGCTGTAGCAGTGTCAATGGATGCCAAAGGGACTGCCCTTGCAGTAGGATTCGATGATGGTGCCGTTCGTGTTTATGATTACGATGAAACTGCCAGAGACGGAGGTGAATGGGTTCAAAGAGGCGATGATATCCTCCTAGAGGGGGAGCAGGTCAATGTGACATCTGTTTCTGTTTCCCTGGCAGCGACTGCCCGAGTTCTAGTGGTAGGCATCCTACGTCAAGACGTAGAGCGGCTGTCTGTCCAGCCCTTTTCTTATTCCACTTCTTCGGAGTCTTGGGAGCCTGTGGGAAGCAAGGAAATGCGAAGAGGGGATAGACTCAGTTGTAATGTTCAACTTTCGGCCAATGGATTTATCATGGCGTTTACCAACGTCTATCTACAAGACGGCAAGAGCCGAGGGGCAGTGGAGATATTCGAACTTGATGTTTTCGGTAGCAACAACTTTACCGAAAGAGGATCCTTTACGCTCCTCGGCGTTTCCGATGTGGTAGTTGCTCTTTCTTCGGTAGGTGACATGTTGGTAGTGACTAGTGACAAGTTGTCAACGGTCTATGACTACAATGAGGATAGCGAGCGCTGGATGGTGCAGCCTGGTGGTAACGCTCTTCCTGGAGGGTTGGCTGTCTCAATGTCGTACACTGGAACCTTCCTTACTATTGGAGGTCAGGACGTTGTCTACAGCTTTGAAAATGTAGATTCGTGGTGGAGACGCCACGCCTCTGAAACAGGGGATGGTGGATTTGGTGCTTCTGTGGCACTTTCGGGTGATGGCTCGACTCTTGTAGTGGGGTCTCCATTCGACGACGAAAATGGAGATGATGCCGGCAAGGTATACATCTTCCAAGATCAACCGTTATAGGTTTATCTGTACATGGATTACGAGTAGGATAATTAATTTATTGGCTGCTATTCTGGTTAAGCAATACTTAAAGTCAATTGTTATGATACACCGTCTGTACGGGTCCACCCTTGAGGCACTTGCAAAATAGATGGTCCTACCCCAAAAGATACAACACAGTCTACTAGTTCCGTTTCACCACTACAAAGCCTCGATGCGTCGTTTGACACTCCAACCGTTCCAAGGCCGCTGCCAAATCGTCTATAGAATTCGGGTGCAACAACTCGGGCGGCAATTGGGCTTGTGCGGCTGGTCCCTTCCAAATCCCACACACGTCCACAGTAGCCATGGAACGATACAATTGTGCGGCAGAAATCCATGCCGGTGGATACTTGTACTTGGCGACATCCAAGACCAAAAAGGCATCTTGCGACGACGAATAAGCCCCGAGGGGAGAAAAGTGACCACCTCCGATTTGTCCTACCGTGGCACGATGATAATTGATCATGACGCGTGACGCCATGGGATCGTGCAAAGCCCTAATAAGAAGGTCTCGCATTTGGTCCAAGGACATGATGGTGGGATCTATGTGATGGGCTTCGACACTCCACTCCTTGTCATTCAAATGACATTCTAAAAATGCCTTCGCAGCTTGTAAATTCAAACCAAAGGGAGCATTCAAAATACCATCAAAGGTGGCATTGTGGTGAATGACATGTGCGTCAGTGCACTCATTAAAGGCGTCGTCATATTGTGTCGCGTAGGCGTAGGGATGGTAGATTGGATTGTGGGGCAATTCGACCAGTCCTCGTAGCGAATTCAAGAGGGCGACACTCGATGCGACGCCACAATAGGCTTGATTGATTTGAGCCTCCATGCCCTGATTCAAAAGAAAATAATGCGAGGCAAATGGAAACGAGGAGGCTACTCCTTCCACGGCTTTGTTGTCGCGAGATAAAAGCAATTGATAGGCATGTGAATGATTGAGATATACCAATGCGTGGATATCTCTTTCGGCTTTTTCTCTGCCTTCTAGTAGTGGATGAAACATTTGCTCTTGCTGTTCTTGTACTTGAAAAATGTGCTGGGATAAATTTTGAAAATAATCTTGGGCTCGATCCCACCATTCCTTTCCCTGTGCTTGAGTTTGATTGGCCCACAGGCGCGTGTGATTTTGAAATTTGACCGGGTCCCACTCCATGGTAATATTGGTCTTGTCATGGCTAGCCGAATGCCATTTAGATTTGGTGTGATTCCACACATTTTGCCACGACAAGAATCCTTTCCAGTGATCCCAAATTTCTAATTTTTGTTCCAGGGATACGACATAATGAGCAGTAGGATCGGTAGCAGTACCAGTACCTGCTATGTTTGTGGCAGCCGCACTTCTGGCAGTAGTGGTCTCCATAAGTGGAGGAACGGGCTGCTGTTGCTGCCAAGATCGAGGAAGGATATTTGTCGTAGTAGCCGTCGCTACTAGTAGCAAACAGGCAGCCAAAAGAATGCCGATTCTAAAGTCAAGAAAAAGCATCATTTTTGTCGTCTGAAAAAATAAAGCATCATCTCTAGGTTTTGCTCTTGTTGTCGGCGCTGCTAGAAGTAGGGCTGTTGTTTCGTCAGCCATTGTATTTTAGTTTATATATTCTTGGAAATCGGAATGATTTCCTGAAAATGAAAGTGATGTATGTCGTCAATCGGCCTCTTTTTTCAGCCAATCCTTTTGGAGTCCATTGTTGTTTTCCTTTGATCTCTGTCTCTATCGCCTGTTTGCTTGAATCGGCGCGATGATGAATCTATGCAACTAAAGTATAACTAGAGCCTCAATAAGTAGAGGTGAGTCTGTTGCTGGCTTCGGATGTGGATGGATGGGTTTGGATATCGAATGTACTAACAGCTGTCCGATGCATTCATGCTGTTGTTGTGGATGGATCTTGTTGTTGTTGGATCTTGGTGTCAGGTTGTTGCCAGTTGTGTAGGCATGGTACGTGCCATCACTACCAAAGCTACTTTCAGTAGTAGCCTCCATACACCTACCTGCTGGTACATGTACGTTCGCCCCCAAAAACCACGTCCGGGTGATTTAGGCAATATCCCCAAAACTCGATCCCTACGAAACGTTATGCTTAGCAATCCTGCATTAAATTTGTCCACAATGGACACTCTATTGTACATCTTTACGATGGGCACGAATGCCGACCATAAGCTCGAACATTCCTCTCATGGTGGTGGCCAGGAGCATGTTTCTGGCGAAACAGCCAAAACACTTTACAATGTTGGCGAAGGTCAGGAGGTAGGTGCCATGGATTGCCAAAGTTGTTTGGAGCATAACTATATCCTAGCTAGGGAAGGGCACGGTAGGCCGGGCTAAGAAATTGCGTGGATTCAGCAGCAGCCGCACAGGTAACTGACTGTATGGAATTTATTGTCAAGTCTTATAACAATGATGGAGAAGATAGGTTTGTGACAAGTACAAAATGGTCACTATTGCGACTGGCCAGGAATTTGAAAGGCTTATCTGGGACAGAGGATGTTGCTTTGGCCAAACCACTGATCGTTGAACACATCAACTAGTCCACTGGAAAATGAAAAAGACTATGGAGGTGACGATCATGAATGTATGGAAGGAAAAAGTAACAGCAAGTTCCTGACACCAATGATAATTCGTTATGGAATGCGGATGATCTGGAATGTTAGTCACATTTTTTCGTATCGTTTTGGCTTCCTTGACAAAGTAAGCGTGCCGAAAAAGTATCTGCGACTGCCTAGCCTAATCGTGAACGCCTCCTCGTAGGCGTGGGCAATATAGATTGCTGCGATACTACTTTAGGGTGACAAACAGTAGCTAGTTGCTAGTTAGCTAATAACTAGGAATCGAACATGATCAAGCCCGTATTGATATCTTTTTTGGCAAAGGGACCCTCGGAGGGTTGGATAAAGGTGGTCACTTTGGCGGCGGCGTCATCGAGCATTTGTTCTTCTTCCTTGGTCAACGTCCAATCCAGGGCATTGTAATTTTGTTGAACTTGTCGTACCGTTCGAGCTCCCGGAATGGGAATCGATCCTTTGGCCCGAGCCCAATTGATGGCAACCTGAGCCTTGGTGGCGGCGGCACTATGTTGAGAGGCCACTTGATCCATCACGGCCAACAAGTTGGCGTAGTCCGGTGTTTGTTGTAGTTTTTCCCACAATTTCTTGCGAGGTCCTTGGGGAGGATTGTCCGGCGTGTACTTGCCCGTCAACATGCCCAACCCCAGTGGCGAATAGGCGAGAACTTGGATCCCCAATTCCTTGCAAGTTTCCATCAACCCATTCTGCAAGGGGTGTGTATAAAGCAGACTCAATTGAATTTGATTCGTCGAGAGAGGGATCCCCCGCTTGGCCAAGGCGGCATGACAAGCCCGCGTGGCATCGACACCATAATTGGAAACGCCCACAGCCTTGACCAAACCCTTTTCGTAGGCTTGGGCCAAGCCATCCCAATATTCTTCATTCGACCAGGCATTGGGAAAATGAATTTGATACAAATCAATGGGTTTGTCGCCACCCAGTCGTTTTTGGGAGGCTTCGCACGCTCTGAGGACATTGTCGGGTTTGGTCCGCGTCGGAATGGCCGCAAATTTGGTCGCAATTTGAACTTTTTTGCTTCCAGCCGGCAAATCTTTGGAAAATTCTCCCAACAAGGACTCGGATCGTCCAAATCCATACACTTCGGCCGTATCAAAGAGGGTCGTCGATGTTTTGGAATTGGCCACGGCATAATCAAAGACTTGTTTGAGTTCGTCGTCGTTCTTTTTGTCGTAACCCCAGAAGAAACTATCTCCCCACGCCCAAGCACCTAAACCAAGAGGAGGAAGTTGAATGGTGGGAGTAGTAGCAGCAGCCGTGGCAGGCTTTACGATGGACCAGAGGCCGGCAGTCGTGGCGGCAGCAGAGGCGACCAACACGTCGCGACGGGAAAAAGAACTGGATATTACGCCATTATGATTCGTACTTGCATCTCCATTGTCACTATTCGTAGACATTGTCATTTGAGAATGACATCGATTCGTGGGCCCTGTATTTCGCAAGCTTGCGGTGGAGGTAAACGCAGAGGCAACATCCAGGGCCAAAACGGCCGCAACAGCAAAAGACAATGTAAAATTCATCCTAGAAATACGGATGTTGTCGTCTTGCTTTACTCGTAAATTGTTAATGGATATACCCTGTCTCTTATACACATCTCCGAGCCCACGAGACTAAGGCGAATCTCGTATGCCGTCTTCTGCTTGAAAA
>ENA-ORBV01012386-ORBV01012386.1-microbial-mat-metagenome-genome-assembly--contig:-NODE-12386-length-13168-cov-6.346574_pt1 | contig 13168 bp, 12 predicted proteins | sample MGYA00237777_ERZ505514 | MGnify/ENA primary metagenome ERZ505514 (study PRJEB26160, sample SAMN06269048) | microbial mat metagenome | isolation source: Oligotrophic lake microbial mat | place...
CCTCAATCTCACACTAATGGCCTAACCCTGTCCACTCATTCCCGATCACCACCCTTGCACTCCGTCTGTGTGCCGGTCCTTGATGTACTGTCAGGCATGCTAACCCCCTTTGGTAATTAGGGTTCCAGCCTGCAGAGCTTCAATTATCTCACACACGCCCAAGAGTGTTCCTTGACCGATCCTGTGGCCATTGACAAGGACGGTCACGTCTTGTTCGAACAAGCCAAACATAAGGAACAAGATGGAACCTACACCATGCGGTTGACGTATTTGGGTGGTCATGCTTGGATTGGAATTGGACGAAACAAATGGGGCATTAACCACATGACGCCGGGATTGGCCGTCATTGGACGTGCGGATGCTGCTGGTACCACTAAGGATGGCGAGGACGGCAATGTTCAATTTTACGAATTGAAATCCGATGCCGAAGATGTATCCGGTGTCCTACCCAAGGTGGCGGCCTCGTCGCTCCAAAATGCAAGTTTTACACAGACGTTTGCGGACGATGGCATGACACCAGAAGCCAGTATCTTGACGTTTACCCAAGATATCGAAGAAATGGGTGCGACGGACGAGACGGTGTGGATCTTTGCGGTCGGCCTACCAGAGAATCAGTGGATTGGAAAACACCAGATTCATGGAGCCTTCCAATTGGCGCTCACAAGCGGCCTCTGTGATGGAGACAGTGCTGCAACAGGGTCGGCGTCCGTTCCAGTGACCATCCCGTCGTTAAGCCACCCCGAATCCGAAGGTGACAAATCGGAAGACGACGCATCGGAGGAGGATGAACAAGGTAGCTCCACAAGTAGCAATCTACAGCTCTTGGATACCACCCATCCCAACCAAAACGTGTGGCTTGCTCATGGAATTTTGCTGGCCATTGCTTGGGGCGTCCTGGCTCCCTTGGCCATTGGGGCCAGTCTGTTGAGAAAACATATTACCGCCACGCGCTTTGGAATGCTTTGGTTTTCTTGGCACTTTTATTTGAATATCGGTGTCGTTCTTTTGACCCTGATTGGCTTTATCCTTGCCGTCGTGGCCACTCAAAAGGAAGGCAACCCACATTTTCGAGTGGATGGAAGTACTAAGGACGTGCACCAAAAGGCTGGTTTGGCCATTATGATCTTGGTGGTGGTGCAAGGGATGGCGGGATATTTTCGACCGGCAGCTCCAGCTTCCGCAGCGCCAAAGCCTACTAGCAAAGCGGATGACGAAGAGCACGCCCCATCCGCTCCTGTGGATAGTACCAAGAATTCGGCAGATAATGATAGCAGCTCGCCCGCCAAGGAACTACCAGTTCTTGTCGACAAGGCCGACAAGGCCGCCATGGCCTCGAACGAACAGGAGGCTGCCCCCGTTCCCGCCGTACGAACCGCTTGGGAATGGTCCCATCGTCTGGGTGGGTTGGCCTTGCTTGGCCTGGCCTGGTACAATTGTCACTCGGGCATTGAGTGACAACTGCAGAATTGGGAGGATTCCAAGGATTGGACAACTATATTTTGGGGCATCACGGCGGGCATTAGCGGCAGCATGGTTGTTCTTTATGCATTTTCCTCTGCCATGTCCTGAGACTCTACTCTATCCTAAGGTCCTTGCAATCAAAATGTGAAAGGTCCTTGCAATTATGTATCCAACCAGAGCGCATATAAGAGTAGCTACTAGTTTAAATTTATTAAAGCAATCGAATCAATATTCTAGCTAGAGGTCGTCGAGCCTCTCTTTGACCAAGTCAAGTCTCCGTCTTGTTCGCACTTCAAGTTTATCAAGCCGCGTCAAAAGAGCCTTCTCCGAAAGTGCATCCTCTTCTATACTAACTGCTAGTAGAGCTTTCTCGGCTGTTGTGGCAACTCTCTCACCTGCCGACGCCTCTGGTTTCGGTAGCCAAATAGAGGGATCGGCCCGAACCCGTTCCTGTAGCTCCTTGTCTTCCGCTTCCACGTACAAAGGATCGCTGTATTTGAGAAAGGCTCCAAAGAGCCGGGGGCTCAGTACAAGACCGTCGCAGAGACCTCCAACATAATCTATACCTTTGTTGGCACCGTAGACTTCCGGGCTCGTCACGTAACGGGCAGGATCGATATCGGTAGGAGGCGGGGATTCAGCTTTGGTGTAGTTCCAAACTTTGGCTTCATACTCGTCAAGGATAAGCTCGTTCATTCGAATGGTTGCTTCTTGCAGTCCAATCTGAAACCCAACAAACCACAGAGGCATTTCGTATCCCAAAATTTTACGAGTAATGCCATCTTTCTCTTCCTCTTCTTTTTCCTCTTTTTTGTCGCCCTCTTTGAGCGCTTTTTCAGCTTCCACTTCCTCCAGGACCGAGTCCCATGTTTCGGCAGCTAATTGCGAGGCAAATACGCCAATCAGGACACTGACACCCAAAGCTACAAGCAAAATAACATCTTGCCAGGAGGTGCCTTCCGCAATGGAACCATCGACCACGGATTTTCCAAAGAAGCCCAAATAACTGTCCAAAAGATAGGGTTTGAGCGACCCCAAGAAAATGCCACCGGCAAAATCCAAGGCCGGGACGTTGGTAACACCATAAATATAATTGTACATGCCAATGGGAATCGGTAAAACGGGTGCCAATCGTAAGGTGAGAATGGCTCGTAAGCCATCCTTGGCTACCACCTTTTCAATGCCTCGCAAGGATGGATAATCCTCCAAGACTTCCAATGCCTTTTTTCGCACGGGCGTATCCAATTTTGCCATGCTAAAGGCAATGAGACTTCCGACGGTTGCGGCACCTGCCGAGGCCACGGCACCTTGCAAGACGCCACCAAACAAAATACCCGATGAGAGGGCCTAATAATAATAATAATTGTGATTGTCGTGTGTTTGTTTGTGTGCATGAGAGTAGGTTTCCAGAGGGTAATAATAAATAAACAGTCATTAGTATTTCAAGAGCCAAGGAACCAGTATACCATGCCAACACAAACGAGTCATTTTGCAAGCACCCATGACGCGAAACAAACGTACCAAGGCAACACCCAGAAAATCAACACAAAACACTTTGACGCCGGCCCAGGCTGCAACAAAGGCAGCTCCTTTGGTGACGGGATCCATACTGTCCGTGTACAAGAGAATTTGATCCAGATTATTCTTGAGGTCGGGATTATCCGTAATAAAATCTCTTTTTTAAAAAAATGAGGTGGAAGACAAATGAAAAATAAAATGTGTCAGCAACCCAGATATTTGTGTACATCTTCAAAAAATGAAAATGATTGAAATAAATGCATGCCAAAAAAAAGACAAAACGAACAAAAGTCTGGACAAAAACACCAAAAGCCATTTGCATTGCATTGGCATTGCAGGTTGTTTACACAAACGTACAAACCAAGCGTACTAATGAGAGCGGCGCGTCCTCCAATTCGCAAGGCCACGGCACCACCGGCTACCATAAAGGCCGTCAATGTCACGGCCGCTTTGCCATCGGACTTGAGAGGTTTGCCCGTCGCCTCGTCCACTTCTGGCACCCAGCCTTGGGTCAAGCGAAAGTTCCGGAGGGATTCGGCCGCTTTCAACGTGGATCGTACGGTTTTTCGACGTTCGCCCAACACTTTGAGGCGGACTTCTTCTTCAACTTTTGCTTCGTCGTCATCGTCCTCCACTTTGCTGGACAAAATAATAATCGACGCCTGTTGTGGATGGTGGCTCCTCCATGTTGTTGATTTCAGTGAGTCGACTTGGTTGCGGATTATTCTAAGGGGTGACTGTTGACCTGAAGGTGCAAAGCTCTCTGAGAATTTTAGCACACCCAAAAGGACCAAAATGAGAGCGGCCAACGACGGGCAGTAATATCTTTTGCTCGTCCGTACAATCATATTGTATTTTTGTCGTAAAAAACAGAGAGTCTGAAATTATCTTCTTGGAAAGGAAGGGTGTGGGGTTGGGTAGCTTAATTTATTGTTCACTATCCTTTTCTCAAGATGGAGCAGGTCGAAAGCCTTGTTTCAACTACTTCTAGCTAGCTAGCTATGGATACGGCGGTGCAGCAGCTACAATAACAACAGCTCCAAATCGTCGCATTGTGTGGTGGATATCGAAATATCATGACTCACCCATTCATCACTCACTCTAATGTGTGCTAACATGCAAGGGCTGCAAAGAATTCGAAAATGACGTAATTAGTGCGAAAGAATGATTTGGGTCATGAATAGTTAGATCGTGCTATAAACTTAGTCTTGAGAACCTGTGAGTGATTCTGGAATCGCAGGGCGGCCTACCGAACGGCCTCGGAGTCGCCGTTTGAAGACTACTGGCGAATAAATTTGCCGTTCATTTGTTTTGTCGTAGTCATGAAGATATTATTTTGTGTGTGCGTATTGTACGGAAGCAAAACCTACTCGTAGTAGACTATTATGACAAAATCTTAATACGACCACATTCAAGCATCAATATCACTAGCTAGTAGTAGTAGTCTACTGGTACTGCATGCACCGTGCACGGGACCAGAGGATTTCTGTTGTGGATACTCCGATTCGATCTGGCCCTCTCCCACCACTTTTGCATCCACAGTTTTTCATTCTTTTGTAGACGGTAGACGGTAGACCCCATCTGAGCTCATAAACTTCAAAAAAGTATTCCATCCACATTCAGTATTGTATTGTATGAAGCATTTCAGATCCCTCGTCTGGTATATCCATCATCCACCCATTATAATAATACATCCATCGATATAACAACAACAACCATCATCATCATCATCATCATGAATACTCTTTCATCATCTTCTCGTGTGTTTGCCTCTCGTGTCATGGCCAAGACTGCTGCGCCCAGAGCTTTGTTTTCGACCGATTGTGCTCCCGCCCAAAAGATTCGAAGTGTCCTCGAAGAGTATCGTCGTCAGCATTTTTCGCGAGAATTGCCCAGTCGCTTCAAGAAGGAAATGGTCAAGGCCATGACGACACCGGAAACTTCCGTCATTCACGTCGATACTTTGAATTTGATTTTGAAGAACATTGGACGCGATGATGCTCGTTTGTCCGAAGACGAATTGGCCTTGTTGTTGCAAGAAGTCGGTGCCACCGATCGCAATGTGTCGGTCGATAAGATTCTGCAATTAATGTAATTCCATGCCGTCACCATCATCATCATCATCATGATGATGACAGCCAGTCAAATGTTTTTGTCGACAGCAAGCGAGGTGATGGAGGGCTTTTGAGAAGGAGGCGAGAAGGGGAAGAAAGGCCGTATCCATGCATTCATTTGCGTCCTTCACGCGTTACAAAAAAGAAAATAGAAAACATATATCAATAATACAGATAGAACATGCACGTTTACAAAACATAATCTGTACTCTCTCAATCAATAGTTCGTCATGATTTGTCATAGTTGGCACCTGTTGTCTAAAACGTGGCGGAAAAAATTCTTTCTTCCGGTCTCTCACAGCACACCAGCAGGCAATGCCACTGCTCCGTTTGTAGTACAAGCTTGCAGTAGATAAGTGAGCTGATGGCTATAGGACTCAGCTGTAGTTCCCTGGGCGGTCACGAGGACAAAGCAAGCGCAGATCATTGTGATATGGATGGATGCAGCGCACCCATTCTCAAGCTAGTGACGCAGCAGCCAAGGGGCAGCTGCTTTTAGACTATATTGGTTACCTAGAAATTGAAGGAGCCGTTTTCAAGTTTGGTTGATAATAGACGGAGTATAATCAACTCGGGTTATACTATTTGGATACTTAAAGCTACTTTCGTGGCTGAATATAAGATGCCACGATCACCCAATAGAGAGAATGACGGAAGATATCGAATCGATTGGTCCATGCTAGAATACTGCTTCATTTCTTGGTGGGAGCCTTCCACTTGAATCCAAGATTCTTCAATTGACCGATTTGTTCCAACGTCAAAAACGACTGCTGGCCCTTCTTGAAGCGTTTGTACTCCATTCGCTGGCGAGCAACCCACTGAGCGAGGGAAGATGGATTCGTTGCGTCCACGTGAATGTTGCAATTTCCAAAAACTGCTTGATGCTTCTTCAGCTCCTCAAATTGTTCTTCCCAAGAGAGAAGAGCTTGATAGGCATTGCCCCAAAACATGTCCACGCTATCCAACAGATTGATACGCTCTTGAGACAACTTTCCCTTTCTTCGGGCAGTGCGCTGCCCATCGACCCACCTTCCGAGCTTCTCATGAGCACTAGCCTTCATTTTGGAAACCTTGCTGTCTCCGTGCGTGATGCGATAGGCACGAAGCTCATTAAATTTGATCACCCATGGATCATTGGGATCCAGATCTTCTTCCGTGTCGTCATCGCTAATCTCATCATCGGATTCATCCTCTTTGGCCTTGAGCAGCGATGCCTTTAACGACTCAATCTCTTCCTTCAGCGACCCAACCTCCCTGTGAAGGGTTTCGTTCTCAAACTCTAGCTCCTCGTAGGTTTTCTTCGGCATATCGCCATCCATCTCCTTGCGCTTCTTGCAGCCAGTGATCAAGCTCGACATGGTATCAGACATATTTGCTCAGTAGTGGTATTTGTGACAAATGATTCCAAAGCCACCAACTCAAACAAAGATTGTCAGCGTGGAAACTCTTTGTCGTTTTCGCCACCGTGGACAGTCTGGCGTGTGGTTCACATAAAAGAGGGGGGGGGGTCTTGCGTGATTTCGTTGACTGGCGCGTGATTACAGTAATCAACTTTCCGAAGCAGGCACACCCAGACTACGACGAGCGTTCGGAGGAACTCGCACGTCAGACTTTAGATACAAGCTTCTGCACTGCAGAGAAAGACAGCACACACTGAAACTTCATTTTGCTACGCATGTTTGCATCATCCCTTAATTCCCTGGTAGAGTTAGCTGGTCAGTAGATAGCGACTTTTTGAGCTTAGGACGTTGCTTCTTGGGATTCTTTGATTTCTTTTTCCCTGTTTTACTCACGACAGGTTTGCTTTGTCGGGCGCGTTTTGGAGGTGGCGGCAGAGGTGGGGGTTCTACGATCTGACATCTCGCGAGCGCATCCTGGGCCATACCCCGCAGAACTAGATTCCCACCCCTTTCGGCCAGGTCCGCTATGGAGTCTACATTTCCTACACAGACCAGTTGAAATTTCGCCCGCGTCATGGCAACGTTGAGCCTTTGAACGTCCTTGATGAACCCCATATGCCCGCTGGTACCCCTGACAAAAGACAACACAGTAATATCTGCTTCGCATCCTTGACTTGCGTCAACTGTCGATACCGTGACATTGAGATTATACTGCTTCAGCTTGAAACGAAGATAATCCTGCTGTGCCTTGTAAAAAGTTATGATTCGGATACGGTCAGGAGTGAAAAACCCATCCTCAAGGTTGTATCTATCTACCATGTCTAGCAAGAGAGCAACCACAGCCTCTGCCTCTGATTCATTGAAAGTCGACATCTTCTTGTCCTTTTGCTCTTGTCCGGACACTTGAACCCAGATATAGGGGTTTCCAGTCAATAGAGATACATCTGATTGATAAAAGTCCTCTTTGACATTTACTCCGTCTTGGACCTGTGAATTGTAAAACTCCGCCACTGGCCACTGGCTGATTTCAGGTCTCATTCTATATTGCACATTCAGAATTGTATAGTCAATGTTATTCTTGTACATCAGGCGTTCTTGTAAAGATTGGGCAAAGCCGAACTTGATTGCGTGAGGAGATTGAACTGTAGCAGGGAGCTGCTTCGGATCGCCAACAAGCAGCAATCTCTCTGGTTTCATATGGAGGGGGACCAAAAGCTCTGCCTCCGTACAAGCAGCAGCTTCGTCAACAATGAGATCATTTACTTGTCCCGTGCGACGCATAGGCATGTTCCCCGCAGTTGACAGTGTACAAAATATAACATCGGCGGATTGTAGGAGGCTCTGTACTACCTTTTGCTCGTCCAGACTTTGAATTTCGTGAGTCACATCCGCCAAAGCTAGTTCGAGTTCCCGCTCCACCTTCTTCTGCTCGCTTAGAATCTCTTGCAGCTTCTGATTGTGCGCTTTGGCATCAACATCTTCCTCTTCCCTTTTCAGCTTTAGCTGCCAAACTTTGTCTCTGGTGTCGTCGAAACTTTCAAAGCAATCAATCACTTTATTGAGGGCCATCTCGATATTGCTACGACTAATACTTGGTATTTGTCTTCTCATATCGGACACCATATCACGACTTTCGTCCTCAAAGATCGATGGCATAGCGTTTCAAGAACTTCATTTTCATGGCTTGCCATCTCCGCATTAAGTTATTGGTGTATGCGTAGACGAAGAAAGTTCCAAGCTCCTTGGGGTTGTCCGACATGAGCTCCTCCTTGTCTCCAATCAGTACTGCGTTTATCGAGTCGTCGTTTCGAATAGACTTCAAAACTTTCAAGGCTAAGACAACGACCGACTTATTCGTCGGTCCGCAAACAAGGAGCCTTCGTTTCTTATCCGCCCCTCTTGACTCAAGAATATAGCGACAGATGATGGCCGATGTCATTGTGGTCTTTCCTACGTGCAAATGAATTAAAATCATTCGATGTGAGTGCCCATTCCTAGGTTGCGTACACTGTCCAGGTTCGCTCGGTGACACACCTGTACCAGGAGGGCTGAGAATGCCAAAGAAAAATGTATCATTATACGAAAAAGCGAGCTGCTGTTGACCTCCGAGGGTGAATGAATACGGTGAAATTACCTTACCCCTGGACTATTCTGATTCTTTTACCGTTGTTTGACAGGAAGTCATTTGTAGCTTTTTGCTGAGCGTCGTTTAGAAGTGGAATATCTATCTTGTCGTTGGTATTCACGACACAGTCAATGCCTGAATCGCATGTGTCATTTTCTCTGCTAACCGCTCTTATTGCACACTCGTCTTCCGTGGCTGGCGCTTTGCCCCAGAGTTCTTCGCCGAAATCCGCGTTGTGTTCCGCAATTTTGCACGCAGCAAATTGACGTTGGAAATTAAGTATAGAGGTTACAAAATACATTTCCAGGTCACCTCCTATGTCCCATTCCCGATCTAACTTGTGGTCAAATGCTAGGAAAGACAATTTGTCGCCCGTCTTCAAGGGCTCCTTCAGCTTCTTCTTCTTCTGTTCTTTCGTTTTACCGGTGTAAGAGGTACCATGGATCGAATCGGAAGATTGGTCATCTTTATTTTCTTCCTCGTTTTCCTCCTCTTCATCTTGCATACGACGGGGCACTTTACACCACGCAAAAATAAAAGACGTACTTTGTGCGACCAAATAACGAATTCCCGCAACCTCCAGAGCTGAATTTTCAACAGACTCACTCGAGGAAATTAGTGAGTCTGTGTGGTCGAGCACAAGGAAATAAAGATCTCAGGTTTTCATGTACCCGTCGTCGATATTGTGCGCGACTATATAAGGACAATCCACCAACAAATTAAAGTGAACGGACTTAGCTCCCCAGGCTTTCGAAGTTAATAGAACTTCCTTAGAATGTGTATTCAAATTTCTTAGCCACTTGTGACGTCATGGACGGAGGAAAATGACCGTTTGAGTCTTCCGCGAAAAAATTGTACCGTAATGACACCGTACAAACACTGGGCTTAACGCCATAGTTACTGCATACCGGTACGGTATGTACTATGGTCGGTACCGGTAGCAAGCTATGCTATTATTGCCAGCGAATCAATAATGACGAACGGGTGCGACGATTCATTCATTCATTAGCTAGCTATAAGCAAGTACTAATAACTGTAGCAGTGCCATAAAAATAAAACGCTTGTAGTTTTGTTGTTATTGTTGTATTAAAGGTACTAGCTAGTATCTAATTTCCATTTTCTTGATGGATGGCCTGAATTCTTCATTCCACCATTGATTCTGAAGATTCTGATTGATTCTTGAGATTCTTCCTCCTACTCTCAAGATTCGTTGAAACAGACCCTTTCCACCCTGCAGACAAAACTCTGTAATCAACACCAACGCATCAGTAGTAAGGATTGCATATTTATAAAAAGACACGATCATGGTTGCCTATGGCACTACCTTGAAGAGATCTCGCCGTCTTGGCTGGGAAGCGGCCTACGTTGACTACGATGCTCTCCGTACCATATTGGAACGCCTCGAAGACGAAGGCATGGTGACAACAGATGAAAGTCATAATGGCGGTGGCGCTGCTACAGTTGTCGTGGACGAAGACCTGGCTCTGCAACTTGAGAACCAGTTCTTGGCGCTTCTTCGAAAAGAGATTGAAAAAGTTTCTCTCTTCACTTTGGGTCGTCAGGGAGAAATTGCAGAAGCCATTGGATCTCTACGCTTTGAGGACGATTCCTTGACGATTGTGGCTCGGACAGTTCCCGTGCCTAGTAGTACGAGAGCTTTACAGAGGGCCAACAGCGACGAAGAAGACAAAGCGATTGCCAGTCAGTTGGGAGAAGAAGCAGCGTTATTGCCGTCAGGATCCATTGTCACGGGTCCCTTGAAAACACCTAGTGTAACAACTTATCGCAAGACACTCCAACAACAACAAGATAATAATGCTTCTGCTTCGCGTCCTCTCTTTCGAGCACGCGACTCCCTCATGCAGACGTACACGGCTTCCCCATTTCAAGCTGATCAATACACAGAACAAGGCGTGGAATTGCTGCATGTCTTGCGTTATATTTGTATGAATGCCATGGCACTGTGAAAAATCATCAAGAAACATGACAAAATCATCCTCAAGTTGCAAGAATATGCTACGAAACATTACTTTCGCAAACACAAGGAAAACAAACAAGCCTTGTCGTTGTTGGTGGGTGGCCCCGAAGATCACCTCCAACAATTGGCCAATTCTGCTTCCGTGACTGCCATTCATGCTTCACTTTTATCGGCCATGGAGGAATTGGAAAAATCCAATAACAGCAGTCTTCCTCCTGCCTGGATCCGCCTCCAATGCACCGTCTCTTCGATTCAAGTCTTGCGTGAATATGCCCAACGCATGGGAGAAACCTTCAAGGGATTTCTTTCGCAAAAGGCCATGATTTCGATCGGTGGCAACAGTGGAGGACTCGCCAACGCCACAAAACAGGCACTCCGATTGGTGAGTCGATTTCAACCGGATTCACTCTTGTTCATGAACGAAGTTGCCTTATTGGATTGGCACCACAAGGTGATTGTTCGGCGAAATTCAAACGAAGATTTGGAACAACAGCAACCGCAGCACCTTTTGATGGCCGAGGAAAAAGGATCCTGGGGTGGCGTCGATTCCGTCTCCATGTGGATCAATCTATTTTCGGTACTTCTCTACACGGTCAATTACTATATTGTGGCTCCCACGGCCAATCGTTATGCCCGATTGCTGGGAGTGGATGGTGCCTTTGGAGCGACTCTTGTGGGTGCCAGTTCCTTGGCAGCGATTTTTGCGGCCTTTCTCTACTCGTTTTGGATTACCAAGGGGAGTTTTAAATCTGCATTGCTCTGTTCGGCGGCCTGTCCTTGTGTGGGAAATATTTTGTATGCCCTGGCCATTTCCTACAGCAGCATGCCCATGGCACTGATGGGACGTTTCTTGGTCGGCTTTGGATCAGCCGAAGTGGTGAATCGGCAACTCATCTCGGCATGTGTTGCCTTTCGTTACATGACAGCCGCAAGTGCCATTTTCGTGGCGTCTTCGGCGATTGGTATGAGCGTTGGGCCACTAATGGCTGCCATTCTGGATATGTCCTCGGGCAGAGACACTGCGGTAGACATACCCATCGCATTCCTTCCAAAGGGTGGCATCATTTTTGACCACGTCACCAGTCCTGGATTCTACATGGCTGCCTTTTGGCTCATAGAAATGGTGGCGTTGCTCATTTTCTTTCGAGAACCCGATCGCGTCAATGGCGGAGAAAAAGAAGAGGCATTCACGGATGATAAACAGGTTCCCATCAAGCGCAGTACGAGTGGCCATTTCCGTCACATCAGTTGCGATTTTGATCTTTCCGAATACATCAGTGCTAAATTGGAGGCGCAGGGTCCGTCGAACGGGAGCTACCAGAACGGCGAAACTGAGCCCCTCACTGCTTCCAATAGATCCTCTTATTCCATCAAACCTAAAAGAAGAAGCAGTGGTGGTGTCTGGTCAGAACTTGTGACAGTCAAGAATCTTATCTTTGGTAACATCGCTTTACCCATCACGATGCTTATCTTTGGTTACATTGAGCTTGTGTGTGAAGTTCTAATCAGGTATGCAACTTTAGTGATGTCTTCCTCTTGAGACTCGAAGCATTCCATCAATAATGCGCCCTAATACTCATTGCTCTGTTTGCTTTGCTTCAGTTCATGTGGTATGGTAACTCGCCGATATTTCGGCTGGCACGGAAGTAGTGCAGGGTTACTTTTGTCGTCGCTTGGGGCATTGGTTCTCCCTGCTCATTTCTTTGTGGAAAGCGCAGCGCACCGCTATGAGGAAAGGGTCATCTTGAAGTATTCCCTGGTTTTCATTTTCGTCTGCTTGTTTGCCATTTTGAACTATGAAGGCTTGATTTTCGACATGATAGGTTTCGCGGTCGAGGCCGTGGATACCGATGAGGACCTTGCCAACATCACAAATACCGAGAACCAGCTGGATATTTCCGTAGGTGGTGAGAGTATCACTAAGTTTCTCAACAAAGAGCTCGAGGTCCCGTACGATTGGGGAGCAGGACTTTACATTTACATTGGTTTCTTGTCGGCCATTTTCATGGGGACCATCATCTTGGAGGGCGTTGACACTAGTCTGATGGCTCAGAAGACGCCGCCCGCACTGAACGACACCTTTATCAATAGTGGTCTTCTAGCTACGTTGGTAGGCACGCTTGGCCGAGTCGTTGGGGACAGCATCATTACGTTTTCGGCACTTGTTGATAGCGATATCTTCACCGACTTTGTCAATGCGACATTCTTCCCATTGATCGGCTTGACTCTGATTGGAATCATTCTGGTGCTTCGATACTATCCCTTTTTTATCTCCGAGTCTGAGTAAGGGTTGCGCACTCTTGCAATACATTTTTGATATTCGAATACACATTATTGTTACATATAAAGACACAATGGTTGCACTTTTTGGTTGAATAGCAACTACTGTAATAACTAGATCAGTCACAAAGGAATGCTTTTAGCCTGCATAGGGAGATTTGAGTAGACTTACAGCATGCAAGTGCCGTGGAGAAGTGATGTAGCTGACTAGCACTATGTGGGCCCTGTCTCTTATACACATCTCCGAGCCCACGAGACTAAGGCGAATCTCGTATGCCGTCTTCTGCTTGAA
>ENA-ORBV01012388-ORBV01012388.1-microbial-mat-metagenome-genome-assembly--contig:-NODE-12388-length-13163-cov-6.524759_pt1 | contig 13163 bp, 10 predicted proteins | sample MGYA00237777_ERZ505514 | MGnify/ENA primary metagenome ERZ505514 (study PRJEB26160, sample SAMN06269048) | microbial mat metagenome | isolation source: Oligotrophic lake microbial mat | place...
GGCCATTTAAAAGGTTCTTTTTGGACATTTAGGCAGAGTTTGCCCCTTGTTAAGGGGCTTTGGCTTCTAGACTGCCGTAGCGCAGGGCCTTTGCCCATGCGCATGCGTCAGTGGCCGTCGGACGAGTTGTAGACGGATGGCGCCAAACACGCACTGAAACATCTCAAGGGCACCGCAGACTGGGGAATTTGATTTGCTCAGGCAGACCCAGCTGAACCGCACGCCAACACCCAATCATTTGGAGGCAAAGCCGCCTGGCCCATCGATGGAGGCAAACCAGTGCTTCCCTCCCACAATGGACTCCACAACTTCAGTGATTCAAACTGGGGGCCTCAGGATGCATCTCAGCCCAAGCCCGGAGAAACGAGACGAGCTGAAGAATGTTGATCCATCCTCAGGGCTGCAGTGACCCACCTGGGTGGCCCATTGGACTGGGCAGCGGAACGCGAACGAAACTGCAGCCGAAGTGCATGCGAGGCCGAAGCAAAAGGAATGGACCCATGCACAACGATGAGCATGGCCTGCCGACTGTTCCTCTGCAACATCAACTCACCACTCATCAATCAACCAACACCCATCTTGCATGCGGACATGAGGGGGGCATCAAATGGACCAAATCGGACGCTGTCACTAAGAACCGAAGATGCGACACCTTGACATTCGGGAAGCAGCCATGCGCGGCAACCATGCCAATGCCGACATTGACACTCGATGCACACCCTGGACCAGTCAATCTCTCAGACGCATTTGCCAAAGAAATGTCCACCTGGATTGTCGCAGCGCCCTCATGAGTCAACGGGTCAAATCAGCCAATGCGGAGGCACCCAGTTTCCTAAGTGCCGGAGACGAACACAGTGTGTCTGCCGTGGTCACCAATGACTTGTCGACGGGGAACTCTGACTGTCACCTTGCTGCAGACAAAACAGAACGCAGAGCAAACAATGTCCACGAGAGACCCCAACCCGTGACTGAGGGGGGTGTCAAGACTGCCACGCCACAGTGACGGGTAGCAGGCAGACATTAGGATCTCTCGCATCCATCACAATGACCACAATTTGAATTTGTGCAACGTGACATTTGGCAGTGTGAACGGTTTCACGCCACGCGTCATCCGGTTGCCCCAATCCCAGGTGGAGTCCTGGCAGAGTGCCAGTGGCTAGCTAGACTGCTCACTGCTGAACAACATTCACCATCACCATCAACAACAGCATCAAACAATCATGATCCTCCAAACCAAGCAGGATGAGAGATGTTTGGCATGGTTGACAGTGTTTTGTTCAGTGGCATCCAGTCTGTTGTAACAACCTTTTCCTAGATGTGCCCAAGGATGACAACTCACTGGTTTGGCTAGTCTGCAAACTGGTGATTTGTGGTGGCTTGTTCACATGCAATTTGCCCATTCGTTTCTTGATTCTTAGCATCCATCATCATCACCACAAACGGCACAAAGAAATGCACATTTGAAGCACACGAGATGCATCGACAATTTTTCTTGCCAAACACAAATTTCAGACCACACCAAACACTTGAAAAGGTTCAAGCCAAAAACAGTCCTTTCAAAAGCATGTTTGTTTGTCTTTTTGGCCAATGGCAAGATGCAGGCCAAATCCAGCAAGAAAGCCAAAGAAGGGTCACATGAACATGTGCTTTTGAGAACACGCTGTCGCACATGAAAGACAACACGTGGGGCACAGCAAAGCTTCTCCATGACACAATTGGGAACTTTGTGCAGTGTGAGCACACCCAAGACATCACATGTCTGTGATGCGTGCACTGCCAGTTAGCCACAGCACAGTCTTGTGCTAGTCTGCCACAACATGTTTGAGAGAGATGTCGTTTTGACTTGGATGCATATTTACTCCAAACGAGCTGGCATGGTAGCATTGGTTGCTCAGCATGCCTGCGTGATTGTTTGAATGATTGTACATAGCTCAGTACAAATGTACGACGCCGGCACGACCTCTCGTGCGTGACTCATCACGAGACCGCGTGAGGTCAAAACTCAAGCAAAGATCTTCCCGCGAGAACGTTTTTCTATTGGTTTTCCCGATTTGCACGGACAACCACGCCACATGTTCATTCAATTGATTTATGCGGCTTGAAACTTTTGACCACAAATTTTCTCGTGCTCAGTTTTTTCTGTAACAAGCAATTTCGTTGGGAAAATTTCTTTGTTGTCTCCACGTTGTTCTTCAAGCATAGCTACCGAGCTATACATTGAAGGTTTCCAAGATGTCGTCCAACAGCAACGACGTAATTGTCATTGATAGCGACACCGAAAGTAACGACAACGACAACGACAACGACAACCAGAACAACAATAACGAAGAGGAGGAAGATTTGCGTCGATCCAAACGCAAGCGTGTGTCTACCATCATCAAAGTGCAAGGTTACGATGTTTTGGCCAAGAACAACTATGTCGTAACGGGTATGAAGTATGTCATGGATGCTCATGATGTGGATGCGCCGAAAGAGAAAAAGATTCGCAAATCGTCACCCACAAAAGCCAGCAACTCTAATAACGCCCCCCGTAAAAAGTCTGCGGCTGAACTGGCACGCTTGCAACACAATGAACAGATCAAGGCCAGTGTGGTTCACAAAGAAAGTTTTCGACGCAACTTTTTGGTGCAGCACAGGCAAACGATGGAGCCATTCATGGACGTTCATTCCCAAAGTATGGTCGAACGTTGGAGCGAATCCAAGACGAGAAAGACGGCCTACGAACCCATCCAACTCACGGAACAACCCTCCTTGATTGAAGTTGGAGAAATGAGAAGCTATCAGTTGGAAGGTTTGAATTTTATGATCAACATGCACGCGCAGAACTTGGGTATGATTCTGGGAGATGAAATGGGACTTGTAAGTTGATTTTTGTTGCTGCTTGTTTTTTGTTCTGTTTTTGTTTTTGCATGTAATAAAGGTTGTCGCTTGGTGGTCAACGATATTCACGTTGGTTCGACCATAAATTTGACTGACTTTTCACCAATACCTTTTCGTCTTCTCATAATTCTCAACAATTCTCCTCGTTGCATGACAAAACAGGGCAAGACATTGCAGACTATCGCCCTCCTCTGCCATTTGAAAGAGACCAACAAAGACAGTGCTCCCTGCTTGGTGGTGGCGCCCTTGTCGGTGCTCCAATCTTGGCGCAACGAGATTGCACGTTGGGCACCTTCTCTACGAGTCTTGTCCTTGCACGCATCTAGCGCCAATGAACAACACAAGATGAATCACGAATTGTCGGAGTCCGCAGACAAGTACGATGTTGTTGTCACCACGTATGACATGGTGACCGCCGCCGAACTCAAGGCCAAGTTGCCACGCGTTTACTTTCGCCTCGTGGTGCTCGATGAAGGGCACAAAATTAAAAATCGTGCCACTATTATTTCCCAAACCGTTCGAAAACTGCATTGCGAGAATCGACTTATCTTGACCGGAACTCCGTTGCAGAACAATTTGACCGAACTCATTAGCTTGTTGAATTTTTTGGTGCCGGATATTTTTACCAATTTTGATGATTTTGAGCATGCCTTTGACATTACGAACAGTCGGATTAATAAGGAGGCAATGGTGCAGGCGGAAAAGGTGTTGGATCTCTTCATGCTCCGCCGCCTCAAAGATCACGTGGAAAAATTAATGCCCAAGAAAATCGAAACCAAGGTGCGTTCACGGCATTGTCGCTTCGTTTTGTAGTCTTCAATATACACGCACAACAACTAATTTTCCAAACACACGACATTACTGTTTTCGTCCCGACAGGTTTATTGCCCGCTCTCCAAGAAGCAAGTCTTCTTTTACAAGTCCATTCTTTTGAAGGATATTAGTGCCTTGGTGGGTACTGATGATGAGAGTGGGACAATCAGTAGCGTCAAGAAAAGCAAAATTACCAGCTTGTTTATGCAACTTAGAAAAGCGTGTTTGCATCCATCGCTCTTTCCCTTTGGCGAAGACGACATTGACTCAACATCATTGGAAGATTTAATTGGCGCATCGGGCAAGCTCGCAGTACTGGACCAGCTACTGATTAGCTTATTCAAAAAGAAGCACCGAGTTGTGCTTTTCTCTCAATTCACCTCTATGCTTGACAGTACGTAAATCGGGACTCAACTGAAGGCAGATGCTTTCGCCGTTTTCTCACTTCGCTAATTCGCCTTCTCTCGTTTTAGTCCTGGCGGACTATTGTCATATGCGAGGATGGAAATTCCTGGCCTTCGACGGAAGGACATCTAAAGCCGAGCGCAGCTACAATACAATGATATTCAATGCCCCTGAATCTCCGATTTTTATTTACCTGATGTCAACTCGCTCGGGATCGATGGGGTTGAACCTTCAAACTGCCGATACCTGCATTTTGTTTGATAGCGACTTCAACCCTCAGATGGACCTGCAAGCCCAAGCGAGAGTGCACAGAATTGGACAGACGAAAACTGTGCATGTCTACAGGTTGGTTGCAGGCGGTACTGTGGAAGAACGCATGGTCGAACGTGCGGAGAAGAAGCTGCTCCTAGATAAGATGGTGAATCGCGAGAGAGCCTCAAGCGGTGCTCAAGGCACCAGCGACATGGACGAAACAGTTTCAGCCTCGGAAATGTTCAAGGACATTAAATTTGGTTGCGCTGCTATCTTTGGCGACTCTTCTATCAACAATTTGCCTACCCCAGAGGATATCGAACATATTACGGACCGTAAACGGTCTGAAGAGCATTCCGATGGTAAGCTCAAGGGGAACACCTTTCACAACGCTCAGAATTACGACGTGAATCAGAAACTATCCGAGAGCCAAGTCTTTTTGGGTGTTGATTTTAAGAAGCTTCGCGAGGAAGAAAAGGAAAAGAATCAAGACCAGCTCCCAAGCTCGCTCAAAGGAATCCCTCGCCTGTGGGCGGAACTCGCAGCACTTGGCGACAAGCGGAAGGTGAAGAATAGGATTGTTATGTTGGATGGGTTGAAGAGTGGCTATGGCAACAAACATGTGCCCGTCTTGGCATCCAACAACTATGATCTCGAGCATGGAGAGTCGTCTGTGTTTGACAGGGAGCTGTGTTCCAGAGCAAACAAGGACGACTACGGGGTGAAGAAGACGGGACGAAAAAAGGCAGACTTTGGGCACCAGTATTATTGTCAATTCTGTGGCGATGGTGGGTCTGTATACGTCTGCGAGAAATGCCCAGTCGTCGTTCACAAGAAATGTTGGCCGAAGATAGAAGGAAGTAGTTTTTCTTGTTGCAGCCACCACCATTGTTCCATGTGCCACAGAGGCACGTCAGCTGCTGGAGGTCTTTTATTTCCTTGTCAGTCGTGTTCGATTTGTTACTGTGAAGAGTGTCTGCCCAGAGATGAGCCCGGGTTTCGCATCTTGGGCGAATGCGATCGATTTGAGAAGCTTGGGTTCGACTCGACAAATCAACGAGTTTACATTCACTGCTCGGCATATTGCGAGACGTATGCAAAGGAAGTGTACAGCTGGAAGCCCGCCGTCGAAACCAGAGGCCCATGTCCCCCAGAACTTGATTTGTCGCACAACTTTGGGAGCACGGATTCGGCAACTGAGGTTGTGGCCAGTCCGGCGGCTACGTCTACGGCAAGCGCACCGCTGGGTGTTGCATCAGCGGTGGCGGCAACATCAGCAGCTGCGGTGCTATTGATGGGGGTACCATCGGTTGCGTCAACGTCAAGTTCGTCTTCTGGCTCGGATCTAGAGGTAGCATTCCAAGGCGACCAAGAAGTCATTGTCATTGACTAAACATAATTGCGGTAGCCATTTTCACTGTGGGCCGCAGCTTATTCAAGCAGAACACTTTGCACTATGTCCTTGTCTATTGTTCCAAGAAAAACAAAGAGGAATCCCTTCTCTTTGATACATAAAATTTACTGTTCGCAGATTCAACAGAATAGAAAAATAAATAAATAGTTTTTGTTAAAAAGACTAATTGTGTACCTGTTCTACCAGGGATGGCCACCATCTTGAAGTGGGATCCATACTTCTCCTCTTCGTTTTCCCATACTAAAAATCGCATCGTATTGGGCAAAGACGACCTTACTCTTGCTTTCCGGTACTACCTGTAGGCCATCCCGTTCCAGAACTTCACGGAGCGCACGGTCCGCCTTTCGTACCACTGGTTCAACACTGGCATCCGAAAAGGATCCTACCGCCACGACTTGTCCGGGCAGTGTTTCCACCTCGCACTTGAGGGCTTGATAGCGTTGGTCTTGCTCTAATTTCGCCTCGGCTTTGCTGGCATCGGGTGGACTGGTTTGTCCGGGTGCTACAAAATTGAGCGGCCAGGACATGACCTTGGACGAATCATCGGCGACAGCCATAATGGCAGGAGCCAGCGGTGTCATTCCTAAGCATAAAATTTTGTATGGGTGAAGGATACCAAGTAAGATTGGAGCAATAGAGACAAAGACCAACGATCACGTTCGTTTTCCTACAAAAACAACCACACCGTGACAGCAACCACCAACGACGAAACAATTATAACATACCTTGTGCAAAGGATCCCAAATTACTAAAAGCTTCATCCCTTCGTTCATATGGAATCTTGACAGCCACATAACTGGGATACCGACGGACTTCATATCCATTCCCACGTCGCAACAACTGATATGGAAGCTCGGGACCTGCCGAAGGGGCAATGGCATTTTCCGGTTTCAGTTGACTGAGGAAATCATTAATGGCAATTTTCGTGTCAACCTTTTGATATTGGGCATCGCTGGAAGAGTCGGCCTTTCCATTTTGAATATTGATACTGTCCCAATAATCCGTTTGGTGTTCTACCATGACACCCTTGGGACCCCCCACGACAACATCGTACACCGAAATCCCACTGAATCGAGCGGTAGGACTCCACGGCAATACTTTGGCCGTCACACGCAAGGTCCATCGAGTAATAATATTGGAAATTTGGACTTTGCCTTGAGCTGATTGTTGGACGTCTCCTCCCGTGACGGAATGCAAGACAATGCCGGCATCGGCAAACAAGAATTTTCCCATGAGTGTGCGTGAGGCCAACATGTCGACATTGGTTTGATAAGCATCGACACCCGCCAAGGCGGTCATGGGATCTTCAAAGCTGACGCTTGGTGCATACCAATCCCGTTCCATGGGATCAAAAAAGGAAATGTATTCGCGTTCCAAGACTTTTTTCAAATCAATTACCGACGCTTGGACTTTGGAAATATCGGTTGAGGAGGAGGACGTCGTAGAGGCGAGCGGATAAATGGATGGCCTGGATGATCTTGTGGTGGTTGCTGCTGGAAGGAATCCTTGGGCCATGGAAGCAAGGAGGGCCAACAAGAGCACGGCCGTTGTACCAGTGGTCATTTTTCGAAACAGCAAACTCATCTTATCACAGGGATGGGAATGATTGATATCTATTTGTTTATTTTCTTTTGGGTTCAAAGTTGTGATGGAAAGCACTATTTTGGCCTGAAATGGAGAGATGTAGGGTAGGGTCTATGCTTTTTTTGCGTGAAGCATGCGCCGTATAAAGATCAGCTCATCATCAGAAGCACCATATTTGCCGTGTCCATGGCGCTACTTCGTCATTCGTCCCCATACATTTCCCAACCATTTTGCTGTGCCCAAGGATTGGGATGAGGTGGTTGCATGAGCGAGATGAATGACGCATTCGCCATGCATGGATCGGATCAAAATTTGATGCCATGATAGGGAGAGAGATAATCAATGCATTCGTCGCACACAGGTTCTTTAATCATGACGTTCTCAAACAATAACAACCACAACAACGACGAATAAAGACAAAAGCTACAGCCACGCACTTGAAAACACAATAGAGAAATCAATGTGGTTGGCGCCAGTTTGTTGTCAGAAGATGAAGATACTCTCCGTTTGCAATCCTTGACCAGAAGCAATTTATATGATTGGCTAATAGTACAGTACTGTAGTAACAGTTTAGCTTTTTAAATTTGGCTTTGAGACGCCAAAATGTTGGCAGTCAAGCAAGTTCCTCGTCTTTTATTGCTCGGGGGAGGACATTTGTTGCCCTCGGCTCGCCAAACATGTACAAGACAACAACAGTCGATAATAATAGAAGCATTGTGTCGACAACGAAAGCTTCGAACCTTTTCCACCACAATTCAAGCACCCAAAGACGGAAACAACGAACCAACCAAATCTGACAAAGTCGCCAAAATACCAAAACCCAAAAAATCACCACTCGATGAATTCCGCGTCTTCAAGGCACTCTTTCAGTTTTTGTGGCCCACTACCTTGCCAGAAGATAGTCTTGAAAAGCAAGAAGCCGACAAATTACGAAAACAACGTGTCGTGGGATCCCTGGGTCTCATGGTAGGTGGCAAAGCTGTGACATTGTCAGTCCCATATATTTTCAAAGGTTTGGTGGATACCCTTCCTGCTACGGCCCAAATCGCTACGGAAATGGCGGCCGGTGATCCCTCCACTCTCATGGCAGGTCTTCCCATTGCCTTGTTGTTGGGATATGGTGCGGCCCGGGCCTCGGCTTCGGGATTACAAGAATGGCGGAATGCCGTCTTTGCGCATGTGGCACAAGATGTCATTCGCAAAGTCGGACGACGTACCTTTGATCATGTCCATCAAATGGATTTGCAATTTCATTTGGAACGCAATACGGGCCAGCTCTCCCGTATTTTGGATCGTGGGAATCGTTCCATTACCTTTGTGTTGAATGCCATGGTCTTTCATATTGGTCCTACCTTGTTGGAAGTCTCGTTGGTGACTGGTCTCATGGCGTATTCCTTTGGATGGCAACACAGTGCCATTGTGTTGGGAACTGTCACGAGTTATATTGGTTTTACCTTGGGCATAACCCAATGGCGGACCAAATTTCGAAGAGACATGAACAAATTGGAAAATGAAGCCTCGGGACGAGTGGTAGATTCCTTGTTGAATTATGAAACGGTACAATATTTCAACAATATCGAACACGAAGGCGATCGATATGAAAAGAGTTTGCGAGGATATCAACAAGCAGCATTGCAAGCACAAAATTCGTTGAGTTTGTTGAATTTTGGTCAACAAACCATCTTCTCGGTTGGATTGACGGGGGTCATGTGGTTGACGACCTATCAAATCATGCAGGGAACTGCTTCGGTGGGAGATTTGGTCTTGGTGAATGGACTGTTGTTCCAACTGAGTGTACCCCTCTTTTTCATTGGTGGCGTGTACCGAGAAGTGCGACAATCCTTGATTGATATGGAAAACATGTACGAACTCCTAGATCAACGTCCCATGATCAAAGACAAGGAAACGGCAGTGGAATACAACCCCCAAACAATGGGCACCAACATTACGTTTGAAAATATCGAATTCGCTTATCCCTCAGCAGCGACCGAGAGAAAAATATTAAAAGGAACTTCTTTCGAAATTCAAGAGGGGCACACTGTAGCTATTGTTGGGTCTTCTGGATGCGGTAAGTTGGTCATCGACGAGTTGACATCCTTCTACCCGTCTACTTGATTGGATTGTGTGGACTCGTGTTTTGTTTTGATACACCAAGTTGGCCTGCTGTTCGCTAAATCTATCCTGCTTTACTACATGTAATATGCGCAGGCAAGAGTACCCTTCTGAGGTTGCTGTATCGATTTTACACGCCAGACGCTGGTGAAATTACTATTGGAGGACAACAACTCGACAACGTCACAATAGACTCGCTTCGCCGGGCCATTGCGGTGATCCCGCAGGATACCGTGCTCTTTCATGAAAGCATAGGTTATAACATCCACTATGGGAATCTAGACGCATCGTGGGATGAAGTGGTAGAAGCTGCCAAAAAGGCACGGATTCACGACACGATCATGTCCTTTCCCAATGGCTACGATACTATCGTTGGCGAACGAGGTCTCAAGCTTAGCGGCGGCGAGAAACAAAGATGTGCTATAGCCCGTGCTATTCTTAAAAACAGCCCTATCCTTCTGTGCGACGAACCCACTTCGTCCTTGGACAGTGCCACGGAAATGGACATTATGAAAAACATCAAAGAAGTTGGACAAAACACAACAACTCTGGTCATCGCGCATCGTCTATCGACGATACAAGATTGCGATGAAATCATTGTTCTTCAAGAAGGGCAAGTGATCGAACGAGGTACACACGACCAATTGGTGCGGCAGGGTGGACGGTACACAGAATTACTGCGAATGCAACAACAGCAGCAACAGGAGCCCCCAACCCCTACTGATGCCGTTGACCCAAAGTAATGTTCAAAGGTATGAATAAATGAATGTAACATTAAACAATGCCTGGTCGCAAAAGGAAAAATCTGTGTCAAAGAGTTCCTCTCTTGGCGTTTTCTTCCAGACGTTTGTCCAAGAGCTTACTTTTTCGGCACACGTTGGCCAGCCTGACTTTCAAACCCTCAATTTCATCTTCGATGTTTGCATTCGGTGGAGGAACCTCAGGAATGGGATCTTCTTGCAAGGCATCCCTTTCAGAGGGTAGATTATTCTCGGCCCTGGTCTCCGTTCTATATTCATATTCCATCATAATTTCATCCCTCAAGATTCGATAACGAGACATTGGTGTCATCGCCTGTGCTGGGACAGGTGGTTGCTGCGGATTGCTCTCGACAGCATCTGGCTCTGCCTGGCTCTCATCTTCCTCCTCGCTCTCCTCCTCGTCTTCCTGCTTGATTACTTCAGGCGGTTGGTGTTGCTCCTCCTCCTCTTCTGCTTCTTCTTTGATTGCTTCAGGCGGTTGCTGAAGCTCTTCTTCGTCGTCCTCCGTTACTTCTCCATCTTCTTCTCCTTCTTCTTCAGTGTCTGCCTCTAAGGAGGGTTCCATCTCGTTCCCGGGGGAGACTTGGTTTGCGAGCTGGTAGTTGCCGTCGTCCAGCCGATTATGGTTGTTTTCCAGGTTCCACCTTCTTGGTTGAGTGGGTGGTGGTAGGTGGGTTTCCTGGTTGTTGTTGTCGGTGATGCTATTGTCCATTGCCACAGATTGCTGCTGCAGGGGGGCATACTCCGGCAATGGTGCTTTGTGTGCTGCCGCCCATGTTCGAATGTACAAGTGTGATTCCAACTTGAGCCTGCGCCGCGTAAATACCTCGTTGCTCCGAATGTAAATGGCAACGTTTTCCAGAGACTCCAAATGGTGTTGGTTATTCACCAAGGCAAAGCCAGCTTCCCGCAACATGGGCAGAATCTCCTGGTCGGTAGGAATTTGAAAGGGAATTTTATAATGCTCAGCTTTTGTAAAATCATAAGGATAAAAGTTGGCAAATCGGAGAATTTTTTCCAGGTCTTCCTGCTGGGGTTTGGACAATTTCTCCCAACCGGGAATTCCATTCTGGAGCAGAAAAATTTCTATATCGACCGACATTTCAAACCTCCGTGGCCCAAAAGCTGTTGGATTCATCAAGAAGCCGTCGCGGTCCTCCTGGAAACCAATCTCTCGGAGGAGCCCCTTCAAACGGTCGAAGGATTTGGTCGCCGACCGCAAATCGTCCCACGACGAAGGACTCTTGTCCCCTAAGAAAAGTTTGCTGATGCTGATGCTACTACTGCTGCTGCTGCTGCTGCTGGAATTATTTGTGTCAAGCCTGGCACGCACATTTCTGTTGTTGTTGGACAAAGGGCTGCTCCTCGAACGAGCTGCCATGATGAAATAACGGCGAGTCTCCATGACCTGGTCTCCTGCAGTGCAAATAAACAAGGTGCCTAAACTGTAGCTATATGTGTTGAGTGCTTTGCGAAGCTTGTTACTACTGGTGTTAGCTAGCTACTTGAGTAGCAACTCGGTCTGAATTGTAAATAACGAGATAGCCAGTTGAGTACCAGCTATACTGTATATCTAGCTACTGTATAGTGTATACAATACTACTAAGAGTAGCACATTAAACTTCAACCAAATAATGAGGTGATTGTCATTGTTCGCTCATTGATTTTGTTAACTGATGATTTTCTGTTGAGCAACTGTGGATCAAATATGCGTTCCTTTTAGTCTGGACGTCGACAGCGAGTTGCACCGACAAATTTTCAAAACAGAGAAAAAATTGCCTTGACAATGAATGATCCATCACCGACTTCATAAAACTAGTACTAGTCTAGTGCCATAGTAGCCTCGCACGCCTCTGACCTATCTAAAAGTATCAGTACCATGGCTCCCTCTTTTACCTTTCCTCAGAATCTGCTTCACAAAATGACAGAGCCGCAATGGCTGCAGAAGCCAAAAGCAGAAAGGGAGTCCGCGTGAGTGAATTGTCTTCTGCATTGTTTCTTCTTCTTGGTGCATGATGATGTTGGTTCATGGAATGGCCCTGTGTGCACATTTCGCAAGAATTTTCTTGTCTATTCTGACACTATTATTTAATGTCTTTTTTTGTGTAGCTTGGATGCTTTGGAAGCTGCCGAAGAAGCCCATTATGAATTTCTTCGCAGCATTGCCCAAAAAGAAGCCCCCGATCCGATTGGGGTTGTGGCCGTGCCACCCAGCACCAATACAAATGCCAACGCCAATAATTCTTCTGCTTCCACGGCAGTGGCAGTAGCACCCCATCCTCCATATCCGTCACAACCAGGAGCCCCTAGCATGGGAGGGGATCCAGCAGCGGCGTCGTCGTCATCATCGCAACCACCACCCGTACAAGCTGCTGCGGATGTCTATCCTGGTGCAGCACCTTCCACCACGCGACCTCGATTTTGGAATCAACCCCGGACTCCAGCAGCAGCAAGGACCGCTGCTGCTGCAAGTAGTTCAAGCGCTCCAGGTCCGTCGTGAAACCTTCCGAAATAAGCGGGCAACCATCATGAAATAATTCAAAGCTGCGGAGTGCCTGGAGTTTTGGATTTTTAGTCTACGAAAAAGTAAAGGCAGATTGGGAGCCTGTTTGTTACATATACGATAACAAGCTAAAGACATACAGTTGATCAGATACCCAATCTACTCTCAGCCTTGCGAAATATCATTCTGCTCGTCTATCGGAATGTACCGGTCGGTGCGGCCTTTTTATTTTGACAAACGCTGGACTGGCAACACTTGACCGGCTGCACTGCTACGACCCTTAGGTGCAGCATTTTCCTCCACATCCAAAACGCAAGGGGGTTGTCTTGGAATTGCGCCATTCACCACCTTGGGCTCCTCCTTGACATACGGAGTAAGGATCCGTGCCATCCTCTCAAATAACAGAATCCTCTTGAATTATTGTCAGCCATACCCCATG
>ENA-ORBV01012389-ORBV01012389.1-microbial-mat-metagenome-genome-assembly--contig:-NODE-12389-length-13163-cov-5.503286_pt1 | contig 13163 bp, 9 predicted proteins | sample MGYA00237777_ERZ505514 | MGnify/ENA primary metagenome ERZ505514 (study PRJEB26160, sample SAMN06269048) | microbial mat metagenome | isolation source: Oligotrophic lake microbial mat | place...
TTTTATAACTGATCCGTTTATTGGAGATCGGAAACAGGGAAGTGTTCTAGAACTGTATATCCAGTACCGCGTAAGAACCTAAGAAACATACGTTTTTATTACTTCTGAAAACTTGAGGCTTGTGAAGCGAAAAAATTGTCCTGGTGCTGGTGTTCGCAAAAAGGATCCTGTGCCTGCTTAAAGCCTGTTGATACTTTAAGCGCTCATCTTGGTTGACTTCTCAACCATTTGAACAATCAAGTGACGCTGAAATTGCGCCAAAGTGCTGCATAAATTGGGGCTTCGTTTATTTCCTGCGCCAACTTGTTTGCTGGCTACCAGGTTTAAACACAAATTCTAATTGGGAATTTGACGTTTCCACTTCCAGCGTTCGCTCAGTGGAAAAGCACAACCCTTTTTCAGAAGAAAATCTCGTCTGAAAAAAATGCATCCACAATCCGTTCGAAATCGTACGAGAGAACAGGCATACAGTTGGGACCATTTTGATCTAGCATCCATGAATGTGCTTTGTTCTCTCAAGATTTCTTTTAGAATCTAGCGAATAACAATAATATACTCCCAGTCGGCAGCCGAACTGCGGTACATTCTGAATTTCACACCTTGGCTTGGATAACGTCGCATCCTCGTTCAGGTTTCGCATGTCTCGAAACAAGATGGGCTCCATTCAAGGTTTATGGCACAAATGCCTGTAGCGATTGAGCAATTTAGTAAGGCTTGCTTTGCATTGGCCAATCGCTTCCTGGTATTCGAACGTTGTTCTTCTTTTAATACGAGGAAGCATTTTTTCGTACGAGGCGCCACATCGTAAAGCAAGGCACGCTCGCTAGGGTCAGAAGCAGCGCAACTTGCATTTTCGAGGGGAAGTTGCCAACTTTTTTCATACTTGCTTGGTCTCTTTGGTATGCTTGTGTCGTGTTTTCTTCTATCTTGAGCTGCTCGGCGCTAGCAAAGCCATGTGCGGTTTTTGTGCCGTGTCGATGGCTGTTGTGGCTTGCGTGGGCCTGGAAACGTCTGGCATTAGCCGCTTCATCACCTTCACGTGCTTTGTCAACCTCGTCGGGAGTCTTGCGATTCCATTCTTTCATAGAGGCGGCGACTTGTGGCATTCTTTTTTAGTTTGGCATAGGCTCAACAGCAAGGGGTACGACAACAGAAGGCACACTTCCTATCAGAGTTCATCATCGTATGGTAGCTTGGCATCATCAAGATGCTGCTTAGATCCAAACCTAAGATTGGGCAAAAATCGAATTACACCTTTGTGCCGCCTCCGCCTGGGGGGTGCTTCTAACAACTAGGACAAACCCATAGTGGTTTTGTTGGGATCTACATGACTTTTTTTACTGAACTCAGGGGCGGTTTACCAAGAAGTTTTATATGCCATGCTCTTGTCCGTATGAACCAGGACATTGTGCCTGCTGGGTAGAAGAAGGTTACGCCGCTCTTCGCTGTTGCTATCAGATCCCTATACTGCAGGATGCATCCAACGCGAAGAACAAAGGTTGTTATTGTGTTCGTGAGAGCCAGTTTGCCAACGAGGTATAGAATTGTATTATTGTGATGTTTTATGTTATTTTTATGTGTATGTAGCATGCAGTAGATCTGTACAGGCGTTGGTTCGCAGCCCAAAAGGGCACCAGCTGTGGTTGGGTTGATTGCATTAGCATCAATGAATAGCAAGGTGGATGACAACCTCGTTTGACTTATTTAAAAAGGTCGACGCTGTTCACCAGGTTGAGATATCTCGACTGGAACGCGGACCATTGCGGGCTGTAGCTGATTCCCTACTGGAGTTCCAGAAGCGCAACAAATCTTTTTGAAGCCGAAGTCGCAACAGAGTTCCGGTCGTTCACAATCAAAGTTGGATTCGCAGGCCTCGGGAATGATATTTCCAAAGATTTTTTCAAAGAAGCCTTGCTGCCGACTTTGATTTTGTAACGTTTCTTCCGCCGCGGCCGACGCCGACGCGGCTCTTTGTCGTTGCTGCATATCCATCTGTTTGACGATAGCTTCGTTTTCCATAAACTCTTCTTCTGTGATTGGCTTGAGACCGAATTTCTTTCGATAGGCATTCTTTTTCTCAAAGGCATCCATATCTTCTATCATCAAGCCGGAATGGGCTGCGGGGTCTTCACTGTCGCCATCATTGTCGTCACCTGCCGAAACGGCTGCTCGAGACGTGGAAGACAATTTGTTGCCACTAGAAGATGTTTCAGAAGTGAACAAGCTACTTGCGGAAGCTTGTCGGAACTCCAAGATCCCTCCAAAGTATGATTCTGTGGAACGGGAAGAGGAGAGTGGCAAGCCGATCTTAGTTGTTGTTCTGTCGTCTTCCATAGCTAGACTGTTGAATACGGGAACACTTTCATCGTGTTCGCTTCTTAGCATGGCAAAGATACCTTGTTTGGGTTGTAGTGCTTCGTCATTCATGATCAATCGTTCAATGCGATGTTGCGTAATCATGCCGGATTCCCGACAAATTTCATAGACGGAAATACCATCAACGTGTAAGGTGGTTCGTACGCCTCCAAAAATGGCTTTGGGAATGACTTCAGCATTCCAGGACACTCGAATGTTTTGTCGTGCCTTATCATAACACATTCGAAAGGTCAATCCCGATCGTTCGGGACAGTAAAAGAGCTGGACAATGGCGTGCATTAACCGAAAGGCATTTTTGTAGTTTTTCAATCCATGCAATGTCACGCCGGATGGATCAATGACTTCGACGTCCTTGTCGAATATTTTGAAATCTGCAAAACAAAAAGAATCGATAGGGTGAGTGAAGACTTTCAGAGACGAGCACGAACAGCGCCTTCCACATGTAACAACGTCGTACTCTGCTTACCTGGCTGTACGGTAAGCATGTGGGGATAGTCTGACCGCAAGGTATCCAACGCACGACCGACGTGGATTTCAAATGGATCCTCTTCGGCAGCTGCTTTGGCTTCTTCGCAAATCATACTGAGCGGAGATCCAGGAGGTGGCGACTTGCCATTGCGCAAGACATCGTTCACCTTCTTCTGTACAGATGCCGAGGCGTCTTCCTTGTTGTCCGTGACATTCTCGTTCTTGCTGCTGTCCTCGTCTTTGCCGGAGGAAGCTTCTAACGATTTTTGAGGTTGCAACAATACCTTCTTTTGGCCTACAAGTGGCCGCACTGCCATCACACGAGCGCTGCTGCCGTGAATGCGGTTTTGGTGCAGCCGCGGCAAGGTGAAGGCGGCGTCCACAAAGACCGAATTGCTGCTTTGAGTTGTCGTAGTGATCGTAGAGGAAGCCAATAGCACCATCAAGGCAACGATTGCCCGTGATGGCAACGCTACGATTCGTTCCCGTCTTTGAAGCTTTCTGTCCGTCATGGTGGCTGTCATCTCTTGGTTTACTGTATACAGACAAAGCACGTTGAAATTCCGACAATTAAATACAGGGTAGATAGTTATGCTTAACGATCTTCACTTCTTTTGTAGACGACCACCGTAAACTCTCTTGATGGGAAAGCTTTCTTCCGTGCAGTACAGTTGCTACCTAGCTAGGACTCGTACTCGTACTATTGCTATGGCAGGTTGGTGTTTGTTGCCCCTTCGTAGCTCGAAGAAAAGGAAGGGAGTCAAGATGTAGACATTTCTCTATTCGCCGTGTGTTGTCGTCATTACTCTGAACTGGAGAAGCTGTCAGCTGCCAAACCATCATCGGGACCGACCCAACTTCAATCAATGCTTTTCGGCAGCGACAAGCATGCGTGGCAGCACAGCGCACCATCAATCGTACAATAGAAGAAGTAATCAACCAATGAGAATGCAAAGAAATTCAACCAATCAAGTAGTATGAATGGCTTTTTGAAATGTACGAATGTGCGTCATAATATATTGAATTACTGTGCGTCATAATATCCGCAGTTAGGAAGATCCAAGATCCCTCAAAACGATAAAACGCGAACTCGAGAAGTGTTCGCATCGGCACATCTTACGTAAACTAAGAACTTTTTTTTACTGGCTCTACATCGCTTCCGGATCCATCCAATGAATCAATGCAACAAAAACCCATCATCCACTCATAAGGTCATAATAATTATTATTATGGTCAACACAGAAGAAATTTATTACATCAAAATGAGTGAAGCAAATGCTACCTGTGACAAAAAGAAATGTGGGGCCATCTTCATTACGGCCACACAGCCCAGTTGTGGCAAAGCGCTCGTGTCGCTAGGAGTGATTGATATCGTCTTGAGAAGCAGTGCCAAAGTTTGCTTTTTTCGTCCCATCATTCAGACCGATCCCAACAAAGGCAACAACAACAGCAATGGTCAATTCAACAATGATTACTTTGAATTTGTGGGTCCAGATGATAATGATACGAGTGAAAGTCACGATGAAGACATTGATTTGATCATTAATTATTTTCATTTGGATCAAACCTACGAAGAATCCTACGGCGTGCGAACCGATGAAGCCAATGCCTTGTTGGGCCAAGATGGGGGAGACGATGTGATTGAAACCATTATTCGAAAATTCAAAAATTTGGAGCAAAATGTGATTTTGTGGTCTGCGAGGGATCCGATTATTTGAGCAAGGGGGCGGCCGTTGAATATAACTTGAATCAAGAAATTGCCAAAAATCTAGGATGTCCCATTTTGATTTTGTCCAGTGCCAGTGATCGAAGTGTCCTTGATACCATGCATGAAATTTCTATTAGTGTTGATGCCTTCAACAAATATGAGGCAGAAGTGGTGGGCATTGTTGTGGTATGTACCGTGCATGGGATCTGATTTTTGAAAGTGCAAACTATTTATGTTCCTCTCGAAGTACTAATATGTTTTCTGCTGAAATCAATGTATGGACCCTTACTTTTATAGAACAAGGCAGACCCCGAGCAAGTGGAACCTCTGCGACAGGAATTGGAACGAGAATACAAAGAAAAAGGATACAGGTTAGCGGTCATTCCCAACGACAAACGCTTGAGTTGCCCTCGCATGAGTGATGTGGTCAAGGCATTGCGAGGACAAGTGCTTTCGGGGCACAACTACTTGAACGGTCTTGTTCGGAGCTCAATGGTCTGTGCCATGCAACTTCAGAATGCCTTGAAGTGGTTCAAGGAGGATTTTACGCTTCTTGTCACGTCGGGAGATCGAGGTGACATTGTGGTGGGGGCACTTCAGGCACACCAGTCGCGTAACTACCCCAGTCTTGCCGGTATCATTCTGACGGGTGGAGTTTTGCCCGATGCTTCTATTTTGCGTTTGGTGGATGGGTTGCCCGCTCGAGTTCCCATTGTTTCGGTCCAAACGGGAACCTTTGAAGCTGCCTCTCTCGTGAACTCAGTCCACGCACGGCTCCGATCGACCGACCAGGAAAAGATCAGTCTTTCAATTGCCGCCTTCGAAAGTCACATGGATGATTTAGCGGCCTTTGAACGAAGTATCTTGGGATCATGTAACAATACCAGACAGTCTCACTCGCGTGTGATGACACCGAAAATGTTCATGTACGTGACGTGGTGTCGGAGTATAGTTTCAATAAGATTGTCGTTGGTGATTGTGAGTGGCATTCTCACTAAGCATTCTTCGTTTTCGCTGTTACAGGTACAATTTGGTGCAGCAAGCCAAATCCAACAAAATGCACATTGTCTTGCCCGAGGGAACAGACCATAGAATCTTGAAAGCAGCTGCTATTCTCGTGCATCGTGATATTGTAAAAATTACCTTGTTGGGCGCACGCGACAAAATTGCGGGTTATGTTACCCAGTATGGAATTGATATTAATATGGACCGCGTCTCCATTTTGGACCCAGCCAGTTGTGGCGAACTCCTGGATAAGTATGCAAGTCTCTTTTATGAGTTACGAAAGCATAAAGGGACAGTGCCAAATCTTGAAGCAGCCCGTGACGAGTGCCTCGATCTTTCATGCTTTGGGACGATGATGGTATATTGTGGTGATGCGAACGGCATGGTGAGCGGAGCAAGACACACAACGCAACACACAATTCGTCCCGCTTTGCAAATCATTAAAACAAAGCCTGGATTTAAGATTGTTTCGAGCGTCTTTTTGATGTGCCTGGATCACCACGTTCTTGTCTACGGTGACTGCGCGGTGAATCCAAATCCAACTGCGGAACAACTTGCCGATATTGCGTTGGCTTCTGCCGAGACAGCGATAACCTTTGGTGTTGAGCCCAAGGTCGCAATGTTGTCCTACTCATCTGGAGATTCGGGTAAGGGAAGTGAAGTAGAAAAGGTTCGAGAAGCTACTCGCCTTGCAAGAGAGCGACGTCCTGATCTACCAATAGAAGGACCCATTCAGTACGACGCTGCTGTGGACAAGGCCGTCGCGGCACAGAAAATGCCTAACAGTGCTGTTGCTGGACAAGCCACAGTCTTCGTCTTTCCCGATCTCAACACAGGAAACAACACGTACAAAGCAGTGCAGAGAGAGACAGGAGCGATTGCGATCGGCCCCATTTTGCAGGGTCTTAAAAAACCTGTAAATGATCTTAGTCGAGGGTGTACAGTCGAAGACATAGTGAACACAGTTGTGATCACAGCCTGTCAAGGACAAGCAATTGAATCTAGCCAAAAGAGCGTGGCTCCGTTGTTGCCTCCTTAATTTTGAAGTAGATATTTATTTTATTTTGAACTCACCATCCATGTGAAATCGACTCTAGTAATGGTTGCGTAAAATAGATAATTGATTTTTTGACTTTCCGCTCACCATCAGAAATCGACTCTCTAGTCATGATGAAGTGGAGTAGATATTCAAATTTTGAAATCTATGCCCATGAGAAATCGACTCCAGTAATGCTCAAGTGGGTTGTTACATTGAAAACCGAATGAAGTAAATTGTTCTTTGGTATATGGGCCGGAGCATCATTATATCCTTGCCATTGTCACCTCAGTGCAGTGAGGGCAGCGATCTTCGCGCCTTGCAAATACAATGTTGAACCCCGCTGCTTCCAAAATATCGAGGCCATCCTTCATCATGGCCACAGAATGAAATTCTATCGCCACTTGCTCTATTCTGGATAGGACATTTTCTTCAATTAAATTTGGGAGAACACCTTGTTCTGCGCCCTCCACATCAATCTTAAAAATGTGAATGTGAGAATGACCCAACTCATTCATAATGGTAGCCAACGTTTTGAATTTTCCATTGTCGCGTGGGGCTATTCCCATTTCGTGGACCTTAAAATTATATTTATCGGCCACGGATTGACTTGGATATTTGGATGGATCAAAGGTATGCACATCGCATTTCGATTTTGTGACCTTGTCAATGCCCACCTGAACAAGCCAAACCAGAAATGTGAAAAAAGGGTGAGTCGTGAATTCGTCAAGACGAGAAACAAAACAGGCGATAATTTTATTTTTCTGTGTATAATGAATACCTCGAATGATATTTCGTCCCAGCTTCCAAAAGAATATACCACACAAGGCTGATCTTCACTCTCGGTAATTTTGTCAATGTCACACAAAAACTTTGGATTCCTTTCCTTGAATTCTTTGTTGCGTGGGGGCTGTAATTCGTAATAACGGGAATCTTGACCGGAGACCATGGTTCCAATTCCATTGTTGGGGCAACGGTGGACCGTATATTGTCGGAGTACGACATCTCTGGGGTCATTTCCTGGTGGTCGGTGGTCGTAGGAGTGGTAAGAATCAATGGTGTCTTCTCCATCGCCCACAGGAGCTCCTCGCCAATTCTCTTGGATACTTCTGGTTGCTGATTTACTTCGGATGTTTGGAGTCTCTGCAGGTTTGGTTTCGGCACTAGCAAGTCTTGCCCCGTTACTTTTCTCGTTCTGCAGGAAAATAAAAAGGGCCGCACCAAAGACGAACACGCTGATCAACGTCAGACGGAACCCATTTTTCTTGCTTTTGGAGAGAGTTGCCTTCATACTGTGTACTGTACTTGTTGTCGACGGATCCGTTGAAGCAACAAGAAAAAATCTGCGCTATCACTGAGTTTGAATGAAAGAAAATATCGCGACCTGGGCCTCTATTGTGGGTAAAACTTGGAGTCAGAGTCTGAACAGTGGTCCACGAGTTATAGCTTTCTTGTTCTGAATCAAAACGATAATTGGGAAAGTCTGTTGATTCATTGATTCAATTGCATCGCTTCGAGCACGCCAAGAACCGCTCATGGATTTTGTTTGCCAGTCGTTGGTCGCGCTGGGGTCGGTGTGCGTGTCGCGAAACTTTCACCCACCAACCAAATTTGTTCTGTTGACCGTTGCGTGCACGGTTCCATGCCCTCTGTAAGTAGCATCAAAACAGCAAAAAGCTACCTACTTTGAGCATGCAGTAACATTACCACTCCAATAGCACCTTATTAGAGAGAGTAGTAGCAGAGATAGAATTATTCCAGCAGCTAGCTAGCTACAAGGTACTTTCTAGCTAGGATAGTAACCGTAACAGTCTGTCGGAGTGAGTCGACCTGCTAGGGTACCAGTCGAGCTATGATATTTTATCACCGCCACTCGCAAGCGGTCTTGAACTTCCCTCCGGTGCTACTACGTAGCCAACTCTCAAGCTTCTAGGCTTCTACCAGCGAGCTAGCTAGCCAGGATGGATGCTAATAAAAATCTATATTAAGAAGAAAGTAAGGTTGTGTTTGGTTAAATCAGCGTCTTCCTGTAGGAAAATCAGCCATACGCCGTTTATCGTTTGGGCCAACATCAACATATGGTGCAGCTAAGAGAGCATCATGTTGCCGCTTGGTTTTGGGTGCTGGCAACGAAGCTTTGGCCCGATCCTGTCCCTCTCAGGATTTCTAGTAGCGCCATACAGCCATCACAATAAGGTTGATCGCTCCACAAGGATGCCAATGCAGAACCTACTATCCATGTCTTCAAAACGATTCTGTCGTGTCTGAGCTCAGGACTCCCTTCATTTGCCTCTCGTATACACGTAGGCTCAGACTGATGTACTCGTCAGAGAATAAATAGCACACGCCAGAAGAACTGACTTATCAACTCCCAAAAAGACTTCTACCACTTGTATTTCCCCTCCCACGTCCGCGACCTCCGCCACCTCTTCCGCTTCTACCAGCTGATGCTGATGGTGCCCTACTGGGACCACCACCTCCTGCTGATGGACTTGCTTTGGGTCGATCATTTGGGCGCAGATTGCCCCCGGAGGTGCCAAAATTCCGGTCAATGTCATCCATCGAGAGAGGACGGTTCCGAATCACTTGAAGCTTCTCTTGCTCTAGGTAAACATTACCGCCAGCGTTGCCGGCTTCAGCGCTTTCGGCTTCGTACTGAAGGACTCGGGCTTTGATCATGTCACGCTCACGAGCAGCTGCGCCGTCCTGTTTCGAAGCCGTCTTGGCAAGATTTGTGTCCGTTGGGACAATGATTTCTTTTGCTTCCATTTTTCCTTTGTGGCCTTTCTTCAAAAGCTGGAATGTAATGCCTGCTCCCCCACCAAGAGTCATGGTTGGCCCGCCCGACGGATTGCTGTGTGCATCCATCGGCTTCTTTTTGATGATTTGTGAACCTGAAGGCATGGTATCAGCGACTTTGCCGCCGGCTGCAGTTCGTGCAGCAACTTTGCCTTTTTCAAGAGCTTCCATAGTAACTCTTCGAAGCTCCCGCTCAAACGCCTCTTCTTCCATCTGAGCAATATATGCTGCCTCGTCAAATTCAGCGTCATCAGAATCGTCCGAATCCCCTTCTGAACTTTCATCTGAATCGTCATCGTCACTTGTATCCTCGTCTTGAGACGCTTCCATGTTATTTTCTTCTCCTTCATCATCTTCATCCCCGCTTTCGATTCCAAAGTGATGGTCTTCTGTAACGCTATCCTTGGCGCTTAGTGACATCGGGTCTTCCACGGAAGAATCGTCCTCTTCATCGTCGTCTTCCCCTTCGAAGTAATCATCATCGTGCAAAAGATCGCCATCCATTGAAAGCATGGATTCCGCAGTTGATTGACCGGCCAAGGCTTCGACTCGAGCTCGCGTACGAAGTTCACTGAGGTGGTCTGCTTCCTCTGCTGCTACCGTCGCATTGTGTGCTTCAAGCCAGTTCGTGAAACGAGGGAATCCATTTTGCTCCTCCGCGTCGCCGTCAGCGACGGGTTCCTTCCTGCCTTTCGACCCTTTTCCTTCTTTAGCCCTGCGCCACGTGGAATCAACAATATCAAACGTATCAAGCAAAGAAAACTCCACCTCAGTAGGCAAAGAAGTTTTAGTGAACAGATATCGCTGAAAGGCGGTAAGGAAATGTTCGAGCTTGTGTAAGTTGTTGCGGGTCACGAGATTTTTCGCGGCGACCTCGAGTAGCGTGCAAACCAGCTTTACCCGGAATGCCGAGTTTGGCGGATCGTCCACTGAAGGAACACGGGGATCGAACTCGGAATATTTAGAAACTGCCACTGGTTTTTGTTCCTGAGTATCTTCCTCTGCCTTTGTCTCCAAGGGTGCCTCATCCATCTCTTCGTCTTCGGTGATTGCATTGACTGCGCCACCTGCTGAATTATAAACGGGTAGTTGTTCAATCTCTTTACTTCCTTCTGCGGTAGAAGCGCCTGAAGCCATCGTTTCCTGGTGTTTCTCACTTGCCTCTCTCAGCCCCGGGGGGATCTCGTGGCCAAGATGGATGAATTGGTAAAGCTGCTGCATGATCACTTGTCCCGAGACCAATGAGACACAAAAGAGCTCGCCCAGAAGCCGGGCATAGGAAATGAGCCTTTGCTGATCGCGAAAGTTGGGGTGTTCGATTGCCCAACGCAGCTCTTCCAATACGGCATCGATCAAGCGGACAGGTGCCTCTTGTTTATGGCGACGAAGATTTGCCGCAACTGAGGCGAGGGCTTGGATGCCTTTGTATCTCCCCTTGCGACAAGATTTGAGCATAATTTTACATATTAGGGGCCCACACTGTTGAGTAGGGTCATTCCATGGAAAACGAACGAGTTGCTTTGTCACAAACGAAATGGTGTTTGCATCGGGCTCCAATCGAACCATAAGCAAATATCTGAGATAGGACTCGAGGGGTGAATACTCCTTTGCCCGCCTCTTCGGGCCACCAGCTGGTGGCTTTACTGTGTAGAAAGCCGCCTTGATCAACGACTGAGCGCGCTCGTCCAAATGCTATGTACGGACCAACGAAAAGAAATATGAGTAACGTACAAGCTTCACAAAAAACAAAAATCCAAAGAGTTGTCTTACCGCCGCTTTGCTAAGCCGGGTGATTGTATCCAAGAGCACGGTCAATCTCGCACTCGTATGCTTGATCCTATGCAAGTAGCGACCACATGACTCTAGCAAACAACATACCACATCAATATTTGCGCCGCTGAAGTCGTCGCAGCACCTCTTGATGCAACGGAGGGCAACAATAGGTGGAGCGACACGGAACTTGGTGAGCTCGCCAATGTACCTAGCCGTTTTGAAACGACCTTCAATGTTCTGGTTCTTTTTGAACTTCGTTTGTCCATGAAACTGCTGCTCCAGGTCCTTCACAAGAGGTGGTGTGATGTCTGGCCAGACACGATCTAGAATTGCTGACATTCGCGAATAGTAAGGGAGGAGGTCCAATCGCGTCCTTGGGACGAGGAACAGTGTTTTTGACAATCGTTTTCTCGAATTCTTTGAAGACCCATTGTTAGTACAGAATTTCTCTGCAATCTCATCGATTTGCTCGCGCCTGTTACATTCAGGGAGCTCTTGTTCTAGCAACACCGTGAGCTTGTAGTGTGGAGTATCCTTGTTCTCTTCTTTGGTAACATCGACATAAAAATGGAGGACAAGCTGTTGGCATTTCCACGGTGTTTCGATTGAAGAACTCTTACAAAAATGCTCGCGATACTCTGCTTACCTCCAACTACTTCTTCCGCCGTTTGCTCGGCCTCCATGACCTCCTCTTCCTCCTCAATGGGAGGCTCAAATGACTCATCTGCCGCCGGCTCGCCTTCGTCTTCCACGGCACCAGCATCAAAGCCAGAGCCATACTTTCGTAGATTTTCAGCCTTGCGGCGCTCGATCTCATCCGGTGAAATTCCAAGAAGACCTGGAGGAACAGTGGTAAGCAAGTCGGGTATATCGCAATAAAACGCACGAGTTTCCTCGTCATCAAATGGGCCAAAGTCTCCATTTTCTCCGTCCCCTCCCCCCTTCGTCCACAACTCAATCCCACCTCCACCGGCATCAGCCTCTCCGTCGTTTTCATCTTCTTCCAGCTGCGGCATCGGTTGAACAAGCACATCCGAGAATGTCTCTACGCTTTTTTGAAGAGATTCCAAAAGTTTTCTAGCGTCCGTCAAGCCCTTTTCGCGAGCTTCAGGCAGCGAACCTGAAAGTAACCGATCCTGTTCACATCGCTTTTCAAGCTTCTTAAGTTTGGCATGTGTTGCGATCAGTGAAGTAGACAGGGTCTGATATGCACCCATGCAATGATTCGTCAAAGTTTGGGACACTTCGGTGGAAACTGCGAGCTCTGTTAGGACATCATCTAACTTTGCAACAACTTCCAATGAAGTATCCGCCAAGCTCATGGGTATGACTACGGTTAAATCTTCCTCTTCAGCCGTGACCGGCGTCGACGATTCGTCTGGCCCTTCTTGCTTGCCGACGGCAGCAGTCTTTGCTTTCTCAGCCTCGTCCTTCAATAACTGGATGGAACTTTGAATTGACGCGGGGCGCTTGCCGAAGATTTCATACCCTGCTGCTTTCCCAAATGCAACAAGAAGGCTGGCATCTGTGATGACATAAGATCCATCTTTTCCTCCTGACGAGTCTTCAATCAATTTCAAAAGCTGTTTCGTATCTGTCACAAGCCCATTCAAAACAAAGTCTGTGATCAGGCGGACATAAAGCCGCCGATTCTTCGCTGTCTCTTCTGTGGCCTTGCCGTTGATGACACCCCATAGCCCCGGCAACAGGTTCGACATAAATTCAGGATAGCGCAAATGCATCGCCTTGGAAAGGGTTACAACTGCGGGCAAGTCGGGAAGCTTTAATTTGGCATCCAACAGAGCTTGAACAACCTCATCCACATAGCGAGAAAGGTTCAATGTAGATACATCACGATTGATTTCGTCCGGTTTCATTGACCAAGCAGCGCCACTCTTGACCTTTTTGACAAAGGCGGTGCACTTTTTAAGATCTGTTTTTAGGGATTTTTTATTGCTTTGAAACGTTTTTCTTGCTTCAGCTAATACTTCGTGATGT
>ENA-ORBV01012390-ORBV01012390.1-microbial-mat-metagenome-genome-assembly--contig:-NODE-12390-length-13162-cov-5.101872_pt1 | contig 13162 bp, 13 predicted proteins | sample MGYA00237777_ERZ505514 | MGnify/ENA primary metagenome ERZ505514 (study PRJEB26160, sample SAMN06269048) | microbial mat metagenome | isolation source: Oligotrophic lake microbial mat | place...
GTATAAGAGACAGGGGGCGTCTGCAGGTGCGGCCTCGGAAGGGGGGGGCGCTGCTGGGCGAGATGGGGCTGCGGCAGCTGTGAAAGCCAATGCAGGGAGGCAGGGTCCAGCGTTGGCACAGCAGGTGGCAAAGTTGGCACAGGAAGTGCAGGCGCGGCCGGCACTGCGACAGGAGCAGCGAGTGGTCTTGCATTTGGAGGTGGTTTTGCAGCGGCAGCATCGGGCGCTTGGCAGTGCAGGAAGCCAGTCCAGGGCGCGAGAGGGTGGGACAAGAGTCGTGGGCCTTGGAGGAAGGGAAGTTGGAGGGTTGGAGGCCATGTTGGGGCTAGGTTGGGCTTTTCTAGGACTGAAAGGCTTTGATTTGCTAGGTGTGTAGGGATTGACAATTGCGGGCTTGACAGGGGGCTGCTGTGGGGGAGGAGGTTTCTTTTGAGCAGAGGCCTGGTGTTTGGAAGGAGAGGCTGCGAAAGGAGGGGGAGGGGAACCATGGGACTTGCTAGGGGTGTCTGCTGGACGGAGGATCTCGGAGGGAGGAGGAGGAGGGTTGTCGATGGGCAGGGCTGAAGGAAGGCTAGTCAGGGAGCCTGCAGCAGAAAGAAAGCTATTTGGAGAGTCTAAATTGTTGTAGCTAGTTGCAGTGGTGTCAGGAAGGTTGCAATCAGTGGGAATGGACAGAAGTTTGTTGGAAGAAAGGGTTGTGTTGTTGTTGTGGCTATGGAGGGTTTTTGCACTGGTTTCAATGCAGGCCTCATTGTTCTGCACTGACTTTGTTTTGTGGCCGGAAAAAGAGGAAGGCTCACCCTGCTCTGTGGGCAGTTGGCCTGGAGCTCTGTCTGGCTGGCTTGCATGGGGAAGCTGTGAAGAAGACACCATGATGAACCACCCGGTGCCTGCAACTTTGCAACCATTAAATGTTAAGCTTGATAAAGGGTCTCAGTGAATCAGGCACCCCAGAATTACTAGGGACAGCTAGTAGCAGCTTCTGGGATGCCCTCGGCTGGGTTGTGTAAAAAAATTTCGGATTTTGGTGCGTGCTCGTTGTGGACTTACTGTCATTGTCAATGATTGCTTGCTTGCGAAAAAGACCCATGTGCTGACTCAGTCACGGGTTGAATCCCACGAATTACAGGACTAGCAGAGTAGCAGTAAAACACTAGCTTATAATTTTACTTGTCTTGAAATAGAACTAGATCGACAGCTTAAAACGGTAATGGAAACATTCAGAAACTGGATGGTTCGGTTCGGTTAAAATATGGTCATCTTAATTAAATTTATAGCACCACAAAAAGACTAAATATTAAGTGAATTTGGGTCTCAGGAACTCGATAGTCATCCGCTTCGCTTGATGACATGCCTGCGATTTTGGCGCGCGCACTAACCCCCAACGGAGAAGAGTTGATGATAACAAACGTCAAGTGTTAGCTACCATTGACACAAAGCTACTGTGGCAGCTGTTGTTGTTGTGTCATCATGGATGATGACCAGAGAAGCCAAGATGCGCAGCTGCGTTCTGCTAAGAGGAAGATGTGGTTGCTGGCAATGTTGGCTATGAAAAAAGAGACCAAGTTTATTGACATGTTGAATGACGAAGGGAGACGTCGTCGGTGCAGGTCATTGCCACGACCAGCTCTTGTTAATCCATGAAACTCACCCGGGGAGCGTCTGTTCAATTCTGGCATTGATCAAGCCCTCATTACTACGACAGGTTTCGACCACTTTGCTTTTAACAGACTTTTGTTGTTGTTCAAACCTTGGTTTGACACTCATGCTCCCTGGATTGGCAAGCAGGACGGAACAATGTTCGCACCCCTGTCAACAACAAAAAGGGGTGGGGGACGGAAGAGAGTGATTGATGCCAAATCCTGCCTTGGACTTGTGCTTACCTGGTACAGGTTCAAAGGAGCGGAATTCATTCTGCAAGGTTGGTTTGGGTTTGTTGGCAGTCACCTCAACGTGTGGCTCCGCTTCGGGCGACGTGGATTGGTGCAATTACTTTGGAATGATGAGGACGCTAAAATTGTGTTGCCTACTGATGAGAAGATTGAGCAACTAAAGGTAATTGTAAAGGCTAAACACCCGCTTTTATCTGGAGTTTTCTGTGTGGCTGATGGACTGAAGCAAACGTTTCAGTGCCACGCCGACCTCAACAAACAAAGCATGTATTGCAATGGTTGGACGCACGATCATTGCATTGCGAACTTATTTACTTTTTCATTGGACGGGAGGATTATCATGGCAACAATTAATGCTCCGGGTTCTTTGCACGATTCTCAACTGGCAAATTGGGGAGGCTTTTACGACACTCTTTCGGACGTTTATGATCGAACAGGAGGCATGTGTTGTGTGGATTCTGCTTTTGCCTGTGTCGGCAAACCCTTCTTGATTCAATCGTCGCAGAAGCCAAATGGCAATGAAGATGCCATTGGCTTGTTGCAGATGAGCGAAGCCACGGCCCTGCGACAAGCTGCTGAGTGGGGGATGCATGCCATCCAGGCTTCTTTTCCACGCATGACAGAGAGGATTCGAATTGAAGAGAATGGAGAGCGACGCGTCTTCCTTCATTTGATGCCTCTGCTTTACAATTTCCGCTTGACGAACGTGGGGCTCAATCAGTTGCAGAGCACGTGTTGCCCTGGATGGTCTGTGGAAGCGGAGCATTTCATTCACTTCTAAAAAACATAAATTAGCAACTACAATTAAGGAGCAATTTCTTTTCTACTACATTACGTGGTCTTATTTTCTAGATGGGGATTGTCTTGTTAGAGACGGTGTAATGTAAACCTTCTTTTCTTTCTTCACGGCAACACATATCACTTGTTTCCTTCTTTAGATGATGCTTCTTTTGGTTGTTGACTTTGGGGTTGATTTAGGCGTTCCTTTCTTAGGCGTGCGACCAGGAGTCTTGCGGTCGTCATCGTCGTAGCCATAAACATCGTTCTCTTTGTCGCTGGGCTCGCTGCTGGTGGTGTAATCGAGCACACTGGCAAGGGCAGCTTTAGCCTGGTTCTTTTTTTCTCTGACAAATTCTTGGCGTAACGTTTACGAGCACCCTGTGACTTTCGCTTCAATCTCTTGCAAAGGAGACACTCTTTCATTGAAACGTCAGAGTCGGAGTCAACAGTTGCCGAGCTGTCACTCATGGGTGCATCAGGAAGCAAAGCTGGTAGCAGATTCCCCGGGATGTTTTTCTTACGGAATGCCTGAACAAATGTGTTTGCGGTGGTGATGGCGAGTTGCATCCATTGCTTGGAATCTTCACGGCTTCTTTCTTCACGGCGACGTTCGCGTTCAGCTTGAAGTTTCTCTGACGCCAAGAAAGCTTCAAGAAGCTCGGCCGTGTCACTCTTTCTCTTGTTGGTTCCTCTAAATCCAGCGGCAGTTGCCGTAGTGGCCGCAGCACACGCGGAAGCAAGAGCCGCAGCTTCTGTCTTGGAATTCGAATTTGCAGTGCCGGTGGCAACACCAGCTGCGTTATCTCTGTCGAATCTTGGAGGGGCAGTTCCTGTCTGCAAAGCCTCACATCCGGCACGATCCTTTATCTTGTAACTAATGCGTTTGGCACGACGCACATTAGGAGGGCAATCTGGATCTCCGGTAGGCGGCTTCTTGGAACAGAGCGTGTTGTACTGATTACGAAGCTTCGTCAGAGTCCTCTCACGAGACTCGATGACCTGAAGGTTATACGTGTTCTCGACTCTTTCCCAATCCAGCTTTCCGATTGGTAGAATCTCTTCGATAGTGGTGAGAAGGAGGTCAACTTCATCACGAGCGCACTTCATGCTACCACCACCAGCGTTCTTCTTTTTTGCTGGTGACTTCTTTCCACCTTTCTTCGGAGCTGGTTTCTTCTTGGAAGCGGCTGTTGAAGCCACCGAAGAGCCTTGAGTGACGGTAGGTGCACCTTGCACTTTCACGGGTGCAGGAGCTGGCTTCTGCAGAACAGTCTTCATACGTTCAGTCTGCATGAGTCTTGGGAACTGAGCTACGTGCTGACCATTCGGCAGCAGCCAAGGATCAGCCTGACGAGGGTCACCCTGGGTAAACAGTTCACGTGGGTTCTGCAGAGAAAAAGGCCTTGTTCCATTGTTGGCAGAAAGATTGGGGTTAGACACCTGCGAAAGGAATGGGTTAGATAACTGCGACACTTCCTGCACGTCATCACAAACAATGGAAAGACCGGACTCATCCGACTCTTCATCACTGCTCATCAGAATGCTTTCGCCAAGCAAGTCTTCCTTCTTATTATTTTTATTTCCGCTCGCCATGGCAGCAAAACAACCGTGTCTCACGCAACAACTGAATTTCTTTTCCAGTTTCTGAGATTGTAGCAAAAACAACAACAAGAAACTCACACAAACTCAACGAATGTTGACGCAGTCAACTCTGACGCGGTTGCTATGTTGCGGATGGGAGCCGGTGGGTGTTGACGAACGACGGCCAAGACCAAGAAAAGCCAATGCATTGCAGATTCTACAGGGATTTCTACAGGAGACAAACGCCAACCATCTAAGCATTGGAGGGCCTCAGCCGGCTGGCAACAATTGCGTAGATTAGCAGCCGCCGCTTCAACCATCATTGTGGTGTTGTCGAGTTCGAGCACGAGCACAAGGCACTCGTAGTGGACATGTCATTGGATGACATGTGCGAACCCTAAATTTGATGCCACTAGTTGCACATTGCCTCCAGGTCATTGACTGAATTCTTCGAATGACCGTCTATGTGTAGATAACCTCCTAAGTAAATTTTTAAAGGGAACCGAGAGCGATCTACCATGAGCGTCTAGTGCACGCAAACGGTCATTCGGTAGAACATTGCTGACGTGGTGGGGTTCAGTCGGGTTTCCTCTAAATGTAAAAAATTACACGTTTTAACCGAACCAAACCAATGAGTTTCTGAAAGTGTCCATTGCTAGCTAGTAGGGTTTCGTACGCGTGTTTGCGAACTATCAAATCATGTTTGTGACGTCATGACTAATGAGCCCGCAGCCCTAACTCGCTAACTGCCAGTTGGGCCCGGGTGGGGTCTGTTACAGCAATTGTGAAAGCTATCGTAAATCTTTATGGCTAAAAACAAGTCCTCTCACACACTTCTGTACAGCATCATAAATGACAGTGAAAGATACCATTCTATGCTTTCCATCACTTGCAACATGGTACAAATTAAAAGATCTTTTCAACATGATGACATTCTTTGTTGGCAATTGCAAATGGACATGTCATTCCATCATCTCTGGCAAATGTCAGCGAATTGTTGGCTTCCCAGATGCTGGATGTCTAAACAGTGCTGTGTGTCTTTGTGAGAACAAAAATGAGCTGCACACCAATCATTTCAAAGTTGGTGTTTCTATTTTTTTTTCATTCAAACTTGTGGTGGCACCCTGAATTGCGATGCTGAAGTTTCACCCAAGATTTGTGTCCCACTTGTGCATAAAAACATTTGCCATTGCATCCGTTTTTCTATTGACAAAGTTGTTGTCAACATCTTTCTCAAGGGATGGGGGGAGGGAAGACTTTTGTGAAACTCTTCCTAACTCCATTCAGTTGCAAATGATGAGCTCCCTTTTCAGAAGAATTAAATTGGTTTGGTTCATCAGTGCAACACACTGTGTCTGGTTTTTGACTGAAAGTGTGCCAACAGCTAGAGACCTTTTGAGTTGTGTAAAATGAATGCAGTTAGCTTAAGAATAAAGCTAAAAATGAACTTACAATGTAGAGAGTGCACTGCACTGAAAACTAGAGACCTTTCGAGTTGTGCAAGATGAATTTAGTAAGCTTTAGAATGAAACTATAAACGAACGAAGAAAGTAGAGAGTAAACTGCATTAAAAGCTAAAGACCTTTTGAGTTGTGCAAAATGAATTTAGTGAGCTTTAGAATGAAGCTAAATATGAAAGTAGAAAAAAGAGAGGTTCATCCAAACTCATTGGACCAATCCTCTATTTGTACCAGACTGATGTGGGCTTCTATGTCCAATCCATCACAATGTGCAGGCAAACTTCTACAGACTATCAAAGGTAATGCCATCTCTTGCATCCTCTGGAATCTGTTCATTGGGGATGCATTTGGTGCGGTTCAGCTGGCCTGTCTTCAAAGCAACAGCCAGATCCTACTCGAATTCTCCAACTGTTCTGCAACTGGCAATATGGAAGCTAGCATAACAATCTGAAAAGGGGCTTGTTTCCTGTGTCTATCAATTATCTGACGATAGCATATTCACCTAAATTGGGACCTTCATTTTGCAACTCCACGGATAAAGTCGCTGGAATTGCGGCACTTCCATTTGCCGTCCGTCAGTCGAACACCCATCAATACAGTTGATTTACGCATGGCGGTTGTTTAGGTTTCACTGCAAAGGAGGGAGAGCAATGCCATGATGTTTCCTTGTGCATTGTTACCGTGGGATATAGACAATGGTGCAGACCATCACTCTGGAGTTTGTCTATTCGTTCCCAGTAGTCCTCGCTCGATGTCTATTCCCTATTTTGTGGGGCTTCTTGCGATCATCTTTTCTACCCAATCCACAGTCGCAAACTCACTGTGACGGCCTTTATACTTGGTCACTCGAAAAGGATTGTGTTGGACAAGATACAACGTTGGTGTTACTTCCACATTGAAGCCTTGTTGTTCCATTTGGTCCGAGACATCATTGTCGGTAATATCAAAACGAGAGACTGTGATTCGATCCTTGACTTTGGCCACAATGCGTTGCATGGTGGGAGCAAAATCTTGGCATGCACCACAGAGGGGCGAATAAAACTCGAGCAGGATATCTCGGTCTGTCGTTTCCACAATCTTGTTCTGAAAGTTGGCCGCGTCCACATCACGACAATCCGCACAGGGCAAGGTTGGCATGGAAAATTCTTCCTCGTCTTCCGCCGCCTTGGCTCGCATCTGTTGAATCTTTTCCAAGTGCGCATGCATGCCGCATTCGGTACGATTCAACCCTACAAATCGTCCCGACCGCTCGGGTGCCGATGCATCCACGGCCCGACTCGTCATGACATCCCCAATGCTCTTGTAGCCTTGGTCGTGCAAGGCATTGTACGGGACCTTGTGTTGTCGTATATACGCCCATACTTGATCGTACGTCCAAAACACCAATGGATTCAGTTTGATGCGATGGCTGTCGGCATCGTATTCCACAGGAGACAATTCGTTTCGTTCTCCACCTTGCGAACGCCTCCGTCCAGTAATCCAGGCTTGGGCATGGTGTTCCTTCAAGGCTCGTTCCATGGGTTCCACTTTGGTCAGCCTACCGTACTTGTTGGGGTCTGTCTTGTACAAATCCGCTCCGTACGCGGCATCAAATTCTTGTCGTTGTTGATAATCGGCAGGTGTATACACCTGCAGGGACATGTCGGGGTAGTGCCGACGCACACGCTTCATCAAATCGTAAGTTTCCTCAAACAAATGCAAGGTATCCATCGTCAGGACGGGAATCTTCTGGAGTCCCAGTTTTTGGAGTTTGTCCATAATCACCAACCCCGAAGGACCCAAGCTACTGACTTGCACCAACGACTGGGGAAATTGTTGCGAGGCCCACAATAGAATGTCATCCGGATCGGCCAATTCCGCATTCAGTTGAGACAATTCATCGGGTGTCGGAGGAACGGAAATTTTGTGATACTTTTTGGTTCTTCGGAGAAAACTCTTCTTTTGTGTTGTCGTTGTTGCTGTAGCATTGGTCAGTGATACATTATTGGATGGCACCACGAAAAGCACCAGGCCGAGGAACAACAATGGCAATGCCAGAAGAAGCTTTCGCCGATGGTAGAGAAGGAGACGCTGCCAACAAATCTGATGGCACGGGAGCTTCTGCATGTTGGCGTGTCTTTGATGATACTTGGGTAACCACTGTACTTGTGTATTTTGCGAGGTCATTCAAACTGCATCCGCTGTGCAAGTGCATAGACGCGCCAATCTTGCTCTGGCCAAGTAGCTCTGGTCAATTAGAAGGCTTGGGTTTACAATGAACCCTAGTAAGCAATGCCTTTCTTCCTATTGTTGACCAGTCTTTGGCGTCAATTCGTTCTTCGTCGTGGCTAAAAGAGCTGCTATTGTACTGTAGTAAAAGCCTGAGGTTGGTTGGTGAAATATGTAATTTTTTGGCGGTTAGTTGTCAATCTTATCTGTACAATGCAGCATGCTCCTTGTAGTAGGGTTAGGGCTTAATTATTTCTCACTTTTGTTGAATCTTGTGTCCAACACTGACAAAGACACAGTAGTTTTGAATTGAGAGAGCAACTAACAGGTAAATCGTGTCAATGGCCAAAGAAAAAAACAGCCCAGAAGGAAGTCACAGAAAACTTTGTTCCAACACAATGCAAGAACACAAACAAGCATCAAGATGAATAAAAAACTATGAATGCTGAATTAATCGGATGCAAGTTGAGAGTGCTGTGAAGAATTGAATTGGAACAAAAATGATGAGGTGGTGGCTTTTTGAAGGACCTCAATCCTCCTACCAACTTTATGGGACATTTCATAGCCAATCATTTGATGGACGACAAAGATGTCACTGTGGATCTGATGCTGACCATCAATGTTGTTTTCGTGGTGATGCTGGCTGAAAGGTAAGAATGTCCATGCAGTGTTTGCACAAAACACTTGTTCTGTTTGCACCAGACAAAGATGAACAAAAATTAAAGCTTCTGCTGCTTTCTTCAATTTTTGTTTGTCTGTCAGGATGAAAATGAAGAATTGTTTGATTTCTTTGATTTCTCTGAACATGCTAATTATTTTGGATATTTTCAAGGCTATGGGTGGTTCTGATCCCATTGCACACCCCATTCATCAATTAGAAAGGCCCCTGTTCAAGGAGACCTTAAGCACAACTTTACTGGTATTTTTTGAATGTGCATCATTTAGCAACTTTTCATTGACACATGGGATCTTGTGTTGGCAAACAGTTGGACCTCATGTCTCAACACGAGGTTTCATGCTTGCTCAGAGCACCGCATCAAACATGCTGGTGTCTTATTTTATCCTATGCGCAAGCTTGTACCAACACGTGCCTCTGCTACCAAGACTTGAAAAATAATCCATGCTAGAAAGGCAAACATTGGTGTCGATAAAAAGCTTTAAGTGTCTAATTAAAAAGCGGTTATTTTCTATCCAATTTAGTGTTTTCCTCCAATTGTAAATCATTTTCTTCATCGTCATCTTCCAGATTGGCACTTTTCTACCTGCAGCCCATGTCACAATGCTACGGCCAAAATCATGTCACAATGACATTTTTTACCAAAATGTCAGCATGCCATTTCACAATGAAACAAACAAGTCCATGTGGCAATGACAGTTGCTGCAGCACACAAGAGTTGCTAGACACAGAGCACAACCACAACCCATTGACTTCTTGAGGAATGAAGTGATATTGATAACTTCTTCCTTTGCCCTGCATTGAGTGAACATTTGAGCTCCTTGTAAAAATGAAATTCTGTATCAGGTGTGTTTCACAGTTCTTCCAAAGAGCAAAATGTATTTTTGACACCACCCTTTGGACCTAAACACTACAGTTGGCAGATCTGAATCTTGGTTTGGTTATGACTAACTGCTGCAGTGGTTGAATGGCATTGTACTAAACCCGGATAACTGAGCTACCCAGCACAAGAAATAAGGCAAGGTGTGGAGTCCGTGTCGGGAATGGTGTTCCGTCAGAAACGACATCTCTAGCTACTAGTAATAAGCCCAATAGCTAGCCTGGTGCAGCGACCAACAGATCCATGATATCTACGTACATTCTAGGATCCAAGTGGCCTTGGTGATCGATGAAAATAGTCATTGTTATACTCTATAAAATATATGCTGTCTCTCCTTCTTCGTCGCAACTACTACAGAGTGACGCGGGTTTCGCACCTTTCCCCGATGTATCCTGTAAAGCATTCGCATAGCTCATAATATCCATCGCAAGTGCCAAAGTTGCAATTCGTTTCTTCGCGGCTACAAAAGTAAGGATCCTTAATCGTGTTTGGGTACTGACAAAGATGCCCATAGTGTTTAGGATCTATACAGGTGCATGTGCCAGTTGTTCGGTCGCAGCTGCATTTGTAAAGAGTTTGAACATGTTTCTGGGTGAGACAAAAAATGACGGGGCATCTCTTCTGCAAGCAAGCTAGACAGCGACCAGCAAACACACAACACAATGGACTTACACTCCACCATTGTAACAGTGTTCATTGCCCATGCAGGTACGGACGTGCTCACAGCGAGTGCCCTCGTAAAATGCAGAGCAAAGACATTTGCTGTTGTCACCACATAATCCATCGTTGTAACAGAGTTGACTGGACTCGTCATCTCTGGGTTGCTCGGCATCGTCGCTGCTAATACAAGTCGAACAGAGAAGCTTGACATTCACGGGCAAGTTGTCATTGGGGCGATAGTCGCCCATAGGATTATTATCGCCGCTGCCTTCCTTGTTGGCGAGGACCCAATTTACTTTGGATGGTTCCACACCATCGGATTCTGTTCCCCTGTCCACCGGAGTACTAAAGAACCTGGGAACGAAGGCTTCAAAGTCTTTGCCGCTGGTGATAGCCTTTAGTTTGTCGACGCTGGTATAACTGGGATTGAAAGCAATTTCTCGTATCATATGATAGAACTCCACAAATGTATGGGGAGGCTCTGTTCCGGTTGGAATATTAAAGATCACCCAGCGTCTTCCGGTAAAAAACATAAATGAACGTACAAGATACGAGTCTTTTTCTGCTTCTGTTGCTGGGTGCGGTACGTAAAAGAGTCGATTGTTCATGGTGAGTGGGGGATCACCCTTGGCCACGAACCCAAATCCCGTGAGAGGGGCAAACTCGGTTTCCAGAAATAACTTGGCCTCTGGAATGCCGGCCAGACTAGTTTTGGTCCGGAAATCAAGGTTGTAGGAGGTACAAGTGGGAATTTCAAATTCACAATTGAGTCCAATTCGTTCTGCGCTATTGCATTCACACCTATTATTTTCGTTGCACGTTCCTTGACACGTCTCCTCGTTGCAGTCATAACAGGAAACCGCCAACCAATCCGCCGCCACATCCAAACCCGACTGTCTCTTGATCACCCACCCGTCCAAGGCCAGCTCGATCAAATCAAAATTTTGTGTCTCGGCCGACTTTATAAAGTAGTCACAGGGACTCTGGTTCGCCGGAGAGAAACACCACGATCGTTCGGCTTTGCAATAGGCCAGTTGAATCGTTCCTGTTTCATCCAGGTAAAAAGGTCGGCCCTCTTTTCTGTTTTTGAAACGAGAGCCTTTTGGAAAAAAAGAGAAACAGATACAGGTGTGAGGAAGACAGTACAATTATTAATAAGCTCATTGGTATGCTGCACTTTTTTGTTTCGTTTCGTTCTGTTGTCAACTTACCTTGCATGGTAAAGACTCCAGAATAATAACTAACATCCGGCATGGCATCGCCAAATTGAATGTACAAGGATTTGCACAAGAAATATTGCCAACTGGCCACATAAAAGTAGGGACCCAAGAGTGCCAGAGCTAGAAAGAGAATGAGCAAGCGCTTCGTGACTTTGTGCTTTTGTTTGGCTTCTTTGGAAGCAGATTGTCGATTGAGACCCGCGACATGCATACAGGCCTCCTGAGTTGCGGTGGAAATCAATCCCATGGAGGCTAATTTGAATCCCATGTCATCGAGTCTTTTGTAATTAATTTTGTCCATTGATATGGAAGATGCAGAATGTAAGAAATTCATCCAACAAAAATAGTCAGGGTTTGGAATAGAAAGATACATTCCATTTATTTCAATGTACGTACTCTTGTATAAAATGCAATCCCGTTAGATTGAGGGTCAAATCAATGACCGTCGTCGATTGCATCGACAAGACAAACGAAACCACTAGGAGTAAAAGTCCAACCGAGGATTGAATCAGTCCCGTTAATAACCATTTGGGAAAGGACGCATTGGGACTGTCGACAAGGATCGAAGGATCATAGCCTTCGACGAGTTGCATAATCCCCTTGACGGCATCTCCATCTGAAGCCATGACCATGACGGTAATTAACATGGCCACCATCTATTTTGTTTTGGACAAAAGAAATGGAATTTAAAAAAAAGAGAGTGGTCAGAATGGAATACCTCAAGCGTCGGCCAAGAACAACCATTTCTCTTCACCAACTTACTTGAGCAATGGTCACTTCGATGGAAGCTCCAGCTGGTAAATCCATGCGATTGACGACGCCATTGGTTTCATTGGGTTCCGAGGACATGTCCACCAAATCGACAAAAATCAACACGAGCAATCCACCTTGCAAAACAAAAATAAAGGTGGCAAAGACATACGTCAAGCCGCACGTGTTGGCGGTATACAACAGCGAGTAAATATCTTCGGTCAAGGCCTTTTCCAATTCTTCTTCGTTTTCTTCCAAAAATTCGCGTTCGGCTTCATCGTGAAAGACTTCACTTTCTTCGCCATTGTCGTGGTTATTGTTATTGTCTTGGGCACCGTCCACGTCGTCGTCTTCATCGACCAAGGGCCGTCGTTCTCGGCTTCTTCCACGAGGTGGCATACTTACTATGGAATGTATAATCTAATGATGGACTGGGTTATGATGATAGTAGCGGTGATAATACAGAGATAGAGAGATGCCTATGCCAACAATAAAACGAGTAGAGAACTCCTTTAATCTATTGGAGTGGGCATTTCCATTGGTCAGCCCACATACTGTATTGTACAGGAAGGTGACCCGTTCACACAACAATGACTGATCATTGCCAAACAGATGCATTCATAGTGGGCATGAAAAAAGATCTTGCTGGGTCGTCATCGCGAACACTGACCCACGATTGAGGAAAATAATAGGCTCAAAAGAAAGATCCTAACAAAAGGTAGCACACGGTCTTTACGCTGCGCGTGGACCACATCGATTCCTTGGTCATGAGGGGAATTTACTTTTTGCTTTTTTAATGCATCCTGGTTACCGCTATGGTATTACAATATACATACATTGATGGCATTGAATACAGTTACAAAAAGAGGACATACTAAGAAAGCATAAAATAATAATTATTTTAAGAAAGATAACGATTCCCATTGCTCTCTCTGTCTGTCTCGTTTAAGAGTGTTTGGCATTTTCACAAAAACAAAGGATGATTGGTACGTAGTAGACTCAAAGAGAAGACCAGGGAACAACGTGTAACAGCCACCACAGCCACAGCTTGATGG
>ENA-ORBV01012391-ORBV01012391.1-microbial-mat-metagenome-genome-assembly--contig:-NODE-12391-length-13162-cov-2.972870_pt1 | contig 13162 bp, 18 predicted proteins | sample MGYA00237777_ERZ505514 | MGnify/ENA primary metagenome ERZ505514 (study PRJEB26160, sample SAMN06269048) | microbial mat metagenome | isolation source: Oligotrophic lake microbial mat | place...
GCCATTTTGAAATTTGCGCGACGCTCGCGACTTCGCTGCCGTCATAGCGGTTCGATTCGCACGTATATCCTCCTCCAATTGAGTGAATCTGTCTGTAGCTGGGCGGTGATCGGCTTTAGTGGCGGATTTGTCGCCTTGCATCCTTACAAGTTGCAGATCACAGTGAACAGACTGTCTGCTTGGATTGATTGCATCCGGAAGAGCCAACGGATCTCAACTTGCTTGATTGTGTACTTTCACCCTAGTGTAAACACAGTGCCGGTGATTTTGATTGACCATGGACTTGTTTCGGGCGCCCTCGGTGTCGTCGGGGTCTGGGGCTCCGCATCATTCAGATGACGAACTGATGTTTGACATGGACCGTGACGGTTTCGCGGGCAGTCGCGCACCGAAGAAGCCCAGCAGTACTGGACAGTGTCACTCTCCGCTGCGCGTGTCCAGTCCGCACGAATTACAGTTACATCAAGGGACCAGTCCTCAGCGAGACCGTGATGCAAGGTCGCACGGCTCGTTTGCTATTCCTCCCCCTTTACAGTTGGCGGCTGCTCAAAATCGCATCCATATGGTCAGTGCCCCTGTGCCTCTTCCCAGTCCACCAGCAGATGGTATTGCCCCAACGGCAGATGCTGTCCCCATCGGCGGGTCTTTGAACAATCGACACGCTCCCGCGTTGGAGTTCGCCCTATGTGCGGCAGGCTCATTCAAGGACGGTCGATCCTTGACTGGATCTGCAGCGGATCACGCAGCTCCATCTCCTGCCACACCGATTCAACACATCGTCGTGCGGAACGAAGAAACTCAAGAGATGGATCTGGCGCGAAGTCGCCGTGATAAATCCAAGAAGAAGGTTTGCGTGGCGGACTTTGAATTGCTGTCCGTTATCGGCAAAGGCGCTTACGGCAAGGTAAATCGCATGCCATTGGTATCGTTTCGCGTGAAGGAGAGATTTTACTCACAAATCATGACCTTTCGCCATGTTGCAGGTGTTTTTGGTTCGCAAGAACAGCACGCACAAGGTGTACGCCATGAAAGTGCTTCGGAAGGATAAGATGACCAAAAGCAAGGATATCGTCCATACCAAGGTTCGTAGTGCCCTATTGTTTCCTTCGTTTACCATATGATCCCCGCACATACGCATAGTAACGCCCGCTGTGAATCATGCAGGAGGAGCGACGTGTATTGGAGGTGATCCAGCACCCGTTCATCGTCAACCTGCGCTTCGCATTCCAGGTATCTATTTGTGACCTCGACATGCTTGTGTACGGCATCTCATCCGTCACTTGTGCTCCCTCTATGCGTGTGATCAGACGGATCTCAAACTGTATCTCGTTCTGGACTACGTGCCTGGCGGGGAGCTGTTCAAGCGCCTCGATGACGCTCAAGATCTCAGCGAAGAGGATGCTCGCTTCTACGCAGCCGAGGTCATCGTGGCGCTGGAGCATCTCCATTCACTGGATATTATCTATCGGTAGAGTTATCATTTATCAGAGTCTGGGATGATTAGCGCTGTAGGTCTGACGATGGTGGTCTGAATGGCTGCAGGGACCTCAAGCCTGAAAATATCCTACTACAGCAAGATGGACACATCTCGCTCACTGACTTCGGCTTCGCCAAGAAGGGCATGTCGGATGACGCAGAGACTAAGACATTCTGCGGCACTGCACACTACATGTCGCCTGAGATCGTGTCAAAAACTGGTATGCTTATCGCTACTCCAGTGTGACGCACACTACCTCATGAATGCTTTTTCTGGTACTTGTCACGTGTGTCCGCGTGCTAGGACACGGCAAGCCTGCAGACTGGTGGGCGCTGGGCGTGCTGATTTACGAGATGCTGACGGGTCGTACGCCATTTCAGGCATCCAACCGCAAGGTTATCCATCAGAATATTCTCAATATGAAGATCACCTTTCCCAATTTCATCTCTCCGGACTGCAAGAGCCTCCTTAAAGGACTGCTGTCCCGTCATATACCCAAGCGGTTAGGCTATAATGTACGCGAGCACCGTGTGCACCCGAGCTGTCTGCCTGCGCTTGTTATTCATGTTATAATCGTTGTACTCATTACAGGGCTCCAAGGAGATCAAGGAGCACCCGTTCTTCAAAGGCATCAATTGGTCGACTGTGGCGAGTAAGGGGCTGAGACCGCCGTTCATTCCTGCCATAGCACACATGGAGGACGTTAGGTATTGTACTGTACAGCACGTGAGCTTTTACGAAGTGCTTGCGCTAACAGCTGATGTGCACATGGTGCTGATGCTCAGCAACTTTGACAAGGAGTTCACTGGCGAGGCTGTGGTGGACTCTCCGGTACACAGTGCCAAAGATCCGGTAGAGCAGAGTGGTGATCAGGTGCTGTCTCGTTCGTTCAGCGGGTTCTCGTACGTGTGCTCCCCGTTGGCAACTCCTCAACCGTCACCGCTCACGCGCGGGTTGAGCGAGGGTGGAGCACTCCCGCTGCCGCTGCCCGCAGTGTACCCTCATCACTTGCACCCGCCACACGGACTGTCAGCTGGGGCGGGCAGGCCTTCTCCTGTGCTCACGAGTCGATCTAACGGTAGCAGCGGCGCTGTTATGGGCCCTCCTAGTCCGCTTGTTCGAGCAGCCTCACAGGGACTTCCCGCGGGCAGTGGTCAAGCTGCCGGCACGTACGGTAACATGTCACTGCACGCGTATACCCCCATGTCTCCCGTGTTCCGAGCGGGATCACTGCCGCACGTGACACCTGGACTGCCACCACTTCCTCCCGGAGCGTTCGGACACGGTCCCGCGTCATTGCACGCACTTCCGCATCCCGTATTAGTGTCACCACCACGCGGCAGCAGTACGTCAGCCAGTCATCGCTTAGGCCCTCCCGGCTTCGGTAGCAATCCCACCGGCAGTCAGAACCCCGGCATGGGCTCCCCCACACGTGGCTCACTGGTCAAGCTACCGCCAGCGCAGCCCTCACCACGTGATGATGCATCCTCTAGCTTCACGCAGACCGCCGTGGGGCAGGAGCGCAGCCTGTCAAGCGGTCCGGTAGTACATGGTCGCGCGACATCGGGTGTGTTCTCGTTCGCACAGGCTGGCTCGTCCAGTTCAATTTTGAATGCTTCAACGTTTGTGTCGAGTGAGCGCGCGAGTGTCCTGGGCGGCAGCGGGCATCCGCCATTACATCCGGCGACACAGGCTAATGGTCTGCAACTTGTTCATGCTACGAATCATCCCGCTTCAAGCAGTGGCCATCCTCGCACTGGACTCACCGCCTGGAACTTGCTATCCGGCACTGACTCTGCTATGGGGACGAGCTCCAGCGCATCCAACACGGGCTCTCTGACATTATCGCATGCACCCGGTGTGGCGACAACCGGGGTGATGTCGTCTGCATCGTCACTCTTAATGAATGACGCGCACTCGAAGGAGGACGTGCTGAGTATGGGAAGCAGTACCGCTACTGGCAGCTCAGCGCCACCGGGCTCTGCCAAGAAGAAGAAGAAACGAAATCGAGGCAAGGGGAAAAATGGACAGCCTGACCTAGCTGTGAGCAGCCCCGCGAGTGGCAGTCCCCCAGCACTGAAGCCCTCTATCACGTCGCCCGCCTCTAAGCCGAACGGCAACACCAGTGCAGGCGTGATTGGAGCATCGTGGAGCGGGGTGTTGAGGAAAGGCAGTCCGACTAGTCCAACTTCAGTGGTGACCGTGTCAACTGATAGCAAGCAGGCCTCTATCGCGGTACCAGAGCGCAGTCAATCAAAGGCAGCAGCTCGACCGCCCCCTGCGGACGATGAGTGGGAGGTGGTAGGGACGCGGGGCCGGGGCAAGCGTGACCAGTTCAGAGCACGCCTGAGATTTTGCGTTGGTCAAACCGTATTGGACCCATTTCCGTTCATTTGCACCAAATAAGCAATACGACATGGCTTGACACTCGCAGTATCGGAAAAATTCCGTGTGCCCGTTGGACAGCCGCTTGATATAGTTGATTTTTTGATATAGTCTAGAAATTCCGTTCGTGTAAGCTCCGAAGAATGTCGTCGGATGCAAGCCTTTGGACAATGGAGGCGCAAAACGACGATGCATCAAGGCTCGCTGCGCTTCTGCAGCAAGTCACAGCGTTCAAAGATGTCGCAGAGAAGTAGGGATTGCAAAACTTGATGCATTTTGCGCGCAGGTTAATGCAGTTAGTTGATCGATCGCGCGCGGCACTGTTTGGCAGGATTACGGCAAACCCCCAACGCCTCGCTGTGGGCCTGTCCTGTTATCTGTTTGTATTAGCGCCTGTGGTTGCCGATGATGGTCGATCGTTGGTGAATCAGCTCCGCTGTGTTAATGCGGGCGTTCTGAAACGTAAAGGCGTTCCGCCTGTGCTTACCATTGCCGTTGATGGGAACGCTGCCTTTCCGTCCTCTGCGGACCGTCTCTTGGCGAATCATCTGGGAGATAAACTAGCCATCTATGGCGGTAGTGATTGCGTTATCTTGCAGCTTCCTAGATCTGTTGTTGAAGCCTCTGTCGTTGCAAAGCCTGCCGATGAACCAAGCACTGTGCTCTCTTGCCCATCTCTACGTGTGCCGCACTCGTCCAGCCGCTCGGCGATCATTCTGCATGTGCAATGGCATCCGTTATCATCCAACCATTTGATGGTGCTCACCGATGATCATCTGTTGCGACTCATCCATGTGCATCCTACTGGCTGTGTGGTGGAGCACACCTTTGATCTAGAAGACGCCAATCCTGAAAAGCGGTACGCCCGCCCCGTTGCCGCGAAGCGTTGCTGCACGGACGTTTCACACGTTCGCATCATTTGTGCCTGTGTTCATGAGACAGGGTAACCAGCTTCTGCCTCGGCGGTGACCGCACCGGAGGCGTGACGCTGCAGAATCTGTTCGGTATGGGGACGGTGTAGCCCTCTATCTCGTTGATTTCGCACGCGCTCACTTTAGGAGTGCATGTGACCGATGATCATTGTCGCTCCTGTTTCAGCATCCAAGATGAACCCCACGTGGGATGTCTTCGCTGTGTACCTGCTGCACAACAACGGCGACATCTGCTGCCTCTGCCCTGTCGTGCCCACAGGCTGGTGCGTGATTGGCTCGGATTGCGTACAAACTGTTCAGTGGTCTAACACCTATCCCATCCGAACAGTGAGGTGCCTAAGGATTACATCGACAATCTGCCCCGACTGTTACATCGCAAGCAGCATAGCGTCAACGAAGTATGTCATTCAGACCTTGATTACAGGTCGCATCGCTTATCTTGTGTTCTGCCTCAGGAGACGGCGCTACGACGCCAGCGTCTGTACGAACGGTGGCTCGGCTTAACATTCAACGACGTTGACACGAGATCGGTCATCACTTCAGGAGGTTCCACCTCTTTTGGATCGCAGGTACACGTCTCGCTTCGCTGGTGCTGGTGGTTGGTGCAGCTTTTCATCCAGGTTGTATGCGACAATACGGTGTGTTGAGACTGGCGCGTGTGTCTTCGTTATGATACATCAGCATCCATCACTCGTGAACGCGTCATCCAAGATGTCCACAGAGCAAGTAGCGATCTATATCGCCACACCGCCTTGGCAAGATGAAGACGTGCGCTGTTTCCTGCAGGTACCTAGAGTGGATGCATCAACTGCAGGAAGTGGTGAACACCAGTGTGTTGCTGCTGTATTGCAGCTTGTATATGCCCCAACATGCACTCGCGATGAACTCACTACGAACCGTGTCTGCATGCTCGAGTAGGGTCCGTTCTACCCGTCCCCTGCGTCGGCATCACCAACTGGCTCAGGGGCAGCTCAGCTGGTGCTCTTACGGTATGTGCGGTGGGTTATGTGTCCGATCATATCCACTACACCGCTCACACTTGACTGCACGCTGCAGATCCCCTGAGCTAGCTGCGTCCAGTGCTCGCGTGTTCGCGCGGTTGTTTGATGACGGTGTGCTCGACATTCTTGCACTACTGTCCCCGACCATGCCGCACATTGAGGTTAGAGCGTGCATCATCCGCAGCACTACGAATCGTTTCATCAACGGCTTGCTCATTGTCTGATCGCAATACAGGTTCCGTTCGATGTGGAGTTCCCGCGGTGCCTGCACGTGGATCGAATGCGATTGGAACCCGTGACTGCGCCGTCTACCTCCGCCAGCTCATCGGTTCCGCCATCTTGTGCACTGATGCTGGACCCCTACAGGGTGCACGCACTGTATGCCCTGGTAAGCAGCTGAGACACGTGATCAGCATCGCATCTCTCGCCCGGGCTTTTATGTGGTCGAATGATTCGGCTTCTCACACATCCTTGTTGGTTCCTGTCAGAGTGGCCGCACTGTCTACTCGATCCAACTGCACTGGCTGCCAGCATTCCACACACTCACATCTGCCGCAGCAGATTCACACTCCCAGTCTCGTGTGGGCACGGGAGGTGACCGTTCAGCCCAGCTCGCCTCGCTGCTGCAGCGGGTGGAGTCAGAGGGATTGTGCTATCAGCTGTCGGGCAACACTACCGCTGGAGCGGCCGGCATGGCGCTTATGGCCGGACCGTCTGGGGGTAAGCGCAGTAGCTCATGGTCCTAACATCGTACCCGTGTGACTGTCTGTCAATGTACATCGATTTGCGCATCCGTATTGCAACTGACACTCTGCTGGCGTTGTGTATCTCCAGGCTCTCTGCTGCTGGTGCTTCAGCAGAAGCCATACTTCAAGTGTCGAGTTTACGACCCCGAACCCGACAGGTTGGTGGTCGAATACTTGTAACAAGTCTAGCGATGTCAACTTATCCATCTCATTGTGCGCTGAAACAGTCACGATGCTGTGACCCGTGCCCTGGGTCGAGCACCATTCATGCCCGTCGACCTGCTGGACTCCGATGAGGATGATGACGTGGATGAGCCTTCCGATGCGTACGCATGCATTGATAATGGATACTCATTTTTAACAGACCGCTTATCGTTGGTTATGATGATGCACCTTTGGAGCACGCCGGTATGAGTTCGGCATTCTCTGCTCTATTATTTATTGGAGTGCGTTGTACTGTTTGTGCTGTGAACAGGGCAACTACAGCAGCAGAGGAGCTGGCGATTGTCAAGCGTAAAGTCACCAACTTCGCCACGATCAGTGCCAAGTTCGAAGAGAAATACGCTAACTTCCGTGCTCCGCTAGTGGCAGAGGGTAGGCGCTGCTGCGTTTGATCCAGGCTCTTGCCTCCTAATTCACGATTAGCTCGTATCATCCATTGACATCATGAATGGACTGCAACGATCACTGACCGTAATGGACTTTGCTCACTTTCAGATTTCCGCCTCGGCAATGCGGCCTCCCTATCTTCCTTCCAGCAGCGCATCCACGACGTGTACCTGCGGGTATTCCAGGACGCAGCAGAGATCCAGTTTGAGATCCGCGAGCGCTTGCAGTGGTGGCAGAAAGTGACCTTGATGTACGCGCTCAACAACTGTCTTCAGACTCACACAGCACGCGCTTGTGCCTAGTGTCTGCATTATCGGGTATTTCTCATGATTGAACTTCTGCTTGCAGGTCACGTGATCGACTGGAGCGACTCAAGCGCTACATCCCTGAAGCACTGGGTCCTCACAATGAGGAGCTTAGAGCGGAAATCGCCCAGAGCATGGCAGCTTATGTACGTTTAGTTAGCCGTCGCATCGATACTGATGAACACCTCACATATGCATTTACTGTACGCTGTAGGGTGCATCCATCGAATACGCGCAGAAGGCAGTCACTGAGCTGTCGTTGAAGCAAACGTAAGCGATTGCGACGAGCCCGACGATGCTTGCATACTGACTAACCGGATGCGCTTTGGTCCGTGTATGGCAGGGCGATGTCCAAGGCAGAGATTCGGTTTAGAGAAGATCTGGAAAGGTACTGTGTGAACACGTGTCGCATCCTCACGCAATTTATTGCTTACCCTTGTCTGGGGGTGGCTGCAGCAAACTGCAAGATGTGCATCGCTTGCAGGCGGAGGTCAATGATGTAAGCAATTCGTTTCGAAACTAGGCACTGACCGTGTCTCGTACTGATGTCTGGATCGCGCTGAATGCTGCCCAGCTGGAGCACAAGGTCCAACAGATCGAGGCAGGCGTCGGTTCATCTGGATCGCAAATGGGACAAAGAAGCCACAAGTATGAATGCTGTCGTGTGTGCGTGTATTCATGCATGTGTCTGTGTGGGCATTCGTACTTTTGTTGTGTAAAATCAAGTATATCGCAAGCGCATCTCTCAAGTCATGGTGTCGTGCTGTTCCAGACGGTCTGTCAGTGGCGTGGCCGCGCAGCAACTGAAGCAGTCCCTTCCTAAACAGTAAATCTTTTTATTAATGCGTTTGTTTCGACTGTAGATTGTGTCACATGGTGTCAAACACCCATGAGCCTGGTCTGATCCCGCTATATTTTGTTACCTGCGATCTGCTGCTGCCAGCGTTGAGCGGGCGAGCCACCAAGTCAAGCGTATCGAGGTGCTGCAGCAACGGCTGGATCAGATATACAGCCAGTACAAGCTGCAAGCCCCACCGTTGACGTATCAGCCATCGGAGTCATTCGACATGTCCAGCCTCGCCGCAGCGATTCCGCTGGATGACCCGGCCGAGGATGTGTACCGGTCACAATATGCTGCCGCTGACTGGAGACACGGTAGGCTACTCTTTGTGTATAGGACACGCTGTTGCGTGATGTATGACGCTCTGGTGACGAACGTCAGCTTGCTTCCTAATCTCGCATTATGTGTGTGCTCTCTGTGTCAATGCCACTAAGGTGCCGCATCACCGCCTGTCTCTTCTGTTCATCGGGTGGTGCCTGCTACTCCAGCGCCAGCTGCAGCCGCCGGGCCGCCAGCATCCCGCAACACGGTATGCGCATCAGGAGTCGATATGTGGGGTAACGATGTTTGTGCGTGGTAGCTGATCTGCTGTTGGGCTGTGTGCATGTTGTTCTCAGCCCAAGTCTCGCTCTGGCTTCACGGCTCCGTCAGAGAGCTCCGACGAAGATGCTGATGACGGGGATGCGCCGTATGGCTATGATGACGGTGATGATGATGACTTCGCAGCAGGTCACGCGACTCCATCTGCACCCAATGGACAGTCGTTGCGCCCCTCCATGCGGTCAGCTGATCGAGGCGCCGATCAGAGGTCTGCTAGTAACAGCTCGGCTGAGAGAGGGGTGCGGTTCACGCGGGGTAATGCAGCAGCTAATGATACAGTAGCTACTCCAGAGCGACGAGGAGCTGCTGCAAGCCGACCGCGATTCGAAGCCAAGTATCTGGATGACGACGAGGACATGTTTGATGATGACCTGCCGCTGGTGCCGTCTACACGCCGCACATCATCTCAGCAGCAGCAGCAGCCCCCTGCATCCAATCGGGGTCCGGCAGTACAGACTCCGGCACGTCCTTCTCGGGTCGGTGGGTGGCAGATGGGCGATGATCAGCTGAGCGGACATGATAATCGAACAGGCTCTCTTGTTCCAGGCTCCGCTAGTCGCCTGCGTGGCACTGGTCCAGGACGCTGATGGAGGCTGCGGGGATGATCAACTTAAGATCTAAAATATTGAATGCAACCGTGTACACAACTGATTGGCAGCATGATCATTTAAATTTGAATCAATATTTGATTCCTCGCATGTACGAATGAGTGCATCAGCCCTGATTATCACATCACTCAGACTGCTTGAATAAGCCGCTCCGCAACTCCTTGCTCCACAACAGGTTGACTTCGCCTAGATTATGGGCCAACTGTAGTAACTGGGACGTGATAGCCGGGCTGAAATGGTTCGCTGACCAACTCTCCGCATCAATGATCCCGATCACGGTTCCGCTGCTGTTCACGATGGGAGCACACAGCTCGGCCTGACGTCCGGGCCCATAGCAGTAGCAGCAACATCGCATCAGTTCACCAATCTTATGGTGCTGGCATGACCGCAGGTACTCAATGTACCTGCACCTTGGTGGAGCATTCATAATATGGGCCCGAGTATGCTGCAATATCCTGAGAGAATGCATGTGTCATGATCAATCAACATGCACACCACATCTGTAAGAACCGCTCAATCATGCAAGTGTACCTGGATGAGGCGCGCTTTGTTATTCAGCGCTACCCAAGAGTTGTTGGAGCCCTGAGCAAACTCAGCGGTGAGCGGGAAGATGGGCCTGGATGCTTCACCCACATAGGCTTCCTTGACCAGCACGTCACTGCAAGGCGTTCAGAGTGATCAGTGATCAGTCAGGCTTGACGATGCGATTGATAGAGTGACAGATATTGCTTGCCTGTGATCACTGTGGCGGGTTATTCTAGAGTAGATTCCAAACCAGTCCAGCTTGCATTCTGAGGCCACTCGATCGGCGACCTGAACACAGAGCCCCAATCAAGCATCGTTGAGTAGTGACGAACAGTTGAGTGCTGAAGTGCAGTAGCAGAAGCACACCAACCTGTTTGAGTCGATGAAGCCGCTGGAACAAGGCGCTGCTCACAGCCGCTGCGGTTTGGTCCGTGACCCCGTATTCTGCGCGCAGATCGAATGGTGTAGCATCTAGTTCGTGATGCAAGCTACAGAGCGCAAGGTGTAGCACAGTGAGTTATGGGGATGGTGTAAACTATCGCACATGTTGACCAAGGAGATCATCACTGGGGAACTGTATAACCTACGTGCACGATCCATTAGGTCCTAGCTTGGGAACCTTGTACGAACACAAGGCATCCAAAGCGGCACTATTGGATAGGATGTCCGCGGGAACATCAGCTTTCAGCGCTGCTTGAACGAGATTTTCATGGGAATGCAGCTTCATATACTCATATACACTAGCAGGGATATCTGCAGCACCATCCTGAGAGGTGGAGCCCGTGTTTGAGGTCGGGAGCGCAGCCATGATGTTGGGAATACCTTCTACATCGAGGCGGAAGCTAATTGTTTGATCCCAGCTCTTTAGCCGTCCATCTCACCCGGCGTCTCAGTGATTCAACAGTATGTAGTTTTTCAATACGTTCTTCAGAGTGTCTCAAGAATGGGGTTCATGTTCATGATTTTGCGTCGTTTTACTATTCACTAAAGCATCATGTATTCAATAAGCTGTATCGCGCTCTACGTCACATACAAACTGTGAGCGCGTTCCAGGTTGAATGTTCACTTTCAGCATTCCACTGCCCATTCGATCGAAACGCAATACTGAAGCAAACCCTCGCCCGGCTTCAAGCCGCGTGGAGCTTTCACGATCTTCTTGGAGCGAAGTAACGGTTGCCAGCGCACCAGATGGGCGACATCCGGGGGGCACACCATTACAACATAAAGTGGATCGCCAGCTCGCAAACCAAGACCTTCCTTGACCTTTTGGAGGCCTTCGATAACGAGACCGTGATCCTTGGACACGGTCATTTGGAAGGCCCAGCACGGCTTGCAGACCGCATCCACGGCGCTGTAGCTTCGCGAATCAGGAATGCCATACACCTTATCCAAGAGCAAGCCCAGATTTGTAAAGTGACTGCTGGAGGAAAACTTCGGTATCTTGATGTGTGTTTCTTTCACGAAACCATTTGGATCCAGCAGGAACGCCTTGAGCTTTTGCCCCGAAAGTAACCGGTCAAAGTTACGATGTATATATGCCTCGTAAGCTTGCCCGCGCATGGTAGCATAGCAAGCGTCATGATTGTGCGCCAGCATCGCTTGAAAATCGCGCTAACAAACAGGCAGCATAAACTCACCAAGGGCACGATTGATGTTACCCAAAGGTTCATATACACATACCCGAGACTCATCAGTCATTCTCTTCAACACCTCGTCTTGAACGTATCTGCTGCAAAAAGAATACGAAAACTTGCGATAATTCTCTCGCGGCACGAGAGTGAACAAACCATGCACCACGTGGTCGAGCTTGCTCGTCAAAGCAGATTTAGACTTGAGATACGCCATCATTTCTCTCGCGTCGCACTTGCCGATGCCTTCTTCTATCATATCCCGAAGATGTTCCACCTCTTCGTCCGTAGAGCCTCGGACATCGTCCGGCAAAAGATCCACCAACGTATACCGCACTTTCCCACCGAATAAATCAAACATCTGGTCAACCAATGCCGGCTCAACACCCCGGAACCGTTCGTCTAAAGAACGAAGAGCGTGCAGTTCGTCCAAAGACCACGGCGGCATGTACAATTTCCGTGCCAGGCGTCCGCTCCGTTTATTGGACCACTCATCGAGACTCAAGCCGCCTCGGGAAGGAGAGGCAGAAACAACCGTTCTGGCTGCCACCTCCAACGGTGCCAATGTCGATCTAGAGTCACCGCCAGGAACCTTTCTTGCACCATAGAGATATACGGACGTTTTCAGGCCAAGTTCCTCGGCAAAGCCTTGCGTTTCGTGTCCTCTGATGCCGCGCCTCGGTTCTGTGCCTGACTTCAAACACCAGTATGCCCCATCTTGCAAGTCTACCACGACAGTTCTGCCTTCGGTGAGAAGGTCTTTGCAAAGAAGCGCCTGAAACTGCGCCTTGCCCGTGCCACCAGAGCCGGCTAAGAGCACGTCGCCGCTTCCCAAGCGCCTCTTTACAGCAGCAAGCAGCGGGGCGTAGCAGAGGCGATTTAGAAGAATTGTGGGCGCACCACACAGCAACCACGGTTCTGTCAGCTTGAGAAAGTGGTGCTCAATGGAAGAATCCACCAACTTTTCGTCATCCTCGTCCGCAACTATAAAGGGCGCGATCCAAATGAGGGACACACCATTGAGGTTTCGAACCACGGCGTACATCACCTACTTTTTTCTTGCTGCGAAGCGTCCCATTCCATGGGTGCAACCGAAGGCACCTTCAACGCCTCGTCTTCGGGCAGGGCCTCCACGAACTTTCGCATCCGTTTTGCTGCGCCCAAAGATTAAGTGGATCGCTGCATCCGACTAACAAATGTTGCCAAAGCCATACCTAATCTTTGCTCTTTCTCGTCCAGAGGTAACGGATGCGGAACTCCTGCGCGCATTAACAGAACAACGGCAATTTTAGAGCGACTTCAAATAGACCAAAACGCATACCAGCCACACCTGCTGCGCCGCCGGCGGCGGCATTGGCAAGTGCCTGCTGACGTTGACGTTTCTGCAACTCCACTGAGAGGTTCACATGGAGGAGAATAAGCGCAAAATACCAGCAAACAAAGCAAGATATGCGAAAATGAAACAAGAGGACACTTACTTCGTTCTTCTTCCTGTCTCTTATACA
>ENA-ORBV01012394-ORBV01012394.1-microbial-mat-metagenome-genome-assembly--contig:-NODE-12394-length-13159-cov-4.487617_pt1 | contig 13159 bp, 7 predicted proteins | sample MGYA00237777_ERZ505514 | MGnify/ENA primary metagenome ERZ505514 (study PRJEB26160, sample SAMN06269048) | microbial mat metagenome | isolation source: Oligotrophic lake microbial mat | place...
TGCCGATCACGCCGCTTTGCACGATGGCGACCGCCTGGCGGTACACCTTCTGCGAATGGATTTGGATGCCCATCTGCGTGATGAGCTTTTTTTCCCGCGCGAGGTTGGTCAGGACGCGGGTTTCGTGAATCGAGTGTGTGAGGGGCTTCTGGCAATAAACGTGTTTGCCCAGCTGCATGGCTGACACTGCGATCGGCGCGTGCATGTGGTCGGGCGTGGAGACGTTCACCGAATCGAGCTGGCGGCCTTCCTTGTCCAACAATTCGCGCCAGTCCTGGTAAACCTTCACGTCCGGGTGGGCATCCTTGACTTGCTTGAGGCGGTTGAGGTCGACCTCGGCCACCGCGACGAGCTTCACGAAGGGATTGCTGCAGATCGCCTGAATGTCTGACCAAGCCATGCCGGATGCGCCGAAACTCGCGTGACGCAGCACCCGACTGGGCTGGGCGGCATGGAGATTTCGAGCGAAGAAGGGGACCGCGAGGCCGGCGGCGCCCAGAGATTTCAAGAACGCGCGACGTGACGGCGGGAGGTATTGGCTCATGAGGGGAGAAGGGTGTAACCTTGTGGTTACCCCGCGGCCGCTTGGCAATCGCGGAGGTTGAGTTTTGCGCGACCAGCCAACGTTGCGCTGCCGGACGTAGGGCCCGAGCTTGCTCGTGGCCGATTCGTTTTCACACGACGTTGCGGGCCACGACCAAGGTCTTCGGTTAGGTCCGCGGCTTTTGACTCGGAAACTCGAATACGGGGGCGTGCGCCGGAACCACAGAACCTTTTTTCTAACGTTTACGCAGGCTTAACAAAAAGGGCGGTAACCGAAGCCGGCGGCTTACAATCGCGTCGTCTTCCTAGTTATCCACTGCAGCTCTCTCGATTCATCCGCCTCTCGGCGGGTGGGGCGCCCAACAGCGGATGATTCTCATGAACAGCCGTAACGTTTCCTTCTTCGCCGCCCTCGCCCTCGCCAGCTCCGCCTTCGCCGGGACGACGAACCCCACCACCAGCGTCACGTCACGCCACTTCGCCAGCTTGACGTCGCCCGTCTTGTTTGCCGCGCTCGACCTGGACCACGATGGTGTGCTGTCGGCGACGGAGCAGGCTTACGCGGCCATTACGTTGAGTGCGCTCGACGTCGATGGTGATGGCGTTATCTCGGCGACGGAACTGGCCGGACCGGCGCGGACTCGTCCGTCTCGGCGCGGCGCAAATGCGGTTGTGCAATCAGTCGCGTACCGGCCCGTTTCGGATCTCAATCTCTTGATCCAACTCGACGCGAATCAAGATGGTATCCTTCAGGCGTTCGAGCTGGCGAACGCCGCATCGAGCCTGCGCGAATTGGACTCCAACCGGGATGGCGTGCTCACCCGCAGCGAGGTGGTGCTACGGGTGCAAGCGTGAGCTGAAGGAAAATCGGAAAATCGGAAAGTCGGAAAAGGCGGAAAAGCGGAAAACTCGGAGGGTGGCTCACGGAACACACGGAACACACGGAAACGAGCAAAGTCGCGCGGGTGACTTAAGGTAGGGGCCGATCTCCGAGCGGCCCTTCAGGCGGATTGCACCCCACGTCTTTGCCTGCCGCCGCCCGCTTCCGTGTCTTCCGTGTATTCCGTGGGCACCAAGGCTTGATTCCGCACTTTCCGTAATTCGGATCAATTCGCGTGATTCGCGGGCCTCAGCCTGACTTCGTTCGCGCAAAGGCTCGACGCCGGCCGCGGGTACGCCAATGAATGCAGGGGATGTCTGCTGCGCCTTTCCCCCGTCGCACCGCCCTGAAATCGCTGGCTGCCGCGTCTGTCCTCGCGTTGAGCGGACGCGCCGCCTCGCCCGTTGTGCCCGCAACCAAGGCAGGTGGTTCGCCGCTTTACCGCGCCAAAAACGGCCGGATTCGGCAATCCGTCGTGCCTTGGTGCTTCAACCCCATGACGGTGCCGGAACTCGCGAAACACGCGGCGGCGCTCGGCCTGCAATCCGTCGAACTCTGCGGGACTCAGTTCTGGCCCATGCTCAAGGAGCTCGGGCTGACCCCCGCCATTGCAAGCAGCCACGGCTTTGCCAAGGGATTCGCAAACCGTTCCGAGCACGAGGAGTGTTTGGCGACCCTGCGCAAACGCATTGAGGAATGTGCGGCGGCCGGTGTGGCCCGCGTGATCACGTTTTCCGGTTTCCGCCGCGGTCTCTCCGACGAAGAGGGGATGCGCAACATGGTCGACGGATTAAAAAAAATCATCGGCTACGCGGAAGAGAAGCGCGTCACGCTTTGCCTCGAAATGCTGAACTCCCGGGTCGACGTGACCATGAAGGGGCATCCGGATTATTTTTGCGACAGCATGGAGCGGAGCGTGGAGGTTTGTCGCCAGGTGGGCTCGGAACGACTAAAGGTACTCTTCGATTTTTATCACGTGCAGATCATGCACGGTGATCTCATCAGCCGGGTGAAACAGCATGCCGCTTATATCGGCCACATTCACACCGCGGGCGTTCCCGGGCGTAACGAGATCGATGATACGCAGGAAATCCGCTATCGACCATTGATGCAGGCGCTGCTCGACATCGGCTACACCGGGTTTGTCGGTCAGGAGTTTATCCCGCTGCGTGACAAAGTGACCTCGCTCGCCGAGGCCGTTGAGATCTGCGACATTTGACCTCAGCCCCGGAGTCGGCGCTCGGCTCCGGCGGCGTCGGACGCTCGTGGAATTCAATCTTGTTTTGGAGCCTTTCTTTTATCCTAAATTCCGCAGAAAAAGTAACCACCGATGAGCACTCATTAACACTGATCAAATAGATTCAAATCGATGGGTTGGAACTTCCCCTTCACTTACCGGGTGAACGGCCTCCATCGCCCAACTCTGTTTGCATCAGTGGTCATCAGTGAAAATCAGTGGTTCAACGGCGTTTTTAAATTTTATGCGACCGCTTCTCTCACTCGTTATTTTGGTCTGCGTTGGATCCGTCCTTCACGCCGCAGGCACTCGGCAGATCAAGGCGGGCGCATTTGCGCAGGATATAACGCCCACGCAACTGCCGAGTCCGATCAATGGAGGATTTCGTGGCGCCTTCACCACGACGGTGACCGACCCGATGCACGCGCGCAGCCTGGCGCTGCACGATGGCCAGCGAGCCATGATTCTTTGCGTGGTCGACACCTGCATGATCCCGCGCGAGATCTGTGAGGCAGCCAAGGCAATCGCGGCCCGCGCGACCGGCGTGCCCGCGGCGCACCTGTTGATCAGCGCGACGCACTCGCACAGTTGTGCCACGATGGCGGCCGCTTTTCAAAGCGCGCCCGATCCGGCATATATCGCGGCATTGCCCGACCGGATTGCGCAAAGTATGATCAAGGCGCACGCCAACCTCGAGCCGGCGGAAATTGCGTGGGGCAAGGACCGCGATCCAACTCAGGTCTTCAATCGTCGCTGGCTCCTCAAAGACGGCGAGTCGTATGAAAATCCTTTTGGGATCACGACGGACCGCGCGTTGATGAATCCTGGCGTGAACAACAAGAAAGTGGCGGGTCCGTCCGGTCCGACCGATCCCGAAGTGAGTTTGCTCGCGGCGCGCGCGAAAGCTGATGGGCGGCCCATCGGGGTGCTGGCGAATTACAGTTTGCATTATGTGGGCAGCGTGCCCGCGATCTCGGCGGATTACTTCGGTGCGTTTGCGAGCGAGCTAGGTCGCCGACTCGGCGCCGGTGACGTGCGCTACACGGGCAAGCCGGCTTTTGTCGGCATCATGAGCAACGGCACCAGCGGTAACATCAACAACATCAACTTTGGCGCCGAGACGCCCGCACCCCGTAAGCCGCCGGGCGAGCAGGTGAAGGTGGTCGCGTCCAGTGTGGCGGACGCCGCCATGCGGGCTTGGGCAAAACTGGCGTGGACCTCCGACGCGCCGCTCGCGAGCGCCGAACGCGACATCGTGTTGGGTGTGCGCAAGGCGACTCTGGAGGAGCTGCAACGTGCTCAGGACTTGATCGCTAACACGCCCAAGGACAAGGACGGGCAATTCTCCGATCGCAAAGTAATCTACGCCCGTGAAGCGGTGTTGTTGCAGGCCTATCCCGACCGCGTGCCAGTGAAGCTTCAGGCCCATCGCATCGGCAGCCTGACGGTTGCGGCGATTCCATGTGAGGTATTTGTCGAGATCGGCCTGGATCTGAAAGCCAGCAAACCGCTCACCGAGCACTTCACCATTTCGCTCGCGAATGGGTATAACGGATACTTGCCGACCGGCAAACATCACGAACTTGGCGGCTATGAAACGTGGCGGGCGCGCAGCAGTTATCTGGAAGTGGAGGCGGCCGATAAGATCACGCGTGCGGTCAAGGAGCTGGTTGCTCAGGTGGCCGGAAAATCCCGGATTTGAAATCCGAGATTTTGAGATCTGAGATTATCTGAGTTTTCCAAGGGTAGGGCCCGACCTTGGTCGTGGCCGGTCAGGAGGTGCGAAACCGCAATCGGCCACGAGCGAGCTCGGGCCCTACCCTCATGAGATATGGACTTTCCCGAAGGTAGATTTGGACTTTCCCGAAGGTAGATTTGGACTTTCCCGAAGTAGGGCCCGACCTTGGTCGTGGCCGGTAAGGGGGTGCGAAACCGCAATCGGCCACGAGCGAGCTCGGGCCCTACCTACTGAGATCTTGAATCTCTCACGCCCGCGCCCAGTCAAGCGGCATGCCTTGCGCCACGAGATACGATTTAAAATCGGTGAGCAGGCCCGGCGTGTTCCGAACCGCCCGCGGCCGCAGTTTCCGTGAATGGCAGAAAGCCGCCAACGCGCCGACGGATTCGCCGATGTTCCACTCGACGGGATGCAGCCGATAACAGCCGTTGGTCAGGTGGGTCGTGCCGATGTTCTTGCAGGCCGGCAGCAGATTCTCGAGGCGTCGCGGGATCAGCGCACCGAGCGGGATTTGAAACGGTTTCGCGGCGAAATCGATGTAGTTGTTCCCGCCGCTGCTGGGATGAAGGTCGACGGAATAACTGCCGATGCCGACCGAGTCTGAAAACCGTTCCGAGGCTGCCTCACCCGCCGTTTTCGCGCCGCTAATCCGCATCCGTTCCGTGGTCGAGACGTGCTGCTCCAAAATGGTGAACTCCGCCTTGATCCGCCGGCTCTCACGGACGTAGGGGTACTTTGCCAGGCCGTCCTCCGTACCCACAATATCAGGACGCAGCCGCAATCCCTTCCATCCGGTGCCGCCATCGGGGCGCGGACATTCTGTTTGCAACCAATACAGCAGCGACAGGCTGAGTTGCTTCGCGCGGGCCACGTGCCGCGCGGCTTCCTCCACCGACACGTCGACGAGATTACCCAGCATGTAATCGTTTTGCGGCCAGTTCACGAGCGTGATGTCGCCGGCATACGAGCCAGGCACGAAGTTCGAGCGGTCGATGATTTGCCGGTAGCGAAACAGTCCGGTCGCCTTGGCGGGATCAAAGCCCATGTTGAAAGGCTTGAGCGTTTTCGGCTGCGAATAGAACAAGCTCAGCAGCTTTCCTGACCACGCCGGCGTGAGCGGTGGCACGTGATCGCGCCAGAAGTCGTACTCGATTGGCCGCGGGATGACATGATCTTCGCCCGCGAGGTAGTCCATCGCGAAGCAGCACGTGAACGACTGTTGATTCCCGGGCTGCGCATCCGGCGGTGCGTGCATTTCTCCCGTCTCCTTCTGCGATTCGGCCCCGGTCACGTACTCCGTGCGCGTGAGCGGTAGCAGTTCCCCGAGTTCAGTCGCGTCGATGAATAGGGGTGCGCGCAGCTCGAGTTCCCGACCCGATTCGGTGCTGAGCACGCGGACGGCTTCGACGCGATCGCCGGTGATGCTGGCCGCGATCGGGCGATGCCGTAACAAAATTCGGATACGTTGTGCCGCCACGAGCGGCGCGAGCAGTTCTTCCAATGCGGCGAGGCCGACGCGCGGTTCGTGGCACAGTTTGGAAACGCTGCCGTTGCCCGGATTGAGCCGGGGATTTACGCGCGCGGTGTCGCTCAACGGATAATTGCGGTTGTAGTAGTCGCGGACCCTTTGGCGGAGACTCTTATAGCTCGCCGTACCGCCGTTGCTCTCGATCCAGGCATTCTCATCGAGGGGCACGGCCTGCGACGTGAGCTGGCCACCGATCCAATCCGTCTCCTCGGTCATGACGACGCGCAGTCCGTTGCGAGCGGCGGCCAGCGCGGCGGCACAGCCCCCGAAACCAGCACCGATGATCACCACATCCGCGGCGATTTCCTTTTCCGATGGAGAGGCGGCACGCCGGGAAGAAGACGTCGCCGAACTCGGTGAGCTTTGCGCACGCAGCCGGGTGGGGAGTACCAGTGCCGCTGGGACGGCGAGTCCCGCCTGTTGCAAAAACGTGCGGCGCGACGGGGTGGATGGGGGGCGCGGATTCATCAATCAAGAACCACATCGAAGCAGAACGCCCGCGCAAGCCATTGTGCTTACGTGGGCGCGGTTGACTGACGCGGTTTATCAGGGTGCCGCTGCCCCGACCGGCGCGATGAACGCGCCGTGATTAGAAGGATCCTCTGACCGCAAAGGTGTACGAAATGCCCGTGACCTCGTACCGTGTCATCGCGGTGGGTCCGCTCGCAAACCGTTGCTTGTTGATATACGGCGCATTCAGGACATTGCGCGCGCTGACCGAGAGACTATAAGCGTTCGTCAGTCTCCAACTGCCACCGGCGTCAAGATTGGAGCGATGACGGCGATAGGTCGTGCCGGCCAGATTGGTGTTAACGTCGTCCGACCAGTTCCAGTTGGTATAGACATTCAGGCGGTTGAGCGTGTAGTTGAGTCCGCCGCTGGCCATGTGTGGAGTCAAATTCGCCCGCGGAATCTCGGCGTAGATCCGGGTGTACGCACCGCGCACGGAGAGCCGGCGGAAAAGCGGGCCGAGGAAGGAAAGGCTCTGATTGTACTCCAGCTCCATGCCGCGGATTTTGATTTTATCGAGACCGTTGTCGGTGGTGACGAACTCGTAGCTGCTCAGCTCATCATCGCCCTTGTAGCCAAACTCTTCGGCGGTCAGCCGGTCGGTGATGAACAGATCCTGCACGTTTTTCTGGGTGAACGTGAGGGCGAGCTGACCCACGGGCTCGAAGTAATAGGCGAGACGCGCGGCGTAGTTGTCGGAGGTTTCGGGGCGCAGATTGGGATTGGGTGCCGTGACAGTGAAGTTGACGTCGTTAATCAGCCAAACCCCGGCGATATTGGCGTACGTGGGCCGGCGGATTGTGCTGCTGAAGCCGAAGTGAAAATCAAGGTTGGGCGTGATACGGTACTTGATCGAGCCGCTGGGGAAAAGGTTGTCGTAGTTGCCGGTCCGATGCACGCGGGGTTGGGAAAGGAACTGATACTGGAGGCCTGGAATGGTGGTGGCGCGGCCAGCCGCATTCACCGGGAAGCCGGCTTGGCGCACCTCGGCGGGCGTCCGGGTGTCGGGCTCCGTTGCGTCGGTGCTGGTGTCTTCCCAACGCAAGCCGGCGCGCACGGTGAACTGTCGAATCGAAGTCGTTCCCATCAGAAAACCAGCGTCGATTTGCTCCTCGTAGCGGCGGCGGCGGGCAACGTTCGTCTCGTAAAAGTTGGCATTATCGACGCCCAGATTTTGCCGAAAATCCTGGGGGCGATCCTGGTAGAGTGCACCGAGGCGCCGCAGGTCAGGCATGAAGACATTCCCGCCGGAGAGGGAGGTAATGCTGCCGTTGTTCGTGTCGAAATCATATTCCCACGGCGAGCGGAACCCCGCCAAGCCGCCGGTCGTCCCCGTGCCTGTGCCGAGGTAATCGTAGCGCCGGGACAACTGATCATCTTCAAACTTGCGCAGCTCCATCCGCGACTTGATGCCGGATTTCCAGGCAATGGGGAGAACCGGCGTGGTCTTGAGCGTGGCAATGATCTCGCCGCTGTAGAGAAGCGACCGCGAGAAGCGTCCATCATTCGTGGTGATGGCCGGATTGGTGAAGCTGGCGCCGCTGGAAATGTCCGGGCCGGCCAGTTGCGTGAACTGCCAGTCCATCGTTTCGGTGGAGGAGCGGGCGGCTTGGAACGTGACGCCGGTCGCCGTGGGGCTGTTGGCGTCACGGGCCGAGCTCCGGCGAGTCAGAGGATCGTACCAGCTGGTGGCGTTCGAGTAAGCAAATTTGCCTTCGAGCCCGAAGCTACGGCGTTTGTATTCAAATTTCGGTAACAGCGTGAAGGTTTCGCCGAGCTTCGACACGGCAACGGGATTGGCCACGACGTTCGCGTTGGTGGCGCTCGTGCGAAAGCTGACCAGGGGATCGGTCCCGACCACGGTCGTGCGCGCGCCGGTATTGAAGATGACCGTACGCTGCGGCGTCCACAGATCGGCGTAGTTGTAAACGACGCCGAGCCCGACGCTGAGTTCGGGCGAGACTCTAAAATCAGACGTGAGCGTGGTGGCGAACCGCTTGTTGAAACGCGGGGCGTGTTGAAAGTTGAGCGCGGTTACGACGAGAGGCCGCGGGTCCGCCGCGGTCGGAGTACCGTTAAGCGTCAACGAGCTGATCAGGGTTTCCTGATAGACGTTTGATTCACTGATGTTGAGGACGACGCCGAGGCGGCGATTGAGGAAAACATCCGAATATTCGAAAATGCCGCCTGGCCGGATCTTCTGGCTGGTGCCGTCTTCATCGGGTCCGCGGGAGTTTTTGAAGTTAAACGCTTCCGAGTGGGCCGTCACGTTGGCCTGCACGGACACGCGGCGGCCGGACCGGTCGAAGGCTCGCTTGGTGCGAAGGTTGATGGTGCCGGCAGGGGCGTTGGCGTCTACGTCGGCGCTGACCGTTTTGGAAACCTCGATCGACTCCATGCTGTTCAGCGAAGCCATTTCCATGGTGAAGGCCCGCGCGTTGCCGGCGGCGCCCGCATTGGCGTCGGCGCTGGCGAGCGAGATGCCGTCCATCGTCACCGCGGTGTATTCGGAGCCGAGGCCGCCGAGGCGGACATTCCGGACTTCACCATAAAACAGATCCAGTTCCACGCCGGGCAGGTGACGCAGGAATTCGCCGATGTTGCCCTCAGCGTTGTCGCCGAAGGAATCGGACGCCACGGTGTTGGTGACGTTCATCGAGTTGCGCTGATCCATGATTGCTTTGGCGCTGCCCTCCCGTTCGGTCGAGACTACGAACTGTCCCAGCTTGATGGTTTCGCCCGTGTTGCCCGCGCCTTCGAGGGCGCTGACGAGGTTCAAATCCTGCGTGGCGGTTGCACCTGGAGCGACAAGTACCGTGGCGGTCGCGGTTCGGTAACCGGTGAACGTTACGACCAGGGTGGCCTTGCCGGCCGGCACGGGTGCGAGACGAAACTCGCCGCCGCCTTCGGAGACGGCCGTTTGGCCGGTTTCCTCGATGCGGACCTGGGCGTTACGGACGTATTCGCCAGTATTTGGATTGAAGATACGTCCGGTGATGGCACCGGCAGCGTTAGAGGCGGTGGTTGCGCCGCCGGGAGTGGAAGATTGCGCGTGGGCGGGCAGCAGGCAGGTCAGGGCGAGACACGCAGCGGCAAGGGAACGGGTAGCCGTAGTCATAAGGGTTTGGATCTGACAGTCCGGGCGAGATTCTGCAGTCAGGGAAACAGGGTTTCGAACGGACGTGATGTATCGCGGCTGCCTCGTTCACGCCAAGACATTCCCTGCTTGAGGCGCGAGAAAGGGCGCATCTGCCGGTTGGCGGTTCCGGCTCCGGCGCGGAGCGGAGTCCGCGCCCTACCTTTTCAAAGGTTTCGATGGGTACGGTGGCGAGTCCCTTAGCTAACCTTTTCGAAGGTCACGAAGGGTAGGGCGGCGAGTCCCTTCGCCGCCGCGGTGGCTGCCACCGCCAACCGGCAGATGCGCGCCCGGCTCCACCGGTGCAGAATCGACTTGCCGCAGCGCAGGCGGCTGACGAGCGTCCGAGCTCCAGAGCGCCGGTTGGCGATTCCTGCATCACCCCTGCACCGGCGTACTTAGCTTCACCTCGTCTCCCCATGTCCACACCGAGCTCAACGTCTTTACCCACTCCGCCGATTCCCAATGGCCCGCTGAACGGCGGTCCCTGGTGGCGGGAACTCAACCGTTATCATTGGTTCGTCCTGATAGTGGCCGCGCTGGGCTGGTTGTTCGACACGATGGACCAGCAGCTTTTCAATCTCGCCCGGGTACCCGCGATGCGGGAATTGCTGAAACCCGGTCAGGATGTGGCGCTCTTCAGCGGCTACTCGACGGCAATTTTTCTGATCGGCTGGGCCACGGGCGGACTGGCGTTTGGCGTGCTCGGGGATCGGATAGGCCGGGCCAAGACGATGATGTGGACGATTCTGATCTACTCGATTTGTACGGGCCTGAGTGCGCTTTCCACGGGGTTCTGGGATTTTGCGTTCTACCGCTTCATCACCGGACTCGGAGTTGGCGGCGAATTTGCGGTGGGCGTTTCGCTGGTGGCCGAGGTGATGCCGCACAGGTCGCGGCCGCACGCGCTGGGTTTGTTGCAGGCTTTGTCGGCGTTAGGGAATGTTTCCGCCGCCTTGATCAGCATGGGCCTCGGGCATCTCGAGGAATCCGGCGCGATTGGGTCGGCTTGGCGCTGGATGTTCGTGATTGGCGCGCTTCCGGCCATGCTCGCGCTGGTAATCCGAGCCCGGCTGAAGGAGCCGGAACGCTGGCAGGCCGCGAAGGCCGCCGCGCAGGCGAGCGGCAGTAACGCGCAGCTGGGTTCGTATGCTGAACTTTTTGGAAATGCGAATTGGCGCCGGCCGGCGGCAATCGCGGGGCTGTTCATTCTTGCCATCATCGCCGTCGCTTTTTTCGGCAGCGATGCCTGGCCCAAATACACGAAACTCAAGATCGGCATGGGGTTGGCCGGTGGTGCGCTGGTGGCTGGACTGTGGACCGTTTTCGGCGGTAAAGGCGACACCCGCTGGCGGCGTAACGCGGTGGTGGGTCTATTGCTGGCGCTGTCAGGAATCATCGGCTTGTGGGGCATCGGTTTTTTCAGCATCGATCTGGTTCGTTCGGTCTTTCAGAAGGCGTTTGTGGCCGAGGGCATGGATCCAGCGCGTATCCCTGGAGCGCTGACCTATTGGGCGGGAGTCACTTCAATGACGCTGAACGCTGGCGCTTTTTTTGGCATTTATAGCTTCAGCCACCTCTCGCAACGCATCGGCCGGCGGCCGACGTTTGCGATCGGGTTTGTGCTTGCCCTCGTCAGCACCGCGATCGTGTTCCTGTTCCTGAAGGAGCGAAGTCAGATCTTCTGGATGATTCCGATCATGGGATTCTGTCAGTTGTCACTCTTCGGCGGATACGCGGTCTACTTTCCCGAGTTGTTTCCAACGCATCTGCGCAGCACGGGAATTTCCTTTTGCTACAACGTGGGGCGTTTCGCTGCGGCATCCGGACCGGCGGTTCTCGGCCTCTTGACGAGTGAAGTGTACAAGGGCCAGGAGGAACCGATGCGCTATGCCGGATTGACCATGTGCGCCGTATTCCTGCTTGGTCTGATCGTGCTGCCGTTTGCGCCGGAGACGAAGGACAAGCCATTGCCCGAGGACGAGCGCGGTTTCCAACACTAGACTCGGGCAAATAAGAAACGGGCGGAGGACAAAGAAGAAACCGTCGGGCGAAAGGAGAAAGCAGAAACCCGGTAGAGGGATCGGATGGATCGGTGGGACCGCGGCCGCCCCCGGCCGCATTCGGAGTAGCGAAACGAAAAACAATCCCTCAGAGCGGCCGGGGGCGACCGCGGTCCCAGGTTCGGACGTATCCCTCCCGCCATTTCTCATTTGTCGGAGAGCGTAATATCCCTCTTGAGGAATAACGTTTCTCTGCCACTCTCCTACCCGATGGACCTCGTGGAGATCTACCAGTGCTTTTGCGACCGGACCCGGCTGCGGATTCTCAACTTGCTCTGCGAGGGTTCACTGTGCGTTTGTCACTTTCAGGAGCTGCTGAACGAACCTCAGGTGAAGATCTCCAAGCACCTGAGCTACCTGAAGACCCACGGCCTGGTGCAGCGTAATCGGGAGGGTACGTGGATGGTTTATCGCCTGCCGGAAAAGATGCCGGCCATATTGAAGGCCAACCTCGCCTGTCTGCAGGAGTGCGCGCGCGACGATTCGGTCTTTCGACGCGACACCGCCAAGGCGAAAGCAGTGCGGTCGGAATTTGAGAAATCCAGTCCGATCTGTGCGAGCCGATCCCGGCGTGGCGGCGGCTGCGGGTAGATTTCCAAAGCCGGCATCTGCCCGGGTCTCGGAGTCATCCCGAGCCGTGAACCGATGATCGTCACGGTTGGTGAAGGGCGGGGAAGCAAGTAGGGCGCCTATCGGGTTAAATTGGGGTTACGTCGGGTAAGGTGAGGAACTCTCGGATTGACCTATATACCCGCACCGGCATGTCTCGATTACTCCGCCGACAACCTTCGTGAATCTTGGCGCCTTATTATTTTCCACATGAAAAAGACCCGGATTGGCATCAATGGATTTGGACGCATGGGCCGGCTGGTTTATCGGGTGGCGTGGGACTGGCCCGGATTCGAGTGGGTCTTGATCAACGAGGTGAAAGGAGGCGCGGCCTGCGCGGCGCATTTGCTGAATTTCGACTCGCTGCAGGGACGCTGGACGCAGGAAGCGCGGGCAGAGGGGAACTCCCTCAAGGTGGCGGACCGCACGCTCGCGTTCACCGAGGCGGCCAAACCCGGCGACGTGCCGTGGTCGGACCACGGGGTGGACATCGTTCTGGAATGCAGTGGCAAGTTTCGCCAGCCCGGGGAGCTCGCGGTATATTTCGAGCGTGGCGTCAAAAAGGTAATTGTCGCTGCTCCGGTGAAGGGCGAAGCGCAGAATTTTGTGATGGGGGTCAACGATCACCTCTACGATCCGAAGCAACACCGGCTCCTGACGAATGCGTCGTGTACAACCAACTGCCTGGCCCCGATCGTGAAGGTGATTCACGAGTCCATCGGGATCGAGCAAGGTGCGATCACGACGATTCATGACGCGACCAACACGCAGAGTATCGTCGACAAACCGGACAAAGACCTGCGTCGGGCGCGCGCCGCAGGGCTGTCGCTGAGCCCAACCACCACGGGTTCGGCCACGGCGATCGGGATGATTTCCCCCGAGCTATTGGGCAAGCTGAACGGGCATGCGGTGCGC
>ENA-ORBV01012397-ORBV01012397.1-microbial-mat-metagenome-genome-assembly--contig:-NODE-12397-length-13158-cov-5.957572_pt1 | contig 13158 bp, 10 predicted proteins | sample MGYA00237777_ERZ505514 | MGnify/ENA primary metagenome ERZ505514 (study PRJEB26160, sample SAMN06269048) | microbial mat metagenome | isolation source: Oligotrophic lake microbial mat | place...
GAGATGTGTATAAGAGACAGGTGCTTGACCGCGCCGAAGGCCTGGTAGATGAAGTGATCGGGCGGCGGGCGGACGTCGTCGTGCTCGATCTCACCATGCCCGGGTTCGATCCCGTGGTGGTCATCCGTGCCCTCGCCGTGCGCCTCCCATCCTGCCGAGTCATCGCCTTCAGCGGCTACGACGACCCGGACACGAAGGATGAAGTCCGCTGCGCCGGGGCCTGGGGGCTCGTCAGCAAGCACGGCGAATCTGCGGACATCATCCGCGCCATCCGTCTGGCGGGAGCGGAATCCACTCCTCAGGCAACGCGGCCCGCCCCGAGCGGGGTGGGAGGAGCCAGCGATGCCGCCCATCATGGCTGACAACACCCAAGCCGCGACCGTCGCGGATCGCCTCGACCGCTGGCCCCGCGTCGCGTGCGCGGTGCTCGGTGCCTATGCGGCGGTCGTGGGCCTGGTCTCGTTCCTCGGCTGGGCCTTCGACCTCCGCCGTCTGACCGACTGGAACAACGACGGCATCTCGATGTTGCCCAACGCGACGCTCTGCGCGTTCTTCGCGGGGGTGGCGGTCCTCCTGCTGGCAGCGCAGCGGCGGCGGGCCGCGCGGGCGTTCGGGCTGGTCGTCGCTTTGATCGGCTGGGCAACCGCCTTTCAGTGGCTGAGCGGCGCGAGCATCGGGATCGACCAACTTCTTTTGTTCGGGCGCGAGTGGGGCAGTGTGGGCGCGGCGTACACCGGTCGGATGGGGCCCCCGGGAACCGTGTCGTGCTCGTTGATCGGACTTGCGCTCCTGTTGGGGGGGAGTGGTCCGAAGGCCCGCTGTTTCATTCCCGCGCTGGGCGTGCTGGCCGCGGCGATCTCCGGGATTTCATTGATCGGCTATCTCTTTGACGCCAGCCTCCTCTTCTCCCTGCCCCGGCTGACGGTCATCGCCATGCAGACCGCCACCTGCGTCTTCGCGGTGGGCGTGGCCCTGATCCTGAGCGAGCCGGAATGCGAGCCGATGGCGACGCTGCTGGCGGACAGCGGGGCCGGGGCGCTGGCCCGGCGGGTGTTGCCGTTCACGCTCCTGCTACCACTCGCCTTGGGCTGGCTCCTGGTGGGCGGGGAGGCCGCGGGCTATTACGATTCGCGCTTCGGGACGGCGGTGCTGACGGCCGTTGAGGTGGTCTTGTTCTCCGGGCTTGCGTGGTGGGCGATGAAGCACGTTCTGCACCGGGAGCGGGCCTTGCGACGCAGCCAGGACCAGGTGGCCGCCGCCCTCGCGGATGTCGCCGTGGAGCGGGAGCGGCTGGCCGTCACGCTCTTCAGCCTCGGCGACGCCGTCATCGCCACCGACCCGCAGGCCCGCATCACGTTCATGAACCCCGCCGCCGAGCGACTGACGGGCTGGCCGCTGCCGGATGCGATCGGAAGGCCGCTGGCGGAGGTCTTCAACATCGTCAACGAGGCCACCCGGCAGCCGGTCGAAAGCCCCGTGACCAAGTGCCTCCGCACGGGAACCATCGTCGGCCTGGCCAACCACACCGTGCTCATTGCCCGCGATGGCAAGGAGTCGCCCATCGACGACAGCGCCGCGCCAATCAGGAGCGCCGGGTCCGTCGCGGGCGTGGTGATGGTCTTCCGCGATATCACCGAGCGGCGCGCGGCCGAGCGCGGGGTGGCGCACCTCGGCGCCATCGTTGACTCGTCGGACGATGCGATCATCGGCATGGATCTGAACGGCCTCATCACCACCTGGAATCGCGGCGCCCAGCGGCTGTTGGGATATTCCGCGGACGAGGCGGTCGGGCGACCCGTCACCATGGTCGTCCCCCCCGACTCCGCCCATGAGGAACTGCCCATCCTGGAGCGCCTCAGCCGCCGGGAGAGCGTCCCTCACTACGATTCCGTTCGCCGCCGCAAGGACGGGACGCTGGTGGATATCTCGCTGATGGTCTCTCCCATCCGCGATCCCGCCGGTCGGGTCGTCGGGGCGTCGGAGATCGCCCGCGACAACACCGAGCGGCGCGCCGCCGAAGAGGCTCTGCGGGCGAGTGAAGCCAAGGAACGCGACTCCCGCCTGGAACTCGACGCCGCCAACCGGGCCAAGGACGTCTTCCTGGCGACGCTCAGCCACGAGTTGCGCACCCCCCTGAGCGCCATGGTCGGGTGGATGAGCATCATCCGCAAGCAGGGTCGCACCGAGGAAGACCTGCGGGAGGGGCTCAACGTGATCGAGCGCAACACCCGCGTGCAGTTGCAACTCATCGAGGATGTGCTGGACATGTCCCGGATCGTCTCGGGCAAGGTCAGCATCGAGGCCAAGCCCTGCGATCTCGCGGAAGTCGTCCGGGCCGCGGTGGACACCGTGCGGCATGCCGCCAACGCCAAGAACATCGAACTCGTCGCCGACCTGGACCCGGATGCGCGTTCGGGCTTCTGCGATCCGGTCCGCATGCAGCAGGCGGTCTGGAACCTGCTCGCCAACGCCGTCAAGTTCACTCCCAAGAATGGAAAGGTTACGGTCATGCTGTCGCGCCCGGCTCTGCCCGAACGCTCCGTCACCCGCATCTCCGTCGCCGACACCGGGATAGGGATCGCCCCCTCGTTCCTCCCCTTTGTCTTCGACCGCTTCCGTCAGGCCGACGGCAGCACCCGCCGCAAGTTCGGCGGGCTGGGGCTGGGCCTCTCGATCGTCAAGCATCTGGTGGAAACGCACGGCGGGACGATCAAGGTGGAGAGCGGGGGTGAGGGCAAGGGCGCGATGTTCACCATCGACCTCCCGGTGCTTGCCGTCGTCCCTCCCTCGCCGCCGGAACACGACGGGCCGGAGCCCGCAACGTCCCCCAGCGTGCACCACGAGAGCGCGGATGTCGAGCCCGCGCCGAGTGCTCCGCCGCTCCGGCTCGACGGCGTGCGCATTCTGGTGGTGGATGACGAAGCCGATGCCCGCCGTGTGGTCGGCAAACTGCTGGAGGAGGCCGGGGCCGTGGTCGCGACCGCGGGCTCCGTGCCCGAAGCGCTGGCTCTGCTGGCGGGCGAAACGCCCGACGTGCTGGTCAGCGACATCGCCATGCCCGATGAGGACGGCTATGACCTGCTGCGACAGGTTCGCGCGGCCGGGCACACCGCCCGCTCGCTCCCGGCCGTGGCCCTGACCGCCTTCGCCGGCGAGGCCGACGCGCGGAAGGCGCTGCTCGGCGGATTCCGGGTCCACGTCCCCAAACCGGTCGATCCGCACGACCTGATCGCCGTGGTCGGGAGTCTGGTCGGCAAGACCGGTCCGGGGGCGATGTGAGCGGCTGTCTGCGCAGTCTTCACAACCGACCACAGACAGAGGATGCGGCCAAGGGGGGCGGGGGCGGTCGAGCAATCCGTCCGGCAACTCCGGATCGCGAGCAAGTCGCCCCGAAAACGGTCGATCCGGCTGGGAGTGTCCCCCGCGTGCCCATGGACGGCTCGCGTCGCGGATGGACGTTTCGCTGAGCAAGCAGCCGAATCCACTGGCTGAACCATGTGTGGATGCGCTGGGTCAGCCCGACGGGCGAGCGCGGGCCGTGAGGCGATCAGTCGCAAGCGACGATCGCCGCCTGAGTGCTGCGCAGCGCGGCGTAAGCGTTCGCGGTGGGACCGCTCGAATGTCCGACGGGAAATACGCGACGACATCCACACTCGCGCTCTGCCCGGCGTAGAGCACGTTGGGCGTGGCCTGCACGCCCAGCTTGCAATCCTGCGCCAGCGCGGTGCCGGAAGTAGCGGCCAACCCGGCGATACCGACGATTGTCCGCACGGCCGAGGACCGTGCCGCTGAACTGAGGGTGCCCCTGACGGAGCGGAACAACGATCGATTCATCGAGAACATGTGAGACTCCTTTATGGCCCCTTGGTGAATATGGGGCCTGCCAACGACGCGGAAGTTGCCCACGAATCGCGCCACAGCGAGCACGATTTGCAGCACAGGTGCCCCGCGTTCACGCCAAGTTCGATCGTGCGCTGGCTGCCTTGGTACTCAAAGCCGCTCGCCTCGCGGCTGCGCAACGTTCGCACCGAGCCTGGGGTGGGGCAGAGAGATTGCGCCGGCAATCGTGAACTCGCAGCCACGGGCTGATCAGCCGTCGGCCAGCGCCTTTACTCGCGAACCGGAATGAGGCCGGGCCCGGGTCTCGCCAATATGCACTTTGTGTACGCGGTCTGGAAGCCCATGCGTCGGCCGTTCCGCTCGGTGCCAGTCCCGGGGCGCGAGCCGATGGTGGCGACGCGAATCCCTCGCTCAACCGCCAGGTTAAGTCGTACAGCGATCAAGGTCTGCTGGATGCCGTGCCGGCTCGGCCCGAGGCCGCGACGACGGCCGCTTGGATGCGGCGGTATTCCCGCAGCACCATCCAGAGCGTGACCAGAAGAGTGACGGGCGCCGCCGCGGTCACGCCAATCGCCAACCAATGGCTCGCCGGCCCCACTGCGGGGTGCACAAACCGGAATCCAAACGCAGCCGCGACAGCGATCCCCCAGTCCAGCACCAGATCGAACCGCGACCTCAACTGTCGCACGACCAAGGGCACGGGAGCACGCTGTCGGTCTCCTACGTCTGCCATCGCGCAATCGCATGGAGCTGAACCACCCCCCTTCGACGCGCGCGGCCGACCGGCGTGCCGGTCATACCGGGGTATGCCTCACGTCGTCGCCAGATCTCGTCGCGCCAACTTCACACCCGCGACGATCCACAGGGCGGCGGATGCCCCGCCGAGGAATGCCATATCTTTCCCTTGCCACGCCGCTTCGCGAAGGATCAGGGCCGGGCGGTAGTAGTGCAGCACGCTGAGGAAACTGATTCGTTTCGCCGGCTCCCAGAGCAGTTCCAGGTAGTTCAGGAGCACCGAGGCGGCCGCGAAGATCATCACGAAGAGGACCGCGCGTCCGCGGCGGTCGCTGAAGACCGACGCGAGCAGCCCGCAGACGCCGATGAGCACGTACACCAATGCAAGATTGGCGAGGACGATGCCCATGAGCGACCAGTTCGGCTGGTTCTCCGGCTTGACCCAGAAGGAGCCGATGTAACTGCCCGCGAACATCGAGCCGACGACGAGCGCTGCCGTGACAAGCCACGCGAGGGTTTCGCTGATAAACAGTTCCCAGCGTGAAATGGGGAGCCCGAGGAGCACGTCGAGCGTGCCGCTCTGGATCTCGCCGGAGGGCACCCGTGTTGTCACAATGATGGCGTGCGCGAAGAGCAGCGCGACGATGACGGGGTGCGACCACGCTAGCGTGTACGCGATCTCGGCCACCCCCGAAGCATTCGAATCGACGCCCATCATGGTGTTGCGGAGTTGCACAAGCCCGGGCGGGATGAACCCGCGGCTCATGAACCGTTCCTGCACGCGCGGCAGGGCGTAACTCAGCAGGCCGCCGAAACTCCCGATGATCATCGTGAAGACCAGTGTGGCACCGAGGGTCTCGCGCCAGGCGCGGAGCAGCAGACCGAAGTTGATCAAACGCATCACGAGCGGACCTCCGAAGCGCGGCCCGCGGGAAACGCGGCGGTCGCCGGAGTGCCGACGGAGCCGTTCAACCCGGCGTCTGTCGACGCCGCGTTCGCGCTGCCGGGCCGTGACGGTCCGGCCGTTCCCGGTTCGTCGTCGGATTCGTAATAGCGGCGGAAGAGGGTTTCGAGATCCGGCCGCGCCAGCCGCACGTCGCTGACCGGTTTGCCGGCGAGGAAGTCGAGCATCGGCCGGAGCGAGCCGTCCTCGACCGAACCGACCCATCGCGCGGCGCTGCGAGCCGTGAGCGTCGCGAATGGGGGTGGAGGCGTGCGCTCACCAGCGGCGTCGGCCCAGACGATCTCGAACTCGTGCTTGGCCTGGCGGCGCAGATCGTCGAGCGTGGCGTCGGCGACAATGCGTCCCGAGCGCACGATCGCGACGCGCTCGCACAGAGCCTCCACTTCATTGAGTGTGTGGCTGGAGAAAAAGACGGTCTGCCCGCGTGCGGCCATGCGCTTGAGCATCTGGCGGAAGCGATCCTGCATCAGCGGATCGAGCCCGCTGGAGGGTTCGTCGAGCATGATGAGCCTGGGCTCGGGGGCCAAGGCGAGGATGAGCCCGAGTTTCTGCCGCATGCCGCGGGACATCTGACGGACCTTGACGCCCAGGTCGAGCTCAAATTCGTCGGCGAGCAACTTGCCCTTGGCCTGGATATCGCGGCGGCGGATTCGCCCGAAGAGTTTGAGCGCCGAGTGCCCGGTGAGCCAGGGATAGAGGCGCAGGTCGCCGGGGATGCTGCCGATCTCGGCCTTGATGGTGCGCGAGTCGCGCCAGCAATCGAGACCGAAGATCCGGGCGTTTCCGGTGGTGGCGCGGAGAAACCCGAGCAGGCAGCGGATGGTGGTGGTTTTGCCCGCGCCGTTGGGGCCGAGAAAGCCGTGGAGCGACCCCTCGCTGACGGCGAGATTGACATCCTCGATTCCGCGGCGTGAGCCGTAACGACGGGTGAGGCTTTCGGTCAGGACTGCGTATGCCATGCGAAAAAGCCGAGGTATCGCGGGGACACGGGAACGGTGCGAACAGCCGCGTGTCGAACGGGAACTGATCTACGGTACGCCTCGCAGGGTAGCGTGCGAGGTCCGACGCGTGCGATTCCTCCGCATGCTGATGAGTTTTTATGCCACGATGCAGGTGCGGCGTCTTCCCACGATCTTCTCCACGCTCCCCCACGCTGCTCCGCGATGTCGCGTTTGCGTGGCGCCCGTCGCAACCACGCGTGAGAACCCCCCCACCTCATCGTTGTCCTTGGGGTCCACAACCCGGACATGCCCCGCCTGAAAGGCGGTGAGGTGCAGATCGGCACACACGCCGATCCGTTCACACGACGCGGAATCCGCGGAGCAATCGCGCCACGACGTTCTGCTGCTGGTGATTCGTCGCGTGGCGGTCTCACCGCCCCGGAACCCAGGTCGCGTCACGATGGCTCCGGCATCGACTCGCTCGCGAGTGTCGATCATTTCACCGTCCGTACCGCAGCGAGGATCCTCTAGCGCCCATCGCCGAGTCTGGACAGAACAGCACACAGGGCAGGGCAAGGGAAGGGAACGTTGCCGGCGGCATGAATCTTGACCCGAACCGGCTATGGCGCCGACGCGGGTCTGCGATTCCCGAACTCAGCGCTTGCTGACGGGGAACCCCGATCCCAGATCATGACAGTGGCAGTGCAAAACCCGACACGCCGCGATGCGAAGCGTCTCGCCTCAGAGTCCCGGCCCGCGACCGACACGGCACCCCTGCGGTTCACCCTGCTAATCGCCCGAACCTGCGGTTGTCGGCGTGGAGGCTGCACGCGGCCCGAAATCGGTGAGCGTCCTCGGCCGGAAAGCCGCTCGCAACGCGTTGAAGATCGCAAGGACGTCAATGATTTCCTGGCTCACCGCGCCGGCCACCGGTGAAAGGTGGCCGCCGCTCGCGAGCGCCATGCCGACCACGCTAAGAGCCATACCGCCAATCGCGCTCTGGAGTGCGATGGTTCGCATGCGTGCGCTGATATGCATGAACTCATCGACCTTCTCCAGCGAGCTATCCATGATCACAACGCCGGCAGACTCGGTCGTGATGTCGCTGTTCTGCCCGATCGCGACGCCGACCGTCGCCGACATCAGCGCCGGCGCGTCGTTGATGCCATCCCCCACATACAGCGTGCGTGCCTTGAGCGTCTCCGCTCGAACGATCGTCACCTTCTCCTCCGGGGTCTTCTCGGCATACACCTCGCTGATTCCGATCTGGTCCGCCAAGTACCGCACCTCGGACTCGCGATCCCCCGAAACAATCAGCAGCCGATTGATCTTGTGCCGCGGAAGCAGGTGCTTGATGAAGGAAGCGCCCTCCGCCCGGGGCTCATCCCGGAATCGGTACGCCGCCGCATAGCGATCATCGATGACAACAAAGCACTCAAGGCCTCCGGCATGGGGCGGGATCTGATCCGATCCGGACACCGGGGTCTTGGCCAGTGCCCCGCGGCTGGTGATCCGCACCGAATGACCGCCGACAGTCCCCCGCATGCCCTGCCCGGGCGGTTCGCTGATCTCCGTCACCTCTTGGAGGCGTACTCCTTCGGCCGCCGCAGAAGCGAGAATCGCCTGCGCGAGTGGATGCTTCGAGTATCGTTCCATGCTCGCCACCAAGCCCAGAACATCGGCGGCTTCAAAGCCGGTTGCGATCACCGGATCGGTCAGGCGGGGGCGCCCATACGTCAGCGTGCCGGTCTTGTCGAAGATCGCCGTGCGGCATGTCGCGATCGTTTCGAGCACCGCCGGGTTCTTGACAATGATGCCCCGGCGGGCGCACAGCGAGATCGCGCCGATGATGGCGACAGGGATCGCGATCAGCAAGGGGCAAGGGGTCGCGACCACGAGCACGGCCAGAAAACGGCTCGATTCCCCGCTGATCAGCCACGCCGCCAACGCGATCAATAGCGCCAGAGGGGTGTAGTACCCGCCCAGCGTGTCGCCCAGGCGACGCATCCGGGGGCGGTTCTGCTCGGCCGACCGCATGACCTGCATGATCCGCGCGTAGCGAGAATCGGCGGCCGGACGAGTCGTTCGGATAGTCAATGCCGACTCGCCGTTGACGGCGCCGGAGATCACTTCCGAACCCGGCGTCTTGGACATCTGGAAGGGCTCGCCGGTCAGGAACGACTCGTCCATGACCCCGTGGCCCTCGGTGACAACCCCGTCCACCGGGCAGATGTCGTGGGGAAACATCACCAGCGTGTCGCCAATGGCGACCTCGCTCAACGGGACATCCACGACCTGCCCTTCCTGACGCCGATGAGCAATCGAGGGCATTCGCTGCGCGAGCGCGCGCAGAACCGATGACGCGCTCCGCACCGCGTAGCTCTCAATCGCCTCGCCGCCCGACAGCATGAGAACAACCAGAGCGCCCGCCAAAAACTCGCCCAGCACCACAGCGGTCACGATCGAGATGCCGGCGAGCAGGTCGGAGCCGAACTGCAGTTTCGTGACCTTCTTCAGCAGGTCGTAGAGAAGGGGAATGCCCCCGAACGCGAGGACGATCCATAACGGAATCTGATACGCCCGAACCTCGGTATGCACGGCATATCGGAGAATCAGGTGGACCGCGATCCCTGCCAACGCCACGCCAGCGATGACGACCATGTGCCGACCGGTCCAGAAGTCTTTCAACCTGGAGACCGACTTGTCGGACGCGGCGGCTTGCATTCATGGTCCCAGGCGGAGGCGCTCCGACGCTGCCCCCGGAACATTCGCCCGGCAGCCCGACACGCATCAGTCAGCGACGCGACGCCCAGTAGGCCTCCGCCTCGGCTTCCAGCCGGTCCAACCGCGTGTAGTAATCCGGGAACTCTTTGAGGTGTGCCCACGCGATCTTGCCCGTGAGCACCACATCGTCGTTGGTCACATTCGTCTCCGGGTCGTGTGATCCGTGCTCGAACTCGACCTCCAGCCCGCGACGGAACTGGTCCAGATCGACCGTTCCCCAGTCGATACCCAATGATGCGCCGATCCCTTTGGCCTCATCTGTATTAACTTTACGTTTGCCCATTGCGCAACTCCTGGTCACCCACCGACTGTATGCGAACCGATTGAGCGGCTTGCTCATCCCACCCGCCTTGGTATGCATCATCCTTGACGCCAGTTCGATCTCCAGATGTGCTGCCGCCCAGCTTCCCGACATACGCTTTCCCCGCTGAAAACCGCCGCGGGGGGTTCCAATCCCGTCGAGGTCATCCTTCCGTTCCGCCCCGTCCCTTCTGAGGCGGGCGTCTGCGTTCCCAATCGCCTTTGTCGGAGGTCCCGTCGTGAGCCATCGCTTTGTCTCTCTCTTTTCCTGCGGCCTTTGCTCGTTCGCCCTTCTCTCGTGCAACAGCACCGAGCGTCGCGAAGTTCCGGCCAGCGCCGGCCAGCACGGCCCCGAGGAAACCGAAGAATACTGCCGCAGCGTCAAGCCCGGTGTCATCACGAGTGTCAATTCAATGTGCGCGGTGATGGTCGAAGACCCCGTCGACCCGGCGCTGACGCCGACCGTCTGGAAGGGTCAGAAAGTCGGCTTTTGCTGCCAAGGTTGCATCCCGCGTTGGGAGCAGATGACCGACGCCCAGCGCGACTCCAACCTCGCCAAGGCAATCGCCAATTCGGTGCCGGCCGTTTCCACGACCACCGATCCCGCGCGGTGGTAACCCCGGAACGATCCGCTGCGCTCAACGCGGCGGACCCCAAACCACCGACGCCGACCGCGCAACGTCCGGGATCACGGCGCCCGCACGCCCATACCGACGCCCTCGATTTGCCCGCTGGTGAGCTCGGACCCCGGCAAAGCGTCTGATACATCAATTCCGCCTGATCGATTTTGTCGGCGACAGCGACCGGGTTACCCGTCAGTCGCGGCCCCAATGAAGATTTTTTACCCCCCGTCATTGGTGAGGTCTCATTCGTTTACTATGCGTTCGGCTCCAAATCGACCCGGCCGGTGCTGGGCTCGATGGCGCGCTCCCATGGAACTCGAACCACGACAGCCCTCCGCCCTTCCTCCCCCCGCCGCACCGGGTCCGACCCGCCGCACGCGCGTTCTATGTGTAGACGATTCGCCCGACATCGGCACGATGCTCGCGCGGCTTATCCGCGATCAGCCCGACCTTGAGGATGCCGGTGTGCTTGACCGCGCAGAAGGCCTCGTAGACGAAGTACTCGGGCAGCGGGCCGACGTCGTCGTACTCGATCTCACCATGCCCGGGCCCGATCCCATGGGGGCCATCCGTGCCCTCGCCCTGCGTGTGCCATCCTGCCGAGTCATCGCCTTCAGCGGCTACGACGATCCAGAAATGAAGGATGAAGTACGCTGCGCCGGGGCGTGGGGGCTGGTGAGCAAGAACGGGCAACCCGCCGATATCATTCGCGCCATCCGCAGCGCCGGGGGCGAAGCCCCGCCGCCCGGCCCCCGACAGGTCAGCGGCCACCCCGTGTGAGAACGAAGTGATGCCCGATGCCGTGCCCGACGCCCTTGTGCTGGACCCCGCGCCGGATGGCGCAGGTCGCGGGCTCCGCCTCGCCTGCGCCTCGCTCGGAATCTACGCCGCAGTGGGCGGATTAATTTCGTTCCTCGGCTGGCCCTTGGATGTTCCACGTCTCACAAACTGGGACAATGACGGAATCTCGATCCTGCCGAATGCCGCGGTATGCGCGGCGGTGTCGGGCCTGGGGGTTGTCCTGCTCGCCCTCGGTCGCCGGCGCAGCGCGGGCATCGCCGGGCTGATCGTCTCGGCGATCGCGGCGGCGACCGCGTTCGAGTGGCTCAGCGGCGTGCCGATGGCTCGACACCGTGCTCATGTTCGGGCGCGAGTGGGGACGACTCGGGGTGGCCTTCCCAGGTCGGATGGGGCCGCCTGCGACGCTGTCGTGGATGCTCATAGGGGCGGCGTCAATGGTCCCAAGTCTTGACGCGTTCGGCACCCCCGCGGTTCAACCTGTTGATCGTCCAAGTCTGCGGATGACGGCGTTGGGCGCGCGCGGCCCAAAATCGGTGAGCGTCTTCGGGCGGAAGGCCGCTCGCAGCGCGTTGAAGATTGCAAGGACGTCGATGATCTCCTGACTGACCGCGCCAGCCACGGGTGAACGGAGCCCGCCGCTCGCGAGCGCCATGCCGATCACGCTGAGCGCCATTCCGCCAATGGCGCTCTGGAGCGCGATGGATCGCATGCGTGCGCTTATGAATCGGTAGCTCCCAAACAGACCCCGCTTCATCTCCTAGTTGGGAGGATGCTCGTAATCGGTCGCGGGAAGCCGGGCGAGCAAAACCGTAGGCTTCTGCGGGATACTTGCCCGAGGTTGATTTCGATGGCGTTGGGGCACGCCCGCTCACTTCTGCACCACCCATTGGCCAAGGAGTTCTGTCGCCACGGTGATCGCGACGACCGCCAACATATTGAGCCCGAACCCTGCTCGGAGCATCTGGCTCATCGTGACGTGCCCGGTCGCGTACACGATGGCGTTGGGAGGCGTGCCCACGGGAAGCATGAACGCCATGCTCGCCGCAATGGTCGCCGGGATGAGCAGACGAAACGGATCGATGCCCATGGACGGGGCCGCGGCCGCCAGAATCGGCAAGATCGCAGTGGCGATGGCCGTATTGCTCGCGAGTTCGGAGGCGAAGATCACGACCGCCACCAGCACCAGAACGACCAGCCACGTCGGCAACCCGGCCAAGCCGGTGAAGAACTGCCCGATATAGACATCCAGCCCGTTCGCCGAGATCGCCGCCGCGAGGCTGAGCCCGCCGCCGAACAGGATGAGGGTGCCCCAGGGCAAACGCGTGGCCGTCTGCCAGTCCATCGCAAAGACCCGCTCTCGCGGCTTGATCGGGATGGCGAAAAGCAGCAGGCACGAGAAGAGCACGATCGATGCGTCGTTGAGCGAGCGCACGCCCGGAACCCCGTGCGCCAGCGCCAACTCGATGATCGCCGGCCGGAACACCCAGAGCGCGACGGTGAGCAGAAAGACCAGCAGTACCACCCATTCACCAAGGTTCATTCGGCCCAGTGCCGCCAACTCTCCACGGATCATCCCTTTGCCGCCCGAAATCTCTTTCAGCCGAACCGGCTGGCTGATGCTCGTCATGTAGAACCACGCCAACGGCAGATACACAACGACCAGCGGCAATCCCACCTTCATCCAATCCGTGAACCCCACAGCGTGTTCGAAATGAGATTCGACGAAACCCTTGAACACGGCGTTGGGCGGCGATCCGATGAGCGTGGCAACGCCGCCGATCGACGCCGCATAGGCGACTCCGAGCATGAGGGTCGATTCAAAGTTGGGGTCGGGCGAGGGTCGCGCTTCCGGCGGGGTGCCCGGTGGCGCATGACGCTCGCGGACCAGGGTGATGACGCTGAGCGCGATGGGCAGCATCATGATGGCGGTGGCGGTGTTGCTGACCCACATGCTGATCATCGCGGAGGCCAGCATGAACCCGCCGACGAGACGCTTGGGGCTGGTCCCGACGAGCAGCACCGTCAGCATCGCCACGCGCTTGTGAAGCCCGCAACGCTCCATCGCCAGCCCGAGGATGAACCCGCCCATGAACAGGAAGATGACCTCGCTCGCGTACGGTGAGGCCGCGACGGAGAAACTAAGCACGCCCCCGACGGGGAACACCACGAG
>ENA-ORBV01012399-ORBV01012399.1-microbial-mat-metagenome-genome-assembly--contig:-NODE-12399-length-13155-cov-4.797293_pt1 | contig 13155 bp, 14 predicted proteins | sample MGYA00237777_ERZ505514 | MGnify/ENA primary metagenome ERZ505514 (study PRJEB26160, sample SAMN06269048) | microbial mat metagenome | isolation source: Oligotrophic lake microbial mat | place...
CGTCAGATGTGTATAAGAGACAGCCCGCGGCCTGGAGGTGCGCGAAAAGCTCCTGGCCGCCAGCCCCGACTCCGCGCAGGCCGCGCGGGATGTGTGGGTCTCGTGTGTGAAGCTGGCGCAGCACGCCGAGACGACGGGCAAGGGCGATGCGCAGGCGTGGTGGCGGCGGGCGCACGGCATCCTGGCCGGGATGAAGCAGAAGGGCATGTTCCTCTCCCCGCAGGACGAGAAGTATCTGGAGACGCTGCGCGGGAAGGTGAAGTAGCCCCTTGCTGCGCTCGGGGGCGGAGCGATCCGCGCACCCGCCACCTTCATCCCACCTCGCCAATCGCCGTCCCCGATTTCGTCCGCCGCCGCATTCGTAAAGTGCTCGATTGGCCGGATGACCCCGTGAAAGCCGGCGCCCGGCGCGAACCGCGCGACGCCTTCCCGCGCCACATTTCGGAGGATGACCGAAGAGGGATGAAGTGGGCCGGCCCGGCGTCCGCAATCAAAAGGCGGGGTCGGGCTTCACGAGGCGCATGATTTTTGCGGGGCGGACATCGCTCCTGCGCACGGCGGGTTGGCCGAGGGAAGTCGGGGATGACTTTGCGATACGGGAAAGGGGCAATTGACGGCCATATCCAAGACTTTACACTGCGCTTATGAAAACTCTCTCCGTCACCGAAGGCCGGCAGAATCTGGGTGCGTGGCTCAAGCGCGCGCTGCACGGCGAGGATGTGGGTTTTGTGATGGATGGCCGCGTGGTGGCGCTGCGCCCGGTGGAGGTTCACTCGGATGATTACGCGCTGTATGAATACGGGATCAGCGAGAAGCAGTCCGAGCGGGCTTACAAAGCCGTCAAGGCTGACGTTCGCAAGGCGCGGACTGCGGGCCAGACGAAGCCGTTCACCGGCAAACTGTGAGGATTGATCTTCATCCCCGACTGCGCAAGCGGCTGAAAAAATTGCCCGCCACCGAGCGGGAACAGATCGCAGAATCCTTGCGCGCGCTGGCCGATGGCTTCGGTCGTCCCCACCTGCATGCGGGAATCGGAATCCGGCGGCTGCGGAAGGATTTGTTCGAGTGCCGCGCCGGACTGCACTGGCGGATCGTGTTCTTTGCGGAGAAAGGACTGCTCACCGCCTACGACGTGATGACGCACGACGAGATCAAAGCGTGGCTGCGAAGCTTCTGAGAGGGGCGATCCGCGCCCCCGCCTCCTTCATCCCACCTCGCCAATCGCCGTCCCCCGATTTCGTCCGCCGCCGCATATTGATTCGCGCGAGCACGGCGGCGCCGCGGTATTTCCCGCCGGAAGTGTTGGCGATGCCGCCGGAGACATTCAGCGTCGAGGAGGTGAGTCCCGCCGAGCGGACAATGGGGAAGTTTCACCTCGATAATCTGCGGTTGCTCGATCTGCTGAAACAGGCCGGGGAGACATCTGGGGAGGACGCGGTGCGGCTGGAGCACCTGCGGTGAGGCAGGCGACGCGCCGGGAAATTCCGGCGGCGGCGCCTCGGCTGGGTGGTGGTGAGGGGACGAATTTCTGCGAATCGTTGAAACTGATTGGGGTTCCATGCTGTCTCATGGAATGCTTAACGTCCCGAATGAGTTTTCCCGGCCCACTTTTCCCACGCCTGCTCCTCGCCGTGGCTCTGCTCGGCTTGGCGGCTGGGAGTGAAGCGGCGGAACGGGCGCAGCGGGATACCGGCCGGATCACCTTGGAGCAGGCTTACGATCGCGCGCTGGCCACCGACCAATCGATCCGCATCGCGTATTGGGAAGTGCGCAAAGCCAATCTACTGCCGTGGAGTGCGCTCACGCGGCTCGGGCCGCAGATTACGGCCAGCGGGGGTTACAGCCGCGGCGAGCAGTTCCGTTCGGCGACGGTGACCGAGACGGCGGTCATTCCCTCGACGATACCCGGCGTGGCGGCGACCTCGCGGACGAATCGCGTGGAGCGCACCACGCGCAGCGCGTCCGGCATCGCGGATCTCGGCCTATCCTTCCAGCAGCCGCTCATCGACCTCTCCGTTTTCCCGGCGTATCGCGCGGGGAAAATCTCGACCGTGATCTCGCGCCTGCAGCATCAGTTCACGGTCCGCGGCACGCTCTTCGGCGTGGTCGATGGCTACTACGAAGTGCTCAAGCAGCAGCGGCTCGTGGATGTGAATCGCGAAGGCCTGCGCCTCGCGGGTCAGCAGTTCGATTTTGCCAAAGCGCGTGCCGATGTGGGCGAAGTGACGCGTGCCGATGTGCTCCGCGCGACGGTGGTGGTCGAAGACGCGCGTCGCACTTTGGTCGAATCGGAGAACGTCCTCGAATTCACCAGAAACACGCTGCGCAACATCCTCAACTTCGCGCCCGATGCGCCGCTCGAACTGATCGAGCCGCCCGATTATCCCGCCACGCTGCCGCCCTTCGAGACGCTCCTCGCGCGGGCCTACACGGAGCGCGAAGACTTGCGGGTGAAGGTGCTGACGATCGACCAGGACATCGCGCGCCGGAATGAAATCATCGGCGACTACGGCCCGCGCGTCGTCGCGCAGTTTGACACCGGGCGCAATAACCTCTCCGGCACCTCGGCTGCGAAAAACTACGACTGGCAGGCCGCCGTGTCGGTGCAGGTGCCGATCTTCACCGGCGGCCAGCGCGAGATCGATCTCATGACCGCCAACCGCCAGATCGAGCAGACGCGGCTCGACCGCGAGCGCACCGCGAAAGACGTGGAGTCCGAGGTGAAGCAGGCGTGGCTGACCGTGCGAACTTTGCAGCAGACGATCAAGGCCCTGAAGTCGCAAGTCGTCGCGGCGGAGCAGGGGTATCGCGATTTGGAAATCCAGTATCGCGCCGGCTCGGCGACGAGCGTGGACGTGCTCTCGGCGCTTAACCAACTCAACACCGCGCGCAAAGATCTCGCCGTGCAAATGTACGACTATCAGGTCGCGCTGCGAAACCTCGAGCAGTCGGCAGGCGTATTTCAGCAGGCGCGCGTGCAGCGCAGCAAAATTCCATGAAGACGATCCTCGTTTTGCTCTTTCTCGCTGCCGCGGGCGGCGGTGGCTGGTGGTTCTTTTCCAAGAACAGCGACAAGGCGCCGGAGTATCAGACAGTCGCCGTGAGCGAAGGCGCGATGAGCCAGGTCGTGACCGCGACGGGCACGCTCAATCCGGTCGTCAACGTCACCGTGGGCAGCCAGATTTCCGGCTATATCCAGGAACTGCACGCCGACTTCAACTCCGCGGTGAAAGCCGGACAGGTCGTGGCCAGGCTCGACCCCGCGACCTACCTCGCGACAGTGCATCAGATGGAAGGCGACCTCGCGCAGGCGCAGGCAGCATTTGAACTCTCGAAGCTCACCGCCAAGCGGAAGAAGGAACTCGTGGCGCAAAATGCGGCGCCGCAGGCCGACCTCGACAGCGCCTTCGCCGCGCTCAACCAGGCGCAGGCCACGGTGCAAATCAAGGAGGCCAATTTGGAAAGGGCGCGCGTCGATCTCGAGCGCTGCACGATCCGCTCGCCGATCGATGGCACGGTCATTTCGCGCAGCGTCGATGTCGGCCAGACGGTCGCCGCGAGCCTCAATGCGCCGGTGCTTTTCCTGATCGCGAACGACCTTACAAAAATGCAGATCGATTCAAACGTCGCCGAGGCCGACATCGGTGCGGTGGAGGATAAGCAGGAGGTCGAATTCACCGTCGATGCTTTTCCATATCAGACTTTCCGCGGCACCGTGGCTCAGGTTCGCAACGCCGCGACGACCGTGCAAAACGTCGTCACTTACAATGTCGTCGTCTCGGTCGATAACCCCGAACTGAAGCTCAAGCCGGGCATGACGGCGAACGTCTCGGTCATCGTGGCGCGACGGGACAACGCGGTGAAAATTCCGAACGCCGCGCTGCGCTTCCGCCCGCCCGAGGAAACGCCGGCGAATGGCGCACCAGCCAGCACTGCCGGCAGTGGGCCACGTCCTCCCGGCGCCGAACGACCCGGTGGAGGTGGGGGCGGTGCGCGTCCGGGTGGACCGCGCGGTGAGCGGAAAGTTTATGTCCTCGCGCCCGGAGCCGCGAAACCGGAGCCGGTCGCGGTGAAGCTCGGGATCAACGACGGATTGACGACCGAAGTCCTCGAAGGCTTGAAGACGGGCGACGCCGTGGTCACGGGATTGAAGGCGCCAATCGCCGCGCGCCCCGCTTCGTCCTCAAATCCGCTCACCGGCGGCAGCGGCATGCCCCGGCGATGACGCCCGTCATCCATCTCGACGCGGTCTCCAAGACTTACCGCTCCGGCGATGTCGAAGTGCAGGCCGTCCGCGCGGTGTCGCTGGAAATTATGCCCGGCGAGTTCGTGGCCATCATGGGCGCGAGCGGCTCGGGCAAGTCCTCGATGATGAACATGCTCGGCTGCCTCGACCGCCCGACCAGCGGGCGCTACCTGCTCGATGGCATCGACGTTTCGCGGCTCGACCGCAACGAACTCGCCGACATCCGGAACCAGAAAATCGGCTTCGTTTTCCAGGGCTTCAATCTCCTCTCGCGCACCTCGGCGCTGGAGAATGTCGAGCTGCCGATGTTTTACGCGAGCCACGAAATCTCCGCGAAAGAGCAGCGTGACCGGGCGATGAAGGCGCTCGAAATGGTCGGTCTGGCCAAGCGCTTCGATCATCACCCGAACCAGCTCTCGGGCGGCCAGCAGCAGCGCGTGGCGATTGCGCGGGCGCTGGTCAATGATCCCGCGCTGCTCCTCGCCGACGAGCCCACGGGCAATCTCGACAGCCGGACGAGCGTCGAAATCATGGAGACATTCCAGACGCTGAACGAACGCGGCATCACCATCGTGATGGTCACGCACGAGCCCGACATCGCGGCTTACAACAAACGCAATCTCGTGATGCGCGACGGCGTGATCGTGACGGATAAGCTCGTGGCCACGCGCCCTTCGGCGAAGGAGGAACTGCGCCGACTCGACGAAGAACACGCCGCTGTGCACCTGACCGCGTCATGAAAATCGGCCCCACTTTCCGCCTCGCCGCGCGGGCGCTGCGCCGCAACAAGATGCGCAGTCTGCTCACGATGCTCGGCATCATCATTGGCGTCGGTGCGGTCATCGCCATGGTCGGGATCGGCAATGGCGCGCGGTCCCAGGTGGAGGGGCAGATCGCCAGCCTCGGGCAAAACATGATCACAGTTTTCCCCGGCAGCTTTAGCTCCGGCGGGGCGCGTGGTGGCTGGGGTTCGGCGAGCACCCTCACGGCGGAGGAAGCGCTCGCGGTCGCTCGCGAGATCCCGGGCGTGGTGGCCGTGAGCCCGGAAGTGCGCGATCGCCAGCAAATCATGGGCAACGGGCTGAATTGGAACACGCAGGTGCTCGGCGAATCGCCCGACTACCTGAGCATCCGCGCGTGGGAGTTGTCCGACGGCGCGATGTTTGGCGAGACGGACATCGCCGGCGCGACCAAGGTCGCCGTGATCGGGAAAACCATTGCCGATCAGCTTTTCGCCGGCACCGATCCCATCGGTCAGACTTTGCGCATCCGCAATTTGCCCTTCAAAATCATCGGCGTTCTCAAACCAAAAGGCTTCAATTTTTTCGGCTCGGACCAGGACGACACCGTCATCCTGCCTTACACGAGCGCGATGCGGCGCGTGATGGGCCGGACCTATCTCAGCGCCATTCTCATTCAGGCGCAGAGCCCCGAGCAGATGGCCTCCATTCAGCAATCCGTCGGCGATTTGCTCCAGCAGCGCCGCAAGGGACGCGACCCTGATTTCACCGTGCGCAATCAGCTCGAACTCGCCGAGGCCGCGACCGCGACCTCGAAAACCATGACCGCGCTGCTCGGTTCGATCGCCGGCGTTTCGCTGATCGTCGGCGGGATCGGCATCATGAATATCATGCTCGTGAGTGTGACTGAGCGGACGCGCGAGATCGGCATCCGCATGGCCGTCGGCGCGCACGGGCGCGACATCCTCCTGCAGTTTCTCATCGAAGCCGTGACGCTGAGTTCGCTCGGCGGCCTGCTCGGGATCGGCATCGGTTTTGGCGTTGCGGAAGCAGTCTCGCGCTTCGCCGGTTGGCCCACGAATGTCTCGGCCAGCGCCGTGATCGCTTCGTTTGTCTTCAGTGCTGCGGTGGGCGTGTTCTTCGGCCTGTATCCGGCGAAAAAAGCGGCCGCGCTCGATCCGATCGACGCCCTCCGCTACGAGTGAGAGGGCCTTAGCTCGACTGCAAGGAGTCGTGCAGGATGTGCTCGATCGCGCCGCGCAGTTGCTCGGCGGTGAAAGGTTTCGTGAGACAGCCGCGGGCGCCGTGGCGCTGGCTGAGCGGGTGAACGTAGGCCTCTTCGAGGCTGCTCAGCACGAGCACGGGCAGGCGGTCGCCCACGGCCTCCAGCAGCGCCTGGCCGTGGACGCCCGGATCGAGATCGATGATCGCGAGGTCAGTGTCGTCGCAGCCTTCCTTGAGTTGCTGAAAGGCCTCCGCACTCGTGCGCCGCAGGCGCATGCCGTGGCGCGTGGCGAGCACGGCTTCGCAGGCGAGTGCTTCGACCGTCGGATCGTGGCTGATCAAGAGAATGACGTGAGGTTTCATCTTGCTGAAAGCTAAGCGCGTCCGTCCGGGCTGCTCCCCGCGCCTTGCCAAATCCTCCCCGCACGTTGCCGACTCCAGGAAAAGAAAAAGCCCCTCGCCGCGAGGCGAGGGGCTTTGGTGGAGACTGATCGGATCAGACCTGATCGAGCGGCAGAGCGACCGCAGGCGCCTCCTCGGTCTGGTCAACTGACGCCCCGCGTTGCGGTCCGCGCGGTGGGCCTTGCGGCGCGCGATCCGGGCCGCGATCTTCGCGCGGCTGGAAGCCTTGCGGCGGCGGGCCGGACTTGCGCGGCGAGTGCTGCCACGATGGGCGTTGCTGCCCGCGGTTGGGCTCGAAGCGGCGGGGTTCCGGGGCGAATTGCTGCTGTGGGCCGCGTGGCGGTTGGGCCCAGCAATTGCCGTCTGGCGGACCCTGCGGTGGCCGGGCGTCGCGATTCCACTGCTGCGGAGCGGGGCCGCGAGCGTTGCGGCCATATTCTCCTTGCGGGTTGGACTGCGGGCCATGAAACCGAGGAGCGAAAGCGTAGCGGTTTTCCTGCCCGCGCTGCGGCGCAGATTGAGGCCCGCGGGATTCTTCGCCGATGCGGTTGTGCTCGGGCTTCGGGCCACCCTGCGTCATCCGGGAATCGCTGGGCCCTTGGGAATGGTGGTGGCGGCCATGATGATGGCGGGCTTGCGGGCCGGAATCGCCGCGCGGGGCGGCCTCACGGTTGTCACGCTGGTCGCCACCCTCCCGACGCGAGTCGGCCGGCGGACCTTCGCGGCGTGGGCCGTTATTTTCCGGGCGGGCCTTTTGGTCACCGTCTGGTTTGCGATCGTGGCGGTGGTGCATTTCCGGCCCGCGTTCGCGGTTCTGCTCTCCGCGACCTTCGGCCCGGAGATCGGGTCCGCGAGGTTCGCGGCGATCACCATCAGGGCGGCGTTCGCGGTCCCCTTCTGGACGCGGGGACTCGCGGCGTGGGCCGGCATCAGGGGTGCCCGGAGGACGTTGATCGCCCTCGCGCTTGCGAGCCTCGCCACCTTCGGGGCGCCGCGGCTGGCCTTCGTCGGGGCCGCGGAATTCATCGGCGCCGATTTTGCCGTCGCTGTTGCGGTCGAGCTTGCGCAGCACATCGGCGGCGCGATTCGCTTCCTCGTTATCGATCACGCCATCGTGATTGGCATCGAGCGCGCCGAAGAGTCCGGCCACAGGGCGTTGGGGGGCTTCACCTCGCGGCGCGCCTTCGCGCGGCGTGGTGTCCGGCGGGCGGGGTGGAGGTGTGTTTTCCTGAGCCGACAGCGACCACGCGGGCAGCGTGAAGGCGAGGGTGGTGACAAGGAGATGTCTGGTTTTCATGGTGGATGGGTTTTGGGGTGAAAGCCGCTTCCCGCGGCGGATGGTTCACCCGATAAACGCCACCACTGCGGATTGTTGTGCAGCGGCGTCACTTTTTCCCACGGCCCGAGCCCGCCGCTCAGAACTCGACCCCGACCGTGAGCGTGAGCCACTGGATCGCGACTTCCACTTCGCTGTCGCTGTATTCGCCGGCGAGCAGGCGGGAAGTGCCGACGCGTTCGGTCTGCGGCAGCGCGTATTGGTAGGCGAGATCGCAAGTCAGCGCGCCGCGCCGGTAGCCGACGCCCGCGCTCACGACGTGTTCGCTGATCGCGGCGGTGAGCGGCGTGAGTGTTTCGCTGGGGACGGGATTGCGGGCGTAGCGATAGCCGACCCGCACGGCGAGAGAATCGGTGATCTGATACTCCACGCCGGCGCGGATGACCCACTGGTCGCGCCAGTCGAGCGGGATGTCGTCGTTGAGATCATCGCCTCCCGCGAGCAGCGCGCGGTAGAGATCGCTGTCGGTATTGCGGAGCCGCACCTCGAGCGTATCAAAGGCGCCCGCCCAGTTGATCCAATCGACCTGCGCGGTGACTTCCAGCTTCGGCACGACGCGCCATGCGAATCCCGCGCGCCGATCGAGAGCTGCGGCGTGATGGCGTAGCTCGCGCCGAAGGCGAAACGCAGGAGCGCCAGTTCCGAGGAATGCGTGCGCTCGCCGTAGGTCGTCGCGCCATCGAGCCCGCCGGGCGTGTCCCGGTAGCGCCAGTCGGCGCGCAGGCCCGCATCGGTGATCACGCCGAGCCCGAGCGAAAGCGGGCCGAAGGTGCCGCCGAGCGCGGTCGCGGGCAGCACCCCGAATTCGTGGAGGTGCGTGTCGTTGGCGCGGTTGCGAAAATCCGCGTTCAGCCAGCCGGCGCTGCCGCTCACGGTCAATTGCGGCCGACGCACCATACTGAGCGCCGCCGGATTCGCGCTCAGCGCCCCGAGCGCATCGCCGTGGCCGGCGACGGCCGCGCCCCCCAGGGCCTGGCTGCGGGCGCTCGCGCCATCGGTGAAGAGCCCGCTCGCCGAGGCGAAGGCCGGTGCGAGCAGCATCGGAAAAACGACGGCGGCACGGAGAGTCCGCCATGCGTCTGGGATTGTGGAGCGGCGACTCATCACCGACCTGCTCGACTCCAACGCCATCGAGGAAGGCCGCTACGCTGCCGATCTCGAGCCGCACAATATTCGCGATCTCATCGCCACGAGCCAGCAGCAGAACGCCCTCTCGGCCGAGCGCAAGCAATCGACCATCGTCCTCGCCGAGGGGCCGCCGTGTTTCGTGCAGGCCGATCGCAAGGCGACGCTCCAGATCCTCGACAACCTGATCTCGAACGCGCTGAAATATTCGCCGCCCGCCAGTGAAGTGCGGGTCGTCCTGCTGCCGCTCGGTGGATGGATCGATTGCGCGGTCATCGACCGGGGGCCGGGCATCAGCGCCGAGGATCAGCAGAAACTTTTCCGCAAACACACCCGGCTCAGCGCGCGTCCCACGGCTGGCGAATCCTCGGTCGGACTCGGCCTTTCCATCGTGAAGAAGCTCGCCGAGGCCATGGGCGGTGAGGTGCGCTGCGAAAGCACGTTCGGCGCTGGTTCGAGCTTCATCCTCCGCCTGCGCGCCGTGCCGGCGGAATTGCTCGCGGCTCCGCTCCGCTGAATCCGCGACTGGCGTCCGCCCGCAAGTTGCGCCATCCTCTCCGCCCTTCCTTATGTTTATCCCGAATCAAAAAGTGGTCTGCATCGACGACCAATTCCCGCTCGGCATCGAACAGCTCTACAACCAATTCCCGGTCAAGGATCAGATCTACGTCATCCGCGACGTCGTGCCCGGCCAGGCCTTGAGCGGCTCGGAAGGTGAAGTCGCCGTGTATCTCGTCGGCGTGGTGAATCCCACGAACAAGGTCGGCGTCGAGCGCGGCTTCAACGCCGAGCGTTTCGCCCCGCTCTCCTACAACGAACTCGAAGAGACCATCGCCGCGCAGGAGCGCGAGGAAGTCGAAGTCGAGTAACGGCGCGGCGCTGAAGCAAGGCGCGCATACGTCCGCGGGCCGTTGGCTTGGCGATTCAACGTCGATATCTCAAGCTTCGGGGGGAGGCGGGAGGAAGCTCTCGCCAACCTTCGCGAAGCTCTGGAACTCTCCTTCGAAGACGCACCGGCGGGCCGGCACCACGCGTTCGATCATTCGCCAGGCGGGCTCAACGCCCAAGGACTTCGGATTCTAAGGTCCGGCGGAGATTCGCCGATTTTTTCGTGCGCCCGGCGCGGCGGGCGCGCTAATCATTCCCGCCCATGTCTCTCCCTGCCGGCTTGCCGGAACGCCTCGCGCATCTTGTTGTCCATCGAAGCAGGATCATCATCCTCGCGGCGCTGGTCCTCCTCGGCGGGTGCCTCTGGCTGGTCTCCTCGAAGCAACGGCTCGACTCGGAAATCCTCAACCTCTTCCCGCAGAACACCGAGACCGTGCGCGGGCTCAAGGTCTTCAACGCCGAGTTTCGGCAAGGGCGCGAGCTGCTTCTCATGCTCGATGGTTCGCCTGAGGCGATCGCCGAGGTGGAGGAGGATTTCCTCCAGCGCCTCCGCGCGCAGCCGTGGGTCGAGCGCGTCTTCGCCGGTTCGCCGATGGAGGACCCGGAGGAATTGCGCGCGCTCCAGGCGATCGTCCCGCAGCTCCTGCTCAATCTCGATCCCGCCGCATTCGCCAAAGCCGCGCAGGCGCTCACGCCCGCCGCGCTCGAGGAGCGCGTCACTCGACTGAAGGCCGCACTGGAATCCGGTTCGCCGCGCGCCGAGTTGGAAGCGAGCGTCGATCCGCTCGGTCTCGTCGGCTTCGCGCTCGCGCCGATGAATGGCGACCACAGCATGCAGAAAGGCCAGAACCTCGGCGCCGAGGATGGCAGCATGAAGCTCTATCCCGTCGTCGCCCGGCAGGCCTCGCTCAGCCAGGCCGATTGCCAGGCGCTGATGCTCGAGGTCGATCGTTTCCGTGAAGAGACGCGCAAAGGTTGGTCCGGTAAAAACCCGCCGCAGATCCTCGTCACCGGCCGCGCCGCTTACGTCGCGCAGATCGCGGCGAGCATGCAGCGCGATGTCCTCGTCACCTCGCTCATCTCGATGATCACCGTCACCGGGCTCTTCCTCGTCGGCTTCCGCCGCATCCTGCCGCCGGTCGGCACCACGATCATCCTCAGCTTCAGTTGCTTCGTCGCCTTCACCGCCGGCTGCGTGCTCTTCACGAATCTGAACATGATCGCCATCGCCTTCTGCTCGATCCTCCTCGGGCTTGGCGACGACTTCAGCCTGCTGCTCTACAATCGCTACCTGCTCGCGCGGCGGCACGGCGAAGACCATGAACGCGGCGTGGCCACCTCGATTCGTGAAGTGAGCGGCGGCATCCTCTGGGTCGCGCTCACCACCTCCGTGGGTTTCCTCGCGCTGCTCTTCAGCGGCTCGCCGGGCTTTGCGCAGCTCGGCGCGCTCATCGCCATCGGCCTCGTGCTGTGCGCCGTCTTCGTCATCGGCCTGCTCTTCGTTTTCATCCGGCCCGGCCATGCGCACCCCGAGCGACCCGATCCCCTGCACCGGCCCTTCGCGCATCTCGTCACGCTGCTCCTGCATCTGCCCGGGCGCGTCGGCTGGCCGATGTTAGCCATCGCCCTCGCCGCCTGCCTTTACGCCGTCCTGCCCATCCATCCGCTGCGCCTCGAGACCAACCCGCGCTCGCTCGAACCCAAGACTATCCCCGCCGCGCGTGCCCTCCAGCGCATGAACGACAAGATCGCGCCCACGCCCGAGCCCGTCATGCTCCTCGTCGATGCGCCGGATCAGGAGAGCGCCTATCGTTCGTGGAAAACGGTGGACGCGCACCTCCGGCAGCTCGTCGCCGACGGCACGCTCGCCAGCTTCTCCAGCCCGTTTGCCTTCACGCTCTCGCCCCAGCAGATCGAAGCGAATCGCCTGACCCTCCAGCGCACCGTCGATCTCGCCGCCAGCGAAGCCGCCTACCGCCGCGCCCTCGAGGCCTCCGGCTTCAGCGCCGACGCCTTCCAATCCGCCTTCGATCTCTTCGCCAAACTCCGCGCCGCCGATGCTGCCACCGCCCGGCTCGACCTCGCCAGCCAGCTCCCCGCGCAATCCGCGTGGTGGTTCCTCATCGACCGCTACCAGTCGCTCCGTCCGAACCTCGCCGCCGCCTATCTGCGCCCGGCCACGCCGCTCGAAACGCCCGAACAGCAGGCCGTCTTCGAGCGCGCCGTCCGCGCCTGCGACGCGCCCGTGCAGATCACCGGCTGGAGTTACGCCATGATCTCCATGGTCACGTGGGCCCGAGCCGAACTGCGCATCTTCACCCTCGCCGTCGGCTCGCTCATCCTGCTCCTCCTCGCCATCGCCTATCGCGACTGGCGCCCGCTCCTCATCCACGCGCTCAGCCTCGTCTTCGCCGTCGGCCTTTGCCTCACGCTCCTCAAGCTCACCGGCACTCGCGTCAATCTCCTCAACGCCCTCGCCTTCCCGCTCATGCTCGGCGTCGGCGTGGACTACGGCATGCACCTCATCCTCGCGCTGCGTGAAGGTCATGTCGCCGAGAACCTCACCACCGTGCTCAAGCCCGTCGTCATTTCCGGCCTCACCACCATCGCCGGCTTCGGCGCGCTCATGGCCGCGCAAAACCCCGCGCTCAAAGGCCTCGGCACCGTCTGCGCCCTCGGCGTCCTGAGCTGCCTGCTTTCCTCCATCTTCTTCGCCGTGCCCATGATGGTCCTGCTCGACGGGAAAAAGCACGCGCCCCCGGCGGCGTAGCTGCCCCGCCACACTCGGGAGCTGAGTCGCGGCTTTTCCGATGCGGAAAAGAGACGCCGAATTCATGGGCGGTGCTTTTCCCGGACGTCCGGGCAGCTTTGCCCCCGACCATTGTTATGAAGAAGGTGCGGAGTTTCTCCGAGGCGTCGCCTCTTTGTTTTCTGAGTCCTCGGCCTTTCATAGGCGCAAAGGCCGTGGCGGAGACGAACTTGATGTGATGAACACGAGCACCTTCCTCGCCCTCCCGTCTGCTGGCCCGTCTCCCGCCGTGGGTCCTGCTTCAGGATGGAGGAGCCAAAGCACTCACGATGGAATTTCCGAGGGCACGCGGACCGACCTCACCCTCCATCGTTAACCGCCATACTCGCACGCCGCATGGGAGCAGAAGCCAGGCGCCCGGCCCTCTGCGAGTCAGCATTAACGC
>ENA-ORBV01012400-ORBV01012400.1-microbial-mat-metagenome-genome-assembly--contig:-NODE-12400-length-13155-cov-3.858235_pt1 | contig 13155 bp, 9 predicted proteins | sample MGYA00237777_ERZ505514 | MGnify/ENA primary metagenome ERZ505514 (study PRJEB26160, sample SAMN06269048) | microbial mat metagenome | isolation source: Oligotrophic lake microbial mat | place...
GAACCCCGTTTGGATACTCACGATTCACAGTCCGCCGAATGGTTTGCCGCGAAAGTGCTGCCGCATGAGCAGGATCTTCGCGCGTGGCTGCAGGCGCGTTTTTTCCTGGCTTCAGACGTCGATGATATCGTCCAGGAGGCCTATTCCCGACTTTGGCGTGCTCATGCCACGGGTGTGATCGCTTGTCCCCGTGCGTTTGTCTTTCTGACCGCCCGAAATCTGGCTCTGAACCGGCTCCGTCACCAACGATTGGAGCGGCCGCCGGGCACCGTCGAAGTCGACGCGTTTACCTTGCCCGACGATCACGCGAGCATTCCCGACACGATTGCGCATGCGGAAGATTTACAGCTGCTGCTGCGCGCGATTCAGTCGCTACCGGAGCGGTGCCGCCAAGTTGTCCGGCTGCGGAAAATATACGGACTTTCGCAAAAGGAAGTTGCCGCCCGCCTTGGGATTTCGGTGGCGACGGTCGAAACGCAGGGGATAATCGGGCTGCGCAAATGCACGGAGTATTTCCGGCGTCACGGTTACCTGAGCTCCCGCCGATGAGGTTTCGATTTCGAAATTCCGAAGACGCCGAGGGTATTGAGCTGACAGCCGCCGAGTGGGTCTTGCGTTGCGACCGCGGACTTAGCGGTGAAGAGCAGGATGAGCTTTCCCGTTGGCTCGCCGCAGATCGGCGGCATGGGGTGGCTTTGGCGCTCCAGCGCTGGAGCTGGGAGGAACTGGACCGGCTCGCCGGGGTGCAAACGTCCCTCGCGGTTTTCGATCCGGAGTTGGTCGGCCCGATCCCGGAAGGGACGAACCCCCGCACCGGTTCCAGACGCGCATGGATTGCCGGCATCGCGGCGGCCCTGACGCTCAGTGTGGGCGTTCTGTATTTCGCGCGCTCACCAGAGGTGCGATCACCGGTGCCGACTAGATTGGCGGCTCCCTGCGAGCGTCGGACTCTAGACGACGGCACGTTGGTGGATTGCAACCGCGACGCTCAGATCGAAGTCAACTACTCGAACGCGGTCCGACAGGTGCGCCTTGTGCGCGGGGAGGTGAACTTCCACGTCGCGAAGGATCCAACCCGGCCCTTTGTCGTCATGGCCGGCGATGTTTCGCTGCATGCGCTTGGCACGGTATTCAATGTGCGCCTCGATTCCCACGTGGTGGAAGTTGTCGTTCGCGAAGGCGAGGTGCAGATGGGCAGAATGGCTCCGGAGCGATTGAGCGCCAGCGCGACGCTTCCGCGGCTATCCGCCAACCAACGGGTTGTTATTCCCCACACGCCGGCCGTCCAGCCGCTCGTCACTCTCTTGAATACACACGAGCTTGAATCTCGACTCGCGTGGCAGCCGCGGCTGCTCGATTTTAGCGATGCGCCGTTGGACCAGATTGCGGTCGCATTCAACCGGCACAACGTCGTCCGCGTTACGCTGAAAGATCGCAGCCTGCACGCGGTGCGACTCAGCGCCACCTTCCGGTCGGACAACGTCGAGGGCTTCCTCCGCCTGATCGAGTCTGAGTTTGGTGTGCGTGCCGACTGGCGCAGCGAAAGCGAAGTGCTCCTACACAAGATAAACTAAACCGCGTGATGTGGTCGACTCCCCGTCATCGGCAACGCTTGGGTTGGCCGCGCAATATTTCTTTCAAGGAATGTAGAGGTTCGGGGTTTGTATCGGTGGACCCGATTCACTCCGCTCATGGTTCGCTTTCCACTTCTGGTTTGGGAGACCTCCAACTCCACTTCCGCCTCCGCTTCAGTTTCCGCTGCAGCGCGCTCAGTGTCTTGCTACTTCTCGTGGTGGCACCGGCCGTCATCGCCGACGCCGCTGCGCCGGGAACGAAGTCGTTCGACATCCCCGCCGGTAACGCCGCGCAGACGCTGAAGCAATTCGCCCTCCAGGCCGCGCGCGAAATTGTCTTCTCACTCCCTGACGTAGCAGCCGTCCAAACCAACACCGTCCGCGGCGAGCTTTCTCCCGCCTTGGCGCTCGAACGAATGATCGAGGGCACCGGCTTGATCTCGAAAACAGATGCGCAGACCGGCGCGTTTGCCGTGCGCAAGAAGCCGGTTCCGAAAACTTCTCACTCACCCCCTGAATCCGAATCTTATTCCCGCGCTCCACCCGCGAATGATCTCATGAAACCCAACCCCTTCGTCAATCTGCTCGCCGCCCTCGCGACTGCCTTTCACCTGCACGCGGCCCAACCCACGACCGCAAAGCCCGAGGGAGAGGTGATTCAGCTTTCCCCGTTCACCGTCGATACGTCGAAGGATGTCGGATACAAGGCGAGCAACTCCATCTCCGGCACGCGCACCAATGTGCCCATCGCCGAGGTGCCGATGAACATCCAGGTCGTCACCTCCGAGCTGCTCAACGACCTCGCGGCGCAGACGCCCACCGAGGCGTTGCGCTATTTCGGCTCCGTCCAGAACAACCGACAGGGCGATTCGAACGACGCCGGCATCGACCTCGATGCCACCGGAGCCCTGTTCGGCGACGTCCGGCTTCGTGGCCTCACGTCCGGCACGAATCTGCGCAACGGCATCCGCGTTTTCAGCCAGCTGCCATCGGAGTTCGTCGACCGCGTGGAACTCGTGCGCGGGCCGGCGGCGGTCCTTTACGGGCTCTCGGATCCGACCGGCATCTACAACGTCATTACCAAGTCGCCGGTCTTCAATCGGACCTTCGGTCGCGCACAGGCTCGCTACGGGAGCTACAACAACTACGGGGCGTCGTTGGATGTGAACTACAACGTGCGCCGAAATCTCGCCTTGCGGCTCAACGCGATGGCGGCGCATCACGATACCGAGTTTTGGTTCAACGAGGGCGACAGTTGGGCGGTGTTGCCGCAGGTGAGTTGGCGGCCGTTCGAGAAGACGCTGGTGCAGGTCGACTATCTGCAATCGTGGGCCAAGCGCGCGCGACCCGACCAGCGGCACTCCTACGGGAACACCGGCACGAGCGTGCAGACGACGCCGAACTACCCGGTGCTCGTCACGGGGATGGACATTCCGCTGTATGAGGATTCGCGCTACAAGGTCGATCCGCGCTACAATTTCGCCGGACCGGACGCCTATCGGGAGGTGCGCGAAAAAAGCTATGTCCTCACGCTCACGCAGCAGATCGGGGACCACCTGAACGTGAGCCTGCAGGGCAACTACTATGAACGTCCGCACATTAACAACTACTCCAACATCGCGCTCATTCAGGGCAACAGCACCTTCTGGCTGGACCAGCCGACGCCGCCCCAGCAGGACGCGTTTCAGCTGCGCCGCTGGGATCTGACGAAGCGCTGGGACTGGGTGAAGACCTTCGTCGGCACGGCGGTCTACAAGCGCGATCTCGAACTGCCGGCGCTCGGCCGCACGAACCAGACGTTCACCGTCGGGTTTCAGGGTTTCTACAACGATTCGAATTTCCGCCAATGGGCGGACCAGCGCGATTTACGCCGACGGGACGCGCAAGGTCGCGTGCTCATCGCGCCATTCATCCCGAGTGGCGTGCCGGGTACCGGGAACGCGGCGCTGTTGCGCGACAACTATCCGTCGCTCAACGGTGGAATCTTCGATGCCCGGAGCACCCGGCCCGCGCCTGGCATCTGGTTCGACTATCTGCCGATCAACATGGACGTCGCGCGCACGCGGCGCACGTCCGACGTGGTCATGACGCTGCTCCCGCCCGGCACCGGCACCTTCACCTCGCTCGCGAATTCCAATCGCACCAAGAACGACTTCACCTCGGCGTGGGCGCAGTGGAGCGGAAAATTCTGGAAGGATCGCGTGATTCTCAGTGCGGGCATTTTCAAGACCGACATCCAGCAGGAGACGGGGAATAGCGAAGCGACGCTCCGGCCGTTCTACGACAAGTCGGCCACGCTCCCGCAGTATGGCATCGTGCTGCGGCCGTTCCGACCCGACTGGGGCAATCTTAGTTTCTTCGCCCTCTACTCCGAGTCGCTGCAGCCCAACAGCGATGTGCGCGACGCGTTCAACAACCCCTTTGAGCCACGTCTCGGCAAGGGCCACGAGTTCGGCGTAAAATTCGATGTGTTCGCCGGCCGCGTTTCGGGCACCATCAGCACCTGGGATATCGATCAGACCAATCGCGTGATCTTCGACGCCAACGCGCCGAATCCCAATAACCCGACCGGCATCGGTGCGAACGTCGCGCGCGGGCTTAACACCTCGCAGGGGTGGGAAGCGGACGTCATCGTTTCGTGGACGACGCGCTGGCAGACGCTGCTGAGCTATGCGTGGATGGACGTGTTTTCCGGCAACGATCCGAATCCGCTGCTGAATGGGTCGGCGGAAATCGGCTCCTACGACAAGGGGTTCGGAGCGGTCACGAGCTATCGGTTCGGCGCGGGCCGGCTCAACGGTTTCATCGTGGGGCTGGGAGCCAACTACAAGAGCGAGGAGGTCGCGGAGGCGAAGCGCGCCGGCTTCAATGGCCAGCGGCAGCGCGTGTATCCGAGTGTGTGGGACGGGAATGCCTTCGTCGCTTATCGGCACAAGCTGATGGGACGCAACTGGCGCTGGCAGCTCAACATCACGAACTTGTTCGAGATCGACCGGCCGGTGGGTTGGAATCCGAACAAGCCAAACGACCTCGGCTTCGCGAATCGTCCGTTCTTGTATGAAACGGAGCGGAAGGCGATGTTCACGACCTCGGTCGAGTTTTGAATCCCGTTCGTTTCGCTCGCGCTCCATGACAAACCCCGTTTCCCGCCGCAGCTTCTTGCAACATAGCGGAGTGGCGGCCGCGGCCGCCGCTACCGCCGGTCTGGCGTTGCGGCCCGTCGCCGCCGCGGTTCCCGCGGAAAAAAATTCCGCCGTGCCGGTCCGAGTGCCGGAGAAAACGTTCGTAGATCTCGCGATCGCGACGATCTGCACGGACGGGTTCGAGAACAAACGACACGAGCCGGCCTTCCGGTTGATTCCGGAAATCGGGGTGCGAAACGTGGAGTTCAACGTGTGGTTTGCCGACACGATCACGCCGAACTATTTCCGCGGCCTGAAGGAGCGGAGCGCGCGCGCCGGACTGCGGCCGGTGTGCGTGCAGGGGAGCAGCTTCGGCGGCGAGGGTGCGGGCGGCGTCTTGAAGGATGTGGGGCACAAGCTCGCGTTGATGTATGGCGCGCGGGAGCTGGGCTGCCGCCGTGTCAAATGCACCGGTGCGGCCCGCGGCACGCAGGGCGGGTTGAAGACGGTGATCGAGGTGTGCAAGGAACTCGCGCCCGCCGCGAAGGAACTCGACATGCTCATCCTGCTGGAGAACCACGCGAAGAACGTGCTCGAGACGATCGCGGACTATGAGGAGATCTTCGCGGCGATCGACTCGCCGCACATCGCGATGTGTTGCGACGTCGCGCATTTCTGGGGCTCCGGCGATTCCGGCATCGATCCGGTGAAAGTAATTGATAAATTTCACTCGCGGATCCGACACGTGGATTTGAAGGACAACCGCACGCGTGGGGGCGGCCACGATGTCGTGCCCTACGGCGAAGGGATCACGGATTTCCCGGCTATCCTCGAAAGTCTGCGCGCGAAGAATTATGCCGGCTATCTGCTGCTCGAAATGGCATGGCGGCAGCCGCGCGAACCGGTGGTCGCCAACCTGATCAAGGGCCGTAACATGTTCCAATCCTACGTGCGCGCACCATGACAACTTTGCTCTATCGGGTGGGGCTGGCGTGGTGCGCGACACTCGCGGTCGTGGCCGAAATGGGCGCCGCAGTGCCGGTTGTGCCGCTCGAGATTCCGCAGCTCGCCGATGATCGGCTGCAGATCGCGCTCTATGCCGAGGCGCCTCAGATCGTGACACCGATTGGCGCGGCGGTGGATGCACGCGGGCGTCTTTTCGTGCTGGAGTCACACACGCATCTAGCCCCGAAAAATTATACAGGCCCGAAGCGCGACCGCATTCTGATCTTCGAAGGCGCGGGGAGCAACGGACGCGCGGCGAAGGCGAGCGTGTTTGCGGACGACGTGCTGGAGGGAATGAACCTCGCCTTTTCGCCGGACGGCACGCTCCACGTTGTAACCGCCAAGACCGTCGAGGCGCTCCCGGATCGCGACGGCGACGGCCGCGCCGACGCTGCCAAAGTCGTCCTGCGGCTTGAGACGGAAGAGAAGTACCCGCACAATCAGCTCCTCGGGCTCACGATCTCGCACGATGGCTGGATTTACGCGTCACGTGGCAACACCGGCGGAAACCCGCATGCCTGGGTGGGAGCCGACGGCCGCCGGCTGGAGGCGTATGGGAATGGCGGAGACATCGTGCGCTGCCGCCTCGATGGCTCGCAGCTCGAGCGGTTCGCGGAGGGTTTCTGGAATCCCTTCGATCTGAAGTTCGACCGGTACGGACGTCTGCTCGGCGTCGACAACGATCCCGATTCGCGCGGGCCCAATCGTTTGCTGCATCTCGTGCGCGGAGGCGACTACGGCTTTAAGTCGCTCTACGGTCCGAGCGGTTTACACCCTTACGATGCCTGGGATGGCGAGCTTCCGGGCACGCTGCCGATGATGGCGGGCATTGGAGAATCGCCGAGCGGAGTGATCGATTTGAGCTATACGGCGTTGCCGCCGGAGTATCGCGATGCGATCGCCGCGACGATCTGGGCCGAGCACACGATTCCGATTTACCGGACGAAGGCATCCGGCGTTTCGCAGCGCGCGACTTCGGAACCGTTCATTCGCGGCGGGCGCTGGTTTCGGCCGGTGGCACTCGCGGCGGCGCCCGATGGTGCGCTTTTCATCACCGATTGGGTGTTGAAGGATTATCCGAATCACGGGCAGGGCCGAATCTGGAAAGTCACCGCCAAGCCGGGCGTGAAAACGATGCAGCCGGTGGCTGCGTTTGCCCCACCTGAGAAGAACGAAGAGCGAGAGCGGCTCGACTCACTTATGGTCGCCGGACCAGCACAACTCGCCGCTGTCCGCGCGGCATTGAAGAGCGAGGATCCGTTTCTTCGGCATGCGGCCGTGATGGCGCTGGCCAGCCCGCCCATGCGCGAGACGGCAGTTCTGGAGCTCGATAGCGACGAAGCGGACTTGCGGCTCGGTGCGCTCCTTGCGTTGCGGCGGGCCAACGTGCCCGAGATGGAAAAGCATGTGCGGCCGCGGCTGGAGGATCGCGATGAGCGCGTGCGCTTGATGGCGCTAATCTGGACCGGAGAGAAAGAGGCGCGTTCGCTCGCACCCGAAGTTGAAGCGATGGCGGGGTCGGCGGATTTCACGGCCCGGCTTTTCGAAACCTGGCTGGCGACGCAGCAGATCTTGAACGCGCCACTGCCGGCACCGGGTGCGAAGCCGATTCGCGGATTTTCGATCAAGCGCGATCTGGATGCGCAGATTTTGGAGCGGGTTCTGGCGGACGAGAAACGTCCCGCGACGGTGCGGGCCTTTGCGCTGCGCCGGCTGGTTGGCCGGAGCGGAACCGCGCATCGCGATCTCCTGCTCGGAATGGCGAAGCGCGGCGATCCTGGGCTGCGCGTCGAAGCGATCCGCACGGCCGCGACGAAACTCGATGACGAATCGCGGGCTGTCTTCGGCGAGATTGCACTCGACCGATCCGCGCCGTCACGCGTTCGAGCGGAGGCCATCGCGGCGCTCGGCGGCGGCGCGGACACGGTGTTGCGCCCGCTGCTCATGGATTCGGATCCCGCAGTGAGGATGCAGGCGGAGCGCACGCTGCGGGTGTCGCAAAACGCATCCGCAACCGTCGCTGCGCCTGCGGCGAACGATGCGGCCGCGTGGGTGAACGTGCTCGCGAAGGGCGGGGACGCCGACGCGGGCGCGCGGGTTTTCTTCGCCCCTACTTCGACGTGCGTGCAGTGTCACCGCGTGAACGGCCGCGGCGGCGCCATCGGACCCGATTTGTCGCTCATCGGCCGCACCTCTGCTCGCGAAAGACTGGTGCGCTCGATCGTCGCGCCCTCCGAAGACATGTCGCCACAATATCAAGGGTGGGAGATAAGGACTAAGGCAGGCGAAACCCTGACCGGGCTGCAGGGCCATCTGCGCACTGACGGTGGCGCCACGCTCTTATCATTCGATGGCCAGGAAATTAAACTGAGCGGCGACCACGTGCAGTCGTTTCGCGCGCTCGATCGGTCGCTCATGCCGGAGGGACTTGCTGCGCTTCATTCCGTCGAGGAGTTGCGGGACCTCGTGACCTTCCTGGAGGATCTGCGATGACGGTGAACCGAGGTCGACATCGACGCCCATGAGCGGTAACCAGAACCGCATGCGCGCCGGCGGCGCTACCTCGCTCACGATCTCCGATCCATCGAAATATTATTTCTTCTAGTCGCACTATCAGATCGTCTCGACCAACGGCTCCGGCCACTTGCCGGATTCCACGCGCTTCAGCAGCTTCTCGGCGAGCCGGCGGCCGGTACGCCGCAGGCTCGGGGCGAACGATTTCGCCGGCGCGAGACCGGGAAACTGGAACATGTCCTCCTCGTTGTTGAAGACACCGAAGTTCTTGTCCACGGCGATGCGGTGACTGACGAAATACGGCGCGACCGCGTAGTTCGCGGAATATTCCATCGAGAACACTGCGTCGGTCCCCACGTGGAAATGCATAAAGAACAGATGCAGCTTCGCGACCGATTCCGGCCGGGCCAGCCAGGCGTAGGAGATGTCCACCCGTGGATTCAGTTTTAGAAACGTTTCCCGAAATGCCTGGAAACGTTTGTTGTTCTGCTCCCAAAAACCCGCGCAAAGTATCCGGCGTTTGCCGAGGGCATGGAAGTAGCGGGCGGCTTCCTCGGCATGGAGCGTGTTGTTGTGCTGGACGGCGGCGAGCGTGTGCAAGTCGTCGAAGATGATGCCGGACACAATCGGCACGCCCTGAGCCTGCGCATAATAGAACGGCAGCGCGGCATGGCGGAAACTCATCGCCACGATGCCGTCGGCTTTAAGCGCCACGATCCATTCCCCGAAATGAAGCGAGGTGCTGTCGGCGTGAGTGTTCAAGACCACTTTGGGTTCGATACCCAGGGGCCGGCACACATCCTGGACGCCGTGGAGCACGGCTTGGTTGAAGCGCGGATCGGGATTGTTCGAAAGCACCACGATGCGCGGCGCGATCGCGCGGAAATTCGTCTGAGTTGAGCAAACGATGAGTCCGCTTTTGCTCTTGGCCCGGAGCATGCCCAGTTTGGCAAATTCGGTGACCGCCTTGTGGGCGGTTTGGAGGCTGACGCCGAAATGCGCGGCCACACCGCGGACGGTGCGGTAGCGATCGCCCTCTTTATAATGAGTAACGATGTCGCGCTGAAGATCGCGGAGCAGGCCGGCGAGGATTTTGCGGGGCACGACGGATATCTACGTCAAGCGGGAGCCGTTCCGCAAGGGCGAGCCGTTCCGTTCTGGCCGGTCAACCGGTCGTAGACCCGATAGAGCGATTGGTTTCCGCGGGCCCCGTCGCCGTGGGCGACGGCCGAGGCGTAGAGTTGGGTAACCTGAGTTACACCGGGCAGGGGCACGCGCAGGCTCGCGGCCATTTCGGATACCAGTCGAAGATCTTTTGCCTGAAGGTCGATTCTGAAGAGCGGTCGGTCATCGCGTTCCAGGATGAGGGCGCCGTGGTGATCGAGAATCCAGGAGGCGGCGGAGCCGCCAAGCAGCGCTTCGCGTAGGCGGGAGAGGTCGATGCCCGCCGCGCGACCGAGCGCGAAGGCTTCGCAAACGGCCTGGATGTGGAGCGAGCAGACCACCTGGTTGCAGAGCTTCACCGTCTGGCCCGCGCCACTCGGGCCGAAGTGCGTGAGAGTGCGAGCGAGGACTTCCAACAAAGGCCGCGCCCGCGCAAACACCTCCACATCGCCGCCCACCATCATGGTCAGCTTGCCGGTTTGAGCTCCGAGCACGCCGCCGCTGATTGGGGCGTCGAGGTGCGCAATTCCGTTTCGTGCGAGCCGTGCCGACATCGCCCGCGTGACCTCGGGCGAGATGGTGCTGCAATCGATCGCGAGCGCCCCGTCGGCAAGATGCTCGATGGCTCCACCCGGGCCCGTCAGCACGGCCTCGACATCGGGCGTGTCGGGCAAACTAGTGAACACAACCGAGGCGCCGCGGAGAGCATCTGCGAGCGTCGCGCTCTGTCTGAGCCCTGAGATGCAGAGGCCCGCCAGCGCATCGGGCCGCGTGTCGAATCCGCAGACGACGTGACCCGCTTGCGCGAGGCGAGTCGCCATGTGGCGACCGATCGCGCCCAAACCGACAAAGGCAACATGCGAACGAGAATCCATTTTTGCGAGCCGGTGGAGCGTTAGAAGCGCTTGGTTGCCTCGACATACCACGAGCGCCCGCGGGCGTTATGAAGGCCTGAGTTAAAGCCATATTGCGAGTCGGCCACGGGCGGTTCTTCACCGAGCACGTTGTTGAGGCCGAATCGCAGGGTCGTGTCGCGCAGCGCGCCACCGAGGGCAGCGGATTCCTTTTTGAAGCGATAACTGGCGAAGGCATTGAACGTCCACCACGAATCCACGATGAGGAAGCGGCTGCTCGAGATATAGTCGGCGGTAAAGCCGCTGGCGGCGGCCTGGTCGTTCACTGCGCTCGTGTTTTGAAAACGGCCGACGAAGCGTCCGAGCGCGCCGACGCTCAGTTGGTCCCGGTCCCAACGCACGGAGGCGTTGCCGCGCCAAAGGGGCAGGCCGTCGCGCCAGCGCTGGTTGCTGAACGTTCCGCCGCGACTGTTCTGCACTTCGAATTTTTTCGTGTAGGTGGCGTCGGTTTTAAGGGTGAAGCGTCCGAGGCGGAATTGCGGCGTGCGATACTCGGTGGCGATGTCGAAGCCCTCGATGTTACGCGAGGCGGCGTTGACGTATTCGGCGTTCACGAAGTCGAGCGCGCCGATGGCGCCGCGTTGGTTCGCGGCGACGGCGGTGCCGTTGAAGGCGGCGAAGCGGTCGCGGTCGTCCTGCGAGACCGGAAAACGCGTGACGTTCGGGTTGCCTTTGCCGGCCAGATTCACGCTGCCGATCGGCGTGCCGGCCGCAACCTGGCGGCGCGTCTCCGCCACGAGCAAGTCGCGGTCGATTGTGAGCTGATCCGCGAAATCGATGATGCCGATGGCGTCGGTCTGCCTGATCTTGTAGTAATCGACGGTGAACGAGAGGCCCTTGATGAAGGGCACTTCCACCACGACGCCGTAGGTGCGGCTGGTGGTTTCCTCGGGCTTCAACTGGTCGTTGCCGTTGCGCAGATTCTTGATCGCGCCGCTGGTGTCGGAGATGAGCGCCGTGACGGGACCGCGGTAGGGATCGTTGGAGCCGACGTTGGTGCGTTGGATCGTGCCGCTGAAGAGCTGCGCGATGTTGGGTGCGCGGAAGCCCTCGTTGTAACTGCCCCGCAACGCCAGCCAGCGGTTCATACGATAGTTGAGGCCGCCCTTGGGTTTGGTGGCGGCGCCGAAATCGCTGTATCTCTCGTAACGCACCGCCAGATCGACCGAGAGGCTGCGCACCAGCGGAATATTCTGCTTCCCGCCGATCAGCGGGATGTTTAATTCGGCAAAAGCGGAATACACATCGCGCTTGGCGTGGGTGTCGCCAACGGCGGCTGGGTGGCCTTGTCCGCGAACACTCAACCTTCCGAGCTGCAAGCTTTCAGCGTCTCAACGGGCCTCTCGCCCGTAGGAGCCCTGGGCCTCGACGGATGACCGCCGGCTGGAAATCCATCGCTCTGACGGCGGTTCTGGCTGCCTTGGCCAGCGGAGCGGGGACATGGGCCAGCACGGCGTGGGTAATGAAGCAGCGCGAGGCCCCCAGCCTGCACCGGATTGTGCACGAGGAACTGGACCTGACCGCGGATCAGGAAACCCGCCTTGAAGCCATTGAGGCGCGCTTCGCCACCCGCCGGACGGCGCTGGAGGGTGAAGTCCGAACGGCGAACCGGGAGCTCGCGGACGCCATCGCCGCCAGCGAAGGCGACAGCCCCCAGGTGCAGGCCGCAGTGGATCATTTTCACATCGCCATGGGCGATCTGCAGAAAGCGACCATCGCCCACGTTTTCGAGATGCGGGCCGTACTGACGCCGGCCCAGGCCCGGACGTTCGACAGCGAGGTCGTCGGTGCGCTCCTGCAAGAGGCCGGGTAGCAATCCAGTGACGGTGGAGGCCTCCCTTGAAGCGCGCGCGGCGCGGGGCGACCGCGCGGCGTTCAGCGCGTTGATGACCGCGACCAAGTCCGATCTCCACCGTTTCATCCGGCGCTATGTCGGCGAGGACGAGGAAGCCTATGACCTCGTCCAGGAGACCTATGCCTCGGCGTGGCTCGCCATGCACCGATATGATCCGGTCCGCGCGTTTCCGACCTGGTTGAGGGCGATCGCCCTGAACAAATGCCGCGACTGGGGTCGCAAACGGGCCGTCCGACGGGTGGTGCGTGGAGTCATGGGGCTGGACGCGCCCGAGGCTATGGCGGTCGGTGAAGACCGTCAGGAACCGGAGGGCCGGCTCGACGACCAGCGGAGAGTGGCGACACTTGATCGGGCCTTGACCCGACTACCGGATCAACTGAGGGCCGCCCTGATCCTGAGCGCGCTCGAGGGTCGCTCACACGCCGAGATCGCCCTGATCGTCGGCGCGACACCCAAGGCGGTTGAAACGCGCATCGCCCGCGCCCGCGCCAGACTCGCTGAAATCGTGAAACCTTCCTGAGCCTCCCGACCCGAGTGAGGCGGTTCGCCGCAAGGGGACGGACGCGGGCGGGCGTACTGTAGGTAGGATCATTCGGCGCTCGTCATGGGCGGCGCGCCGAACCACATATGCGCTCGTGAGGACCAAAGCCTGATGTCGTCCCTTCGACTGGATCGCCGTACCCTGCTTCGCGGGGCCGCCGCCGGCGGCGGCTTGCTCGGGCTTCAAGGCCTGATGCCCGCTTGGGCGCAGACCGGATCGCCGGGGCTGCGATCGGATTTGCCGTCGCTCGTCGGACCGAACATCGATCTGACCGTCGGCCATTCTCCGTTTTCTGTCGGCGGCCGCACCGGCCATGCCGTGACCGTCAACGGCCTGCTGCCGGCCCCGCTGCTGCGCCTGCGCGAGGGTCAGAACGCGCGCCTGTCGGTGAGCAACACCCTCGACGAGGACACCTCCATCCATTGGCATGGCATCCTGCTGCCGTTCCAGATGGACGGCGTCCCGG
>ENA-ORBV01012401-ORBV01012401.1-microbial-mat-metagenome-genome-assembly--contig:-NODE-12401-length-13154-cov-4.290969_pt1 | contig 13154 bp, 14 predicted proteins | sample MGYA00237777_ERZ505514 | MGnify/ENA primary metagenome ERZ505514 (study PRJEB26160, sample SAMN06269048) | microbial mat metagenome | isolation source: Oligotrophic lake microbial mat | place...
CTACACCTCTCTATTCGTCGGCAGCGTCAGATGTGTATAAGAGACAGGTCGACATGTAGAGCTGATCGACCTGCTTGACGTGCTGTTCGGCATCGGCCAGCCGGCCGAAGCGCGACTGCAGGCCGATGTAGACGATGACGACCAGCGGCGCGACCGCGGCCAGAGCCAGCACGCCGAGCTTGCCGACGAGCAGCGCCAGCACCAGCGCGGCCGAGGCCGACGCGGCGTGGCTGACGCCGAGCACCGCGAAGTGCCGGCGCCAGACGTCGAACGGGCGCAAGCCGCGTTCGAGCGCGGCGGCGGTGGCCGTGAGACTCGACGTCAGCAGGAAGTGCACGCCGGCCATGAGCGCGAGCGGTCCGACGATCGTATCGAGCGATACGGCTTGCGCGGCCAGGGGCGTGGCGCCGTAGACCGCAAGGAACGCCTGCGCGCCGAGCCACAACGACAGAGCGGGGTTCGCCGCATTGAAGAGCATCCGGTCGGCGCTGTGGCCGCGCCGCCACGACAGAATGAATCCGTCGGCGGCCATCGCGACGGTCGCGGGCGCCGGTCCGAACAGCATGGCCGACGTGAACAGGAACGTGTCGGACATCGAGGCGTGCACAGGCACCCCGGGTACCCGCACCGAGAGCCGCCCGAACGCCACGGCCAGCACCGAGAGCAGGAGCCATTCCGCCACGCGCGGCACGGTGATGAGCGTGGTCACCGACTGGGCGATGGCAAACAGCCCCAACGCCGTCACGGCGGCCACGTAGCGCGCCAGGACGCGGGTGTCGTGTTCGGCGGCGGTCGAGGCGGCGCGCGTCGCGCTGGCGGAAGACATGGGCGTGTCGCCCTTCCTACCGCAAGGCGCCTGCCAGTTCCGCCGGCGGCGGCGGAACTGGCAACGGTCATCCGCAAGTGGCGTCGCTGCAGCGAGTTGCAACGGAGGGCCGCATCCGAGGGGCGCGGTTGCCCGCTCGAGACGCCTTCCGTAGATGGTCGCTAGCCGAAAATTCAGCTGACGACTAACCGAATAATCAGCTTGCGACGGGCCGTCAGACACCGTAATTGCGCCCGTGGATGGCTAAATTATGGCTTGAAGTGACCGATACTCTGGCCGGCACCCAAGTGGTCGGTATTCGACGCCTCGTCGTCCAGCTCGAGTTGCTCGTCCGCAAGACCGGGGCCTCATCGGCCTCGGTCTACCTGCCCACGCCGTGGGACGCGCATTCACCGGTGGTGCTGGTGCATGCCGGCGACCAGTCGCCGCTGTCGGAACTGGCCACACCCGACGCCGCGGCCGCCTTCAGCAGCGCGGTGCTCGAGAATGGCCGCTGGCACGGCGCCGAGGTGGCGCTCGACGCGCTCGTTCCGAGCGCCTCCGGCGACGGCTTCCTGGTTGCCGTGCCGCTGCTCACGAGCCTGTGGGCTGGTGGCGTGCGCGACACAGCCGCCGCGCTGCGTCATCCTGGCCGCCGCAGCGAAGACCAGCGCCAGGCCTCGCCGGTGGCGGGGTGGATCGGCATTCGCCTGCCTGCGCCGCCGCTGCCCGGCGAGGTGGCGGCGTGCGCGCACGCCCTGGCCTCCACGATCGTGTGCGTGTACTCGGTGCTCACCGATCCGCTCACGGGACTACCGGGCCGCCACGAACTGCATGGCGTGCTGCGCGCCGATCTCGACCGCGCGCGTCGGCGCCGCCTGCCGTGCTCGCTGCTGCTCGTGAATCCGATTGGCCTCGACGGCGTGAACGACCGGCACGGCCGGCAGGCTGGCGACAGCGTGGTCCGCGAGTTCGTGCAGGCGATGCACGGCCTGTTGCGCCGTTCCGATGTGCTCATGCGCTACGGCGGTGCCATCTTCGCGCTGCCGCTGGGCAACATCGGTCTCGACAGCGCGGAACTGGTGGCCGAGCGCGTGCGCCGCCACGTGTTGGGACAGCCGTTCCTGCAAGGGGCCGTGCACCTGCAGTGCGCGGTGAGCGTCGTGTCGAGCGGTGCTGAAGACATGGACGGGCTCGAGCCGCTCGATCTGTTGCAGCGCGCCAATGAGGCGCTTGGCCTGGCGCGTCAGCGCGGTGGTGACGCCGTCGTCACCTGGCGCAGCGAAACCGGTGTCGCGGCCGGGCCGCCCACCGATCGGCTGCTCGGCATCTTCACCGGCCGCACCGACAAGGACTACCGCAACATGGGCCTGCTGTGGGACGTGCTGCAGGCGCTGTCGAGCGCGACCGGATCAGCGGACCTGGCTGAGAAGGTGGTGGACCGGCTGTGCACCGTGCTGCATCCCACCCGCGCCGCGTTGTTCGTGGCGGACGACGCGGGCGTGCGGCTGCTCTACGGCCAGCAGCGCCCCGACGACGGCGCCGAGCCGCGGGCGCTGCACGCCGCCGACATCACCGAAGCCGAACGCGCCATCGTCACCACGGCCGTGGTGACTACCGCCGTGCGCCAGGACACCGTCACCACGGGCGAGCGCGCGAACCTGATCATCGCGGTGCCGCTCGTGACCGACGGCCGCACCCTGGGCGCGCTGTGCCTTGGGGGCAGTCCGTCGGTGCTCGACGTGGACCGCACCGACCTGCACGTGCTCACGGGCGTGGCCAATCAGCTGGCCGTGGCGCTCGACCGCGAACATCTGGCCGAGCTCCACCGCGTGCGTGCGGAGCACGAGCGCCGGCGGCTGCAGGCCGAACTGCAGGACCTGCGATCGCAGCAGAGCCCGATCGTGTTCCAGTCGTCTTTGATGGCCGATCTGCTGGTGCGCGCCCGGCGCGTGGCCTCGACCGACACGACCGTGCTCGTCACGGGCGAGAGCGGCACCGGCAAGGAGATGCTGGCGCAGACCCTGCACCAATTGAGCGGCCGGCGCGCCAAGGCCTTCGTGATCGTGGACTGCGGCGCCATTCCCGCCACGCTCATCGACTCGGAGCTCTTCGGCCACGAGCGCGGCGCGTTCACCGGCGCCCAGCAGCGCTCGTCGGGCCGGCTCGCCATGGCCGACGGCGGCACGGTGTTCCTCGACGAGATTGGCGAGCTGCCGCTCGACGTGCAGTCGCGGCTGCTGCGCTTCGTGCAGGAGAAGACCATCTCGATGGTGGGCGGCACGCGCTCGCGCAAGGTCGACGTGCGGATCATCGCGGCGACCAATCGCCGCCTCGAGGACGACGTGCGGGCCGGCCGCTTCCGCGAGGATCTGTTCTATCGCTTGAACGTCGTGCGGCTGCACATTCCGCCGCTGCGCGAGCGGCCCGAAGACGTGCGCATGCTGGCCGAACACTTCGCGCGGGCCTCGGCCGCCGAGCAGCGTAAGCCCCTGCTCGGCTTCTCGGTCGAAGCCGAGCGGCAGTTGCTGGCGCACTCCTGGCCCGGCAACATCCGCGAACTGCAGAACACCATCCTGCAGGCGGTCGTGCTGTCGGAAGGCGATTGCCTCGAGGCCGCCGACCTGCATCTGCCGCACGGCGCGGGCGCCGTGCCTCAGGCCCAGCGCCCGGGCGCGACATCGGGCCGCGATCTCGTGGTGCCGCCGCCGTCGCCAGGTCCCGACCGGGCCGAGCCGTTTGCGGCGGCCTGGGTCTCGCTGCGCGACCGGCTCGCCGCCGAGGTGCAGGCCGCGAGCGGAGCGCGTCCGCGGCTCAGTCTGCCGCTCGGCCGCTGGCTCGCGCACGAGCTCGTGCTGGTGGCGCACGAGCAGGCCGCCGGCGTGGGCGCGCGCGCGGCCAGCCGCATCGGCTTGCCGCAGACCACCTTCGCGCGGCGGCTCCGTCAGGCCGAAACCGATCGCTCCCTCACGTCGCGTCCGGCCACGTGGGATGCAGTGCGCAGCGCGCTTGCGGCCGTGACCGCCGCGGCGGACCTGCCGCCCGGCTGCCTGGCCGCGAGCGTCGAGGCGTTGCTGTTGGAGGTGGTGCTGGCGGCGGTGCCGGCACCGCTCGCCTACGCAGCCACGCTGATGGGGCTCTCCACGCCGACCATGAAGCAGCGGCTCGCCGCGCGAGACGCCGTGGCCTGACAGCGGATGGGCGCGACTAAGGCGCGACTTCGGCGCGACTAGCTCACTTCGATCTGCCCCGTGGCTTTGGCGCGGATCAGCGACCACGACAGCCCCACGCCGAGCAGCACGCCCACCACGATCAGGCCGACCCAGACGATGCCGGAGCCGTTCAGGCTGAGCACCTCGCGATCGACGAGCAACCAGACGAGCGTGGCGAACAGGCCCACGCCGAGCAGCAGGCCGCCCTTGCCGAGCGCGATGAACGCCGTGCGCAGGCACACCACCCAGCCGATCGCCAGGGCCAGCGAGGCCAGCGCCTTGCCCGGCGTGAAGGCCACGGGCGGCGTGGCCACCCAATGCGCGAGCGAATAGCCGCTCGGATTGAAGGTGGCGAGCACCAGGGCCAGCGCCAGCGCGATGCGCGTGGCGGTGCCCGACAGCGAGATTCCCGATTCGGCCATGGGCGGTGATTCTACCAGGGGCGGCGCGCCACGAGCTGGCCCCGGCGCCACTGCGCCTGCCATCAGCGCGACGGCAGATACAGGCTGACGCGCGCGCCTTCACGCACCGGCTGTCGCTGAGCAGGCCGCCCGAGTGCGAGGCCATGCAGCGTCGCGAAGCCGCCCACAGGAAGGCGCCGCCCTCCACGAAGAGAGGAGCGGTGTCGGTGGTGCGGCCGAGCCCGTCGGGCGTGCCGTGTGCGAGCAGGAGCAGCGGATAGGGCACGAGCGCTAGCGCGCGATCGTCTTCAGCACGCGGTCGAGCGCGTCGTAGGGCGAGAACTCGGCGTGCTCGTAGATGTTCCAGCCGGTGAACACGGCTACCACCTGCTGCCCGGGCATGACGATGAGGCGCTGCCCGCCGTAGCCGAGCGCCGCGTACGCATAGGCGGAGCCGTCGGCGTGGGGCAGCACCCACCACTGATAGCCGTAGCGCCGCGACCGCGGCTGGCCGGGCCTCGTGTCGACGAGTGGCGAAGTGGCCGTTGCCACCCAGCCTTCCGGCAGGATCCGCTGGCCGTCCCACACGCCGTCGTTCAGGTACAGGTAGCCCACCTTCGCCAGATCGCGCGGCGTGAGATACAAACCGCCTTCGGTGTCGGACAAGCCCGTGGGTGTGCGCTTCCAGTAGGTGTCGGTGATGCCGAGCGGCGCGAACAGATGCTCAGCCGCATATTCGTGCGCGTGCCTGCCGGTGGCCGTCTTGATGACGTGCGCGAGCAGCTCCGTGTTGCCGCTGCTGTAGACGAATGTCTGGCCAGGCGCCTGGGCGAGCGGCTGGTCGAGCACGTACTGAATCCAGTCCTGGCTTCGCTCCATGGCCGCGCAACTGTTGGCCGGGTCGGTGTAGGCGACGGAGCTTTCGTCCCATCTGATGCCGGTCGTCATCGTGAGCACGTGCGCGAGGGTCAGGTCGGCGCGGCGCGGATCTGCATCGGCAGCCTGGAACCCCGAGAAGTAGGGCATCAACGTGGCCTGCACCCCTGGAATCTCGCCGCGCGCGACGGCGATGCCGACGAGCGTGGCCGTGATGCTCTTGGAGGCCGACTGCATCGTGTGCAAGGCGCCGTGCATGTAGTAGGGATGCCAGTCGGGGTCGTAGTAGTTGTAGGGGCCGCGCACCGGATCGCGGCCCTCGAACAACTGGTCGAAGTCGTGCTCGTAGGTCTTGTCGACGATCACGCGGCCGTGACGCGTGATGAGCATGCCGGTCACCTGGCCGTGCCGGCCCGCGGCGAACTCCGCGTCGAGCGCGTTCAGCGCCGCCCCGTCGAACCCTTCGGCCTCAGGTGTCGACATCGTCCACCCCCTGGTGGGCCAGGTCGGCGCCGGCGGGGCAGCGGGTGCGGCGGCGCACCCTGCCAGGCAGACCAGTGCGCCCGCAATCATCACCTTGTGCATCTCGTGCCTCTTTCGCAGCCCCGCGAGCCTATCACCACCAGCGGCGCGACCAGATGACCGACAGCCCGATCGAGCAGGCCCAGGCCGGTGGAAATCGGGAACTTGCCGGCTTCGAAGCGCCAGTTCGCCCCTCGGTCGAGAATCACTTCCCACTCACCGCGCAACCGCCCCACGACTGGCCGCACCGACACCTGCCCGCCCGGCGCCAGTTCCGCTCCGGCGAACGCGTCGACGATGACCTGCGGGGGCCAATCGGAAGCGACCTTGCGCGTCGAGCCGTGCAGGGATGGCCGAAGACCCGCACGAGCGCGGTCAGGTGCGAAGGTAGGTGGCAGAACACCTTCACGACGCCGGTCCGGTCGAAGCGGCGGCCAGCTCCGCCCCGGACGCCGTCGGGGCCACGGTGATGGTGCGGCCCGGATAGGCCCCCGCGGAGCTGAGGCGGCGCGCTGGGCGAGTCACGACCGACATCTGGCCGTGGATCGCGCCCCGCGGCGCCCGCGCCGAGAGGTCCGGCGACAACTGCGTGCAGGTGCACACGGGGAACCGAGGTTTCGCTTGTGGTCTCGGCCGCGGGGGATGGCACACCAGAGCGGCCGGGCGCGACCGGCCCGGAGGGAGCATAATCCACGGCGATTGGTCAGACCCCAACCGGAGGAGACGATGACGAACCTGACGCGCCGGAATGTACTCAAGGGGGCCACCGCTGTGGCCGCGGCCGGCGCCTCGGTGGCGCGGGCGGTGTTCGCGTCGACGGGTGCGGCGACCGACATCTCGGCGCAAGCGAAGCCGGGCGTATCACTGGAAGGCGTGAAGGCGCTCGTCTTCGACGTGTTCGGCACCTGCGTCGACTGGCGCAGCGGCGTGGCGCGCGATGCCGAGCGCATCCTGACGCCGCTCGGCTACACCCTCGACTGGCGAGCGTTGGCCGATGCCTGGCGCGCGCTCTATCAGCCGACCATGGAGGAGGTGCGCTCGGGCCGGCAGCCCTACGTGGCGCTCGACGTGCTGCACCGGCGCATGCTCGATCGGATTCGGCCGCAGTTCGGGTTGCAGACGCTCGACCCGAAGGTGGCCGACGACCTCAACCTGGCGTGGCATCGCCTCGACACCTGGCCTGACGTGCTGCCGGGCTGTGCGCGACTCAAGCGGAAGTTCGTGCTGGCACCGTGCTCCAACGGCAACATCGCGCTGATGGTCGACATCGCGCGGCGCAACGGCATCCCGTGGGATGCCGTGCTCGGCGCCGACATCGCGCGCGACTTCAAGCCGAAACCCGCGGTCTATCTGCTGTCGGCGGCGGCGCTGAACCTGCAGCCGCGCGAGGTGATGATGGTAGCCGCACACAGCGACGACCTGCGCCAGGCCGCAGCGAGCGGGCTGCGCACGGCCCACGTCGCGCGGCCGGGAGAGAATGGACCTGGCACAGGGGAATCCGCTCCGCGGGTGCCGGTCGACATGGCCGCGACGAGCATGGAGGATCTGGCCCGGCAGCTCGGGGTGTGAGCGGGCCTCGCCCGATGGCGATCGCCTGCGGGCCGCGCGACGGTGATCCGGGAGGTGCCGGCGGACCGGACTATGATTCGCCGTACATGACCCGCATACCCGTCTTCCTGTCAGCCTTGGCCCTGGTGCTGACGGTGGCCTGCGCTGAGCAAGGTGCCGCCCCCGGGGGCGCCGCGTCCACCGCCTCGGCTCCAGCCGCAGCACCAGCAACCCCACCGCCTCTCCCCCCGGCCGTGGACGGATGGCGCGAGTATCCGCTTCGAGACGGCGTGATCGCCCTCCAACCCGCGAAGTGGCGCACCGACACGATCGACATCGCCGTGCCTGCCGGGGAAGGCCTGGAATACAAGCTGACGATGACGCAGGGCGAGACGCTGGTCTACAACATCAGCTACGGCACCCTCGCCGAGCCGGGCAAGCTGCTGAGCGAGTTCCACGGCCACACCAGGCAGGTCGACGGCGTTGGCGACCTGATGTTCTATGCGAAGACCGGCGGCACGCCGCAGAGCGGCGTCTTCACGGCGCCGTGGAACGGCATTCACGGCTGGTACCTCAAGAACGACAGCCCGAGAGACGTCGTCGTGAAGGTGGAGCTGGCGGGCTTCTACGCCCTCGAGGTCAAGTAGTCGCTGATCCGTCGAGCGCGGCCGTCACGACGATGGTGACGGACTCGGTGGCCGGGTCGAAGACGATCTGCGCCTTGCCGCGGCGGAGTTGCGTGAGCACCTGCGCGACCTTGACGTCGAGCGACGTCTCCTGCAGGCCGTAGTCGGTGCCCTCGCGCAGCACGAACGACTCGATCACCGCGCGCAGCGTGTCGGGCGCGAGGTCGTCGGGCTCCACCCGGATGGGGGTGGCCTCTGCCTGGTCGCTCTCGACATCGAGTTCGACGACGAGCTCGTCCTGGTCATCGTCCTGCATGCGCTTCCCACCATACACGAGGCTGGTTGTCACCTCCACCTGACGCTACAATGCCGCGTGCCTCCTGTTCGTGGGTCACTCGTGTGGGCGACCTGTGTCACCGCCGCCATCAGCGCTGGTGCCGCGCTCGGCGCCCAGACCGCCACGCGCCCCTCGCCGCCCCTCGCAGCGCCTCAGGGCTCAGCGTCTCGACTCCACTACGACCGTCATCTGCTGCTCGAGACCACGGCTGAGACGTCCGCCAACGCCAGCTTCGGCGACGTGGATGGCGACGGCTTGCTCGACATCGTGCTCGCCAAGGGGCGCCACTGGCCGCTCGTGGACCGCGTGCTACTCGGCAACGGTCGCGGCGGCATTCGTGCAGCCTACGACCTCGGCGCCGCCTCGAACCGGTCGTACTCTGGCCGGCTCGCCGACCTCGACGGCGACGGCTCGCTCGACGTCGTCATCAGCAACGACCGCCCCGATCCCAAACTGGTCTACCTGAACGACGGCACGGGGCACTTCCGCGTGGGCTCCACGTTCGGCCGCCCGGAATGGGGCATGAGGAATGCCAGTATCGCGGACGTGAACGGCGATGGCCTTCCCGACATCATCGCCGCCAACCGTGGTGAGCCAGGCGCCACCTACGTGTGCCTGAACCGCGGGAAGGGTCGTTTCGACAGCGACTGCCTTCAGGTCGCGCACTATCCGACCACGACCGTGACGCCCGCTGACTTCAATCACGACGGCGTGGTCGACCTGGCCGTGCCGCATCGCGAGGGCGGCCAGAGTTACCTGTATGTGGGCGCGCGCGCCGCGAATTTCTCGGATGCGCGGCGCGTGCCATTCGGTCCGCCCGATGCCACCATCCGGATCTCGGAGGCGGCGGATGTCAACGGCGACCGGCTCATCGACCTGGTGGCCATCGATGAGCGCACGGGCGTGGCCATCTATTTCAGCCAGAAGGACGGCGGGTTTGGCCCGGGTGTGCCCGTCGGCAACCCCTCCGTCGTGCCCTACGCGTTGGCGGTGGCCGACCTCGATGGCGACGGCGCGACGGACATCGTCGTGGGCAACGTGAAGGCGCCCTCCACGATTCACTTCAATGGCGGTTCCGGCCGCGCCTTCACCGCCGTGCCCTTCGGCGACGACCGGGGCACGGTCTACGGATTTGCCATCGCCGACCTGGATCGCGACGGCGTGGCGGATATTGCGGTGGCTCGGTCGGAGGCGCCGAACGTCGTGTATTTCGGCGCCCGGACCGTCTCGAAAGCCCCTTGAGGCCAGAGCTCGCTCAGGAGATGCACATGAAGATGCTGCTATCGATCGGTGTGGCGGTGCTCGCCGGGTCGCTCACGCTGACGGCGCAAGCGCCCAGGAGCGGGATCACGCGCCTGGTCGAGGCGGCACTGCAGGCGTTTCCGGCCAGGACCGGCCTCTACGTGAAGCATCTGGTGACGGGTGAAGAGATCGCCGTGCGCGCGGACGAGGCGTTCAGCAGCGCCAGCGTCATCAAGCTTCCGATCATGGTGCGTGCCTACCAGCTGGCAGAAGCCACGTCGCTCGACCTGAACGAACGTACGTCGATTGGCCGGGCCGAGCTGCGCGACGGGTCGGGCGTGCTGCAGTTCCACGACCTCGGCCTCACGCCCACCGTGCGCGATCTCATCACGCAGATGGTCATCACGAGCGACAACACGGCCACCGACCTCATGACGCTGAAGGTGGGCGGCGTCGAGCGGTTGAACGCGTGGCTGGCCACCAGCGGCTACCCGAAGATGCAGATGATCGGGCGCGGGTTCGAGTATCGGCGGAAGCTGCCCGCGCTGCTCGACCCGCAGTTCTCGAACATCACGCCGGAGGAAACCACTGGATTGCAGTACGCGTCCCAGGACAACCCCTTGTTCTCGCTCTACGCGTCGTTGTTCGTGGGCGAGCGGGCGCGCTGGGTGGACGTCGTGCGCGATCCGGCGAATCGGCGAACGCTGGCGGCCAGTCGCGACCGGTTGACCGTGGAAGACCGTGCCTACTGGCTCGGCGACATGACTCCTCGCGACACGGGCCGTATGCTCGAAGCGATCGAGCGGGGTAGCATCGTCTCGAAAGAGAGCCGCAGCGAGATGACGACGATCATGCGGCGTCAGCAGGCCGGCGCGCGGCGCATCCCGCACTTCCTCGATGTGCCGGTCGCGCACAAGACCGGCGACAGCGGCGTGATCGCCAACGACGTCGGCATGATCTACGCTCGCTCCGGCACCGTCGTGATGGCGTTCTTCGTCAACGGCATCCGCCACGACTACGCCGAGACCGAAGACCGCATCGGCCGCGTGTCGCGCCTGATCGTGGACTACTTCGACGGCGTCAGCCGGCCGCCGCCCTGAGCCTGACCGCCGTGAGCCGCACCGTCGCGCGGCCGCGTCACTTCGCGCCGAGCGGCCGCAGCTGCTTCCATCGCTCGATGAAGGCCACCGCTGCGGTCACGAGCATCTCTGACTCCTCGCGTCCACGCTCGACCGTGGCGGCCTTGACGTCCCGCACGCTCCAGACGCCGGTCTCGGTCATGTCCTTGGTCGACGTCCCTTTCCCCGTGTCGGCGGACTTGAGCGCTTCGGCCAGGAACACGCGCGTGGCCGTGGGGTCGCCGGCCACCACCGCGGGCAGCATCGCCTGAAGGTGCGGCAGCAACGTCAGTGGGGCCGTGCGCGCCACGCTCATGTTCACGAGGTTGGGCGTGAGGTAGAGCGAGTTCGAGGTCTCGTTGACGCCGCCGTGGCGGTCGAACTCGGGCGGGTCCTTGCGCGTGGAACGCGTCTCGAATGGCGCTGCCGCTTCGCCCAGCTCCACAGCGATGCCGGCAGTTTCCTGGTTGATGCGGTCGACGATGTAGCGCGTGACAGCCTGCTGTTCGAGCGACGCGATTGGCAGGATCACCATGTCGGTGCGCGTCAGCAGGTCGGCCACTTCGGGCCACGTCATGTGGGGCAGGTAGTTCTTGATCTTCTGCTCGTGCCAGAGCGGATTGACCGGCGACGGGGGCTGGGCGAGGGCCGTGGTGGTCGCGATGACGAGGGCCGCAAGGGCAAGAACCAGACGTCTCATGGCGATCTCCTGGAGCAACCGGGTCTACTTGCTGCGAACCGCCGTCATGGTCAGCTCGAGTCTGGCGCCCCGGGCCAGTTCCTTCACGGCCACGGTGGAGCGGGCCGGGTAGCTGCCGCCAGGGAAGAAGCCGCGGTAGAGTTCGTTGAACCGTGCGTAGTCGCCCATGTCGGCCAGGTACGCCGTCACCGTCACCACGTCCCCGGGCGTCATGTCGGCGGCCGCCAGCACCATCGTGACGTTGGCCATGATCTGCTTCATCTCTGGCTCGAGCCCGCCGGCCACGAGCTGTCCAGACGCCGGGTCGCCGCCGGTGCTGCCGGAGAGATACAAGGTGTCGCCCGCCATGACGGCGGGCACGAGCGGCGCCGGTGACGGCCGGTAGTTGGCGGGCTGCACGACGCGTCGAGCCGGAGACGGCCCGCGAGCCTGCTGGCCCACGGCGTAGCTGAGGCCGGCAATGAGCACGATCGCGGCCGTGTTCACCACGTGCCGCCAGGGGAGTCGCGAGAAGAACGGGGTCATGGAGCCTCCCAGGCATGGGCCTGCTGCGAAGCGGGAACCGACCGCCGGAGTGTAGCGCACGTCGCTTCCCGCCGGCGCTGGCCTCGGTGATGTTGACGCGGTGCGAGAGAGGCCTATAATCGCCGGCAGCCAGACTGCCGAACGTGCCGCCAGGGTCTCGTGGTCTCGTGGTTTCGCGGTCTCGTGCGATGGTCTTCACGCCTACCGTGTTCGAAGGAGGATCCATGACGAAGGGACGACTGCTCATCGCCGTCGTTCTGCTGTTCTGGGCGGCAGCTGTAGGCTCCGCGCAGACCGGGCTTGGCGGCCTCAGGGGCGTGATCGTCGACGATCAGGGGGCCGTGCTCCCAGGTGTGACCGTCGCCGCCACGTCGCCCTCGATGCTGGGCCCGCAGACGGCGCGCGAGCCGCGGTCGACAGCAGCCCAAGTGTGGCCGTTCTGGCCAGAACAGTTATAATGGCCGCATGTCAATTGTCTCTGCCGTCGACGCCAAGAACCGCTTCTCGGACCTGCTGCGTCGCGCGGAACACGGCCGCGAACGCGTCGTTGTGCAGCGCCATGGCAAGCCCGTGGCGGCCATCGTATCAACCGACGATCTGCGCCGGCTCGAGGCGCTCGAAGACGAGGAAGACCTGGCCGACGCGGCAGCCTCGCTGAAGGAAGCGCGCTCGAAGGGCACGACGGCGCTGGAGGTCGTGCTGCGCCGCCACGGCCTCGAGCAACTGCTCGTGGCAGCCCCCCGACGGCGGCGAGCCGCTAAAGCCCGCGTCGCAAGCTCGCGCACGAAGGCCTGATGCGCGCGTACTCGGTCGAATTTACGCCAGCCGCCGAACGGCAGTTTGCGAAGCTGCCGTCGACCGCCCGCACGCTCGTGGCGGCCGTGGTCGTGACGCTGGCGTCGAATCCGAGACCACATGGCTGCGTGAAGCTCGCCGGCGCGTACGGCCTGTGGCGCGTGCGCGCCCAGCAGTACCGCGTCATCTACCGTGTGCTCGAGAAGCGCCTGGTCGTCACCGTGGTCAAGATCGGCGACCGGAAGGACGTCTATCGGTAGCGTATTGGCGCTGCACCGAATAGGGAAATCTGAGCTCGGCAGGCCCTCTGCCAGGGGGGGCGAATCCACCCAGGCGCCCCAAGGCCACATCTAGCAGAACGCGATGATCGTCGGCCCAGCCCGCGACGAGCCCTTCGACTCGCTTCGCTCGCTCCCTTCGACAGGCTCAGGGCAGGCAGGCGAGAGC
>ENA-ORBV01012402-ORBV01012402.1-microbial-mat-metagenome-genome-assembly--contig:-NODE-12402-length-13152-cov-4.455067_pt1 | contig 13152 bp, 11 predicted proteins | sample MGYA00237777_ERZ505514 | MGnify/ENA primary metagenome ERZ505514 (study PRJEB26160, sample SAMN06269048) | microbial mat metagenome | isolation source: Oligotrophic lake microbial mat | place...
TGAAGGAGGTGTTCTCTGGATGCAGGTTGGCTCCGGCCGGGATGCGGATGTCTGGCTTGGTGATTTCGAGGAGTGAGGCAATGCGCGTAGGAGTTTGTTTGGTGAAGTAGAGGGCGAGGCGGGTGAGGTCTCGGGCGGGGCGGAGATTGCGCTTGAAGTAGTGAAGCTCGACTGTTAGGGAAGTGTTTTTGGGAAGTTGCCAGGCGATGCCTTTTGGGAGGCGGATGCCGTTGTCGCACATGGCCCAGGCGGCGATGGGTTGGCCCTTGATCTTGAGGATGGCGTGGTGAAGGATGTTGCGATTGGATGGACGGAATTCGAAGGCGTCAAAGTGGCGTTGCGTTTGAGTGGTGCCGAGTTCTGCGGGGCTGATGTCGAAGGTGACGATGTCGACGGTCTTCTCTGCCGAGACTGTGTGTTCGAGGGGTTGAGACAGAACCAGGTCCGGGGGACCGAGATTCCATTGCGGATTGCGACGGGGGAGGGGAAGAGGTGTGCCGGATTTGGTGCCTGTGTTGATCCAGTTGAGGAGTTTGGCTGCTACTCCTTCTGGCAGGGCGCGGGAGTTCGAGAAGGGAATTGGAGATGGCTTGGCGCTCCATGGGGGCATCTTGTTGCCGAGGATGTAGCGGGCAATTTCTGGTGCGTAGGCTGAGGCGGCTTCGTAGGTGGTGAAGTCGAAGGGACCGACCTGACCGGCGCGATGGCAGCCGTTGCAGTGGCGGTCGAGGAGTGGTGCTACTTCGCGCCAAGTGGTGGTTTGACTGAAGCAATTGCCGGCGATCAGCAGTGCAAGGTGGAGCCTCATAGGTGAGGGATCAGATCCTCCATGCGGTCGAGGAGGAGGTCTGGTGGGACTTGCTTCAAGGACTCAGGCTGAAGGCCGTAGGTGAGGCCTACCGAGAAGACTTTGGCGTTGCGGGCGGTCTGGATATCGACAGAGGAATCGCCGACCATCACTGTGTGTTCTGCGGCGATTTTCGATTCTTCTCGAAGGGTGTCGATGCCGATCGGGTCTGGTTTCTTCGCGGGGAAGCTATTGCCGCCGTAGATGCGGAAGAAGGTGCCTTCGAGGCCGAGGCCGTCGAGAATGACATGGCTGATGCGCACGGGCTTGTTGGTGAGAATCGCCAGTTGGATCTGCTTGTCACGGGCGGATTCGAGGGTTTCGAGTGCGCCGGGGTAGAGGCGGGTGGCGTCAAGGCAATGGTCGTGATAGTGGCGAATAAAGTAATCGAGAGCGGTCTCGACTTGAGCGTCTGAGGCTTCAGGGCCCATGGCTTTGCGGATCAACACCGGAGCTCCGTTGCCGACGTAGCTAGCTACCAGATCGCCTGGGAGGGCGGGCAACTGCATGTAGGCTCGCGTAGCGTTGACGCTTGAGATGAGATCCTGTTTGGAATCGATGAGCGTGCCATCGAGATCAAAGATGAGGAGCCTGGGGGCCGGAAACGGCTTTATTGTTTGAAGATTTGAGGCTTCTTCTCGATTGTGTCCTGAACGGTTTTCTTCCACTGCTTTCTTAGTTTCTCGTAGTTTGAGTGGAAGCCGTCGCGAATTTCGTGGGGGCAGAGATAGACGAGGATCTGTGCCCCTTCCATGACGTAGGGCGCAATGGTGGATTGAGCGACTGAAGCTGGGGGCGGATTCCAGGAAAAGGCGGTGAGGATCATGACGAAGACGCTGCAAATGAGGACTGCGCGAATGAGGCCGAAAACACCGCCGAGGAGGCGGTCGAGCCAGCCAAGGCCCGCTTTCTTGAAGGACAGCGAAAGGACTTTTGCCAGGAGCAGGCCGGTGATCTGGACTACGAGGAGAATCGTCAGGAAGCCGAGGAAGTTGGCTAGCGATTCCTCCTTGAGGTAGGGTGTGAAGAAGGAGGCCGCCAGGCCATAGAACCAGCTTGCCAGAAGGATGGATAGGACGGTGGCGGCAAGGCCAATCGAGAGGCGGAAGAAGCCTTTCCAGAGGCCCGTGCCGACGGAGATGCCGAGAATTGCCGCGAGGGCGAAATCAAGCCAGTTCATGATTAGGGGAGTGGGTTGCCGGTGAGCAGCCTGTAGGCTTCCTTGTATTTTTTTGAGGTCTCCAGTGCAACTTCTTCGGGGAGGCCAGGGGCTGGTGGTTGTTTGTTCCAGCCGATTTGTTCGAGGTAGTTGCGCACGTATTGCTTGTCGTAGGAAGGCTGAGCGCCCCCAGGGGCCCATGTATCGCGTGGCCAGAAGCGCGAGGAGTCTGGTGTGAGGACTTCATCGCCTAAAACGAGAGTTTCTCCCAGGAAGCCGAATTCGAATTTCGTGTCGGCCAGGAGGATGCCTTTGGTGGCTGCGTAGGCCGATGCTTTTGCGTAGATGGCAAGTGTGCGACGGCAGAGTTCGGTTGCGAGACCCGATCCGATTTGGGAGACGACGGTTTCAAAACTGATGTTCTCGTCGTGGCCGGATTGGGCTTTGGTGGCAGGGGTGAAGATGGGCTCTGGCAGGATGCTTCCATCCTCGAGGCCGGCAGGGAGCTCGATTCCGCAGACGGCACCGGTGGTGCGATAGTCTTTCCAGCCTGAGCCACAAAGGTAGCCTCGGGCAACACACTCGACGTCTACCATGCGCGCGCGATGAACGAGCATCGAACGGCCTTCGAGCTGGTCTGCGTAGGCGCGAAGATTTGCTGGGTATTCCCGGATGTCGGCAGTGATGAGGTGGTTGGGAGTAAGGTCAGAGAGGAAGCCAAACCAGAAGAGAGAAAGCTGCGTGAGGACACGGCCTTTGTCTGGAATTCCGGATGCGAGAATGTAGTCAAACGCGGAGATGCGATCTGTTGCAACAAACAACAAAATGTTCGCGTCTACCACGTATACGTCGCGGACTTTACCGCGGGCGTGGAGAGGGATTCCGGGAAGATTTGTTTCGAGGATGACTTGAGGCAAGCTTTGGGTTCCTAGGTTGTCGATTTCACTATTGTCCGTCAACGAGGAGTTTGTTTTGAAGTTAAAAATTGCAATCGTTTCGATTGTACTTGCGAGCACCAGTCTTTTCGGTGCGCTGACAGAGGCACAGCGAGTGCAGGACTTTCAGTCCCTCGCCGGGCTTTACGCCAAGAGCTATGGGCCGGCTAATTGGAAGATCGTGGCATTGGGGGTCAATCCTTTTGAGACAGCGCCCTGGTTGAAAAGGGTGCGTGCTGCCAAGAGCGATCTTGAGCATGCCCAGATTCTGGTCGAGTATGGTGCAAGTCTGCAGGATACACATACGGCAGTGACGATGCGATCCAATTTTGTCGCCGACCTTGGCTTCTACTGCGATCTTTATGACAACAAGGTGATGATCGATATCGTGGATCGTTCCCTCTTGCCTACACGAGACTATCCATTTGTTTCTGGCGATGAGTTTGTGAGTCTGGACGGGAAGCCTGCGATTGACGTGGCCAGAGATTTGCAGAAGCTGGTGGGTTGGGGGAACCCGCGTGCGATGCTGCGCTGGGCGATTCAGAACATCACTTTTCGATTCCAGGCGGATCATCCATTTGCGGTGGATCTGCCGGCTGAGAGTACCGTAGTGATTCGCCGGCAAAACGGGGATCTTGAGAATTACAAATTGAAATGGGATAAGTCGGGATATGAGGTTCGGAACCTGGGCTATGCAGCGAATACAAATGCGCTGTCCAGCGATTTGCAGGTGGGGGCTGTCGAGGATGCCGGTGAGTTAGTGGCGGGCGACCGGCCTGCGTGGCATCAACTGTTTTATACATCGCGACAGTCGAAAGTGGCTTCCCGCCGAGTTCGTCCGGCGCGCCGGTTGCTTGAGCTTGAAGATGGGTCGAAAGCGCCATTTGAGGCGGTGCGAGGCTTTGGTAGCCGCACTCCGATCTGGACGCTGCCTGCGGGCTTTGTTACGCGCCTCGGACGTGGTGCGAATGATATTTTCTACAGCGGTACATTTGTTTCAGAGGGGCAGCGGATCGGTTATTTAAGAATCCGTGACTTCGGATTTTCAACAAATGCGCAACTGAATCAGTTGGCTGGCGAGATTGTGTATTTCAATAACAACACAGATGGTTTAGTGATCGATGTGATGCGCAACCCTGGTGGTTTTGTGTGTAGTTCCGTGAATACGGTGAGTATGCTTGTGCCTCGCGAGTTTACGCAAATTGGATTTTCTGTACGGCCCAGTCTTTCGTGGATTGTGGATTATGATGCGGCGCTGGTAGAGTCTGAATTTTTCGATGATCCTCAGTACATCATCGATACGTTGAAGTTTCAGCGGGATCTACTGTTGGGGGCTTTCAATGATGGGCGGGGAATGACGGGGTCGATTCCGTTCTGCGGGCTTGATTTGCCTTTGCGAAGCCAAGCGTTTGCTTATCAAAAGCCTATGATCACGCTTGTGGATGACTTTTCCACTTCTGGTGGAGATCATTTCCCGGCGATGCTGCAGGACAACAAGCGCGGCAAGATAGTTGGGATGCGGACGAATGGAGCCGGCGGGAATGTCATCTCAACGGTGGCTGGCCCGTGGGCTGAACTCGAGACGGGCTTGACTGAATCCCTGATGATTCGACTTTTGGAACGCAGCTATCCTGGGTTCCCGCAATCTCCTTTTATCGAGAACGTAGGGGTTCGGCCGGACATCGAGCTGGACTACATGACCGTGGAGAATCTGAGAAATGGTGGACGCCCCTTTGTAGAGGCGTTCACCAAAATTATTGTCGAAGAGATCAAGGCGTCAAAGCCTTAACCCTTGCTGACTTTGTCCCACGTGACTTCTTTGCCCGTGTAGATGGCTTCACGGGCCATGATGGCGGCCATAGTGGATTCTGCACCCCAGAGGGCAGCGTTCTCGAGCTTGCCTGTGCGCGAGCCTTCCACGAACTGGTTAACGGCGTCGATTGTGATGTCGTAATTGGTGGGCCATTCTTCGGCTTCCTTGGCACCCTTGCGCCAAACAGAAATGCCTTTGCGTGAGGTGCGAACGGTGCCGCCATCGCACATGAAGGTTTCGCTGACATCCTGGAAGGCTTGTCCGGTGCCAAGCTGGTTGGCCGCGAAGCTGGCGACAAGGCCGTCGGCGTACTGGAAGGTAACCGAGAGGGTGTCGAGGATGTCACCTTCCTTGCGAAGTGCGCGAGACCCGTAGCCGGTAGCCTTGACTGGATTGCGATCGGTAAACCAGTGGAGGACGTCGATGTTGTGGCAATCCTGCTCGGTGATCATGTCGCCGGACATGTCTTTGTAGAAATACCAGTTGCGGATTTTTTCTTCCTGACCGGTGTAATTGGGTTTGTAGGCGGGGCCTGTGCCGAGCCAAGCGGCGCGGATCATGCGGATCTTGCCGATCTCGCCTGAATTGACGAGGGCGTGGGCGCGGCGGTAGTCGGTACCGTAGCGCTGCTGGAAGCCCATCGAGATGCGTTTGGTCGGGTCAGCGGCACGGGCGGCCTTGAGTACGCGCATGCAGCCCTTGGGGTCGATCGCGGCGGCCTTCTCCATGTAGATGTGCTTGCGGGCCTTTGTTGCCAGCTCGAAGTGCTCCGGGTGATAGACGATGGGTGTGGCGATCAAGACTGCGTCGACATCTGAGGCGAGCAGTTCATTGATGTCTTTGAATTCCTGAACACCCGAATATTTGCCTCTGCCGGCAGCGAGGCGATCGTCGTAGATGTCGCAGATCTTGGTGACTTTGGCAAACTCGTTCTTGGCGAAGATGCCACTGACGTACATGCCGCGATTGCCGCAGCCTACGAGGCCAATAGTGAGCGCTGAGTTGGCCTGGGAGCCGCGCACGGATTGCGGAGAAACGATCGAAAAAGCTGCCGCTGAGGTGGCGAGGAAGTTCCTTCTTGCTGTTTGGTTTTGCATGATTTGCTTTGATTCTATACGATCCCCGGTCTGCGGCGGGTATAGTTAGAAGGTTGCAATGAAGCTCTCAATATTGATCCCTGTCTACAACGAACGAGCTGTTGTGGAAAAGAGTCTTGCTATGGTGCTAGCGGCTCCTCTGCCTGAAAATCTGGAGCGAGAACTCGTGATTGTCGACGATTGCTCCAAGGATGGGACCTCAGAGATACTCGCGAGGTTCGCTGCATCACACCCGGAGATTCGACTCTTTCGTCATGAAGTGAACCAAGGAAAAGGCGCTGCGGTTCGATTTGCTATCGAGAAAGCTGAGGGAGATTTTTGCCTTATTCAGGATGCGGATCTTGAATATGATCCGAGCGAATATCCGGTCTTGATGGCACCGCTGCTGTCCGGGCGTGCAGATGCCGTGTTCGGTAGCCGATATCTGGCAGGAGAACAAAGGCGAGTGCTGCCGTTTTGGCATTCGATGATTAACTTGTTCCTGACGCTTACTTCCAACATGTTTTCGAATTTGCATCTCACTGACATGGAGACCTGCTACAAGGTTTTCCGTACAGACCTGTTGAAGAGCATTCCTGTTCGCTCAGACCGATTCGGTTTTGAGCCTGAAATTACGATGAAGTGTGCGAAGCGGAAGTTTCGGATTTACGAAGTTCCGATCAGCTACCACGGCCGTACTTATGAAGAAGGGAAAAAAATTGGCTGGAAGGATGGGGTGAAGGCGCTTGGTGTCGTGCTGTACTTCTGGGTGGTGGATGACCTCTATAAGGAGAGCTATGGCAGGAATTATCTCAATACGCTGACCGGGACGCCAGCTTATCTCAATTGGCTGGTTTCGATTGTGCGACCAAATTTGGGCGACCGGGTGATTGAACTTGGGGCCGGGCTGGGAAGTCTAAGCGGGATGCTTATGGGCAAGCGCCTGCGCTATGTTGCTGGTGAAACGGATCCGCTGCATCTGCACTCACTGCAGAACCGGTTCCTGCGAACTCCCAATGTTGAAGTGCGCGAGCTGAGTGCAGACGACCCGAGCGGATTTGCGGCCCTCAAGGGCGAATTCGATACGGCTTTGCTTCTCAAGAATTTGGAATACAGCAAGAATCCCGAACAGAGCCTGAGGCTGATGGGGGAATGCCTGACGGCCAACGGGCGTCTGATTATCTCAGTCCCGCAAGGGGCAAACATGAACTCATTGGACCGTGGGATGGGATATTTGCAGCGATTCACAAAGCCGAATCTGATTTCATTGCTCGAGAAAAATGGCTTTGCTATCGAATCGACACGAGAGCTCAATAAGGTTGGCAGGATTGCATGGGGGATCTTTGGTGGCTTGTTTGGTAACGAAAAAATCAACAAATTCAGTCTTAAGCTTTTCGATAAGACTGTCTGGTTCACCAAACTGCTTGAACCTGTGCTGCCTTGGGCAGGATTGAATTTGATCGTGATTGCGAGGAAAAAATAGATGTCGTTTCGGCATGCGATTTGCAACGAAGCCTTTGACAAGTGGGACTTTGCGGAGTCTTGCAGAGTCATGAAGCGGCTTGGCTACCAAGGGATCGAGATTGCGCCATTCACATTGGCGGAGGACCCCGTCGATCTGACCATTGAGCGCAGACGGGAAGTGAGGGACATCATAGTGTCGGAGGGCCTCCGTTTCGTGGGTTTGCACTGGCTTATGGTGAGCCCCAAAGGGTTGCACGTAACCACTCCGGACGAAACATTGCGGGCCAGAAGCTGGCAGCATATTCGCAACCTGATTGACCTGTGTGCAGACCTTGGGCCTGACGGCGTAATGGTGTTTGGGAGCCCGAAACAGAGGGGTTCGGTTGACGGATTGACTATTGCCGAAGCAACGAAGAATTATGTGGATGGGTTGGCCAGTGTGGCCGTTCAAGCCGAAGAACGGGGCGTCAAGCTGCTAATTGAGGCATTGCCTGTAGAGCAGACCGATGTTGTGCTGACGCTGGATGAAGCGGTGATGCATGTGAAGTCGATCGGTAGCCCGGCAATCGCTACGATGTTTGACACGCACAACGCTGTGGACGAAGTGGAGCCGCACGCAGATCTTGTAGAAAAGCATTTCGAGTGGATTCGCCATGTGCATGTGAATGAGATCGACGGTCGACATCCTGGAACAGGCAACTACGACTTTGTTTCAGTGTTTCGCAAGCTGAATCAACTGAATTATCAGGGATGGATTTCGATGGAAGCTTTTGACTTCACTCCTGGGGCAGAAGTGCTTGCTGCGGAGAGCATTCAATACCTGAACCGACGTATCGAGGAGGCTTTGGCCGTATGAAAGCAGTAGTTAGTGGTGGAGCTGGATTTATTGGTTCGGCATTGATTCGCCATCTGTTGGCTGAGCGGGTGGATTCGGTTGTCGCTTTCGACAATCTGAATAGCGGCCATGCCAGGAATCTAGAGGGTCTTGGGGATAGGGTGCAGCTAGTCCAAGGCGACATTAGAGATTATGATGCGGTTGCCGCTGCATTTACGGGAGCAGACTTTGTTTTCCATTTAGCGGCTATTCCTAGTGTGCCTCGCAGTATCAAGGAACCCATTCCTTCACACGATGTAAACATCAATGGATCGTTCAATGTCTTTCGCGCTGCGCAAGATTGTGGCGTGAAGCGGGTTGTTTACGCGGCATCGAGTTCCGCCTATGGCGATACCGATGTGTTGCCCAAGGTGGAAACGATGCAGGCGAACCCAAGGAGCCCGTATGCCGCCCAGAAGCTGATGGGCGAATATTATGCGAGCGTTTTCTCCTCCTGCTTTGGGCTTGAGACCGTGTCACTGAGATTCTTCAATGTTTTTGGCCCCAGGCAGGATCCCGGCAGTGCTTATAGCGGCGTACTCAGTTTGTTCATGAAGTCCCTGATTACCCACCAGGCTCCGACTATTTTCGGCGATGGCGGCCAAAGCCGGGATTTCACTTACGTTGAAGATGTGGCGGCGTTGGTTTGGAAAGCGGCCCTGGCAAAGGGCGTTAGTGGGAAGGTTTTTAACGCTGGTAATGGGAACCGCTACACGTTAAATCAAACGTGGGAACTATTACAGAAAATCACCGGGGTGAATCTTGAAGCCGAGTACGGGCCAGCCCGTGAAGGCGATGTGCGCGATTCTCAGGCCGATACTACTTTGGCCAGGCTTGAACTCGGACACGACCCGCAGTTTACCTTCGAAGAGGGGCTTCGTCGAACTTTTGACTGGTATCGGCAGAGTCTGGCTTAAGGACAACTACTCCTAGAGGTGGGAGGGTCAGCGAGAATCGCTGCGGCAAGAAATGCGAGGCGATGGGTTCGGTATGGATTATTCCGGTGTTCACGATTCCGCTGCCTCCATAGACTGACGAATCCGTATTCAGGATTTCAGTCCATTGGCCTCCGATTGGAGCGCCCAAGTGGTAGTTGTAGCGAACGACTGGTGTGAAATTGCAAACAAAGACGAGTAGTTCTTTCTTTGCGGTTGAGTAGCGAATGAAGGCAATGATGGAATTCTCTGTGTCGTTGAAGTCGATCCAGGAGAAGCCTTCAAAGCTGGAGTCAACTTCATACATTGGCGCTTCGCTAGATAGAAGACGATTGAGATCTCGCACCAGATTCTGGAGGCCTTTGTGGAGACCAAACTGGAGTAGTTCCCATCGCAATGGCCTTAGCTCCGACCACTCTTCATATTGGCCAATCTCCTGGCCCATGAAGAGTAGCTTTTTGCCTGGATGACCATACATGTAGCCGAGAAAGGCACGCACGTTTGCGAAACGTTGCCATTCGTCACCAGGCATCTTGCCAATCAAACTCGACTTGCCGTGCACTACTTCGTCATGGCTGATGGGCAACAGATAGTTTTCGTTGAAGGAGTAAAAGAGGCTGAAGGTAATGTTCTGGTGATGGTACCGGCGGAAGAAGGGGTCGAACTTGAAATACCGGAACATGTCATGCATCCAGCCCATATTCCATTTCAGAGTGAAGCCAAGGCCACCGAGAAAGACCGGGCGCGTAACGCCGGGGAAGTCAGTTGATTCTTCTGCGGCAGTGAAGGCACCGGCTACAGAGTGGCAGAGTTCATTGAAGCGCTGAAGGAAGGCGATGGCCTCAAGGTTTTCTCGCCCGCCATGTTTGTTGCGCACCCACTCCTTGCTCTCGCGGGAGTAATCGAGATAGAGCATGGAGGCGACTGCGTCAACACGAAGGCCGTCGATGTGGAATTCCTTCAGCCAGAGCATGGCGCTGGAAAGCAGGAAGCTCTTGATTTCGTTGCGCCCGAAGTTGAAGATGAGCGTGCCCCAGTCGAGTTGCTCGCCCTGGCGCGGGTCTTCGTGTTCGTAAAGACGAGTACCGTCGAAGAGGGCCAGCCCGTGAGCGTCCTTCGGGAAGTGTGCAGGTACCCAATCGAGGATCACACCTATGCCGGCCTGATGGCAGGAGTCGATGAAAAACTTGAAGTCGTCGGGATTACCGAAGCGCGAAGTGGGCGCAAAGTAGCCTGTTACCTGATAGCCCCAGGAGCCGGAGAATGGATGCTCCATCGTTGGCATCAGTTCGATGTGTGTGTAGCCGAGATCCTTCACATAGGCGACAAGTCGATCTGCCAGTTCCCGATAGCTGAGCGGTTTGTTGTGGGCACCGTGTACCCAACTCTCGAGGTGCACCTCGTAGATTGAGAGAGGTTCTTTGAGGATGTCCCCTTTGGCCCGGCGATCAAGCCAGGCCTGATCCTGCCACTCATAGCCCGGTGACTCCCAAACGATCGAGGCATTGCGTGGCGCTACTTCGGCGAAGGAAGCAAACGGATCGGACTTCATCTGCTGGTAGAGATTGAGTCGTGAACGCACGAAGTATTTGTAAACTTCGCCACCCTTGAGCCCTGGGACAAATAGTTCCCAGACTCCGCCTTCGCGAGGACACATTGGATGGCTATTCTTGTCCCAATGATTGAAGACTCCGCAGACCTGAACGGATTCAGCATTTGGCGCCCATACAGAGAAGCGGACTCCGCGGATTCCCTCAATGTGAACAATATGGGCTCCAAAGGTTCGGAAGACTTCGTAATTGGTTCCTTCGAGATAAAGATGAAGGTCGTAGCTGGAGAGGAGGGTATGGAAGCGGTAGGGGTCTTCGATTTCGAATTCGGTGCCCTGCCAAGTTAGAAGACGAATCCGGTACGCTTGGATAGTGCCTTTGAGAATTGCGCAGAAGAAACCGGCCGGATCTTCGCGCGTGAGTGGGAAAGTCTTGCCCACAATCACAACAGATGCAGTTTGAGCATGGGGCAGAAATACGCGGACTTCCCATTCGTCGGCCTTGAACTGGTGAGGGCCGAGAACCTTGAGAGGATCGCCGTGGTAGCCATTAACGATCGCGTGAATCTCGCCTGGGAGCATCATAGGTATTATGGCAAGTTCTAGGCGTTACGCCGAATTGCATTTGCATCTAGAGGGTTGCATCGACGAGGAGATCCTGCGAGAGATTGCGCCACAACTGGATTCAAGCCTCGTTGCCAGCCAAATGCGATTTGAAAGTTTCCCTGGTTTTCTTGATAGCTTTAAGTTTGCGGTGATGCAATTTCGGGAGCCTGAACATTTTCGGTTGTTGGCTCGACGAGCTTTTGCCCGTGCTGCTTCTCAAGGCGTCGTTTATGCCGAAGTCATCCATTCGGCCGGGGTTTGTCTTAAGCGCGGCCTGGATGCAAAGGCGATTGCCGAAGCTCTTATTGATGAGGGCAGAAATGCTCCACTTGAAATCCGCTGGATCTTTGACGCGGTGAGGCAGTTTGGGGAAGAACACATATACGAAACGGCACGGTTTGCCGTTGGGTTTCAGGGGACGGATGTCGTTGGCTTTGGCGTGGGAGGCGATGAGGCGAGCAACCCGGCGACTGCACTCAAGCGAGGCTTTCAGTTGGCCAAAGAACAGGGGCTTAAGCTGACGCCGCATGCAGGCGAAACAACGAACTCACAAAATGTATTGGAAGTATTGAGGCTTGGGGCGGATCGGATCGGCCACGGGATCCGATCCGTTGATGACCCTGAGCTTGTCGCCGAATTGGCGCAACGCCAGATTCCACTGGAGATATCTTTGACTTCCAACGTGCTGACTGGAGCAGTAAAATCCTATGAATCGCATCCGGTTCGGGTGCTGCATGATGCTGGAGTGCCTATCATTTTGAATACGGATGATCCCGGCTTCTTTGATACGACAATGGATCGAGAATTCGCGCATGCACAAGGGCTTGGATTCACTGCCGCTGAACTCGAGCAGATCAGGCTTAACGGATTTCGCTTTGCTTTTTGCCCGACACCACTTGCTTGATTTGGCGGATGTCGCCCGATGAGAGTGCGGAGAATTTCCTGATGTCTTCGAAGTTGGAGAGTTTGGCTCGGAAACGCTGGAAGTAGGCGACGAAATCGCCCCCGAACTCGAACGAATACATTATGTCGGCGTAATCCCTGGTGTGGACAGGGCCAAGGGCGTGGCCTGCTTCATGGACGCAGGTGAGATACAGGATGACATCACCATAGAGCGGGTCTTTGGCTACAGCTGCAGCCATATCAGGCCCGAGGCTCTCGATGGAAGGGTTGATCGTGATTTCAGAAATCAGTTTCCCATCCCGTTGCATCGGCATACTTTGACCGTAGAGACCTCTTCTGCGCGGGTTGACCCAACGGAAAACAATGTCCGCTTTTTCCGGCTGACTCACCCGTTCGACGCGCAGACCGCCTTCAGAACCTTTCGCCCAGGATTCCATCGCCCACTGGGCGAGGTCTGCCTTATCGTGTCCGCCTGACCAGTAGCGGACGGTGGTCTCTGCCTGAAGACAAATTGCGACCAGCAGCAGGAGGTATCTCATGGCTTGGTCCTTTCTTCGAGAATGGCGCGCAACCCACGTGCACCTGTTCCGCGCTTCAAGGCTTTGGTGGCAATCGCGCGCAACGCCGACTCTTCAAACGTAATCTTGACTTTCTCCAGATCGAACAGACGCTGGTATTGCTTGGTGAGGGCGTTCTTGGGTTCCTTCAGAATCTGCACCAGCGCGTCAGTATCGAGGGCCTCCAGCGGGACGCACACCGGCAGGCGGCCAACGAGTTCGGGGATGAGGCCATACCGCAACAAGTCGTCCGGCTCGACTTCGACAAACGGTGTTTTCGGCGTCGTCACCTTGTAACTGGAACTGTCCGTCTTGGCTTCGGTGCCCCAGCCAATCTGCCGGCGCCCCGTGCGGGCTTCGATAATTTTTTCGAGTCCGTCGAACGCCCCACCGCAGATGAACAGAATGTCCTTCGTGTTAATCTGGATGTATTC
>ENA-ORBV01012404-ORBV01012404.1-microbial-mat-metagenome-genome-assembly--contig:-NODE-12404-length-13149-cov-4.192090_pt1 | contig 13149 bp, 14 predicted proteins | sample MGYA00237777_ERZ505514 | MGnify/ENA primary metagenome ERZ505514 (study PRJEB26160, sample SAMN06269048) | microbial mat metagenome | isolation source: Oligotrophic lake microbial mat | place...
TTTAAAAACTGAGCTGCCTGCCCCAACCGATGGCGTCCCCCCAGTCTCGCTGATTCCTAACTTGCGCGATCGCCTAGGGGCATTAACCGCCGAGCTAGATCGACCTGAGCTGCGCCTAACGCTACTGGGCGGCCAAGGGGTTGGTAAAACGGCACTGGCACAGCACTTAAATGCAGCATGGACACCTGCTTTGGCGCAACCGCTGACCCTAGCCGATCCGACTGGGCTGTTTTCTGACCTGGCTTCGGCCGCTGTGCTACCCGCTACAGGATCTGACCTGGTGGTATTTGTTACAGCAGGTGACTTAACCGATTCAGAATTCCAAGTCTTAAAGCAATTAACTGAGCGCAAACAGCGAGTGCTGGTGGCGTTCAATCAGCAAGATCAATACCTCCCTGCCGATCGCCCCTTAATTTTGCAGCAGATTCGAGAGCGGCTGTTAGGACTGGTGCCGATTCAAGACGTGGTGGCGATCGCGGCAGCTCCGGCAACCGTTAGAGTGCGCCAGCATCAGGCCGATGGCACGGTGGTGGAAACGGTAGAGCAGCCGTCTGTGGATGTGATTGCCCTAACCGAGCGGCTAACGGGTGTACTCACTGAGTCAGCTCAGTCGCTAATCTTCAGCACTATTTTGCGCCAGACAGATGAGCTGAAGCAGGCTCTGTTGGGCGAACTAAACCGGATTCGCCGCGATCGCGCCCTACCGCTGATTGAACAAGCCCAGTGGATTGCGGCAGCGGCGGCGTTTGCGACTCCGGTAGCCAGTCTAGATTTACTGGCCACCGCTGCGATCAACACCCAGATGGTGGTCGATTTGGGAGCGATTTATCAACAGCGGTCTTCGATTGAGCAAGCCAAAGCAGTTTCTGGCAAGATGGCAGAGCTGATGGTGAAGCTGGGTTTGGTGGAATTGTCGAGTCAGGCGATCGCCCCTCTGCTCAAAAGCCACGCGCTAACGTTTGTGGCAGGTGGGTTGGTGCAGGGTGTCAGCGCCGCCTATCTCACTCGTGTAGCGGGACTCAGCTTGGTGCAATATTTTCAAGAACAGAGCCAGTTTGAGCCAGAACCGAGTTCGCTGGTGGTGCAGGGCGATCGCTTGATTCGTGCGATTAAATCAGTCTTCCAAGACAACCAGCGCCCTGCTTTTCTGCAAACACTAGTGCAGCAAGCCATCCCTCGCTTAATGCCAAAACCTGTGGCTACAGTGCTTCCCCGTGCTACAAAGTTCTAACAGTTGGATAAAAAGAAAAAGTTGATAGTGCGGGTGTGGTTCGCCCAAACTATCAACTTTTTTCGCAATCTCAAGAGCGCTTTAGCCGAGGGACTTTAGCGTAGTTGATCTTGCAGTTGACGATAAAGACGGCGGGTGCCATCAGAATTACTTTGAGTTGGGGAACTTAAGCCGCTCATAGAACGCCCCCTTGACGCTATCCCTGTCTTATTTGAGCCTTCAGCTATAGCAGACCTTTCAAGACTTTTCTGGATCACTAAGTGCGATCGCGTTGGCTATCCCCATTGGACAATCCAGTTCCCGATTTTGAGGTAGCAGGCTCTACAGGCTGAACTTCTACCTCGACCCATTCCAACCATGCCAAAAATTGATCAACGGTTTGAACGACGGTGCACTTGCCCAGCACTTCAGATCCATCAGTCGGGATTAAATACTCAGAACGCTCGTGAGTAATTACAGACAATCCGTGTTCAAGCGCTAGTTTGAGTTCGTGAACATGGATATTATTTGGAGAGACTGGGTGCGATCGCCCAGTTAATACGTTCAAGCGCTTCGTATTTAGACTTGCTGTGAAGCGTTCTGCAAGTTCACTGCCCGATGTAGATTTAACAAAATCAATCACATAATCGAGAGAAGCTTGAGCGACAAATACTTCTAATTGAGGAACAGCGCTCAGCTGATCAAGCAAACGTCGAGACTGTTCTCTCCATTCTTCTGCCCATCGTCCAGGCCGATGCCCCAAATTGAGGTGAGGATAGAAATAGAGAAGAACTTGGATACCGAGCAGAACTGGGGGCAGGTTGCTCACGATTCAAGCACCTCTGGCTTTAAAGAAAATATTGTAGGGTTAACTGAATAGAAAAGGGGAATAAATCTGGTCTAGCTGAAAATAGCTTATGATGCGTTGTTTTAGAGCGTGTGCCAGATTGTGACAGTTGCTCAATTATCACAGTGGCACTTAGAAAATTGGCCTATACCCATTCAGGGGTGATCAACCATAATCGGGTTCTCGATCGCAATTTGATTGTCGATTTCTCAGGATTATGACGTCTAGATGTTACAAAAAATTGCGCAGTCAAAAACTTGCACTGCCTAATATGTCAGCAGTGTAAGATACAGTTTTTATTGGTTGATTGGCGTGAGTTCGAGTTAAGTTAAATTGTAGATGCCTTTAAACCTTGCACTACAGTACTAATAAGTTTTTTAGGATTCAAATTAGCTGTAAACGCCTCTGGCACGGCTAAGGCTTTCAAGGTTGATTCTATTTGGATGAGTAAATCTATTAGTGAGTCTTCTTCGCCTTTTTTAAGCAATTGTTCTAACGCATCCGTGGCTGCTAAATAAGTGTCTCGGCCCTCAATATATGTTTCTAACGCCTCTTGAATTTGGATTGTTGTTTCTGGTCCTCTGCGTTCGCAGAAAGGTTTAACGGCGGCGATTAAAGTAGAAACAGCATCGGTCTGATGATTGAGCCATTCTACTAGTGAAACGGTGTTGACGTTATGCCCTGCGTTATTAGGTGCAAGCGGAGAATGCAGTGAATGAGAATGCAGTGAATACAGCTCTCGTCTAGCGGCTTGCGCTAGTGCTCGATCCATCCAGGAATTGATACTTAAATCTGCTTGGGCAGAGGCTAAACAGATTTCGCGATGAGTTTCTGGGCTGGTACGAAAGGCAATGTTGCCCTTAAAAGGTCGATCTGGCGTTTTTCCTAGCTGTTTGCAAAGGTTTAGATATCGATCAACCGATTTTTCAAACTCTTGCTTAACCTCTTTAGCATTTTCCACTTCAAAGGTTATGGGGGCGTTAATATCTAAAACTCGGCCTTGAAAAATTTGAGCTTCAGGGTCAAATTCTACTTTGGCGGTGTAGGTTTTGTAAGACAGCAAGGTACTCATAGCTCACTTCACGTTACTGGCTCGATTTCAGACTGGATGAGAAAATCTTGAATGGCGCTCACCGTCAATGGCCTTGCCTGAGACTGGACATGGAACTGTAGTAGCTGCACATTGTAAAATCTCGGGCGTTGACGGCTAACCGTGCTTGCGGAAGAAGCAGCGTTCTTATCTTCTTCATGATATCGAAAAGCGATATCAACGTCAAGCAGGTCATCCGCCCTCATGGGCAGAGTTTTTACATCAGCCGCATTCATAGTAGAGGTGATGCCGCATTCATGGCAGGGTTGATGTTCACGGTATCTGGAAGGCGCTGTAAAGATTGAACTGTAGCCACAATGGCTTGGGCGACCTGGTCAATTTCTTCTTGGGTGTTGAACCGACCTAGACCCAAGCGGAGGGAGGCATAGGCCAGCTCATCGCTGTGCCCTAAGGCTTTGAGAACGTGAGAAGGGGCAACTTTGGCTGAGCTACAGGCCGCACCGGAGGACACGGCAACCAGCGGCTGCAATCCTAGCAGCAGGGCTTGCCCGTCCACGCCTGCAATGCTGAAGTTGAGATTACCTGGAAGCCGCTGAAGCGGGTGGCCGTTGAGATAAAGGCCGTCGAGTACTTGCAGCGATCGCCACAACTGATCGCGCAATCTCTCCAATCGCTGCGCTTGCGAGTCTAGCTCTGCCAAGCCTAATTCCACGGCTTTAGCCAATCCCACAATCTGCGGCGTCGGCAGTGTTCCCGATCGCCATCCCCGTTCGTGACCACCGCCATGGAGTTGAGCCGCTAGCTGCACCCTGGGGTTACGCCGCCGCACGTACAGCGCGCCGATGCCTTTGGGTCCATAGACTTTGTGCGCCGTCAGCGACATCAAGTCAATCTGCATGGCTTGCACGTCAAGGGGAATTTTGGCGATCGCCTGGGCTGCATCGGTATGAAACAGCACCTGATGGCGATGGCAGAGTGCTCCAATGGCCGCTAGCGGTTGCAGAACGCCGATTTCATTATTTGCCGCCATCACCGAAACCAAAATGGTATCGGGACGAATGGCCTGCTCTAGGGTCGGCAAATCGACCAGACCGTCGGCTTGCACCGGCAGCAGGGTAATCTCAAAGCCGAGCGATCGCAAATATTCATAGGGGTCGAGCACCGCACTGTGCTCCGTTTGCAGCGTAATTAAGTGTCGCCCTTTGGCGAAATAGGCTTCTGCTACGCCTTTAATTGCTAAGTTATTGGCTTCTGTTGCCCCACTGGTAAAGATAATTTCGTCGGGGCTAGCGTGAATGGCCGCCGCCAGAATTTCGCGCGATCGCGCTACGGCTGCCGTTGCCGCCCAGCCATAGGCGTGGGTCGTACTGGCCGGGTTGCCAAAATGCTCGGTAAAGTAGGGCAACATGGCAGCCAGCACCCGCTCGTCGAGCGGGGTAGTAGCATTGCAGTCCATGTAGATGGGGCGATGGAGCATAAGGGAACGATTGCTTATAGCAGAGTTACTGTGGCTCACACTGACGGGGCAGTTGACCGGGCTGGGCACTGAGCTGAGCCGCGCTTTCGGCCACCAAAAAGTCTAGATCAGTCAGCCCTCCGGCGTCGTGGGTAGTGAGCTGGAGGGTAACTTTATTATAGGAAATCGCTAAGTCGGGATGATGCTGGGCGGCTTCAGCGGGGGTGACCAGACGGTTGACAAAGGCGATCGCCTCCACAAAATTCTCAAACTTATACGTGCATGAAAGCTGCTGCCCATCGGTGAGCCAACCTGGCAGGTTGCGCATGCGCACCGCCACATCTGCCTGGTTCAGCAGCGACGGCACTGCCAAAACCGCCGCGCCGCCGCTGCCCAGCCAGAGCAAAACGGCTCCCGTTAAACTTACTGCCAGCTTGGTCAGATCGCCAATAGCTTGAGCCATAGGTTGAGTCATACTGGCCGCTTCTCCTCAGGTTCTAAATTTAGCGCTGTTAATTTTATGTCAACTGCCGGGTTGAGCAGACTGTAGAGCCTGTTGAATCTGGGTGACTCGCTGGCTGTACTCCAGATCAGTCAACACCGGGGCAGGCTCAAAGCAGGAGCGAGATTCACCTGTAAATTCAGCTAAGGGCACCCCAATCCACGATTTGCAGCCGCCATACTCTGATCGATAGAGAATTTCCTGCGGTGGCATCAGCAAATGCACCCGCAGCGCCAGCCCATAGAGCGGCTGTCGTGGTTTCCAGCGCCATCGCTCTGCGGCAAACTGCTGATTCCAGATATGCAGCGGCAGCAGCGTCGCCAGAGCCTCGGCCTGGGTGATTTGAAATACGTGAGTAATGTCTGCCCAAGCCCGTAGCTGCACGCTGGGGGGATGCCAGCCTGACGCAACGGGTGTCACCTGCTGGGCATAGGTGGGCTTGAGCAGAGCGGGCTGCTGATGCTCGTAAGTTGGATATAGCAGCACCTGCGACTGTTCCACCACAAAGCTGCCGCCCTGTTCTCGAATGCCGCCCTTGCGCAACAGCAACACGGTGCGGCCCTGAATCAGCGCCTCTACGGCAACGGCCCATTCTTTTAACGCCGGAGTCATCGGTGGAGCGGCGATCGCGGCAGGAGGTGTAGAACTCACGTCTGTAGCAGTGGCAGCAGTCATAGTTTGGGGTAGCGAAATCTGATCGGCTGACACTTGACCTTAAATTGATCTTAAATCATAGACCTTAAATAATGCTGTCTGTATGGCTTGCCTGGACAGCTGTAACGGATAGAGTATTTACAAGGAACACCATAGACTTTGCTCACATCTTTTGCCTAGCTTCAATGTCAGCACTAAATGATTTAGGGCGCGACTGCGGTGTACGAGTGCTCGATGTACAAGTGCTCCAAGTAAAGATGAAATTGTTGATTTGCTCAGCGATGAACAACCTCGAAAAGTCGGCTAATCGAGTCATCTTACGATCGCTGCATCTGGTGGGAAGGCTGTTACTACTGCCAAGATGAAAACAAGCAGTGGCAGCGCGTGAAATGCTTTATGTAAGCGTCAAACAGGCGGTTCAGGTGGTTCAATGCGCGATCATCGGGCTGGGGCGATCGCTGCCGATAGGTTCTGGCTTTTTTCTGCAATTCTTGGAAATAATCACTCTCAGTAATTTGAGCCACTTCCTTTAGAGCCAGAAAAGTCCCCATGATGGCCGTGAACGCGCGATGGGAGTTTTGAAACACCGTCTCAGCCGGAACGTACATCACTTGAGAACCCAGCACTTCATTTAACCTCCTGGCCAGCCCCGCCACCCGCTTTATCTGCCCGCAGATACGCAGCCTAGGCTGTTCCAGGTTCCAGACCCAACGCTGAACCCAATAGCCAATCGCACAACAGACTATTAACTTGATCGGGCACCTCATGATGAGGACAGTGGCCCGCCTGAAGATAATGTTCGCTCAGACCCGGATAATACTGACGAAACTTTGCGCCCCGTGCAGTGGACTGCATCCAAGGATCACCTGTCCCCCACAGCATTAATAATGGGCAGGTCATTTGGCTCAGCAACACATCATTTTTTTCTCCTTGGGGCGACTTAAATACCGACGCAAACACCACAGCCGCTCCCGGATCGCAGGAAGGACGATAAATATCGTCTACTAGTTGGTCGGTAACTGCCGTTTGATCTAAGTACACCTTTTGCAGTGTCTTGCGGATCACCGATTTCTGCCGCACATATTGGAACAACAAAAAGCTGGGTAGGGGTTGCAGAAGCAGCGATCGCACTGCTTTTCCGATCACTTGCCGCACTGGATCCGGCTGGGTTGGGGGTGCAGCTTCGGTAAACGATCCGGCACAGTTCAACAGCACCAGCCCTGCTGCCGACTGAGGCCGTTGTGCTGCCACACACAACGCCGCATAGCCCCCCAACGAATTGCCTGCTAGCACAGCCGGCCGGCCAATCACCTCAATAATAAAATCGTGCAGCTGGTCGCGCCAGAGATCGCCACTGTAGACCCAGTCAGGCTTAGCAGAGCGCCCAAAGCCAAGCAAATCAATCGCCCAGACCTCAAAGTCTTGACTTAAGCCGTCAATGTTCTTGTGCCAATGGTCGGTTGAGGCTCCAAACCCATGCACGAGTAGCAGGGGAGGTCGATCTGGATGCTGCTCCCCGGCCTTGACGTAGTAAACAGATTGCCCCCGCCATTGCCAGACGGTGCCAGTGGGACGGGCGATCGCAGTTTGCATACATACCAAACGTAAAGATATGTTAACTATTCTAAATACCCGGCTCCCAAAAAAACAAAAACTCGACAGAACCTAACCAATCTGCTATGCAAAGCCTGCCTATTTTAGGCTAAGGGGAGGGGGCTAGAGTTGCATAAATGAGAGAGTAGCTCGGAGGCGATCGCGCTACTTACTGGGCGATCGCCTCCTCCAATCGCATTTTTTTGCCTCCCGCGTCCATGTCTGTATTTTGGCTCAACCCCATAGCCCAGGCAAAAATTTGCAGCCAAACTTGCTGTAAACCGACCTCAAGACTAATGTTTTGGTCAGGAAAATTTACCTCATCGCCAGCTCATGTAGTACAAGCATTCTTAAATAATAGATTAACTTTTATGTCTCAATTCTTTACTTATTATTTTTAACTTAACGTTTCAGCACCTGCTCTATGAACTCTTAACTCTCCGTTGTGGCGGCGTAGAAATGATATAAGAAGGGAGGAGGCATCTGCACAGATGTTCAATAATTGCTCAGCGCATCCTTCCATCTTCTTGAGAAAGTGTGAGGGTGGGTAGTTCTGTTGAATGCTTTTCATTCGAACATACTACGTATCCCGTCAAAGAATAACGTCCCAGAACTATCCAGGAGGTTTTATGCAATATCTATTAATGGATGCTCACCAAAGGTTTTTGGGCACATTCAGTTCCCAAGCAACGCTTATTGTAGGTGATACGTTTCAAAATCAAAATAACCAAACCTATGCTGTTGTGGGGATGAATTGGTCTGGCCAAAAGAGCACTAAAACTCAAGCTTTAACTGTCATCCTTGTGGGCGCAGCGGCTAAAAAAGCTGAACTCAATTAATTGATCACGAGCTGATTGGTCGGTGACTAATTGATCAGCGGCGCGTCTACGAAACGCAATATTTTTTACACTAGCTTAATTTCGGACTAATTTCGTACCAAAGCAGGGCGTGGGAATAGCATTTCCACGCCCTGTATTTATGTCAAGAATTACTTATGTCAAGCATTACTTATGTCAAGCGTCACTCTACATTTTCTACAACACTTTCCAAGTATTGGCTCTCCAATAAAAATGCACCTCGATCAAAGCGCACTCCCCAATACCCCCCTGGTCGGCGATCGAGCACAATGCCTTCTTCCCCCAGATGAATCAGGTTAGGCGGGCGCAGCATGGGCATGGGTTCGGCAGTTTTAATATAGGGCGGTAAGGCCACGACTCGGACGCGATCGCCTACTAAAAACTCTTTGGTATCAGACATAGGAAGATTTTAGAATTTGAATGTGACAGGGGAACTGAAGCACCAGGATTAGCCATTACCTCACGATACACTGCACGGCGCATCACGGGCTGAATGGGTTGAACGCAGCTTGTTTAAGCTGATTTAAACGGAGAGGCGATCGCCCCAGATACCCGTCAGGTTACCAGGCATTGTCTCGATCGACTGAGGCATGGTTAACCCTCCTCTCTATACAGACACCTAACTTTTATATTTTTTCTCATGCACTTGCGGCAAAAAATCAGTTTCTACCTCGACGATATCGAAACACCCATTGGCAAATTCATTAACCTGATGATTACGGGGTTAGTGCTACTATCCTCTGCGATTTTTGCTGCCCAGACCTATGCCATATCGCCAGATCTTCGCAATACTCTAGATGTTCTAGATACGATTATTTTAACTATTTTTTCGGCTGAATATTTACTCCGAGTTTGGTGTGCCGAAAATCGCCTAAAATTTATTTTTAGCCTATATGGCTTGATTGATTTAATGGCAGTTCTCCCCTTTGTCTTAGGAGCCGTCGATATTCGATTTATTCGCATTTTCCGCTGGTTTAGAATCCTACGACTAATCCGATTCATTGAAGGGAAAACAATTTTTGGCTATGTTACTAGTGAAGATGTTGCCATTTTTGTTCGAATTGTTTTCACCTTGTTTGCAATTGTGTTTGTGTACTCGGGGCTGATTTATCAAGTTGAACACCCCGTTAACGGGGAGCTATTTAGCACTTTTCTAGATGCAGTTTATTTCTCAGTGTCTACTATTTCAACGGCTGGATTAGGAGATATTGTCCCTATTTCTGAAATGGGGCGCTTGATGACGATTCTAATGGTGCTAACGGGCATTGTTTTTATCCCGTGGCAGCTAGGAGATCTGATTAAACAGCTAGTTAAAACCAGCAATCGGGTTGAAGTGACTTGCACAACCTGCGGGCTGTCGGTGCATGATGACGATGCGCGCTTTTGCAAGAGCTGCGGCACGCCTTTGCCAGACCGGATTCAGGCGGCATCACTCGACAACAGCTCACAGGCGGGAGCATATAGAGTAGACTAATCTTCAGTTTTGTTAACTCTGGCAATAATTTTGTAACGCTTTCAATAAGGAGTAACGGGTAGAGTGGAACAGCGTGGTGTAACGGTTTGGTTTACAGGTTTAAGCGGTGCAGGCAAAACAACAATTCGGATGGCCGTTGAGCAAGAACTGCGCGATCGCGGCCTCAAAGTAGAAGTTTTGGACGGCGACATCGTCCGGCAATATCTGACCAAAGGGTTAGGCTTTAGCAAAGAAGACCGGGATGAAAACATCCGCCGCATTGGCTTTGTGGCACATCTCCTCAGCCGCAATGGCGTAGTGGTACTCGTTTCGGCCATTTCACCCTACCGTGCGACTCGCGATGAGGTGCGACAGCGCACGGGTGACTTTGTCGAAGTGTATGTCAATGCACCGCTGGCCATCTGTGAACAGCGCGATGTGAAGGGTCTGTATAAACGAGCACGAGCCGGAGAAATCAAACAATTTACGGGGATTGACGACCCCTATGAAGCGCCGTTGAATGCCGACGTGGAATGCAAGACGGATGAGGAGTCGCTGGCGGAAAGTGCGGTAAAAGTACTGACTCATTTGGAGCGGTTGGGCTATGTGCCCATCGCTGAAGCGATCGCCTTGACCTAGCCACAGGTTGGGGCTGTGAACTATAAATTCTGCCTAAAAAACTTGTTTTTTTGCATCAAAGATCCAATTTTTGGGCAGAATTAAAGCCTGGAATTTAAGGGTTGACAAATTTAACAGCCCTCACCCTCGGCGCATTGCTGTTTTCAGCCACTGCCGAGCTGTTCTTAGCCACTGCCGAGCTGTGGCTAGCCATTGTTGGAACTGATCCTGAGGTAAATTTTGAAAGTTTACCTGGGTTGAATCCGAGATGGAACCCGCATCGCGCAGTTCGGGTTGATTTAAGTATCGATAATGTTCCCAAATTGCCCAATAGGGGCAGCCCGGTTGAATCCGAAACCCGGCCCAGTGCAGATAAGGCAACGCTTGATCTACTCTTGGATCAATTAACTGATACCCTTGCTGCTCAAACTGACTGCCGGCCCAGCTGCCAGGGCAACCGCCGGGTCTACGTACCAGGTTAAACCGCTGTGGAACGTAGTTCAGAATTAGGTAATTGATAATGGGTTGGTCAGAGGTTTTTTGGGAAAAATCAAAATACTCAGAATGTATGGCACATTCAGTAAAAATGCGATATAAATCTGGCTCTGAAAATAAACCTTTTTTAGATCCCCAAAACCCACAATTAAAAATATCTTTTAAGTCAGCTTCTGCAAATAAATTAGCATCGAGAATGCTAGAGCTAAAAACATTTTTAATGCCTCCTTGATGCTGATAGTCGCAGCAGATAAAATCATAGTGGTCTAAATACTTTAACGTTTCAATAATTTTTTCAAATACAACAATATCGGTATCAATATAAAGAAACCGATCAAAGTTGCCAAACCAGCAGGCTTGCTTACGAAATTGATTAGGTCGAGCAAAAAAGCGATCGCCAAATATTTCTGTTACGCGTCGATCTAACCGATTTAACAGCTCCAAATCTTCATAAACTGTGACCCCAAAACAGTCAGCCAGCTCTCGTTCTACGATGTGGTACTGTTGATCGTAAGGAATCAGAACGATCGGGGTTTCAGCATCGTGCAGACGAATGCTATTGAGCAACGCGATCGCCTGATCCATCACCCGGTCATTGGCCAAAATATAGATACCGCAATTCATAAACCAATTCTCACTGGCGCAACCCTAGTTTTCGCAGACCTCGCTGGAGCAAGCTAGGCGGTAAGTTGATCGGTTTTCCGGTTAGCCTGGGTCGGGTTTGAGGTTCATGTCGGTAGCGATAATCCAAAAAAGTATCGCGATAGGGAAAGATAACATTAAGTCCGCGACAAAGCTGATTAAACAAGCTTGCATCTAGCCCGATGTAATGCAAATAGGTGAGGCGAATGCCGCGATCATAAATCAAATGATCACGTTCTTCAAAATGGGAGGAGGTGACTGAATTCCCGGTGGATTGACTAGCTGGAAGATGCAGTGCTAGGTTGTAAACTTCGAGGGGCGATCGCATCACCATATAATTTAAGACTGACTGATTCGGCGCATTCATATATAAAACCTCTGCCTCGCCAGATGCTAGACTGGCAACCAAATCTTCGCGCGTTTGGACATCAAAAAAACCTTTTCTAGACGCGTAACAGCCCGCACAAAAAATAGAGCGCTGAATTTGTTCAACGCTGAAAATATTGGCCAGCTGAGGCGAGGCTAAATTGAAAATGTGAGAGGGATCTTTATGTTGAAAATCGTAGACAACTACCTCGTGCTGATCTAAGCCATCAAAGAAAATTTTGGGTGAACTGAGCAGCAGAGTATCGGCATCTAAATAGACGAAGCGGTCGAAGGGCGCGTCCAAGTCAAATACAGCATAGCGATGGTTAGACTTCAGCCGATAGACATCCGTAATCCCCCGGTCTTGCCAAATGTTTAGTGCCGTTGGGTGAGTCGCCCACACGTCCCGAGAAAAATCTTCCCAGCGAGAAAAGAGCGCTTCATCGTCTAGCAACGTGACGTTGGGGCGAGAGGCGATCGCCTCTCGGACGCGCTTGAGCTGATGATCGTAGGCAATTACGCAAACGGGCAGCTCTGGCGCATGCAGCTCAATGCTGTTGAGTAACGCCACAAGCTGATTGCAGACGACGTCATTTGCCAGGGTGTAAATTCCATCAACCATAAGTACACAGAACAAGTACACAGAACAGGAGGCGCTAGAGGTATTAGGCGGACTTTAGCAATCCATCCATGGCCAATCACATCTCACTATAAACGTAGAATCTTGAATCGTCTGCTACCGCTGTTTACCCACCAATGGTATAAATACAGGCATTATGTGAGTTTTGTGTGAGGCTTAATCCCAATGATGCTACTCGATACAATGATGTGGATTGATTTGGCGCAAAATACAACAGTGTGGGCTACGAGCGCTACAGCTTGGCTAGCCGACCCCTCTACGTGGAGCGAAGCTGGCCAAGGGCTGTTTTCGCAGATTCACTTTGATTGGAGCACACTGGCTCAAAAATCCTTCGATACTGATGTATTCGCTGGATTTCGCGCCTCCATGAACAATTTTGTCAAATCAGGGCAAGTGTGGGCACTGATTATTGGGTTTGTGTTTGGTTACCTGGTTCGGGGGATGACGACCTACAACTAGGGCAGGATAGAGTTTTGTGTCAGATCTGATTCAGTCAGACCTGATTCAGTTAGACCAGATTAACCGGGGACGTTTAGCTATTTAATTTAGTAGAAGAGGGCGCAAGTTTAGCTACCGTAGGGCGGGCATCTTGCCCGCACAGGCTGGAAGCCTGCACTACGAACGGTAGGCAGATTTATGCCTTAGACTACCAGGTTGCAGGCATTTGAGGGATTTCCCTGCTTATTTTTTGTTGATACTATCTGTCTTTCCCCTCGGAGAGAATTCTTTTTCGATTCTTGGAGTGAGAGCGGCATACGATCAATG
>ENA-ORBV01012407-ORBV01012407.1-microbial-mat-metagenome-genome-assembly--contig:-NODE-12407-length-13144-cov-12.635647_pt1 | contig 13144 bp, 14 predicted proteins | sample MGYA00237777_ERZ505514 | MGnify/ENA primary metagenome ERZ505514 (study PRJEB26160, sample SAMN06269048) | microbial mat metagenome | isolation source: Oligotrophic lake microbial mat | place...
GTCCCGGAGCGGGCGATGATGAGCAGTCTTGCCAAGTGGAATCGGGACCGTGGCACACGTGCCGGCGCGTTCACGCTGATCGAACTGCTCGTGGTGATCTCGATCATCGCTCTGCTGATCGGTCTGCTCCTGCCCGCGCTGGGCAAGGCCCGCGAAACCTCGCGACGGCTCAAGTGCCTGACCAACTTGAAGGGCTTCGGCGTCGCCTTCCAGCTGTACATGAACGGCAACCGGGAGCGGCTCCCCTATGTCATGCCGTTCTATAACGCCGATCTGCCCCCAGTCGAGGGCGATCCGCAGCTTCTGGATGTCCTCATCGATTACATCGATGTCCCGCCCCCCAACCAGCGCGATGATTCCGGGAAGTGGATCGTGTACGCCCCGTATGTCTGCCCATCGGACAAGGATGATGACGCCGCGTACGCAACCGGCTTCAGCTACGAGTACTGGGCCGGAGGCCTGATGCTGCTCCGCGAGCTGTTCGCGGCCGACCGCGACCCCGCGGGCTCCGTCACCAGGTTCTACGAGCAGACACCGGGCTTCCCGGTGCTGGCCGACGCCAAGCCCTGGCACCCCGGTGGCCGGTACACACAGAACGCGCTCTTCTTCGGCGATTGGCGTGCCGATTGGCTGACCTTCGATCCGAGTTCCCAGACGCAGCCGCCCGGCGGCTTCCCCGGAGGCCCCCCATGAGCCACGATCCGCGAAAGGCAAACTTTGAGGGGCTCTCGCCGCTGGTCGATGACGCCGTTCTCGCGTCCACGTCGAGGCCCGCTCGTAAGCCACCGAAAGAGCGCGCCTCTGTAACGCTCGCACGCCTTGCCGGCCGCTTGCGAAACGACGCCGACATGAAGTGGGTCCGCCGCGTCGGGGCGATTGCCCTCGCGCTGGCGGTCCTCGCCGGTGGCGTGTTCGGCGTTCTGGCCCTCATTCCCCGTCCGATCCCCAACATCGCGCAGGATCCGATGGATGACGTGATGGGCTATGTCCTGCTTACCGATGACTTCAACAACCTGCCCATTGATCAGCGGCTCGCGATCGTGAAAGACCTGATCGAGCGTGTGAGGACCATGTCCGGCGAAGACTCGGCGATGCTGGCGATGTTCGCCGCGACCATCGAGCGCGAGATGCGCCGGCAGATGGAGGAGAACATCAAGCGTCTTGCCGTCGACGTGATGGACAAGTACGCAAAGGACTACGAAAGCGTCCCTGCCGAATCCGCTGGCGCATTCCTCGATGACAAGATCGTCGAGTTCACCCGGATGATGGAAGAGATTTCCGGTGAATCCGGCCGCCTCCCCGAAAGCCCCGAGGAGCGGCTCGCTGCTCTGCGCAGCCAAGCCAAACGCGATCAGGACTTCGCCCGCGAGAATGCCCCAACGCAGATGAACCAGGAGCGCGTGGGAAACCTCATCGGCTTCCTCCGCAAGGATGCCGATCAGGTCGCCGGCCCCGAGCAGCGCGGCCGCGTCACCAAGTTCATGCGCGATGTCACCCGCCACCTCCGCGGCCAGGATGTTTCCACCGGAAAGCCGCTGCGAAACGCTCCTTCCAGCGGCGGCGGTTGAAGCTCGGCAACGATCTCTCCCGTTCTCATCTCATGTCGGGCGGATCGCCGGGGACGAACCCTACAGTTCCAGCGCGATGAAGGGCAGCCCCGACAACCCGGTGGCCGATGCCGCGGCGGAACCGGTGGGCAGTCTTGCCCCCGGCGACGTTGCGGTCGCCGACGTGATCGTGCGCACAGACGTCGCAGGTGCCGCTACGGAAAAGCTCCCCTCCGCGCCATTGGCCGTCCGCGTTCGGGCGGGACTGCTCGCGCGGCGAACCTGGGCGATCGCACGCAGGGCCGCCCGCCGTCTGCCGGTTCGCCACCATGCGGCCCATCCGCCCGCTCCACCCATCGCCCCGCAGGGCAGCACCGCTGCTCGCGCGCCGCGCTCATGGCTTCGCCGGTGGGGAGTTGCGGGGCTTTTCGTGCTGATCGTCGTCGGAACCACGATCAGCCTGGTTTGTGTTGCGCTCTCGCAGGAGCGACCCACATGGTGGAACAGCGTGAACTCCAAGGATCCGGAGATCGTCGCCATCGCCGAGCGGCTGGAGAACGCGGTTGCCACAATCCTCACGCAGGCGCGGCCACCGACAGATGACGGAGACCCCGCCAAGCCGTGGACGGTGCGTATCGCCGCCGCGGATGTCAATGCCTGGCTGAATGCACGCCTGCCTACGTGGATGGAAAGCCGCGAAGACGTGAAGTTCGAGTGGCCCGAATCGCTCCAGGAACTCCAGGTCGATTTTCGCGACGGGATGATCCATGTCGGCGCGAAAGTCTCGGCTGCACGACGCGTTGAGCCCGATACCCGGACTGGCAACTACTTCTCCGCAGCGGTCGCCCCACAGTTCAAGGCCGATGGCTCGCTGTGGATGCCCGCCAAGTGGGTCGCGATGGGCCGCCTCACCCTGCCGGCGAGCTGGATGCTCAGCGAGCCCGACGATGTGGCAAGCGCGGATCGCGTGCCCGATGAGATCGCCGAGCTCGCCGAGACCAAGCAGGTGCTCGCGGCGTTCGCGGGTCGTCAGGCTGCGATGCTCAACCCCACGATCAAGCTCGGCGATGGCCGCAAGGTGAAGGTCCTCGCGATGACCGCGGCCGATGGCAAGCTCGCGATCACCTGCCAGACGATTCTGCGGGAGTCTGCTCGGGTAGACTCGGCGACAAGCCCGCTCTCAACGTCCCGAGAGAATCCGGAGTGAACCGGTGGTGGCCTTCCGAAGCGGGGCGGCAAGGTTGGGGTTTCGCGGCGACACGGATGGAGACTGCGAACGTGACGCTTCCTCCCTCATCACTACCGCCTGCATCTTCGAGCGCCAAGGGCATCGTTGTGGAGAACCTCCGCGCGATGGAGCCGGCCGAGCGGCGTGAAGCCATTCTCCGGGCGGTCGACTCGCTATCGGGTGGCGGCCTGGTGGCCTTGCCGACAGAGACCGCGTACATCCTGGTTGGTCTGGCGCAGAATGCCGGATCGGTCGCGCGCCTGCGGGGGGCCGCGAGGTCATCCGCCGGTGCGGTGCGATCCGCCGTCTGGCTCGCGCCGACCGTCGATGGCGAACTCGGTGTCGAGCGGTTAGTCGTGCCGGATGATCTGGGCGTTGGGCCATTTACCTCCGCGCGTCATCGCGGGATCGTGCATCGCCTTGCGCCGGGACCCGCGGTGTTCGTGGTCGAATCCGCGCCGACCGAGTTTGCCGCGACGCTCCACGCGCTGGGCCTGCCCGAAGGCGCGGCCGATGACGGAGAACGCATCGCGTTCCGGGTCAGTGGCCAGGCCACCGCCGCGGCTGTTGCCGCACGGGCTGCGCGTCCCTTGGTGTGCGTCGAACTCTCCCGCGGCGCAGCCGCGGCGGAAACAGCCGAGGATACCGTCGACAGGCTGAAGGACCCCCGGCTCGAGCGCGTGATCGTGCTTGATGATGGCCCGGTGCGGATGCGATCGGGCACCACCGTGCTGCTGCTTCGATCGCAAGGGGGACACAAAGTGCTGAAGGAAGGCGCGTACGAGGCACGTTTCATCGGCAAGCAGAGCGAGCGAACGGTGCTGTTCGTATGCACGGGCAACACGTGCCGCAGCCCGATGGCCGAGGCCATCGCGACCGAACTCGCTTCCAAACTGCTGAGAAGCAGCGGCGAGAGCGCGGGCGATGCCGCGCTGGTGCGCTTCGAATCCGCCGGCGTAGGAGCGGGCCCCGGCATGCCCATCACGCCGGAGGCCGCGGCCGCGCTCCGGGACATGGCCATCACCTCTCGCGTCCATGCTTCGCGCCCCCTCACCCGCAAGCTCATCGCCGAAGCCGATGTGGTGTTCACCATGACGAAATCGCACGCCGCGGCGGTGCTGGAGCTTGAGCCCGGCGCTACGGACAAAGTGCAAACGCTCGACCCCACCGGCCGCGATGTGCCCGACCCGATTGGTCAGGGGCCGGAGGTCTACACTGAAACAGCACGCAGACTTGCGGACCTCATTTCTCGCCGTCTCAAGGAGTTGCAGCCATGAAGCTCGCCCTCGGCGCCGATCACCGCGGTGTAAGTGCGAGCAAGCAGCTCGCGGATCGCCTCCGGAGCATGGGCCACGAGGTGAAGCTCGTCGGCGATATGTCTGGCGAGATGTGCGACTATCCGGAGCCCGCCTTTCATGTCGGCAGCGCAGTCGCGGGCGGGACATCCGACCTGGGAATCCTTATCTGCGGATCGGGCATCGGCATGTGCATCGCGGCAAACAAGGTCCGCGGGGTTCGCGCTGCGCTCGTGCACGATGAACTGACCGCCGAGATGAGCCGCGGCCACAACAACGCCAACGTGATCTGCCTTTCGGCCGATCTGCTGGGCCAGAAGCTGATCGAGAAGATCGTCGAGGTCTGGCTGAATACGAACTTCGAGGGTGGACGGCACGAGCGGCGTGTCCGGAAGATCCACGCCATCGAGAAGGGCGAAGATCCGACGAAGCTGAAGTGATCGCTCTGCGCGTCGTTGGGGTGGGCGAGCCGACTATTGAGAACTGATGGTGTGTCGCGGTTGCGCACGGTTGCATCGGTCTTGCATGCGCTGAGCCAAACGAAAAAGCCCCGACCTTGCGGCCGGGGCTTTGGAGTTCCGAACTGTTCTGCCTGCTCTCTTCGCGGCTTAACGCTTGGAGAACTGGAACCGGCGGCGAGCGCCGGCCTGGCCGTACTTCTTACGCTCGACCTCGCGTGCATCACGCGTCAGGAAGCCCGCGTTGCGGAGGGCCTCTTCGGTCTGTGGGTCAAAGTCGCGCAGTGCGCGGGAGATGCCAAGGCGAAGGGCCTGGGCCTGGCCCATGAATCCGCCGCCCGAGAGGCGGACGATCACGTCCATCTTTGCGAGCGTGCCGGTAGCGGTCAGCGGGGCGACCGCGTCGTTGCGGTCGCGCTCCTCGGCGAAGTACTGCTCGACGGTCTTGTAGGTGTCGCTGCCGATCTGGACCTTCACAACGCCGTTGCCGCCGGTGTTGGGGCGGAGGCGGACGCGGGCGACGGCGCGTTTGCGACGGCCGGTTCCCCACCACCAGCCGTGCTTGGGCTCGGTCGGAGTGCGAACGCGGCGCTTCATCTGCTCGGGCTTGGCGATGTCTGCCGGGTTCACGGTCGACAGGCCGGTGATGCTGCCAGGATTGATCGTCGTCATCTGCGTCATGGTTCAGCTCTTTGAAGGCTGGAATGGATCGGGAGAAATCGCCGCGGATCGGGATGCGGGGGAGATCGGTGCCGGGCCTTAGATGGCCATCGGGATGGGCTGCTGTGACTGGTGGGGGTGCTCAGCGCCGGGGTAGACCTTGAGCTTCTTGAGCATGTGGCGGCTCAGGCGGTTCTTGGGGAGCATGCGGCGGACAGCGTCTTCGATCAGCTTCTCGGGCCGACGCTCGCGCAGATCGCCGTAGGACTCTTCTTTCAGTCCGCCGGGGTAGCGGGAGTAGCGCTGCTTCATGTTCTGATCGGCCTTGGAGCCGGTCATCCCAACCTTGGAGCCGTTGATGATGATTACGAAGTCGCCGCAATCCACGTGGGGGGTGTACTCCGGGCGGTGCTTGCCCATGAGCACGGTGGCGACATCCACGGCCAGGCGGCCGAGCGAAACATCGGCGGCATCCACCAGCCGCCAGTTCTTGGCGGGGACGGTCTGAGGTGTGGCGAAGTAGGTCTGTCGCATTGCGCGAACTCCTGACTCATCTCGCGGCAGTGGGGGAGCGGCAACGCTTCCATGCCGTGATAGGGCGGGGGGAACTCGCCGCCTACCGGGCGGGGCGGGCCTGACCTTGGGAGGGCAGGCAGGATTTCAAGGCGTTTCCCCGCAAGCCTCGGTGAAGCTCGAAGGGACAGAACAGTATCCCGGGCCGCGGCCGGGTCAAATCCCGCCACTCCCGCCCCGCTTTGCAGCCAAAGGGCCACTTGGAACCCGTGTATGGGCTGGGGGCATTCATGGGCCGATCATTGATGAATGCAGTTTCCCCCCTCTTCGCCCCATGAACCCAGCTTCACCTCAGCCGATCCCTTGCACCGCGTGCCCGGCGATTGGGGACAGCACAACCTGACACCCTCGGGCAAGGATCCCTATCGCCCCGCCTGGGCATGGCGGATCGGGCTGGCCGTCATCTCGCTCTCGCTTCTTACTGCGGTCGTCTTCATTCAGCGGCCCGCAGCGCCGGAGCCCGGCCGCGCGGCCAAGGCAGCCTCGGGCCTTACCGAGGAGTTCAGCCCCGCGATCGAATCGACACTCATCGCGAAGGTCTACTTCGGAATGCGTTCGCTGATGACGAGCGATCCGTCATTCCCCAAGATGATGCAGGAGAGCCTCGATTCCGCCGCGGGGTTTCCGACCTCCAGGCCTGGTCCGATCGGGATCGACCCTCCGGCCCCGAAGGAAGGCTCCTCGCCTCCGCCGGCCATCTCGCGTCTCCACGCGGGCGTGATGGCGGGCGAAACGCTGGGGCCGGAAGAGGCGCTCAGCCGACTCGACAAGGCCGAGCCGCAGATTGCCGCCGAGTCACCGTTGCAGGGTGACCTGGCGATCATGCGACGTGTCTATGGCGGGGAGCCCGCCGCGGAAGTTGCCGCATCCCTCAGCGATCAGGAGCGCGAGGAGTTTCTCGGTCGGCACGGCCTTTTCGGCGGGCTTGTTCTCAGCTACGGCGAGGAGAAGGCGCCGGTGCGGATCGATGCCGCATCGAGCGGGCAGATCATGGTGTTGTCGATGTTCGCCTTCGGCGGCGCGGCGATCCTCGCGGGATTCATCGGGCTCGGACTGCTGATCACACTCTGTGTGCTCATGGCACAGGGAAAGCTGCACGCTCGGTTCATGGTCCCTCGTCCTTACGCGGCGGCGCACGAGGGCCCCACGAGTTGGGGCTGGGGAATGGACCCGCAAGGCCGGCTGATTTGGCTCGAAACTGTTGCGGTGTTCATGGCCGGCTTCCTGATTCTTGGGGTGAGCGGCGATGTGCTCAATGCGCAGTATCCGAACGCGGCATGGGTCGCGTTCTACTCGCTCCTCGGGCAGTGGGTGCTTGTGCTCACGCTCTTCTGGCCCGTCGTCCGCGGCATGCCGTGGCAGCGTTGGCGCGGCGACCTGGGCTGGCATCGGGGCGAGGGTTTCTGGAAGGAAGTGGGGGCGGGGCTGATGGCCTACCTGGCCAGCCTGCCGATCTACTTTGTCGCCGCGATTCTCGTGGCGATCTACATCGTCATTCGATCAGCGCTCTCCGGCCAGGATGCCGCGCCCGCCGCCGAGGACAACAAACTGCTGGACCTGGCGATGAGCGGCAACCCCGTGGTCATCGTGATGATCTTCCTGCTGGCGACGCTCTGGGCGCCGGTGGTGGAGGAATCGGTGTTTCGTGGCGCGCTCTACCGGCACTGGCGGGGCATGTTCGCATACCTCTTTGCGAGGATCGGGAGCCCCGCCGCGGCCGGCGGCATCGATTCGGGAGCAAGCCGACTCTTCTCGATCCTGTTCGCCAGCTTCTTCACCGCCATCGTGTTCGCCGTGATGCACGGCTATGCCGTGATCCAGCTTCTCATGGTCGGCGTTCTTGGGTTTGTCTTTGCGCTGATGCGCGAATGGCGCGGCTCACTGATCGCGCCGATGACCGCGCACTTCACACACAACACCATCGTGCTGACGTTCGTGATCATCCTGTTTGGTCAACTGGCGAAGTAAAATCCAGGCACGGGTGCCGTGGTAGGACGCTTAACACCCTGGCAGAGCGATTAGGTGTACAGTATAATGTACATACAGGAGCGACGCAGATGACCAGATCCACCGACATCACCAGCTTCACCGATATGCGGCAGAACCTGCGTCAGCACCTCACGCGCGTGAAGCGCACGGGCCGTCCGCTGTACATCACCACCAACGGCGAAACAGAGGCTATCGTGTTGAGCCCCAAGGCTTTCGACAAACTGCTCGACAAAGCCGATCTCGCCGAGAGTCTTGCCGTCCTGGACGCAAGCGCCAGTGACATCAAGGCGGGTCGCATCCGGCCGCTCAAGCACGCTGTTCGCGATATTGCGAAGGAACTCGGGCTTAAGCTTGACCGATGAACTACCGCATCGTTGTCACGGACAGCGCGGTGCAGCTCATCCGCGAGCAAGCGACGTACATCGACCTGCATGAGAAGATGCCACAACGCGCCGCGGAGTGGCTCGCTTCCGTCATTGATGCCGCCGACTCTCTCGCCACACGCCCCCGCAGGTTCGGACTCGCGGAAGAGAATGGGCTGCGACCTTACGAGGTTCGTCGCATCGTGGTCGGCGGTTGCCTGCTGCTGTTCTCGGTAGCCGACGAGAGCAGGACGGTGTTTGTCATCGGGTTCAGGCATGACAAGTAGCGCCCGCGAAGCGACCGGTTGCCGGCCGACCTTCCTGCGCGGTGACTGTCAGGCTCTCCCCGCCCGATCCCGCTCCCTCACCCTAGCCCCAGCACCGCCGCGCATGTGTCCCACTTGTACTCGCTGAGCAGTCTGCGCAGCTTCCCTTCCGTCGATCGCATCCCCACATAGCACTTGAAGCGCCGATGTGGCGGCATCGCCACGCGCGGGCAGTCGGGCGCAAAGTCACGCGGGTGCAGATACACCACCGTCGGCCTTCCCTCGCGGGCCTCCTGCTCTACGCCGCGGCGGATCATCCACTGCGGCCACAAACGCAGATACCCGCCGCCCGAGTAGCACAGCTTCGCCGAGCCATAGTGCGCGATCGACATCGGCAACTCGGGCATCGCGCGGCCCTTGGGAGTTGTGATCGTGTGCACGCCGCGAGTGCACGCATACCCCCCATGGCCGCGCGCTGCAGGAAACAAGCTCGCGTCGTACACCACGCCGTTGTCGAGCAGAACGTCAAAGGCCCACTCCGTGCCCGGCGTGATCGAGAACGATGGTGCGCGAAAGCCGCGGATCTGTGCGCCGGGCGCGGCGGCAATAATCGCCGCGATCGACTCTTTGATGTCCTTGTCAAACACCTCGGGGGTCAGCTCATACACCTTCCGGTGCCAGAAGGAGTGCGTCGCCAGTTCGTGGCCAGCATCGGCAATCCGCTTGACGAGGGCCGGGTGCTTCGCGGCGATCCACCCAAGCATGAAGAACGTGCCACGGGCCTTGTGGTCATCGCAGATCTTCAGGATCAGGTCGGTGTACCGCTCCACCAGCGACGACTGCGCCGAGAGTACCGGCCACTGCGATGGGTCCTCGACCGCCTTCACCTCGACGATGTGGAACCAGTCCTCGATGTCGAAGGAGAGGGCGTGCGTGATGTCGCGGGCGGTGGCCATCATGTCGATCATTGCAGCCAGAACTCGCCACGGATTACACAGATGAGCACGGATTCAATCCGAACTGCAGGCGAGGCGGGGCCGCTTCCGAATCCGTGTCATCCGTGGCTCAGTCTCTCTCAGAAAAACTTGTGGCCTCCCGCCTTAAACCGGTCCACATCAGCCTTGGTCGGCATCGAGAAGTGCGTCAGTTCCTCAGCCGGGTTCGGCATTGTCGGCGGCTCCACGCCGCGCTTCGCCGCATCCTCGACGATCCGCACGCACTCGTTGATGCACTCGGCCGCGAGGTCTTTGCCCCGGGCCATGATGTCCTCGAGCGTGTCGCGCGAGTGGATCCGGTAGCGCTTCTGCACCACGATCGGCCCGTTGTCGAGCTTCGCATCAACAAAGTGCACGCTCACCCCGCCTTCCTTCTCGCCGTTGGCGAGTGTCCAGAAGCTTGGCATCAGGCCGCGATACTTTGGCAGCAGCGCGCCGTGGCAGTTCACGATCCCGTGCTTCATCTGCTCGCGCAGTGGCTTGCGATACATCTGCGTGCCGGAGATCGACACGATGAAGCTCACGCCCAGGTCGGCGAGGAGCTTGCGGAACTCTTCGCTGTTGACATCGCTGGTGCGGTGCACCGGCACACCGTACTTCCGTGCAACAGCCTCAACCGTGTAGCAACGGCGAGTGGAGCCGAGCCAGCCGTTGACAACCTTCGCCTTGGCCTTGTTAAAGATGTAGTGCCGCAGCTTCCACTGGAAGTACCACGGCCCGTACATCTTCAGCAGGTCCATCGCGGTCTGCGCGACCGTGCGCTTGCCCTGCGTGTTGGGCTGGATGTTGATCCCCGCGGTGCTGTCGCCAAACTCGCGCAGGTACTTGTCCAGCACCTTGGGCAGGTAGAACGGGTCATCCTGAATGAAGACGTACTTCATCATGGCTTTACGCGGTGCGCTCCGCGGCTGCGGGCGACGCAGTTGCAACAGGCCGGGGCGAGGCACTCAGAAGCCCGCGCTCAACCACATCGCAGAACCGCCCGCACAGCACGCTCTTGCTCAGCTCGCGATCGATCAGCACGCGTGCCCGCTCGCCCATCGCCTCCAGCTCCGGCTGCGGCGTCGACACAATCTCCTTGATCGTCGCGACCGCCGCATCTATATCGCCATGGCTGATCTGCCACCCCAGCCGATGCTCCCGCACCAGGTCGGACACATGGCACGGATCGGGCCCCAGCAGCAGGATCGGCCGCGACACCGCCATCGCGCCATACACCTTGCACGGGTGCACTACGCCGACGACATCATTCCCGACGCTCACCAGATGAATGTCCGCTGCGGAAAGCGAGTACTTGATCTGATCGAGCGGCTGATACGGCAGGCTCACGATGTTCTTTGGATGGTGCTGCGCGATCGCGCCATCGACTTCCTTCTTGCCCACACCCCCGCCGATGAACATAAACACGATGTCGGTGCGGTCCTGCAGCTGCAGCGCGGCGTCAACTACCGTCTTCACCGGCGTCGAGAAGCCGTGGTTGCCGCTGTACATCACCACGAACTTGCCTTCAAGCCCATGCTCCCTGCGGAACGGGTTCGCCACGTGCGCCACGATCCCCAGATGATCATCGTGGGGCCACGGCGGCATCACCGCCAGCTTGTGGCTGACATCCAGCTTCCGGTTCAGCCGCGTCGCCATGAACCGATCCAGCGCGACCACATCCGCCGATCGCCGCAGGATCATGCGGTTGAACGCGTCATAGAGCCTCACGGGCAGCGCATCGGCCTTTATCTTTCCAAGCTCGATCATCTGATCCGGGTTGAGGTCCATCACCCAGTACTTGATGGGCACCCGCCGGATGAACGCGATGACCATCGCTGCCGCGGCGCACATCGGCGGCGATGTGCTCACCATGATGGCCTCAAGCCTGGGCATGAACACGCCGCGGACGATGCACTGCAGCATGAACAGCACGCCGCCGATCAACCGCCGCGGAATCGAGCTCTTGCCGAAGCTCGAGAACGGCAGCCGGCGAACTTCCACGCCGTCGCGCGTCTCACTCGCCGCATACTTCACGCTCGGGTCGTCATACCCGCGGCCGGATGTCAGCACCACCACGCGGTGCCCACGATGCACCAGCTCCGCCGCGGCGTCCGCGACGTGCTGGCCCACGCTCGCGGGGTCAGGGACATACACCTGGCTCAGGACGAGGATCGTGCCGGTGGAATGTGCAGAAGGAGTGGTAGCGGGCGTGTTCGCGGCCATGCGTGTGCTGCCTGAGCGTGGGGAGATTTGCAATCAGCGTGCGCGTGCGGCGGCGCGGCTCTTCCCTGCGCTGGCCTTGCCGCGCGAGGCGGACTTGGCGACCTTCTTCTTGCCCATTGCGCCTGCGCGGGCCTTGCTCTTGGCGGGTTTGGCCGCGGGCTTCGCCTTGCTCTTTGCCGCCGGACGCGAGCGCGACGTCGCCGCGCCCGAGCCATACTTGGCCATGAACTCATCGAAAATCCAGCGGTACGTCTTCTCCATGCCGTCGCGCAGACGCGTATCGGGCTCCCAGTTGAAGACCTGCTGGATGAGTGTGTTGTCGCTGTTACGCCCCGCGACGCCCTTGGGCGCATCGAGCTTGTAGGACCGCTCCAGCTTGATCCCCGCGATCTCTTCCGCGATCGAGACCAGCTGGTTGATGCTCACCAGCTCGCTGGAGCCGAGGTTGATTGGCTGCGTGAAGTCGGAGCTTGTCAGCATCCGGATCCCCTTGGTGCAATCCGTGATGTACATGAACGAGCGCGTCTGCGAGCCGTCGCCCCAGATTTCGATCTTGTGGTTCCCTGTATGCACCGCGTTGATCACCTTCCGGCAGATCGCCGCCGGTGCCTTCTCGCGCCCGCCCTCCCACGTGCCCTCGGGGCCATACACATTGTGGAATCGGGCGACGCGCGTCGCCAGGCCATAATCCTCGCGGTAGTGCCGGCACATCCGCTCGCTGAACAGCTTCTCCCAGCCATAGCCATCCTCGGGCAGCGCCGGGTAGGCATCCTCTTCCTTCAGCGCGGTGACGTTCGCGTCCTTCTGCTTGGATGCGTTGTACACGCACGCCGATGAGCTGTAGAAGAACCGGTTAACCTCCGCCTCATTGGCTGCCATCAGCATGTGCGTGTTGGTCAGCACGCTCAGCATGCACAGAGCCTTGTTGTTCTCGATGAAGCCCATGCCGCCCATATCTGCCGCGAGCTGGAAGACCTGCGCCCCCTCGCACCCCTTGAGCGCTTTGCGGCAGTTCACCAGGTCCTTGAGATCGAGCTGCATGTTCTTGACGTCGCGGAAGACCTGATACCACTCGTCGAGCGGCTTGATATCGACGCTGCGGATGTTCTTGTAGCCCATGCGGCGAAACTCTCCGACCAGATGGCCGCCGATGAAGCCGCCGCCGCCACAAACAACAATGGGTTGATCCTTGCTCGCCATGTGCAACTGACCTTTCAGACTTCCATGTGTGCACGGCCCTCATGGCGGTGCGGTGAGTTTCTGCGTTCTGCTCTGGTCCGCGGCCCTTCAAGGCCCGGCCCGTTGTTCAATCAATCGCCGCCGCCAGTCGTCATCGGGGCGTCAGCGTCGCTGCTGCTGCTCGGTCTCGGGACGACGGACCTCTTCAGGCCGCGGTCCTACGGACTCTAGGCCAGGGTGGTTCGGATCGGTCATTCTCGGACGTGCACCGGCGGGTTCGAGAAGGCCGGTGACGGGCGCGAGTTCGGGCGGATTCAGCCGCGGCAGGCCTTGGGAGGTGGGGGTCTGTCTCTTATACACATCTGACGCTGCCGACGAATAGAGAGG
>ENA-ORBV01012410-ORBV01012410.1-microbial-mat-metagenome-genome-assembly--contig:-NODE-12410-length-13142-cov-4.701186_pt1 | contig 13142 bp, 8 predicted proteins | sample MGYA00237777_ERZ505514 | MGnify/ENA primary metagenome ERZ505514 (study PRJEB26160, sample SAMN06269048) | microbial mat metagenome | isolation source: Oligotrophic lake microbial mat | place...
GGGCTTGGGGTCCACGGTTCGTCTGACGCTCGCCGGCACATTCGCAACGTTCGTCGCCTACAGCCCACACCTGCTGGCGTCGCGCGCCATCAACGGTTACGTGGGTCCGCATGAATCTGTCGGCAACAAGATGTCGTGGTCCTCGCCACACTTTTTCGACGTGCTGATCAGTCCGTTCCACGGGTGGCTCGCATGGACCCCACTCGCAGTACTCGCACTCGGGGGCCTCGTGGCCCTGGCCACGGGCCGCACCCGCACCCAGCACGCCGACGCCGCATGGATTGGTGTGTGCGCGCTGGTGATGGTGCTCCTGCAGGTCTACATCAACGGCGCCGTGGAGTCGTGGACGGTGGCGGGCGCCTTCGGGCAACGGCGGTTCGTGGAGTTGACACCGCTGCTCGTGCTCGGGCTGGCGGCGGTGCTCACCACCGATCTGCAGCCGCGACGCCTCACCTGGGTGGTCATCGTGGCCTGCGTCTGGTGGAATCTTGGCCTGCTCCTGCAGTTTGGTACCCATCGCATGGATCGTCAACGCCTGACTCTGGCAGACAATGCGAGGGTCACGTTTATCGAGTTACCTCGTGAGGCACCCACGCTCGTCTGGCGGTACCTGACCAACCGTGATTCGTTTTATCGTCAACCGCGCCAGTGAAAATTCTTTCGTTCGCCGACACCAGATTTCCCATCGAACGCGCCAACGGCGTGCAGACGATGCAGACGTGTCATGCGTTGGCGACCGGTGGCCATGAGGTGACGCTGCTGGTGCGGCCGGACACGGCGACGCCGGCGCGAGAGGCGTGTACGTTCTACGGGCTCGAGCCCAGCCCGTTGCTGCACATTCACGCGATTCCCACAGCGGGCGCCACCCCACTGCGTCGTGCCCGAATGTTGTGGGAGGGCCTTCGACGTGCCCTGTCCGGGTCGTTCGATGTGGTGTTCACACGGGACCTGGGCCTGGCCGCACTGATCTCGAGACTTCCTGCGGGCCACCGCCCCGGACTGGTCTACGAGTCGCACGGCATCGCGCCCATCGTCAGCGCGGAGATGCCGCGTCTGCTGGGGCGCCCGGACCTGACACCGAGCCCCTCGAAGTTGCGGCGTCTCGATCGCCGCGAGGCCATCGTCTGGCGGTCGGCCGACGCCTACGTGACCATCACGCAGGCGCTGGCTGACGACCTCGAGACTCGGTACGGACCTCGCGATCGCGTGTTTGTGGTCCCCGACGGCACCGTGGTGTCCGCACCAGGACCGGTGAGGCCGACCGATGAGACGGATAGACCCGTGGTGGCCGCGTATGCCGGGCATCTGTATCCGTGGAAGGGTATTGACGTGTTCGTCCAGGCGCTCGCGCACACGGCTGACGTGCACGGACTCATCGTCGGTGGGCATCCGGGAGAAGCCGACCTGGCGCGTGTGCAGGCGCTTGTGACGACACTCGGCCTGTCTGATCGCGTCACGATCACCGGGTTGCTGGAACCCACCAAGGTCGCGGTCACACTCAACGCGGCGGACATTCTTGTGTTGCCCAATACCCACAGTGCCATCTCTGACCGTTACACTTCCCCGTTGAAACTTTTTGAATACCTCACTCGCGCTCGTGCCATCGTCGCCTCGGACCTGCCGTCCATCCGGGAGGTGCTGACCGATGAGGACACGGCGGTGTTGGTGCCGGCTGGCGACGCCCAGGCTTTGGCTGCGGCATTGACGCGCTTGGCGGGGGACCGTCCCCTGCGCGAACGGCTCGGCACAGCGGCGCGTGCGCTGGCACCGGACTATTCGTGGCGGCGACGGGCGGAGCGCCTTGAGCCTGCGCTGACCGCGGCGGTGCGTCGATGATCTCCCAGGCGATTTTTGCGGTCATCCGGTGCCCGGAATGTCAGACGCATCTGGTGCCGGACGGTGTCGGCGCGACCTGCCCGTCGTGCCGGCGCGTCTTTGATGGGGCGCGCGGCTATCTGGATCTGCGCCCGCTTGCCGCGTTTGAGGAACAAACCAAATACCTCGACGAGGCGCTGCATATTGATGCGCGTCACGAGACGGTAGCGCCGCCGCTCCTGGGATCGAAAATTCGCAACGACCGCCTCCGCGCGTTCCTGGATCTCAACCCGCAGGACCGCGTCGTGGATCTCGGGTGCGGCAGCGGGCGCGCGATGTTGTGGAATCGCGACACCGGTGCCGCCATGACGGGCGTGGACATCAGCCCATTTTTTTCGCGCGAAGCGCTGGACGGCACGGACCTGCTCCTGGGTGACCTTCGTCGACTGCCGATCGAAGACGCGGTCTTCACCAAAGCGTGGTCACTGGACGTGCTCGAACATCTGTCTCCGGCGGCGCTGCACGACATGTTGCGCGAAGCCAATCGGGTGCTGGTGCCCGGCGGCGCACTGTTTGTCTACACCCACGTCCGGAAAAACGGCCCCATCGCGATTGGGGTGCGGCTGGTCAATCGCCTCGCGCACGGCCTGGAACATCTCGGCCTGCTCGATCTGCGCACGGAGCGCCTGCGCAAGTCCGATCACCTCAATCCGATCACCGATCACGACGATCTGCATCGTGTGGCCGCCGCCTGCGGGTTTGAGGTGGATCGCATCACCTACTACACGCCGATCATCGGCGCGTTGGTCGAGAACATCCTCATGCGGATGGCGGAACGGTTCATGGCACAAAGGGCCGGTCGTCGCCAGTCGCCTGGACACACGCCGGTGGATGGGGACGCGGTGCGTGCCGCGCGCAAGGATGCGAAGGCGCTCCTGCGCAAAGGCGGCGCGTTGTACTGGGCCCTGCGCGGTGTGTCCGCCGTGATGTATCTCGATGTGCTCGCGTTTGGCCGGCTGAAGTCCGGGCCCTTTTTTGCGCGGCTGCGCAAACGATCATCGGTGGTGGCCCCCTCGTGACCATCGTGTATGCCGCGCTCGATCAACGCGTCCCGGGCACGCTGGGCGGGTCCGTCCATGTGCAGGCGGTGGCCGAGGGCCTGGCCGCGCGTGGTCACCAGGTGCACGTACTCGTTGATCAAGGAGGACCGTGGCCGACCGGGCCTGATCACAATCGGGTGCACTGGCATGTGATGGCACCACCGTTTGGACAGGCCGTGCTGCGATGGACCCGTGTCGGCGCCGTGGCCGACCTTGCCAGGCGCGTTAGTGCCGACGTGATCATGGAGCGGTATTACAACTTCGGCGGTGAGGGCATTCGGGCCGCACGGCGCCTGGGCATTCCATCGGTTCTGGAAGTCAACGCGCCAATCATCGATTACCCGGGTTCCACGAAGAGTCGGATTGATCGCGCGTTGCTTTTTGAGCCCATGCGCCGCTGGCGGGACGCGTTGTGCCGCGAGACCGACCTGTTCATTACGCCGACCCGCGGCATCCTGCCAGAGTGGATCGATAAATCGAAGGTCCTCGAAGCTGAGTGGGGGGCCGATGTCGATCGCTTCACCCCGGAGGCCAAAGGACCGCTGCCCTTCACGCGCGACCCCAACCGCGTACTCTGTGTGTTTGCGGGTGCCTTTCGCTCCTGGCATGGCGTGGTGCAATTGTCGGCATCACTCGCTCGGCTGCACGCGCAGGGTGAACATCGACTCGGCGCGGTGTTTATCGGCGACGGACCGGAACGCGAGAACGCCGAACGCGCTGCGCGGGATGTCCCCGGCGTGACGTTCACCGGCGCGGTGCCACACGCCGATCTTCCGCAGTGTCTGGCCGCCGCCGACATCGGTGTCGCACCCTTTGACCCGGGCAAACACAAACCGCTGACGCTCGGGTTTTATTGGTCGCCACTCAAGATCTTCGAATACATGTCCTCGGGGCTGCCCGTGGTGGCGCCGAGCCTGCCGCGCATCGCGCACCTGGTCGGCGACAACGAACAGGGCGTGTTGTACGATCCGGCCGATCCGCGCACGCTCGACGCGGCCCTGGTGCGGCTCACCGACGACGCGTTGCGTGCGCGACTCGGTCGATCCGCCCGTGCGCGCGCCGTCGCACACTATTCCTGGCGCGCCCACTGTGAGCAGGTCGACGCGCGCCTGCAGATCCTGACGCGACACTGAATGGCGGCCCCCCTGCACGTCCTGCTGGTCACCGACTCCTTCCCGCCGGGTTCAGGCGGATCAGGATGGAGCACGTTTGAACTGGCGCGCCAGCTCCGGGCCCTCGGCCACACCGTTTCGGTGGTGCATGCCTCGGCGGGCGATGCCACAGGGATTGCTGAGGCGCACTACGAGGGAATCCCAGTGACACGGTTCCGTGTGCGCGTGCCGAATATTCCAGCCGTGCGCAATGTGCTGAAGAACGAGCGTCTCTGGGCACAACTCACCGACATGCTCGTAAAACGTTGCGCCTCTGCGCCGGTGGATCTCATTCATGCACAACACGTGATGACTACCGTCCCGTCTGTCCGGGCAGCCCAGCGTGTGGGCATTCCGGTCGTCGCCACGATCCGTGACTACTGGCCGGTGTGTTATTGGTCGGACCTGATCATCGACGCGACAGCGCCGGGCCTCTGCCCGTCGTGCACGGTCGGCCACATGCGCACATGTTCGAGCAACCGCGCCGGAGCGCTCGGCCCGCTCGCCTGGGGCCTCATCCCCTATATGCGGCACAACCTGTCGACCAAACGTCGCACGCTGGCCCAGGCCAACGCCGTCATCGGTGTCAGTTCCGTCATCACGGCTGATCTGCTCGCGCGAGCACCCGAACTCGACCGCACCAGGGTCTCGACCATTCCCAACCCGGTCAACATGACTGATCTGGCAGGGCACACGCGCGACGACGCCGACCCCTTTGTATTGTTTGCAGGCAAATTGGCCACCAACAAGGGCGTGCAATTCCTTCTGCCCGCGCTTGATGCCGCACAGATCACCTGGCCGCTGGTCGTGGTGGGAGACGGTCCGCTGCGCGCCACGCTGGAGGCCGACGCGGTCCGGCGCGGTCGTGTGGTGCGCTGGCTCGGCTGGCGGGACCGCGCGGAGGTGCTCGATCTCATGCGGCGCGCGACGATGCTGGCGTTTCCGTCGTACGGGCCCGAGTCACTCAGTCGCGTGCTGATCGAGGCGTCGGCGCTCGGCCTGCCCACCGCGGCGATGGACACCGGCGGCACCCGCGACATCCTGCAGCACAACACGACGGGACTTGTGGCCGACTCGCCGGACGCGTTCGCGCGCGACCTGGCACACCTGGCCGGAGACTCCGCACTCCGACAGCGACTCGGCGCGGCGGCGGCCGCCCACGTGCGCACCCACTTCGAGGCAGCACATGTCGCCGCCCGTGTGGACGCCCTCTACCGACAGGTGCTGCAATCGTGACTCCGCCGATCCTGCGAGTGGCGGTGATCGCCAGAGCCGCGCGGCCGCTCCATGGAGACGGGGGACTTGAGCGGTCGGTCTACGATCTCGTCCGGCACCTTGCGGCACGCGACGTCGAGGTCACGCTGATTTCGCCCCCACCGTCGAGTGTGCGTCGCACCAGTTCGACCGACCCGTTTGCGTCGCCGCGCATCCACCTGCGTCACGTGCCATATGTGACGTTCCCGATGGCCAATCGCCGCGGCACCACGATCCTGGATCGCAGCACCGCCTATCCGCTCTTTGGATGGCGGGCCGGTCGTGTGGCACTGGCCATGGCTCGCGCGGGTCAGGTGGACATCGTGCACGCGTTCGGCGCGAGTGCGCTGGGGTATGCGCTGGGTCGTCGCCGCACCGACCCACCGCTCGTGCTCAACCCGCAGGGCCTTGAAGAATTTGGCGCGAGTGCCGACCAATTGCCGGCTCTCAAACGCGTGGGATATGCACCCCTGCGTGCCGCCGTCCGGGCGTGTGCGCGCAACGCGGCGGTGATCATCGCGACCGACCACGCCCTTGAACCCGTCGTCCGCCGTCACCTGGCGCCGCGCGATGGGCAGATGGTCACCATTCCCAACGGCCTGGACCTGGTGGAGCTCGGGGCGACCGCCGCCGCGGCCGATGGCCAACTCCTGCGACAGCGCCACGGGTTCGGCGCGGGAGAAACCGTGTTTCTGAGCGTGGGTCGCCTGGAGCACAACAAGGGTTTTGACCTGCTGGCCCGTGCGCTCGCGAAGGCGACGACGCCAGGCAGCGCGCTGGCCGCACGTGGCTGGCGCTGGGTCATTGCCGGCACCGGCCCCTACAGGCAGCCCCTGCAGTCCCTCGTCGAAGCGTCCGGCCTCTCCTCACACGTCGTCTTTGCCGGGCGTGTCTCCGATGTCGACCTGCACGCGTGGTACGAAGCCGCGACCATCTTTGTCCACCCCTCCCGTTATGAAGGCAGCTCGCTTGTCACCCTTGAGGCCATGGCCCATCGTCGCCCGGTGATCGCCACGCGGGCGGGCGGGCTGCCCGACAAGGTCCTGCCGGGGGTCACCGGATGGCTCGTGGACGTGGAGGACGTCGACGGCCTCGCTGCGGCGATCACCGAGGCATCCACAGATGCCCGACGCCTGATCACGTTTGGCCAGGCGGGGCGGCGACTGGTCGAGACCCGGTTCGCCTGGCCGGTGCTTGCCGACACACTTCTCGACGTATATCGCCGTACAATCACCAGTTGATGTCCAACGCGCCCACACGCTGGCATCTGGCCGCGCTGTTCCTGATTCTTGCGCTCGGTGCCGTGTTGCGATTCACGGCGCTCGGGCAGGGGATTCCCTTCGCGCTGGGAATCGACGAACCCGAGATCATGGAACGTGCGGTGCGGATGATGAACACCGGCGACCTCCATCCCCACTTCTTCGACTATCCAGGGCTGTACATCTACCTGCAATTTTTTGTCGCCTGCGTGCGATTTGTCGTCGGCAGCATTGGTGGCCTTTGGGCGAACCTGAGTGAGGCGCCACCTGCGGAGTTCTACCTGTGGGGTCGCGCGGTCACCGCCACGCTCGGCACCGCCACGATCGCGCTGGTCTACCTCACGGCGCGTCGGATCTCCCCGGCCATCGGCCTGGTCGCGGCTGCGTTGTTTGCGGTGCAGTCACAACATGTGCGGGAGTCGCACTTCGTCCTCACGGACGTGCCGATGACGTTCTTCATCATGTTGGCCGCGTTGTTCACCGTCCGCGCCTGTGAACGGCGACAGGTGCGTGACTGGGTACTGGTGGGCATGGCCGTTGGCGCAGCGGCGGCGACAAAATACAACGGTGGCGTTGCCATGTTGCTGCCGGCGCTCGCGTTGCTGTTGACGTCGGGGGCCTGGTGGTGGCGTGTGCGGGCGATGACACTCACGTCGGGGATCGCCGGCCTGACATTCCTGGTCTGCTCTCCCTATACGGTGATCGCCCTGCCGGAATTCCTGAACGCGTTTGCGTATCTCGCCAACATGTACGCCGATGGTCCAGCCCGACCGGAACCGGCATGGCTGACATACACCAAACATCTGCGGAACAACTTCTCGATTCCGGCGCTTGTCGCAGCCGTCGCGGGGGTCGTGCTCGCGGGTCGGGCCCTGATCACCGCGCCCCGCACCGCGGCAACGACGACGTGGGCGTTGGCCGCGTCTTTTTCTCTCGTCTACTTCTACATGATTTCCGGCCAACGGTTGGTGTGGGGTCGCTACCTGCTGCCCATGCTGCCGTTCCTGTGCATCCTGGCGGCCGGGGCCGTCGTGTGGCTCGCCCAACAGATCGGGCGTCGCTGGCCGGTGCAGCACCTGACGACAGCGACCGCCGTGGTGCTGGTCCTGATCCTCGGAGCGACCCCCACGATGAATGCGGTGGGCTGGCTGCGGACCGCCTCGATGGTCAGCACCAACGAACAGGCCTACCGCTGGATTCTCGAGAATCTCCCTGCGGGCTCACGCATCGCCAACGAAACGCGTGAGGTGTTGTTGCCGGTGAACCGGTACACGATTGAGTATCCGCGGCGACTGATTACACACGACGTTGAGCACTATCAGCGGGAGGGATTCGCCTACCTGATCGCGTCGTCGCTCTCGTTCAAGGTGGCGTTTTATGATGTGCCGCCGGAGCAGGCCGCGTTGGTCGCATACAGAGAATTGTTCAGACGCACCGAACACCTGATCACCTTCATGCCCTCCGCTGACCACCCCGGACCCGAGCTGCGCATCTATCGGGTTCCTTCGCTCGAATGATCGCGCGCGCCGTTCGCGGGTTCGCGTGGGTAGTGCTTGGCGCGATCACGCTGGAGGTGGTGACGCGCCAGTTGTCGCGCACACGACTGCTGACGTGGCTGCCCGAGTCTCCGTGGTCTCTCGTGCTGATCGGCCTGGTCGCGGCCGTCATCGGCCTGACCGTCCGTCGTGATGGTGTGCGGGCGCTTGTGTTCGGCACTGCGCTGGCGTGTGGTCTGGCGGCGCAACTGCAATTTGGTGCGCGATTGCAGAGTGACGCGTTTTATTACTACGCCTATCTCCGATCCATCACGTTTGACCGTGACGTCTCGCTGGCCAATGACTACCGGATGCTGGGCCTGGGCGACAAGCCACACCTCTTTGAACCCACAATCACCGGGTACGCACACTCCGCCTGGACCGTTGGGCCCGCCATCGTCTGGTCACCGTTTTTCGCCACGGGCCACATCGTGGCGTCACAGTTGGCCGCGCAGGGTCGGGAGGTGGCGACCGACGGATCGTCGTATCCGTATCGCCAATCGATCGTCATTGCGGGGCTGGTGTATGCGCTGCTCGGCTGGTGGCTGACACTCCGCCTGTGTGAACACTGGTTCAGCACACGACTGGCCTCGACGGCCGTCGCCCTCATGGCCGGCGGTTCGTTCATGCTGTGGTACACGCTCGTCGAGCCCACGATGACCCATGCGCCGTCGATGGCGGCCGTGGCGGGGTTCCTGCTGTATTGGATCACGACGCGAGGGTCGCGCACGTATGCCGGGTGGATGATCCTCGGGTTGATTGCCGGCCTGATGACGCTGCTGCGCTGGCAGAATGCCTTGTTTGCGCTGGTGCCCGCGTGTGACGCGGCCGTCGCCCTGTGGCGCGGCGCCCGTACCGGCGATCGTGCGCACGTGCGAGAGGTGCTCATCGGTGGCGCGCTGTTCACCCTGGTGGCGAGTCTGACCTTTCTGCCGCAGATGCTGGCGTGGAAGGCCATCTACGGGTCCTATCTCGCCGTGTCTCCGGTGGGGCCAAAGATCCGCCTGACCGATCCCCAAGTGGTGCTCACGTTGTTCTCCTCACGGAACGGTCTGTTGGCGATGACGCCGATCCTGTACGTGAGCTTGTTGGGACTCATCGGGTTCACACGCAGGAACGTCGCTGTCGGCCTGGCGCTGTGTCTCGCCACCGCCACGATGATCTGGTTTAATGCGTCCGTCCAGGACTGGTGGGGATCGGACGGGTTCGGCGGTCGTCGATTCGATGGCATCATCCCGATCGCGACCATCGGCCTGGCGGCGTCACTCGATGTGCTGCGCCGGTGGATCGCCCTGCGCCCCCAATGGATCGTCGGCGGCGCAGCCGCGCTGTTGGTCGCCTGGAATCTCACACTCATGGCTGCCGCGCAGCGAGGGATCGTGCGACTCGGCGAGGCGATTCCGTTCGGCCAGGTCAGTGGAGCGCAGGCGCGGATCTGGCACGAGTGGATCGGCCACCCGTTTTCGGCGCCAGTCAACCTCTGGTTCGCCGTGCGCAACGGTGTCTCGCCTGCGGCGTACGATCAGCTCGGCTCCGCGCTGTTTCTTGGTGATCCGCTGCAGCCAACCGGCCGGGTGGATATCGGCACCGACGATGCGCTGCTGATCGGCGAGGGGTGGTTTGTCGCAGAGCAGGACGACGTGAGCTCGTTCCGATGGGCCACTCGTCACGCGGACATGCTGGTGCCGCTGGCGCGCACGGCGCCCCTGGAGGTCCAGGTGCGTGCGCGTGCGTTCCACTTCCCTGGTGCACCGCCCCAGCAACTCACGGTGCACATTGGTGACGCCGCCTTCGGCCCCTTCACCGTGGGCTCCGAGTGGCAGGTGGTGACATTTGACACTCCGGCAGACGTGTGGCGCACGGGGCTCAATCGTGTGCGACTGGAGTTTGCACAGGCCACAACGCCCGCAAGTGTGGGATTGGGTGGGGACACGCGCGCGCTCGCTGCGGCCGTGGATGTGGTCAGGGTGACGATCCGATGAAGGCGCGCGTCCTGGCGTGGACGGGCTGGGTCTTGTGCGCCGCAGGTCTCATCAACGGTGCGGTGCACCAACTGACACGGCGATCGCCTTTTGAGTGGGCCACCGGGCAGGCTGAGCTCTCACCGTGGTGGGCGGCGCTGGTGACCGTGATCGGCGCCGTGATGGTGCTGAGCGCGACCGCTGTGGCGCGCAGGCGCACGCGCGTCGCGGCCGTCCTGCTGTCACTGTGTGTCGCCGGCATCGCCGCACAACTGCAGCTCGGCGCCCGCCTGCAAAGCGACGGGTTCTACTACTACGCGTTTACCCGATCGATCTGGTTCGATCGCGACCTCAACCTCACCAACGACTACGCGCTGCTTGGGATCGATGATCCGCAACATCAGTTCCTGCTCGAGCCCACGGTGACGGGATACGCGCAGAGTGCCTGGGCCATCGGCCCGGCGATCGCGTGGATGCCGTTCTTCGGCGCCGGACATATTGCCGCGACGGCGCTGGCCGGACAAGGAGTGGACGTGCGAACCGACGGCACGTCATTCCCCTATCGACAGGCCGTGTGCCTTGCCGGTCTGTTTTATGGCCTGCTCGGATTGTGGTGGTCGTATCGCATCGCCCGAACGGTCGCGGGTGCGTCGGCGGCCACACTTGCCGTCTGCGCAATTGGCGGTGGGTCCTTCGTGCTGTGGTACCTCGTGCGGGAACCGACGATGAGCCACTCGGTGTCGATGGCCTCGGTCGCGGCGTTTACGCTCGCGTGGGTCAGACACCGGTCGTCCGCACGGTGGCAGACCTGGGCGCTGCTCGGCCTGATCGGCGGTGTCATGGTCATCATGCGCTGGCAAAACGCGATCGTGCTCCTGCTGCCGGCGGCGGGCCTGCTGATGAGCCCCCGCCTGGCGGTGGCCTTTGCGGCCGGCGTCTTTGTCGGGACCTGGCCGCAGCTGTGGACGTGGCATGCACTCTACGGCGAGTGGATCACGCAGCCGCCCGTCAGCCCTCGCCTGCTCTGGTGGAATGCGCAATGGGTGGATGTGTTGTGGTCCTCACGCAGCGGCCTCTTTGCAACGTCGCCTGCGGCGTACGTCGGGGCCATCGGGCTCGTGTTTGTCTGGCGGAAGAATCGCGCCATTGCCGCCATGGGTCTGATCACGCTGGTGCTGATGACGTGGACCAACGGCGCCGTCGAAGACTGGTGGGCGGGCGCCAGTTACGGCGGACGACGGTTCGACAGTCTGATTCCGTTTCTGGTGTGCGGCTGCGCGGTGCTGTTTGCGTCGATGACCGACTGGGTGCGCCGGCGCCCAGCGCTGACCGCCGCAGCGGTGCTTGCAGTGCTCGTGGTGTGGAACATCACGTTGATGGCCGTGGCGCGGTCAGGCGCGTATCGCATTGGTCAGATCGTGTCCTTTGGCGACCTGGCGGCGTCACAAGCGACCGTCGCGCATGGATGGGTCGGTCACGTGCCGTCGTTCCCCGCCAATGCGCTGTGGGCGATCAGCAATCGCGTGACGCCTGATCGCTTTGATTTGCTGCGCCCGAACAGATTTCTGGGCGACCCGTCCAGACCGTACGGCCGCGTCGACATCGGCACGAGTGACACGGACTTTATCGGCACTGGATGGCACGGTGTGGAGCGTGACGGCGAGATCTCCTTCCGGTGGACGGAAGGGACCGCGACCCTGGTGTTGCCCCTGGCCCACACGGCACCGCTGTTAATCCAATCGCAACTTCGTCCGTTTGAGGCGGAAGGCCTGGTGCCACAGACCCTCACGTTCGTGGTGAATGGACATTCCCTCCCTCCCGTATTTCTCGAGAGTGGTTGGGCGCGCATCGAGGTGCCGACCGAGGCTCATCTGTGGCGCGCCGGCATCAACCACGTCACCCTGAACTTCGCTCGTGAGACCCGGCCGGCGGATCTGGGTGGCGGTGATGGCCGACGCCTGGCCGCCGCCGTCGACTACGTCCGCATTCAGCAACGCTGATGCGGCTATAATCGCCGCGCATCCATGGCCATGCCTATCGGCGCGAGAGTCGGCCCCTACGAAATTCTGTCGCTGCTGGGCGCCGGCGGCATGGGTGAGGTGTATCGCGCGCGCGACACCCAGCTCGACCGTGATGTCGCGCTGAAAATCCTGCCAGAGTCTTTTGCCGCCGATCCGGACCGGCTGATGCGCTTCTCCCGCGAGGCCAAGACGCTTGCAGCGCTGAACCATCCGAACATCGCGGCCATCTACGGACTCACCGAGAAGACCTCTGAGGTCGGAACGACCTCAGAGGTCGTTTTTCGCGCCCTCGTCATGGAACTGGTCGAGGGCGAGGACCTCTCGGTACTCCTCGCGCGGGGTCCGCTCGCCTGGTCCGACGCGCTGCCGATCGCACGCCAGATCATCGACGCACTCGACGCCGCGCACGAACTCGGCATCGTCCATCGCGATCTGAAGCCGCAGAACATCAAGGTACGTGCCGACGGCACGGTGAAGGTGCTCGACTTCGGGCTCGCGAAGGCGATGGACGCGAACGCGGGCGGTCCGGCTGACACGACGTCGGGATTGTCGAACTCGCCGACGATGACCAGTCCCGCCATGACGGCGATGGGCCTCATCCTCGGGACGGCTGCGTACATGTCACCGGAGCAGGCGCGTGGCAAGCCGGTGGACAAGCGCGCCGACATCTGGGCGTTCGGCGTGGTGCTCTACGAAATGTTGACCGGCCGCCTGTTGTTCCAGGGCGAAACGGTGAGCGACGTGTTGGCCGCAGTGCTTCGCGCGGAGATCGACTTGTCGGCGCTGCCGGCGTCGGTGCCGTCGGGAATCCGCCACGTGTTGTCGCGCTGCCTGGAGAAGGATCCACGTCGACGGCTGCGCGACATCGGCGAAGCGCGGATCATGCTGGAGTCCCCCGGGGCACCGGACTCAGCGCCGATTTCGCCTCGGCGTGCGGCGCATCAGTGGCTGCCCTGGGGCGTTGCCGCAACAGCCGTCATCGCCTCGGCGTCATGGCTGGCCATCGCTCGGCCCTGGGTGGTGGAACCCGCGCCCCCCACTCTGAG